>Ga0310120_10000019_pt1 | contig 126247 bp, 101 predicted proteins | sample CB27_AW_983_MG_FD_203506 | JGI IMG/M metagenome (GOLD analysis project Ga0310120, IMG submission 203506) | Marine microbial communities from Western Arctic Ocean, Canada - CB27_AW_983 | ecosystem: Environmental > Aquatic > Marine > Oceanic | place: Canada: Western Arctic Ocean | collected...
GGTCGATCAGCACGCTTTCAAAGACATCGTCGAGGTCATGGGTTTCACCTGGGGTGAATTGGTAATACCACGCGAGTTCCCCGGTGCTCGCATCGAGTGCGAGCACACTGTTGGTGTATAACGCATCACCGTCGGTCTTGCGGGACACGCGGGCCCAGGGCTTAGCTTGCGACGTCGACCAGTAGGTGAGATTGGTCTGCTGGTCAAAACTGCCAGGGATCCAGGAATCGCCGCCCGCGCGAAACATCAAGGGGAGGTCGCCCCAGGTGTCGCCACCCGGTTCGCCCGGCTGGGCGATGGTCGACGTTCGCCAGACTTCGTCACCGGTGTCGGGGTCATGGGCGGAGATGAAGCAGACGTCATTCTTATAGTTCTGGCAGCCGGTCATGCCGGCCACAATCTTGCCATTGGCGACGATGGGGCCGCTGGTGTAGGTATATCCGAGGGTATAGTCGGCCACTTCGTGGTCCCAGGCGAGCTCCCCGGTGCGGGCGTCGATGGCGACGATATGGGCATCGGAGGTATTGAGATAGATATTGGTGCCATACATGGCGATCGACCGGCTTCCCCGCGCCGGCCGCCCATCCGGATTCAAGACGTCACTATAAGCTGAGCGATCTTCGGGTTCGCGAGTGAACTGCCAGACGAGTTCGCCGGTAGTGGCGTCCAGCGCGTGGACGCTGTTGCCGGGGTTCGGGAGAAACATCAGGCCATCGTAGACGAGAGGTGTGGGTTGACTCACGCCGGTGTCGAGCTGCCAGGCCCACACCAGTTGTAATCCATGGACGTTGTCGGTGGTAATTTGGGTGAGGGGGCTGTAGCCCCAGCCATCGAGTGTGCGTCGCCAGTTGGGCCAGTCGTCCGGGGCGGGCGCTTGGAGCACGGCGTCGGTCACGGGTACGAAGGCGTCCGGTTGCTGTGCCTGTGCCGGTAGTGGCTCTATCGCTAGTGATAAGATCACGATTGTGATCGAGGGAAACATTCGTAGAGCACGATACAGTGCATTCATAATGTAGCTCCTAATCAGTGAACGGTTGATCTACTCGGGTCATGATGTCAACCGTGACGGGACTCAGCGTACCGTAGATGAACACGCGTTTCAACGTCGATGCGAAGGCACTGATGATTTGAACCGCGGAAACGGTCGTCATGAGTCTCCTCTTCGCTTGATGGGCGTATATTTCGCGTCTAGCCATTTACTGATTCATCCGTCTAGCGGTTTTGAAAAGTGTTGTTGTCTTCGTTGGCTTCGGTCTATGTTTGTCAGGCTCCTCCGAGAAAATTAGGAGGTTTTTCAGTGTTTCGTGGATGGCCAAACCGAGATTAGATGGAGCAAGTTGACTCATCGGATGGAAATCGATTCGCGACTTCGCCAGGTACTTGTGGCGGTTCTTGGAGTCCTTGGTTCTATAGGGGTTCTCAGAGAAGTTTCGGCTGCACAGGACGCTATTGACAGGCCAGAATCTGCAAGCATGACGAGGTCGGTTGTCGCTGGCGTCATCATCGATGGCCCGCCGCCGCCTGAGCCGCCGGCAGTGATTACGCGTGACGGTGGACGAGCCACGATTCGCGCTATCAAATTGTCTGAGCCGCTGGCGGTCGATGGAAGGCTCGATGAATTAGTTTACGAAACTGTTGAACCGGTATCTGGCTTTATTCAGCAATTACCAGATGAAGGGAAACCGGCGACCGAGCGTACAGATGCGTGGGTCATGTACGACGAAGAGAATTTTTATGTGTCTGGGCGTTGTTGGGATAGTGTGCCATCAAGTGAATGGGCTGCAACTGAGATGAGAAGAGATGCGATGAATATGCTGAACAACGATTTGTTCGGTTTTCTCATCGACACGTTCTACGACCGAAGGAATGCGGTGTTGTTTTATGCAAACCCTGTCGGCGGTTTCGTCGACCAGGCAATTACGAACGAAGGCAATCCAAACCGAGATTGGAATCCAGTCTGGGACGTTAAGACCGATAGATTCGACGGTGGCTGGACGATCGAAATGGTGGTTCCGTTCAAGTCTCTCCGTTATCGTCCGACGCGTGAGCAGGTGTGGGGTATTCAGCTGCGGAGGACGATCATTCGAAAGAACGAATGGGCATATCTAACGTTAATCCCCAGTTCCGCATCAGGTTTTGGTGGCCGCGGAGGTGTCTTTCGTGTGTCGGCAGCCGGAACTCTTGTTGGATTGGAAGTGCCAGCGAGCGGTCGACCTCTTGAAATTAAGCCGTACGCTATCGGCCGGGCGACGACGAGCGCAACTGCACTTCCAGGGACACCTACTGGAGTTGCGGGAGATGTTGGGGTTGACGTTAAGTATGGGGTTACTGGAAATTTAACTGCCGACTTCACATACAACACCGACTTTGCACAAGTTGAGGTGGATGAGCAGCAGCTAAATCTAACCCGGTTCAATCTTTTCTTTCCGGAGAAACGAGAATTTTTCCTTGAGGGACGAGGAATTTTTGAATTTGCGCGCGGTGGATATCGCTCAGGGATTGGTCGTCGTCGCGGTGGAGTTGTTGGTGGTGGGAGTGCGCCGACCCTTTTCTACAGCCGTCGCATCGGTTTACAGAATGGTGGAGCAGTGTCGATTCTTGGAGGTGGCCGTTTAACCGGAAAGGTTGGTCCGTTTGACGTCGGAATACTCACGGTTCAGACTGATGACGAACCCGCGGTGAGTGTGGCCGGCACTAATTTCACGGTGCTTCGTGTGAAGCGTGACATTCTTCGGCGTAGCGCTGTTGGAGGAATGTTTACAGGGCGTTCATCTTCGCTCGTTGGTGACGGTTCAAGCTATGCCTACGGTGTCGATGCCAATCTGTCATTCTTTGATGATGTCAGTTTTCTTGGCTACTATGCCAAGACCAGAACGCCAGGACATAGCGACCGCGATGCAAGTTATCAGACTCGATTTGACTTCGGTGGAGACCGATTTGGATTTCAAGCTGAGCATTTGTTGGTCGAGGACAACTTCATCCCTGAAGTTGGGTTTCTCTGGCGAGACAATTTTCGACGGTCGTCCGTGTCCGGCCGGTTCAGTCCTAGACCCCGTTCTATTGAATTTGTTCGCCAATTCGTTTTTGAGGCGAGTCTCGATTACTTTGTGACTGCCGACCATGGAGTTCTTGAGACCCGGCAGCGACAGGTCGGCTTTCAGGCTGAACTGGAGAACAGTGATCAGTTTGGTGTCCATGTGAACGATAATTATGAGCTCCTTCACTCGCCGTTCTCTCCGGGTGCCGGACTGTTAATTCCGATTGGCGGTTATTCCTTTAACGACGTGAAGTTCGATTATTTTCTGGGCCCGAATCGCCCACTGAAGGGTCGCGTCGATTTGACGATCGGTGGTTATTTTAACGGAAAGATTACTTCTCTTGACCTCAGTCGCGGGCGAGTCGATTTGACGGCAGCGCTGTCGGTCGAGCCAAGTGTCTCATTTAACTGGATAGATCTTCCGCTCGGGTCATTTCGAGCCGACTTGGTGCGTGGTCGCATCAATTACACGTTTTCACCGCGGATGTTTCTGAGTGGATTTCTGCAATACAACTCCATGGCCAATACGCTGTCGACAAATTTTCGACTGCGTTGGGAGTATTCACCGGGTAGCGAGTTGTTCGTTGTTTATACGGAGGAACAGGACACGGACCCGCTACGTCCGAATCGCTATGTTGAAATGCGGAACCGAGGGTTTGTTGTGAAATTCAATCGATTGTTTCGGTATTGACTCTGATTGTTCACAGGTCGCCGACAAGTCGTTACATCGTCTTAGGTACGTTATTTCTGTGGAAAATCAGTTTGGGCGTTTGTTTTCGACGGTGGTGCAAGGCGACTTCTTGGTTCACAATATCCCTATAACCGGGTCGACTCCCCCAAAAGACTTTGCTGGCGAGTCAGACTTGACGGTGAATGTGAGGTGCTTCGTTGAATTGACGTCATACGACGTGGGTATTCCTACGGAGTAGGAGTTCTCGAACGGATTTGAGTCACTCGTGTTCTAACAGTCGAGGCCATGGCGAAGATTCGTTTGTTTCATTACTCATCTTTCACCGCTATTTCTGGAATGTTTCCTTCGGCATTTAAGTCGGGTTCGGTCGCAGCTTTAATCTCGTCGACGGAAACACCTGGTGCACGTTCAAGCAAATGAAGACCATCTCGTCTAATCTCGATGACAGCGAGAGAAGTCACAAGTTTGTTGACGACACCTTTGCCAGTCAGTGGTAGTGCGCATTCGTTGAGAATTTTCTTGTCTCCTTTTTTTGAGAGATGGTCCATAACAATGATCACTTGTTTGGCCCCTGAGACAAGGTCCATGGCCCCACCAGGCCCTTTAACCACCGATCCAGGAATCATCCAGTTCGCTAAATCTCCGGTTCGTGAAACCTGCATCGCCCCAAGAATGGCAATGTCAATGTGGCCGCCTCTGATCATCGCGAAGCTCTGTGTACTGCTGAAGAAGCTTGCCCCAGCCGCTGCCGTTACCGTTTCTTTGCCGGCATTAATGAGATCTGCGTCGATTTCATTTTCAGTTGGGTAAGGTCCTATGCCAAGTAGCCCGTTTTCACTCTGAAGCATGATGTTTACGCCAGAGGGGATAAAACTGGCACAGAGTGTCGGAATTCCGATGCCAAGATTGACATAGTTTCCATCCTTGACCTCTTGTGAGGCTCGTCTGGCAATCTGTTCACGAGTCAAAGCCAACTTGTGTCCCCCCTCATTTCATCGTAAATATCGCGGCGGATCGAACTGAGTTACATACAGGGATTGCTCGGTCATCGCATCGACATGAACAAGGCTAAGGAATGTCACTATCATTACCTGGAGCGTGTTTTTCGTCGTTCGATTACTTTCTCTTGGTTTTCGCCTATCACAACTCGATCGACGTATATACCAGGTGTGTGAACATGGTCCGGGTCGAGATCGCCACGCTTTACGATTTCTTCAACTTCGGCGACCGTTACATGTCCAGCCTCGGCCATGGGTGGGTTAAAGTTTCGAGCTGTCATGCGATACACCAGGTTGCCTTCTTCGTCAGCTTTCCACGCTTTCACAAGGGAGACGTCTGCGCGGAGAGCTGTTTCGAGAATATGTCCGCGACCGTCGAATTGCCGGATTTCTTTGCCGTCGGCCAAAGGTGTCCCGTGGCCTGTTGGAGTAAAGAAGGCAGCGATTCCAGCCCCACCGGCGCGAATTCGCTCTGCCAAGGTGCCTTGCGGATTGAGTTCGACGTTGAGCGTGCCGTCAAGGTACTGACGTTCAAAGATCTGGTTCTCTCCGACATAACTAGCTATCATTTTGGTAATCTGACGTGTCTCCAGAAGTAGACCCAGTCCGACGCCGTCGACTCCAGCATTGTTGCTGATGCACGTGATGTTGGTAACTCCGGAATCTCTCAATGATTGAACCAGATTTTGTGGAACGCCACACAAGCCGAACCCGCCGACCATTATGGTCATTCCGTCGTGCAAAAGGTTTTTGAGCGAGGCGTCCGAAGTGCCGTAGACCTTTGTTCCCACGGTTACTCCTTCATTGGGCCGTCTGGTACGCCTGCGCCCATACGTACAAAGCGTGCAAGGTTGGACATGTCTTCGTCTCCGAAGCCTTGAGCGATTAAAGAATCTTCAATTGTGGCTATTAGGCTCGCAATTGGTACTGGCACTTGGAATTGACGTGCCGTATCGAGCGCAATTCCGAGATCTTTTCGATGCAGACGTGTGCGGAACCCGAGTGGATAATCGTCGTTCAGCATTCTGTCTGAGCGGTTGTTTAGGATCCATGAACCTGCAACACCTCCTCCGATAGCGTCAACAACGCGCTCGGGGTCAGCTCCAGCTCGAAACGCGAGGGTGAGCGCTTCGGCAAGTGCCATAAATGTTCCGGCGATCGCGACTTGGTTAGCGACTTTTGCGATTTGTCCGCATCCGACGGGTCCGATGTGGGTTACTTTTGAGCCGATGATTTGGAGTACTGGTTCAGCACGAGCGAAATCTTTATCCGCGCCGCCGCACATGATCGTGAGTGTTCCTTTGATCGCACCTTCGGAACCACCTGAGACCGGTGCATCGACATATCCAATGTTTTTAGCGCGAAACCGTTCGGCGAAGTCTCTGGTTGCCCCTGGTGCGATAGACGAACAATCGATGACGAGACCTCCGCTGTCTAGGCCATCAATAACTCCGTTGCCGGCGGCTGGATCAAAAAAGATATTCTCGACATCAGGAGTATCAGACACGCAGCTTAGGACGATGTCTGATTTCGCCACGGCGGCTGCGGGACTGTCCGCTCGGGTCGCTCCAAGCTTTTCGAGCGGTTCTTCACGGCTTCGTGTCCGGTTGTGAACTGTTACGTCGCAGCCGGCCTTGATGAGGTTGGTTGCCATTGGTGCGCCCATCGTCCCCATACCGAGCACAGCAATCTTCATAGTCTTGGTCTCCTTAGTCGTTGGGGTATTACACGCGCGCGTGAACGATTCCTCGCCCGGACCTCGGACGATTCGTCACTAGTGCGAGAAACTTTTTTAAGTGACGAAAAGACGGAGAATAGACTGTCTTGACCTCGTTAAACCCGACGGATTGTAGCATCTGCGTTAGCGCAGCGATCGTTGGCATCGCACACATTTCGTAACGTGTTTCCTTGGCATTCTCGTCGCCTGGGAAAAAAGGCACTAAGGGATAGCGTTCATGCATAAATGGTAGCAGCACGTGAGTTTCACAGATCAAGAGCTGGCTCGTGATCTGCGAGATTCGATCAAGTGCCGCCAAGGGATTTCTGAGGTGGTAGAAAACGCCGAGTAGAAGAACAAGATCGAATTGGCCAATACGAGTTACGTCCAGGTCGTGGGCATCCGCACGAAGGTGTTCCACTTTTGAACCGAGACGTTGTCTAGTTGAGTTGAATTCCTCCATTCCGAAACGGTCCCATGCATATCGATCAACCGCAACTACACGTTCAGCTCCTCGTCGCTCGCATTCAAAAGAAAAGAATCCGTGCCATGCGCCGATGTCGAGCACAGACCATCCAGTAAGGTCCTTGGGAATCTGCAGCAGTCTTAGTCGGCGTTCGAATCGCTTTCGAATACGGTTTTCTCTCGAAAGGGGTGACGCCCCGGTGTCAGGGCGACCGATAATTTGGTCGGGTCGCTCGGTCATGCAGTTGGTGAAATAAATTGTACTTAGCGGTGGAGCATACCATCGACTGGGTAGCGAACGGGTGTAGAATTCTCAGGCAGTATGAAAGAGCCGGTAAGCTTTGGGCATTTTTCGACCGCCCAATGTCTGCGTTGAATAGGGGTAATCATGCCGAAAGATCTGAGAATGATGCGCCGTAGTTGGTCGAGACATATGTTTGCTACAGTGGCTTCCACCGCGGTGCTCTGGGGCGTTGCTTCGGTTCTAGCATTAGCACAGTCCGGGTCGGATAATTCGATTCCTAATTTGGCTGGAGTATGGGATGGTGGATTTAGCGCTCGGCCGGTCAATGGACCCGATATGCCTTGGACCTCTGAGAATTTTCCAGTCCTAAATGAACGAGCACTTGCATATCAAGAGGTATTCGATGAGGGCCTTGCGCCAAAATACGACTGTGTGCCGTCTACTCCACCGGCACTTCCTTATGACCCATATATGATGGAATTTGTGCAGTGGCCCGACCGAGTGCTTATACGCTATGAAAAAGATGATGTGCTCAGAACTGTGTGGTTAGACGGGCGAGAGCCGAATACAGAAGATTACAGTGTTCAGGGTGTATCGGTCGGTCAGTACGAAGATGGTGCGCTCCATGTGGTTACAACCCACTATGCATTTGATGTTACAGGGTTCGATGACTATAACGGTATTCCGTCATCGCAACTGAAGACGGTGACCGAGCGCTACTGGCGTGAGGAGGACGAATTAAAGGGAACCGTGACGGTTGAGGACCCTCTGTTTCTGCGTGAGCCAGCATCGTACACGACGCGTTGGTTGCCCGGGCCAGAAGGTTACAAAATGCGACCGTATGACTGCGACCCAGAAGCGGCTCGCCGTCCAGTGAAGTTTTTGATTCCAAAATATCGGTAAATAACTAAGCATGGTTTAAGGGGGGAATGGGTCATGAGAGTGTCCCTTTGGATAACGTTAACTGTTGCCGTCCTAACGGCTGTAGTTTCGATCGCATTCATACCAGCGGTGGCTCATCACGCCAGCACACCTTTTTATGACAACACAAAGAGCGTTGAGACTACTGGTGTCGTGACGCGTTTTGTCTTCCGGAACCCGCATTCCTTTCTTTACATTGACGCGCCAGGCGAGAATGGTGCGACGATTTCTTGGGAGATCGAAATGGGTGCGGCTGTTATGATGGGTCGACGTGGATGGACGCCTGACACAATAAAGGCGGGCGATGAGATTAAGGTCGTTGGGGTGCCTTCTCGTGCGCCGGGGACTTACGGTATGTGTTGTGCTGAATTGACTAATTCTGACGGTAGTCCGATTCAGCCGTCACGAGGAAACTGATTTTCGCACTTGTGGTCTACGGTCCAGACTCGTCTGGGCGCGGGTCACCGTATCCGGGGTACCAGAATTGCGTGTGACAGGTTTCACAGGCCGTATCAAGAACTGTTCCAGCTACAAGTAATTCATTGATACTTCGTGCATTGACAGCATTGATTACTTCTAGGCTGGCCTCGCGAAGTTCTCGGACAGCTGTATCCCAGCCAATTTGATTATCTTCTAGTAGCAGTTGGATGGCATTTGGATGCAAATCGACGCCGGGAAGTTCAGACCGTGATTGAGGACCAGCAATTCGTCTTTCTTTGATTAGAAGAAGGTTCGTCGCTTCTGCCAGAGTTACTGCCTTTTGGCGTAGAATTTCCCAGTCGCTATCCGTTGTTGGAAATATTTCAACGATTCCGTCCACAGTGATATCTGTAATTACGGCATCCCAAATCGCGTCTGCGGCGGGGTCGATGATGAACTGCATGATGTCCTCAACGGTGGCCGTAGCCCTCTGGTTTCTGGCTTCGCTCATGTCTTCTTGAGCACATGATGCGCTGAACACCGAAGTTAAGATGACGAACAGTACACGTCGGCCGTTTCTGCGAAAGCAGTTCATGTCGAGGCTAATATCTTGATCCGAGGTTTTGGAACTTTTGCTCCCCACGATCAATGGTGTCGTCTCATAACTTTGAGCACTAAATGCTATGTGTTGTGGATGGGTTCTGGCTCCACAGAAATCATTTTCGAGCCCACCGTAAAGATGTTGATGCAGTATTTATTCATTGAGTTGACACGAAGGTCAGTCCCCAATCTTTAAACGGATCTGCAAGCGCTGTATACGGTCATCAACCGGGGGATGGGTCGATAAATAGGCTCCTAGCCCCAGCGGGTCATGTTGGTGGTCCATGTTGCGGAACCGGTCGAGTATACGAATAGCTCCATGAAGGTTGAATCCGGCCGAGTGCATTAAACGTCCTCCCAATTCGTCGGCTTCAAACTCTTGTTCACGCGAGTATGCTTTCTCCAGCCAGCGGAACCCAACAGTGCGGAGCCATGGAGCGATTGTTCGGGCTGTCGGCGTTGCGAGCGAGACTGCAGACAGTGCTTTTTGACCCAGCAGACGATCAATCGCATGTCGACGCATCACGTGGGCCATCTCATGTGCAATTACAAAAGCCAATTCGTCAGTGTCTCGATTGGCCAGATTGACGAGAGAAGGTGCCACAAAAATAAATCCTCCGGGTAGTGCAAACGCGGTCGGATGGTCGCCGGCGATAGCAGTAACTTCAAAGCGGTACACGGGATTTTGTACACGTTCAACTAAGGCTGTCGTGATTTCGTCGAGTAGTGCCTGTGCCTCTCGATCGATCGGACTATTGGCCTGTTCACGTACGACGGTCGCCATATCACGGCCGACGCCCTGTTCGGCCCGAATGGCAGCGTTTTCGTCGCCGGCGACGGACTCCCAGATCCACTTTGCTTTCCGGAATTGTTTTCCGGCGAGACGTCCTAAAATGTACGAGGCACTTCTTGTCACAAAAGAAGTTTAGCGCGACCCAAGGTTCGACGTAATGGTTTGTAGCGAAATTTCAGTACAAATGTCGCTGCTGTGGGAGTTGTAACTTCGAGAAAGCTTATTCCGGTAAATGTTGGGGATCGATTGTTGCCAATTTTGGATCGGAGACAGGAATCGCCGGGAAGTGGCTGAGAAAGCTTGCATAGCAATAGCCGAATACACCAGTTATTCCGGCGGTGATGAGTAATTCAGTCAAGCCGAACGGAATGCTTTCACTTTGCCATAGGGAAGGCACGACTAGGACGAATCGCTCAAGCCACATACCGAGGCAGATGATCACTGCAACTGCTAGCAGCGCGGATGGTTGTCTTTTTACAGTTCGACTCAGAAGTGCGACAAACGGTATAAAAAAGGTCATGGCAAAAACGATTACCATGATCGGCCGCCAGACGCCATGCAGCCGATGGTAGAGAAACGCTGTTTCCTCGGGAAGGTCCCCGTACCAGATGACTAGATACTGAGACCAAAACATATACGTGAACAGCATGCAAAAACCAAAAAGTAGTTTTCCGACGTCGTGAAATTGTTCTGGACCAACATAGGCCTCGATTCCGAGGCGTTTTCGACCCCATGTGGCAATCACCGAGAGAAAAGCCAGTCCAACAAAAATATTTCCTACGAAGTAGTACCCGCCGAATAATGTCGAGAACCAATGTGGATCAAGAGCCATCACGAAATCGAATGCGAGCAGAGTGAAGCTCCAACCGTACGCGATTAATACACAGACAGCTAACCGGTTCTGAGAACGTTGACCGGCGTGTAGTTCGACTTGCGTTCCTCGCCAACCTTTGATCAATTTTTCCGTGATACGGCTGACTGGTTGTTTCCCTGTTTCTTGCTGCAGTCCGATGTCTGGTCTAAGTGAGCGGTAGACGTAGAGAAGACTGAGGGTACTTAGGCATAAGAAGGCGACAAGCTGGCGAACAACGAAAAACGGGACATTAAGCCATGGCAGTTTCGCTGCGATTGGCTGTTGCGCCCAAGGTGCCCAATGCGCTGTTCCTGTTAAAAGCACAACCAGTAAAATTAGTGAGACTGGCAAGAATGCCACCGTCGCTTCAGCTGTACGCTTTAGTGCTCGACCCCATCGTGCCGATGTGGTCTGCATGATTGCGGAAATCACGACTCCCGATTGCGCGAGTCCTCCAAAAAAAAGAAAGTTGACCAATAAAATTTGCCAGGCTCGGGTTTCGTTACCAAAAATGAGGCCATAAAGGAAAGTAATGCCTCCGATTATTCCTAGACTGATACAAAGGCGTCTGACATTTAAAGACAGTAAATGTCCTCGAATGCTCGGTGCGTGATCGGTGGTCACGGCGACGTAGTCTCCGAGTCTAGATTTTCTAAAGTGCGCAGAAAGTGAACGAGAGCCCAACGTTCATTGATCGATATGGCGTCAGCGAATCGTGGCATGTTTCGGCCACCCTCACGGATGATGGTGTACAAGAAACCGTCAGGGTAGTTTAGGACGTGACGCGCTGTGAGGTCTGGCATGCGTCGATAATACGACGCCAAACCACCATCACCTCGGCCCTTTGGGCCGTGGCAGAGACCACAATATGTCGTGTAGAGTTCTTGTCCCTCGTTGACGATTTCTTCGGTTACAGCAACTGGGTTTGTAAGGCCGAGTCTGGCCTCACGGCGATTCATTACACGCAATCCGTCAATAGCGATTGAATTTGAAGGCGGATTACGTACTTCCGTCTGCGGAAGCACGACTGGACCCGTCCACATATCTCGAATCCAGGGAAGTGCAAGAACTACACTTCCTCCGACTACAACAAATACGGTGATTAGAAGAGCGTTACGCCCCACGGCTGGCCTCTAGAGCGCCGGCGAGTTTCAGAGCTTCACGCACAGCGCTTTCGCTTTTTGGATCACAGGAAACGAAGACGCCGAATCGGTCGAGACTGAACGTCGGATCGACGGTTATGGCCTTAGTCCGGCGAGAGACTCGGGGAAGTCTGGCGAGTATTAGGAATCCCATCATTCCACTGAGAGCTCCGAACAGAATCGTCAGTTCGAAGGCAATTACGACAAACGGTGGTAATGAGATAAGCGCTTTCCCTCCCGTAATAAGTGGCCAGTCGTACACTGTATAAATTGGTAACGCAAATCCACTGATACAGCCGATGATTCCGCCAATCAAGATGAATAAACGGATAGGGCTCACGCTTCGTTCCAACGCATGGTCAAGAGCGTGATCAGGAACCGGACTATACGCAGTTACGGATCCGAGATCATTTTTTCGGATCGCATTGATACCACGGGCCGCTTTTTTTCCGCTATCGAACACGCCCATTATTTTTACAGTAGGCATCGTTAAATGGAATCACCTGTCGAAGAGGCTGCTGAACTATGAAGAGATTCAGAAGTGATCCTGAGTTCCTGGTGTTCACCGTTCGAAGTCACTAAAGCCTCTTTCATTTCAGTGATTGAAACGACCGGAAAATTCTTGATGAATAACAGGAACAGCAGAAAGAACATTGAGAAGCTACCGATAGTGATTGCAACTTCTACCCAGGTGGGTTGATAGAGTCCTGACCAATTCGCTGGATCGAAGTCGTGGGACAAAGAGGTAGTGATAATTACAAACCTTTCTAACCACATGCCAATGTTGACGAAAATCGAGATAGTGAACAGTGCAACGAGGTTTGTGCGGAGATATTTTGAAAAGAACAACAACGGGATGATCGTATTGCAGATCAGCATGCTCCACGTGAAGAGCCAATAGTCACCGAAGAGACGATTGTAGAAGGTTTGTTGTTCGAACGGGTTTCCGCTGTACCACGCGATAAAGAACTCAGTGATATATGAGTAACCAACAATGAGGGATGTCACGATGATGAGCTTTGCCAGATTCTCGAGATGGTCGATCGTGATGTAGTCCTCCAATTGGAGGAATTTCCTGAGCGGGATTAAGAGTGTAATCACCATCGCGAGTCCGGAGAAGATCGCTCCTGCCACAAAATACGGCGCAAAGATCGTGCTGTGCCAGCCGGGAAGAATGGATACCGCGAAATCCCACGACACGATGCTATGAACGGAAACAACAAGTGGAGTTGCAAGGGCAGCGAAAAATGCATAGAGGCTGCTGTAATGCCACCATCGGCGATGACTTCCGTCCCAACCGAGGGCGAGTGCGCGATAAATGGGTTTTCTCCAGTCAGCGCATCGATCCCGAGCCGCAGCGATATCAGGAATTAGCCCCAGAAAGAGAAACATTATGCTGACGGTGAGATACGTTGACAGTGCGAAGACGTCCCAAATAAGCGGAGAGCGGAAGTTGACCCAGAGCTGACGTTCATTGGGATATGGGAACAACCAGTAAAAGAACCAAGGGCGTCCGATGTGGATTATGGGGAATAGACTCGCTGTCAGTACCGCGAAGACCGTAGTTGCTTCCGACGCCCGGGCTACGGCCGTTCGCCATTTCGCTCGAAAGAGGAACAGGACCGCGGAAATTAGTGTGCCGGAATGGGCGATACCGACCCAAAAGACAAAATTTGTGATGTAGATCGCCCAGAGAACGGGGTGTTCATACCCTGCCACTCCGATGCCGAATCGCCATTGCACGGAAAATGCGTATGCACCGAAGCCCAGTCCTAACGCCGCGATCGCTACGGCGGCGCAATAAGCGTAACCTGGTCGACCCATCGTCCGAAGGATGTCGGAGTCGATCCTGCTAAAGGCGTTGCTCGGAGCTGTATGTACCGAGGTGCCAACACTGTTCATTTAACTACTTTCTTCAAATAGGTCACGGCTGGTCTTGTGTTGAGTTCACTCAAGACACGGTACCTTCGATCGTCGTCTGTGAGCTGTGAGACTCGACTCGTTGGATCGTTCAGGTCGCCGAATACAATCGCCTGAGCCGGACAAGTTTGAGCGCACGCTGGGGTGATGTCACCGTCTTTGGTGTTCCTGTCCTCGTCACGAGCTTGGTCTTTACCAGCGTGGATTCGTTGCACACAAAATGTGCACTTTTCCATTGTGCCGGCGCTTCGAGCCGTGACGTCAGGATTGAGTTGCAGATTTAGCGGTTCTGGGAAACTTGGATCGAACCAATTAAAACGCCGAACCTTATATGGACAGTTGTTCGCACAGTAACGGGTGCCGACACAACGGTTGTAGACTTGTGCGTTGAGTCCTTCGTCGGTGTGATAGGTTGCGAACGTCGGACAGACGGTTTCGCATGGAGCATGATCGCAGTGCTGACAGAGCATTGGCAGGAAGCGAGTGTCGACGCCTCTGGCGTCGCTTTCGCGTGAACTACTCTCGACGAAACGCTCGATTCGTAACCATGACATGGTGCGACCACGAAGCATTTGTTCGGCGCCGGTTACTGGAATGTTGTTTTCGGCGTAACAAGCGGCTACGCAAGCATTACACCCGTTACACGCATTCAGGTCGATTGCCATGCCCCAGCGGTGGTTGGGATGCTCATGTTCTGGATTAAGACTGAGATGAGGTTCTTCGTGGTGCACATCGCCCGCGGCAAGTGTTTCAACTGAAATGGCCTGCGCCAGTTCTCGTTCTTGTTGGTCAAATGTGCGCTGGAGACGAGGCACGGGACGGCGTAATTCAAGAGGGGTAACGTCAATGCGCGTTCCAGTCCAACACATACCGCCACTAGCGGACTCGGGTTCTGCATTGAGAAGCTGAATCGGGTTTACACCCCGGCCGCTGGCGTAGCGGCCAAAGTGTGTATGGCCTTGGCCAATTGGAATGGCTGCAACGCCATCACGCAGGTGAGGATTAATGAGAACTGTCGCGTCAATATTTCCGTGGTCTGATGTAAGTGTGACGAGTTGTCCTTCTTCGGCGCCAACATTTGCTGCGGTGTCCGGCGTCATTTCGACCCAACTGCTCCATGTCGTTTTTAGTAGTGGATCCGGGATTTCCTGAAGCCATGGTCGGTTTGCTCCGCGTCCGTCGAAGAAGTGCAACGACGGATACGTGACAAGCGTAAGGGTTCGGCTGGTGTCAACTGAAGGAGCAAGACTTTGCAGGACAGGTGCCTTGAGTGTTTCACTCAGGGTCGTTGAATCGGGTTCGATCGTTTCCCATACCCCGCCTTCTCGTAGGCTCTTAGTCCAGAACGCTTCAAAATCAAGTTCCGATTGCCCCGTGTTGTCACTATTGGGGCTTGCCGTATTTGTTGAATCTGAAATCTCTACTTGGTAGCGCGTTCGCCATTCGTCTCTTAATCGGTCAAAGAAATCGCCGGCTCGATGAAAAGGGGTGTTTTCCTGGAGGTCCGGGTCATCGGTTTCTGTTGTTGCGATGATGGCTCGGCCAGTGTTGAGCAAGACATCTCCGAAATGACGAGTGTCATGCAACGGGCGCATTGCCGGCTGCATTAATCCATGTAGACCTGAGGCTGGCTTATGGTCGCCCCACGATTCTAGAGGCGTGTGCGTAGGGAGTACAAGGTCGGCTCGAGCAGTAGTTTCATCTGGATGGGATGATGTGGCTACAACGAGTGACACCATGTCAAGAGCTTCAGCGAAACCCGCATTCGAAGGCAATGTGAACATCGGGTTGACATCGTGAAGAATTAGCACGTCAATTTTTCCCTCGCGCATTGCGTTCGTCAGTTCAAGCACGTCCCGATAAGTGGCAATGGAATTCCACATCGTTTCTGGCATGAACTTAATTGTGGCCCCGATGTTTCCGGCGACGAAATTGAGAAGGGCGATGGCTACTTGTGTCTCAGTGGCATTTGTCCCATTTACAGAGACGCCTCCGCCGGCAGCTAGTGTTCGACCTGGCCCAATGGCAGGGTCTGAGAAAGCTCGTGACAAACTAACGATGTACTCGGCCGATACGCCAGTTTCGGTCGCTACCAACTCGGCTGTTTGTTCGGCTACCAGAGAATGAATTTGTTCAAGTTCGGCTTGGGAAATGCCGTTGACTTGAACTCGCCCTTCAGTAATGATGGTGTTCACCATTGCCGCAGCCACTAGTCCTTCCGTGCCTGGCTTTAGATCGATCCATTCGTCCGCGTTAGAGGCCGTCAGTGACAGTCTCGATTCGAGATGGACATGTCGAGCGTTCCTACCGTTACGGATCCGCTTCGCATCGGCATAGTCTCGTGCGTGGCTGACAGTAGATAGCCAGGTTTCGAGGAAGTCTGCGCCGAAAGACACAATGACATCGGCTTGGCTAAAGTCGTAGATGGGAAGTGATTCCCGGTCAAAAACGAGATGGTTTGCTTTACGCATTGCCTCGTAAGCGAACGTTTCATACTGCAGTCGTCTTGCGCCCCCGACAGCTACGGTCCATTCGTCGACCAAGGTATCGAGCGTTCCTGTTAGCAGCGGCGTGACCACGGCGATGCGATCGCCTTGTCCGGATGAACTCAAACTTGTGACGCGGTCTACGATCGTCTGCTCGGCATCTTCCCAACTAACGGATTCAAAACCGCTTTGCCTAGTGTTGCCATTGGTGGTGCGTCGGCTCAGGGGATTCTTGAATCGGTCCGGTCCATAGAGCCCTTGCAAGGCGGCTTGGCCGCGTATGCAAAGAGACCCACGGTTGATTGGATGAGAAGGGTTCCCTTCGATTTTTATTGCCCGTCCTTCCCGCGTCTTTACCAGGGTGCCGCAGCCATTGGGGCATTCCCCACACACGCTGGCATACCACGTGGCGACCCCAGGCACGATGTCCTCCGGGGGGATGACGTAGGAGATGATTTTTTCCGGTGGAAGCGGAGAACAGGCTGAAATGGCTGCGGCTGGCGCAGCGCTACCGATCACTCTGAGAAACGTGCGACGTCCCACCGTTTCCGTCAATCCGTTGCTGAAGGGTAATTTGCTCACGCGTTGAATCCAATTGTTATAAAAGAACTAGTAGTGGCAGAGTAGGCAGTCTCTCGAAACATTTCGATCTTTGTGGCAGGTGAGACACCATCCCATTGATAATGATTCGACCTGCTCGGCAATATTCATTTGACCCACATCGCCGTGGCATTCCGCGCAGTCAACGTTTCCTCGTACATGTGCTTTATGCGAAAAGCGGACGTAATCGGGAAGGTTGTGGATACGAGTCCATGGGATCGGGTTTTCGTTCTCCCAGAAATCCAGAATTTTCATGACTTCAGCTGTTTCACTGAGGATAGTTCGATGACAACCGACGCAGCGTTGAACCGATGGGATACCTGCGACCGGACCACGGCGTGCGTAGGCGTGGCAGAACTGACAGCGAATGCCAGCTTGTGTCACATGACGCTTATGGCTGAATGCGATCGGTTGCCCGTCTATTGTCTCGGCTGCGAATCCAGGGACACCTTTCAGAACCGATTCCTCAGACTCGATTTGTTCTTCCGGGTTCCCACGGGTTAAAACTAGACTTGAGGCTATAAACAGTGTGGCAACTAAAATTGAGAGATACCATGATGGGTGCCGGGACATTATTGGGCCGAAAAATTGTGGCACTTGTAACCAAGACCGATTGAAAAACAATCGTTTCCGCAGCAGATAATAATATGCTGACGTCAGACGTGATATCAACTCGGTGGTTGGTGGCAGTGATTAGTAGTGTGTTTTAGAGTTTTACTTCCGCGATAGCTATGCCGTTCAGATTACAGAAAACTTTCGTGCCCCGCCGTGCCGTGAACGGTGCCATGCGTGTTCTTCGGAGTCTCGTTCTCTTAATCGTATTTTTTGGGTGGTTTTCATGTTTGGGTGTGCTGCCAGCTGTCGCTCAAACAAGTGGAGGGGATCGTCCGGCTGGTCTTTCTCCTCGGGCTCGTGGCTTTCTTACGGCCTATCGATTTTATCTGAGCGGACTTCGTACCGTAGATAACGGCAATCGAAATTTTTCCTGGGATGCTGATATTGGCGCGGATCTCGACGTATTCGATCTAGGTTTTGCTCGTGCAAATATGTTTTTCAACCTTGAGTCGATGATTGGCAATGAGCGACGGGACATTGACCCAACTCAAAACAACTACACGATAGACATGTCTGTGTTCGTGCGGTTGCCTCGGGGTGAAATCGGGACGACTTTCCATCATGTATCGCGCCATCTGAGTGATCGGGAAAACGCGCTGGCTGTGGCTTGGAACAGTTTGGGTGTGACCTACATGGATCGATTTCAGATCGGGTCAATAGAACTTGAAATCAGTGGGCGAGCGCTCAGAAAAGTCCTAAATTCTGGTGTTGACTACGAGAGCGAGTACAACGGACGCTTGCGTTTTACAGCTCCGATCGACCGACGTTTTTCATTTATCGCCGATATTGATGGGACTGTGGTTCTTGTCGATAGGACGACCTTCGACCGAGCTACGCAGTATGGGGGGCTTCTTGAGGCTGGACTTCAAATCCGGGGAAAAGCAGGTACGGCGGAGCTCATTTTTGGCCGTGAACGTCGTATCGATGCCGACCCATTTGAGCGCCGTCCGATTCGATGGACGAGATTTGGCTTTCGTTTTGTTGTCGAATAGTAGACTGTTTTGATTCTAGTCGTGTGCGATAATCAAGTGCATGGTGTGCAAACGAGTGCGTCACATATTTGGCGTAGCTGTTGTGGTTTTAGTTTTAATGATGCTGGGTGTCGACCCGGTTAACACAGCTGTACGACCAACCAAGCTTGATTATCGAATTGTAACGCTACCCAACGGGTTGAAAGTGATTTTGTCGGAAGATCACTCGACGCCTATTGTTCATCTGCAGTTGTGGTATCACGTAGGGTCCAAGAACGAACCAACTGGTCGGACGGGTTTTGCTCATTTGTTTGAGCATCTCATGTTCAAAGGTTCGCACAACGTTCGATCCGATGAGCATTTGACTTTGATATCTCGTGTGGGCGGTGACGGTAATGCTTATACCACCGAGGATGCGACGGTGTTTCTAGAAACGGTGCCGTCGCAGTATTTACCGCTTGTGCTGTGGCTTGAGGCGGATCGCATGGCGACGCTTCGCATCAACCAAACGACATTGGATTCCGAGCGGGAAGTCGTGAAAGAAGAACGGCGCTGGCGTTACGAAAACGAGCCGTTTGGGATGTTGCCAGAGATAATCTATGACCATGCGTTTACAACGCATCCGTACAAACATACGGCCATTGGTTCAATGGCTGACCTTGAAGCGGCATCCATAAATGATGTTCGAGAATTTTTCGACACCTATTATGTGCCTGAGAATGCAACTTTGACTGTTGTAGGAGACTTTGAGTCAGAGAATGCACTTCAGATGATTGAGCACTATTTCGGCCGTATTCCGAAAGCAACGAATCCAGTCCCTCGTGAGATTCCTCGCGAACCGCCGCCAACGGGTGAACGTCAAGTAACGGTTGAGGCTGATAATTGGCCTTTGCCAGCGGTCGTTGTGATCCATCCGATTACTTACGATGGTCATCCAGATGCCTATCCTTTGCACATTTTGAGCAAGATCCTATCGGATGGTGAAAGTTCTCGGATTCATCGAGAACTTGTCTACGAACAACAAGTGGCAGTGTCGGCGTTTGGTCAGCAAACCATCATTGAAGATCCAAATCTTTTCTACGCTGTTGCGCTCGTTCAGCCTGGGCGAACACCTGAGGAAGTGACCGCAGCACTTATTTCTGAATTGGAGAAAATGAAAGGAGAGCCGCCTGCCGAAGATGAGGTGCAGCGCGCGAAGAACCAATTCGCGAGAGATTATGTAATTGGCAGAATGACGAATGAACAAAAAGCTGCGCACCTTGCTCATGCGGCGGTGATTCATGACGACGTTACGACTGCCGATGCTGAGTTTGATATTTTTATGGACGTCACAAAGGATGATGTGCAGAGAGTTGCGCAGGCTTATTTTCGCGATGACAATAGACTCGTTCTTACTATTCTTCCAAGACAATCCAGAGGCCAGTTCTTCGGAAGGGCACTACGGTGAGACAGTTAGCGTGCCGGTTCGGTTTCGTTGGCATCGGCGTCATTAGTGGAGTGTGTTTTCTTTTGACGACTGCGCCTGTCTTCGCCCAACGTTCGAGTGCCTCCGCTTCCGACGTCGAAATCGAATGGCCGAGCGAAGCGCCGCCACCGCCATTGATCGAGCAGTCAGTTGTCTTCCCTGAATATCAGATTCGAACACTTGACAACGGACTCCAGGTAGTTTTTGTAGGACATTATGAACAGCCGATAGTAAATGCACGTTTGTTGGTACGGGCTGGAGCGTCGAGTGATAGTCGAGATAAGCCGGGTGTTGCCGCGCTCGCTGCGAGGCTGCTTAACCAAGGGACCGCAACTCGGACAGCGCAAGAGATTGCAGGAATTGTCGATTACGTTGGTGGCGCACTTGACGTTGGTGCAGGTCCGGACCTTAGTTTCGTCAACACGATCATGATGAGTGACAGTTTTTCCCTAGCACTCGACATGCTGTCGGACGTTGTGCGTAGTCCGGCTTTTTCCCCCGAGGAGATTGAACGCCAGCGGCAGCAGGTGCTATCTGGACTACAGGTAAGCTATGACGATCCGGCCTATCTTGCGAGCATAGTGTTTAACCGCCTTATCTACGGATTTCATCCATACGGAATGCCTCATAACGGCACACCTGATTCCGTCAGTAGAATCACTCGAGATGACCTCGTGTCATTCCATCGCGATCACTACATGCCAAATAATGCAATGTTAGCGATTGTTGGCGATGTCACTGTTGAGGAGGCATTTTTAGGTGCGGAGCGTGCATTTGGGAGTTGGTTGCCGGGTAGTCTTCCGGATGGCGTTGACGATGCCGTGCCACTTCCCACGCGTCGTTTGGTTGTTATTGATAAGCCTGGGTCAGTTCAGACGGCTGTTCGCGTTGGGCATCTGGCTCTTCCGCGTGCCCATGAAGATTTTTTGGCCTTCGACCTTGCTGTGAAAATCCTCGGTGGCGAGGGAGGTAATCGACTTGGCAGTGTACTTCGAACTCAGCGTTCGCTAACGTATGCGGCATCTGCGGATATGGTTGGACGTCAAATCGCCGGTGACTTTATGGCGTCTACGGATACACGTTCAGTGGCGACGGCGGAAGCATTGCGCCTAACAGTAGACGAGATTTCTCGGCTAAGGCGAGAGCGCCCTCAAGACGCTGAGCTCAGAGGAGCCCAAGCCTACTTGGCAGGCAATTTTCCCATTACGCTTGAAACTCCTAACGCTATTGCGTCTCAAGTCCTTGAGGCCATTATGTTCGGTCTTGATCTTGAAGAGCTTGAAACATACCGTGAACGGATCAATGCGGTGACGGTTGACGATATTGAGCGCGTCTCACGTGACTACGTACAGCCAGAAAGTCTTTCCATCGTGCTTGTCGGTGATGCTTCGACGTTCGTCGACGATCTTGGTCGAGTGGGATTTCAAAATGTTGAAGTGCTGAGCCGGTCCGAGTTAGATCTTGCGGAAGCTGATTTACGAAGAAAATCCTCTTCGCCTGTGAGGTAAAGAGTTCGGCCTCGCCTAGCCAATGAAGAAGATCCTCATTTCATGCGGCGAGCCATCTGGTGATCTCTATGCCGGAGCGCTCGCTCGAGAAATTCGTTCCCTCGATTCAACAATTGAAATTTTTGGGCTTGGAGGTGAACAGCTACAAGCAGCTTCGGCTGAACTCGTGGCAGATTACCACGGGCTGACTGTTACAGGTTTGTCTGAGGCTTTGGCCGTTCTCCCACGTTCCTATTCGACGTACCGAAAAATAGTGGCACGCGCAGCGGCTGACCCGCCGGCTGTTTTTGTTGCTGTTGATTTTCCGGACTTTAACTTTCGACTGGCCGCAGCAATACGCGCGTTAGGTATTCCTGTCGTTTACTACATTGGTCCACAAGTGTGGGCATGGCGCCGCCGGCGGTTGCAGGTACTGAAGCGACTGGTCGATCAGGCTCTTGTCATCTTTCCGTTCGAAGCGGAGCTATATCGGGATGCCGGTATTCCCGTTGAATTCGTCGGCCATCCACTACTGGAACTTGCAATCCCGACGCAAACTAGACATACGTTTTTAGAGGCCCATGGACTTAATCCGAACGTTCGAACAATAGCGTTGCTTCCTGGAAGTCGCCCAAATGAAGTCAAGTCGATTTTTCCAGGGTTGATAGATGCGGCACGGTTAATCGCTTCCCGATTGCCGGATGTCCAATTCGTGGTTGCACGGGCACCACATCTCAACAGGGATTTGTTCTACCCGATTTCAGACGTCCCAGCAAATTCACTTGTTGTGGTCGAGGGCATGACGGACGACGTGTTGGCAGCGTCTGATGTGGTATTGACGGCATCTGGAACCGCGACGGTCCAGGCGGCGATTCATCAGTGCCCCATGGTAATTGTTTACCGCCTATCGCCAGTCACTTACCAGATCGTGAAAACATTTACTCACGTCGAAAATGTTGGGATGGTGAATTTGATCGCTCGCGAGCGTATTGTCCCTGAACTGATTCAGCGTGCTTTCACACCTGATGCTGTAGCAGATGAGGCCATGAAGTTCTTGCAAGATAGTGCGTACGCTCAACAAACACGAACCGCTCTTGGCCACGTTCGGTCGAAACTTGGACAAGTGGGTGCGAGTCGACGGGCGGCTGAAGCTGTCTTGTCTGTGATGGATTCTACATAATATAACGTGACTTCACAGGCAGAAACATGTCAAGCGATCGGAAGAACTTTACACAGCGTTAAACTAAGCGACACGAACAGACAATAGATGAACGATACGTTGATTTGCGAAAGTCGAATGAAAGGGTTTCGTGTTTTCTGTTTGTCAATCTACTCACTGAGCCATGTTCGCTAGGTTAAATCATTCTGTATCTGCAAAACGGGTTGGTTTGCTGTACTTTTGTTGCGTTCTGGTGGTATTGTGGCCAGGTGTTTCGGGTGTTCTCGCGCAAACGAATAGTGGTGAAATTGTCGGCACTGTTCATGACCAGTCAGGGGCCGTTCTTCCAGGTGTTCTTGTAACTGCGCATCACCTTGACACTGGCTTTCGAACCGAACGTGTTACTGGAGTGGCCGGGCGTTTCTTGCTTGCCCCATTGCCCATAGGTGCGTGGGACATCGCAGCAGCGCTACCAGGTTTCCGTCGAGCGATCTCAAACGGGCTAGTTGTTGAACTCGGTCAAACGCTCAGCGTAAATTTTGTTCTTGAGGTCGGAGCGTTGAGTGAGGAAGTGACTGTCACACCGATCGAGCCATCTCTTCAGGTCACGACCGCCGAAATTAGCGACGTTATTGATAGCGTTCAGGTGCAACAGATTCCGCTTAACGGACGCCAGTTTCTTCAACTTGCACAGTTGAGTGCGGCCGTGGTCGTTCCTCCCGGTGGCACGAGAGGCGCAGCTCTGCAGCAAGCTGGGCCGTTACCAAATATTGGTGGGCAACGGAGTGGTCACAATATCTATTTACTTGACGGAGTAAAAGTGACCGATGAGCTCTTTAATAACCTGGTAATTAATCCGTCGGTCGATTCAATTCAAGAATTCAAGATCCAAAAGTCCATGTATCCGGCGGAGTTTGGAGGGAAAGCGTCTGCGCTCATTAATGTTGCAACGAAAACAGGCGCGAACCAGTTTCGAGGTAGTGTTTTTGGTTTCGCGCGTGACGAGAGGTTCGATGCTCATAACTTCTTTGACCCTCGGGATGAGCCTGTCCCACCGCTAGATCAAGGCCAATTCGGTGGGACACTCGGTGGGCCGTTGTTGAGGGATCGAACGTTCTTTTTTGCGAGCTACGAGCGACAGCGAACGCGACGTTCGCTCACTAAATCGTTCTCTGTGCCTTCTCTTTCTGTCAGGCGTGGGGATTTTTCTGGTTTTGCACCATTGTGTGATCCTCTGACACGAGACCCGATCACGGGTAAATGCGGATCGTTCTTTGCTTCGAATCAAATTCCGCAAGGTAGGATCGATCCGCTTGCTACCGTTTTCCTTGAGAATGTGCCATTGCCGACAGGCGGTGGTGAGCTCCAGAACCTGACAGCCATTGAAACACTCGAGAGTGATGCGGACCAGCTTAGCGTGCGCATTGATCACCGGTTCGGCACGAGCGATCAGGTCTTTCTCCGCTACAGTTTTTTCGATGCCTATGACGTTCAACCTTTCGGGACTAGCGTGTTAGAGGAGTCGCTTGTGCCTGGTTTCGGTCGTTCACTTGGCACTGAGGCTCACAATATTGGTTCCAGTTTTACGCATACTTTTGGGAACAGTGTTTTGAACGAGTTGCGTTTCGGGTGGATGAGTATTGATGGTGGGCAAGTCAGTCTGAATAGAGGATCTAATTTTGCTCGACTAGTCGGACTTGAAGGGGTGACAGAAGACCCGAGGGATGTTGGGTTCCCGCAAATCAGTACTGCCGGATTTTATAGTGACATGGGTGACCCGACGAGCTTTATCTATCGGCGAAATGAACATGTTGAGGTCTATGACAGCGTTTTAGTAGACCGTGGTTCTCACCGTTTGAAATTTGGTGGTTACTGGTTTCATCTCAGATTTCGACCGGAGAATCCGGATACGGCAAGAGGAAGATTTGTCTACACCGGGCAGTTCAGTGGCAACCCGTTTGCGGATTTTTTGCTCGGTTATCCGGTGCAAGCTCGATCTGGAATTGGTGGCCGCGGGTCCGAGGACGCGCGCACAAACTGGCTGCACTTGTTTGCTCAGGATGATTGGAACATACGCGACAACCTAACGTTCAATTTTGGATTGCGTTATGAGATTAATCAGCATATGACCGATGTCGACAATAGGCTTTCCACTATTGATCTCTCTGTCCCCGGGGGGCGGTATGTGATCGCGAGTGACCAAAATGGAAAAATTTCTAATGACGCAGCTGAGTTGTTGCCGCTCATTCCGATTCCATGGGTTACGTCGGCCGAACTTGGATGGGATCGGAGTTTGCTTCGACCGAGCAAGAAACGTTTCGCCCCTAGGTTCGGTTTTGCGCTGACAGCAGGAGACAGGCGGCAGACGGTAATACGTGGTGGTTACGGTATTTTTCTCAATCAGTGGGCGTACAGTGTGCAGACAGCATTTGCCAGAAATTTGCCGTTCTTTTACATGAAACAGATTGATGTGCCATTAACTCAGAATCGTCCCTCGTACGAGACTCGCACGATGTTGATGTCGAATGCTACGGGTGGTATCGGAGGTTCCATAATGGACCACGATTTTCGAGTTGAGTACACGCAGACGTGGAGTGGAGGCTTCCAAACGGAATTGACAGCGGATACTGTGCTCGAAATGTTCTACATGGGATCGTACACACTTGGGGCGGACAATTCGACGGTTCATAACGTGCCACAACCGGGAGAAGGCTCTGTCAGTTCGAGGCGGCCTGTTCCGGAACTGGCGGGTATTCGAGCGATCCGTTTTGATGGGAAATCGATTTACCACGCCGTGACCTTAAAGACGGTGCGTCGACTAAGTAACAATGCTTCGTTTGATGTGTCGTACACACTCTCACAATCGAAAGACGATGCTTCGAGTCCTGGGCCTACTGCGTTCGAAACAAATTTCCCGCAGGACGTGCGAAATATCTTTCCTGGAGAGATTGCATTGTCGAGTTTCGACCATCGGCATCAATTCGTGGGGAGCGGAACGTACGGGTTTCCCCTGTATCGTGATCGCGGCGGTTTGCGGGAAGCCGTACTCGGCAACTGGCGTGTGAATGGCTTTGTGACGTTGCGTTCAGGAGCACCGTTCACAGTCAACATAATTGAAGATCGTGCAAACATTGGTTCGGGTCCGTCGCAGCGGCCAGATTTGCTTGCTGACCCGAATCTATCTCGTGACCATCGCCGTGTCGAGGAATGGTTCGATACTGAAGCATTCGTTCTTCAGGAAAAGTTCTCTTTTGGGAATTCTCCACGAAATCCCGTGTTTGCTCCTGGATTTGCAAACGCTGATATGTCGCTGCAGAAAGATTGGTTGTTCCAGAACGGCACTCGGCTTGAATTTCGTTGGGAAATTTTTAACGTTTTTAACCGCGCAAACTTCGACGTGCCAAATCGATTTTTTGGCTCACCTAATTTCGGGCGTATTTTTAGCGCTTATCACGCGAGAGAGATGCAGTTCGGACTGCGGTACTCTTTTTGAAACATAGTCCAGGTTCTAAACAGATGTTTTCTTCGATTGATGTCAAGACATGGGCGCAGGAGGCCGAATTTGATCTGTGCGGCATCGCACCGGCAGCGGCGTTTCCTGAGCTTCGCTATATAGACGAATGGATTCGGCTTGGCTATGCAGGAGAGATGGGTTATCTAGCTCGTTCTCTTCGTCGTCGCGCGGATGTACGGCATGTCGTCCCTGCAGCGAAATCCGTAGTTATGCTTGGTACCGTCTACAACACAGACTATCCCTACTCGACCGAGTCAGATGATCCAGATGCGGCCGTGATCTCCCGTTATGCGTGGGGACGGGATTATCATTCTGTATTGAAGTGTCGGACGGAGACGCTGCTGGACCGCATGCGTATGTCGTCTGACGAGCCGTTCGAGGCACGTTGTTATGTCGATACGGGTCCGGTCCAGGAACGAATTTATGCTCAGTATGCTGGACTCGGATGGATAGGGAAAAATACGTGCTTAATTCATCCCGAAAAGGGATCGTGGTTGTTTCTGTCTGAAATTATTACCAGTCTGTCGCTCGAACCCGATCTTCCGCAACTGGATCAGTGTGGAAATTGCTCTTTATGCTTAGAGGCCTGTCCTACGGATGCTCTTCGTGAGCCGTATGTGTTGGATTCGACTCGCTGCCTCTCATATCTCACGATTGAATTACGTGGACCGATACCTAAGCCCCAGCGCTCGGATATTGGCACTTATGTCTATGGGTGTGACATCTGCCAGGACGTGTGTCCTTACAACGCTTCGCCTGTGCATTCGACCGATCCTGTTTGGCAACCACGACCAGCGTTTGATAAACCGACGCTTGAGGCGCTCTGGAAATGTCACGATGATGACTTGAACGAGCATCTTGAAGACAGCGCTATGTCGAGAGCTGGCGTTGTGGGACTGAGACGCAATGTAGCTGTTGCCCTTGGAAATAGTGGTACTAGTAAAGCAAGGGAAATCGTTACGGAAAAACCTAGTGACGATGCACCTTCAAAACGGGACCCCGTTGTCGTCGAGCATCTCCAATGGGCAAAGCAGCGTTTAGCTCGGTCACGGAAAGGAAAAATCGATTCGGAACGGTGAACTAAAAATAGGCTGTTGGTAAACAGTTTTACATTCTTTAAGAAGTGGTCGAACACATGAGTTCCTTGCCCTCCCTCGCGCCATCACTCCTGATATCAATGCCTCAGCTTGCTGATCCGAACTTTGACCATAGTGTGATCCTTCTTTGCGAACACGGGAAAGACGGTGCGTTCGGATTGATACTGAACAAGCCGGCCGATCAGTTGGCGTCTGAGGTGGTGCGCATGACACCTTCGATTTCTGGTCCAAGTGACCTTGGACTTTGGATCGGGGGACCTGTTGCACCAGAGCGAGGATGGATTCTTGTTGGCGATTCGCCAGGCGATGCGGAATCTGTCCAAGTTAGCACCGGTGTTTTCTTGTCCACCGCACCGAGTCTTTTGCGGCGTTGCCTAGAAGCTGGGCCACCTCCGCGGACTCGTTTCCTTACTGGGTGCGCAGGGTGGACCACCGGCCAGCTAGATGCTGAGGTGGCAGCGTCGGCTTGGTTGATCAGTGATGTGGATGCCGAACTTGTCTTTGATGTGCCATCCAGTACGTTGTGGGAGGAGGCGATCCGTAGAATCGGAGTTGATCCATTTTCGTTGCAGGCGGGCGGTAGCAGTGTTCACTAGGGGAAGTCTCCAACGTACTGGTCGGAAGATTTTCCACTGATGGTTTGCACGTGTAAGTCACCTAGTCTTTGAGGCACTCATTGAACCACGTCAGCGCCATTTCAGCCGATTCCTCAAATGCTTGGCGATAGATGTCGTAGTGCGTAATTGTTGGAATTACGCGGTACTCAGCGTGCGCGCCATTAGCTTTCGCCCGCTCGATCGCCAGTTGGCCAGCTTGATGTCGGTCGAAAAGTTCTTCATTCTCTGCGTCAATCACTAACAACGGGATGCTGATCCGGTCAGCATCATCTACGGGTCGATACTCAAGTACTTTGTCAAGATGCGCCCATCCATTCAAATTGGGTGCTTTGTCGGTTCCTTGAGGGATCGGTTGGATCTCACCTCGAGCGCGTCGAATTGCTTGTAGCCGAGCATATTCTTCAATGTCGATGTTTTCGTTTTTCCATGAAGTTCGAGCGAGGTCCAGCGAGTTAGCCGCTGCTACCTGACCAACGGCGCATGACACGCGCGCCTCGTTGGCAGCGGCCCAAATGGCGTGTGCGCCGGAATAACTCGATCCCCAATACCCTAGACGACTGAAATCGATGAATGGCTCGCCTTCTATAAAGTCAAACGCCCGTCGAATATCAAGAGTCTGGTCTAACGGATCTACAACTCGACGAATCTCCTGAGCGAAGACGGCTACTTCTCCATTTACACCGCGCTGCGGAATGTCGCCAATGACGACTAGCTTGCCATCACTTTCTCCCCAGCCTCGGTAATCGAATGCAAGGACGGCAAATCCATTCGCAGCAAATTTGACCGCATTTCTTACGAGACCAGCTTTGGTGCCACCCCAACCGTGACTCATAATGATGGCTGGAAGTTGTCGATTGTCGCTATCTGAGGGTCTATAGAGATCGCCTGCCATACGCGTTCCTTCGCTCCAGATATCGACTGATCGATGCGTGATTGTGTCTGGAAGTTCGAATCGCTGTTGCGCGGAAACTACTTCAGGCGCCGAAATAAATGTAGCCGTGAGGATGATGGCGGCGAAGGTCTTTGCGTTTCTGTGTATTTGCAGCATGAACCCTTCCTAGGAGTCAACAAAATGTTGTCAGGAGAAATCGCTTCCTACACTAGGTTACACGTTGAAAAAGAAGACTTCCACTTTTTGCGGTCGGTTATTTTCAAAGAAACTGTCAGAACTTAGACCCTGACTCTACAACGAGCGTCTAAAAAAACCATCGAGATGTTACGTTCATCACTTACGGTTTTGCGTCCAAGAGTCTTCGTCTCTTTGGGTGCTGACGGCTTCTCGTTGCCTCATGAACTGGTGGAACTGTGCAAGTCGAGAGGCTTGCAGACGCCCTGAATCGATTTCTTTACGTACGGCGCATTTTGGTTCATTCCGATGTTGGCAGTTCCGGAAATGACAGCCTATTGAGAGACTTGTGACATCAGTAAAAGCGTCGTCAAGTTCTTGGTCGCTATCCCAATGTTGGATTTCTCGCATGCCTGGCGTGTCGATGATCAGACCACCTTCTGGGCAAACGATCAGTTCTCGATACACCGTCGTGTGACGACCTTGGTGGTCTTTCGCGCGCACGGCTTGGGTTTTTTGTCGGTCGCTTCCGAGAAGACGGTTAATGATTGTCGATTTTCCAACGCCGGATGAGCCGAGAAACGCCACAGTTTGTCCGACACGCAAATATTCCTTTATCGCATCTAGGCCACTGTTGGTCTTTGAACTTATTACGTGGATCGGAGCATTATTTGCTATTTTGGTGACTTCTTTCACACAATCGGCAACATCATGACGGACATCTGCTTTGTTCAGAATGATTACTGGTTTCGCTCCACTGAGGGTTGCTGCCAAAAGGTAACGCTCGATTCGTTTCAAATTAAAGTCATTGTCGAGGCCACTGACGAGCAGGACTACGTCGATATTAGCTGCAACGACCTGTTCCTTTCCGCGTTGAAAGGCCTTACGGCCCCTGACAGCTTTTCGAGAGAAGTAACTTCGCCTCGGCAAGATGTCTCGAATCGTTGCTTTGAGCTCAGCGGAAGCGGGTTCCACCGAGACCCAATCGCCGACCGCCGGCAGTGCTGAAGAAGTTTCGGCGAGATGGCGTAACCGTCCACTCGCTTCTGCCAAAAACTCTCCGTGCGGCGTCAAGATGCGATAGATGTGGTTGTATAGAACGCTGACACGAGCGGGAACGATGTTTTGTTCGTTGAGTGCTTCAAAAGCTCGTTCGAAGGCGTCATCCCATCCAAGCTCGGACAAATTTACGACGCTTGACTGGTCAGGAGTCCTCTTGTTTTCTTCGGCCATAATTGTTCCGTTGAGAGCTCTAGATGCATTTTTGAGCGAAGAATCTGCCTTAACACCAGAATTCGATCGGGGGACGGTCTCCAGAGAAGGTTCCGGTTCTGTCGTAGCGTTTCATCATCCTTGAATTCATTTGACTCGAAAATATTCTGAATATAAGTTTCTTTAGTGCATCTGGAAGGGGATAGATCGTCGAACATCTGTCGTGTATGTGGGTGAGTCAGACGTGTGAATCTGCTTATTGTCCCAGAGAAATGGGTTGTCCTTCGCGGTGGCGGTCATTCTTGCGGAAGACGTTAAGTTGTGTGCGCCGACACCGAGCAGGCGGATGGGGCGTGAACCAGCTTCTGTGCGGTCGAGGAGTCTGATGGCACGACCGACCAAAGCATCCATGTCTTGAGTGACGTACTTTTGCGTGTCGCTTCGGGTAATTGTTGAAAAGTCCGCATACCGGACTTTGATCGCAACAGTTCTTGCAAACAAGCCCTTTTGTGAGAGGTTGTTGGCCGTCAGTCTTGCCATGCGATGGAGTTCGTTCTTGATAGTACAAAGGTCATTGAGATCTTGCACATATGTTCGCTCTGAACTACACGACTTGGTGGGACGGTTAGTCACAACAGGTCGATCGTCGATGCCGAACGACAAGTCACGGATCCATTGGGCGCGGTTTCCAACGATTCGCGCCAATTTTCCCACGTCGAATCTTCGTACGTCGACTAATGTGACGATGTTGTGTTGGCGAAATTGGCGAGCCATGACAGGTCCAACTCCCCAGAGTGCATCAACCGGTAATTGTTGGAGTAAGGACTCGACTCGTTCATGGGGTACAACCGTGAGTCCGTTTGGCTTTTTCCAGCCAGAGGCGATCTTGGCGATGAATTTATTAGGAGCAACACCAGCCGAAGCTGTCAAACCAGTCGTGTTGTAAATTTGTTCTTTAAGACTTTTGGCAATGTTCGTGGCTATTGGTTCATTCCAGTTATTTCTTGTGACGTCGAGAAAGGCTTCGTCTACTGACAGAGGCTCGACTAAGTCAGTAACCGAATGAAAGACATTAAAGACGTCACGTGAAATTGACCGATATTTCGAGAAATTTGGTCGGACGATAAAAAGTCTCGGACAGAGCCGGACAGCTTTTGCCATTGGCATGGCCGAATGGATGCCAAAGTGACGTGCTTCATAACTAGCAGCTGCGACAACACCGCGTTGTTCAGGAAGGCCTCCTACAGCAACTGGTTGGTCTTTCAGATTCGAATTGTCACGTTGTTCTACCGATGCAAAGAATGCATCCATGTCAATGTGAATGATTCGACGCAACGGTGAAACCACAGCGAAAGTCTACTACACTGATTAGAGTGTCAATCGTGAGCATTGGCAGTTCGTCTTGAGCCTGATCTCGGATTGCCGTCAAGCGAACGAGTAAATATGAATTGCAGTATTGATCGAAGAGTTGCCGGATGAGGCTAATGATCACCGGTTAGAACGATTGACCAAAGGATGTCGTGGCATTCACTGCCGCTGGTAGGTTGAGATGAGTAAGACAAGCAAAAAGCGAATAACTGCAGGATCTTGGGACGAAGCTCGAGAACTCGTCTGGCGTTATCGTCATCGACTCGTTTTTGGATTGGCGATGATGTTGGTAAGTCGCGCGGCGGGATTAGTGCTGCCCGCGATGTCTCAATATGTTATCGACGATGTAATTCCAAGCGGACGAGCTGACCGCCTATTGTGGTTAGGGGCGCTTGGAATCGGAGCGACGATTGTTCAAGCGGCGACATCTTTTGGTTTATCCCAGGTTCTTGGTGTAGCCGCGCAGCGAGCAATCACGGAAATGAGAAAGAAGGTCATGACGCATGTATCAAGGCTTCCCATTCGTTATTTTGATTCGACGCAAACGGGTGTCTTGATCTCTCGCATAATGACCGACGCGGAAGGCATTCGTAACCTAGTCGGAACCGGATTGGCCCAACTTGTGGGCGGCGTAGTTACAGCGTCGATCGCTTTGACATGGCTCTTTTATCTCAATTGGCGTTTGACGACCATGACTTTGGCCATTCTTATTGTTTTAGGTGTGGCCATGGCAATGGCTTTCTCTCGACTTCGGCCGGTTTTTCGAGAGCGCGGAAAGATCAATGCGGAAGTTACGGGTCGACTTGGGGAAACGCTTAGTGGGATCCGGATCGTGAAAGCTTACGCCGTGGAGCGTCGAGAGCAGCTGGTCTTTGCAAGAGGTGCCCACCGACTGTTTCGCAATGTAGCGAAAGCAGTCATCGGCGTGTCTGCTGTCTCATCTGTTGCTACGCTTGTCATCGGCATTATCGGTGCGCTGATGATTGTGTTAGGTGGCCAGGCGTTGATGGATGGGACATGGACGATTGGGGCTATGCTGCAGTACATCCTGTTCACGGGGATGGCTATTGCTCCGGTTATCCAAATTTCTTCTATTGGGACACAGATTACTGAGGCATTTGCTGGACTCGACAGAATTCGTGAAATTCGACAGATGACTACAGAAATTGAAGAAGATGAGACTCGAGATTCTCTTGAGCAGTTAACAGGTCACATTCGTTTAGATAACGTTTGGTTTGAGTACGAACCTGGAGTAACGGTTCTTAAAGGGGTTTCTCTCGATGCGGCTCCAGGGACGACTACGGCACTCGTGGGGTCCAGCGGTTCAGGAAAGAGTACGCTCATCAGCTTGATCATGGCGTTTAACCGGCCGAAGACCGGTCGTGTGATGATCGACGGTCGTGACCTTGAACAAATACGATTGGTAGATTATCGCTCTTGCCTTGGTGTTGTACTTCAAGAGAACTTTTTGTTCGATGGTACGATTTCTGAGAACCTCAGCTTTGCGAATCCGCATGCGACGAAAGAGGAAATTCGAGAGGTCAGCCGAATTGCTCATTGTGACGAATTTATCAGTGGATTTCCTGAAGGATATGACACGATTGTTGGAGAGCGTGGCGTGAAGTTGTCTGGTGGTCAACGTCAGCGCGTTGCAATTGCAAGGGCGATTCTTGCGGATCCCCGTCTGCTGATTCTTGACGAGGCCACTTCTAGCCTTGATAGCGAAAGCGAGGAGCTGATCCAGGATGGACTATGGGCTCTTCGTCGAGGCCGAACAACCTTTGTCATTGCGCATCGTCTTTCGACGATTCAAAGCGCAGACCAGATTCTTGTACTGGAGGCAGGCGAAATCGTAGAGCAGGGAACCCATAACGTTCTTTTAGCCTTGAATGGACGGTATAAACAACTCTACGACAAGCAATATCAGCTTGAACGAAATCGCTTTGTTAATCCAGGCGAGGACTTTACTCCCGAACCTGCGAATACGGCGTCCTAGTCAGGCATGTGTACCTCGCGTGGCCAATCGTGAGGAGCTTTCTCGGAGGAGACAGATGTTGCTCATGACGCGTATGGTGTTAGTCGGAGGACTGATAAGTTGGGCTTTGGTAGTTGCCGGAGGAACGGAAGGGGAGCAGTTGACCGGTACGATCACGGGTCGCATCAGTGTCACGACACCCCCGGAAGCTGAGATGGTTTCGGTGACGACCGATCAAATAGTTTGCGGCCAGGAAGTTGAAGAAAGATCAACGGTTGTCGATCGCGAAGGGGGCGTGTCCAATGCTGTACTTATTGTGAAGGGATTGCCATGGGGAGACCTAACACCACCAAATCCGGTGATCAACAATAGTGGCTGTTATTTTGTTCCTCGAGTACAAGTAGCGAAGACGCGCGCGGAACTGGAAGTCCGAAGCGAAGACGACACGCTGCATACGACTCACGCTTACGATGACCGACAAAGGACTCTTTTCAATATTGCTCTTCCTATTCCAGGAATAAGTATTAAACGGCCACTTCGGCGTCCGGGTGTAGTCCGTATTGAATGCGATTCACATGGCTGGATGCGTGGATGGGTTTATGTTTCAGACGAGGTTGGGACCGTAACAGCAACTGATGGCCTGTTTGAATTTCCTGCCATTCCCCCAGGAACCTATGAATTGATCGTGTGGCACGAAAGGTACGAAGGCTCTTCGCAACAGGTCACTGTAACGTCTGGTGGAATGTCCGAAGTAAATTTTCGATTGCAACAGTAGGCTCGTTGATAGCGCAGGATACAGATAGGCTACCCGGGTCGTTCAGGATGCCAGCGAAGTCCAATATTAAGGATCCGCTGTAGTAGCTCTTCATACGTTAGCCCAGCGCGTTCTGCGGATTCCGCTAAGTCCTCACCGAAAGCGAGTTGAGGATTGGCATTGGCTTCCATAACAAAAAAATCACCATTGCAGTCCAATCGAAGATCCATTCGTGCATAGCCGCTCATTCCCAAACTGCGATAGACGCGTTTCGCGATCCGCTTGATACGTTCGGCGAGTCCGTTGGGAAGACCTTTAGCGGCTCCGGTCTTGATGCCGTGCTTCCTTTGATACATTTCGTTCCACTTCACTCGGTCTGTGGCAATGCGATGCACTCCTTCCGGCATACTGTCGAAGTTGAGTTCCCAAACCGGAAATGCCTGTAGTCGTTCGTTTCCGACAATTCCAACGTAGAGTTCTCGACCGTCAATAAATTGTTCCGCTATCGCGTCTGTCCCGACCGAGTCGTGAATGAATTGCACTCGTTCACGAAATTTGTTGTCATCATTAACGACTGATGCCTGTGCGATTCCGATAGACGCTTCCTGCGTTAGCGACTTGATGATAACGGGAAACTTAAGTCTTTTAGGTCGTTTTATGCTGATGCCACGCCGAAACACTGCAAATTCTGGAACAGGAATTCGATGATATGCCATCAATATTTTTGAGAGTGCCTTATCGCGAGAGAGCACCAGACCTCGTGGATTGCAACCAGTGTAAGGTAAACGGATTAATTCAAGGTAACTCACAACGTTCATGTCGAAGACTCCGACTTCATGGAATGCTTCCATCAGATTAAAAGCAATGTGAGGTTTGAATTCATCGACAGTTCGCCTAATGTCTCTCAAGTCATCTTTTACTCCCAGGGTATGCACATTATGGCCAATATCTCTGAGAGTGCTGGTGACATCGAATTCGGTTTTCCATTGAACTGTAGCCAGGTCGTGTCCTGCGATATCTTCGGGTGGAACCATGTAATCGTGCATCATTGCGAGTACGCGAAGCTTCTTCATAGCGCTATTCGACTTTGGGAGAAGAAAAGTTCACCACGATCGCTATTGACGTTGAAATGCTTCGATACATGGAGTTCGTCATTCTGTTGATTCATAAGAGCGCTTGAACCGATTACGTGTGTTAGTAACAGAAAACGAACCGTCTGCAGAAGCGGATACTTGGATCCAATGAGCCGGCCCTAAATGGATATCTTCTCCATCCGGTAGCGGTACGTCATATTGTAGGTTGGCAATAAACTGATTTGGTGCGTTGTGCGCGTGGCTCGCTTCGAGGGAATAGTGATTTTGCCAGAGGTGTTCTAGATTGTTCATCGCCCGAAGAATCTCGAATGTTTGGACAGCCCCTCCCTTTCTTGGTCCGTTATTCATGATCGCTACTCGTGGGTTGATGGCATGAACGAGAGCTCTTGATCCAGATGTGTGCGAACCGTGGTGCGATACGAGGTAGAGATCTACCGTTCCTATTTTGTTGTATGGACACATCAACGGATATTCTTTATTCCACGTCAGGTCTCCCATAATGACAGCGCGAAATCGTCCGAATGTAACTAGGGCACTGATCGAGCGTTGATCTTCAGCGTCGCCATATCGGTCAGTGATTTGTTCTCCGTGAAAGGTGAAACTTTCACAGTGTGAATTCTTGCTCCCGGCGTCCGGCAATGGTGCATCGAGCACCTTTCCGTTGGATGAAAGAATGGTGACCTCGAGACCTTTTAACGGTAATAGGTGCCCCGGTTCAACCATTAGGTGTGAGCTGTTACTTCGGAGGTCAGCATAAGTGTTGAACGCTGCTCTGGGGCGTTTTCCCTGGTCGATAGTGACGCCGTGATCGATGAACGTTCGAATGGGAAGCTTGCTTGCGAGTTGGTTGGCCCCACCCATGTGGTCGGTGTGGAAGTGCGTGACCACGAGGTAATCAATCTGTGAAACACCGTTCTCTTTTGCGACCTTGGCTATACGTTCCGCATCTCGGCCGTTGAAGCCTGGCCATCCTGTATCAAAAAGGAGTGATTCCCCTGCCGGAGTGACAAACAGCGTTGCTTCTCCACCTTCAACATCGATCACCGAAATCTTTAGTGTTTCGTGTTGTATGTTCTGTGCTGTTGCCAATGAAACCGATATTGCGAAACAGCTGAATGTGGCTAATATGAAACGCATAACGGTCTCCTGATTCCTTGTTACATTGACACGGATTGAAATTTGCTAGTTGAGAATATCTCAATAGATGCACTGATGGGTGGTTGCAAGTATTGTCTCGTGTTCAGTTGTTATTGCTTCAGAGAGTCTCAATGTGTTTTGGTGAAGACTCTTGCCAGTTGATCGCTCGCCGTCTCTTAGTGGGTGCAGTGAATCTTCTTTATGAGCGACGATTCTCCGTTGCAGCCGTCTAGTGTGAAGCGAGTTCGGTGTCCAGCGGGACGAAAATTCTGTCGCTCCAGTCTGGCCGTTGAGGTCTAGGAACGGTAGGATGATGTTGCCATGACTCCACAGTATGTCTACACCATGAAGGGACTTGCCAAGAGTTACCCGTCCAATCAAGTGGTACTTCAGGATATTTGGTTGTCGTTTCTCCCCGGTGCGAAGATCGGTGTGCTGGGTTTAAACGGGTCTGGTAAGAGCAGTCTCCTCAAGATAATGGCTGGTGAAATAACTGACTTCGATGGTGAGGCGTTTGCCGCCGCCGGCCTCTCTATTGGTTATCTACCACAGGAGCCGAAGTTGGATCCGTCCAAGTCGGTTTCTGGAAACGTCAATGAAGGCGTTAGAGCCATGAGAGACTTGCTGAAGCAATACGATCAAGTTGTTGCATCATTGTCTTCGGGATTGGTGTCTCCAGAGATGGATGACGCATTGGAAGCTCAGGGAGACCTGCAAAATAAGATCGATGCTGCTGGAGCCTGGGACCTTGACTCGCGTGTTCGTATGGCAATGGATGCTTTACGGCTACCACCAGGCTCTTCAGACGTCTTAACGTTGTCAGGTGGCGAACGCCGTCGCGTTGCCCTTTGCCGACTGTTACTCGAGTCTCCGGATTTACTTCTTCTCGACGAACCGACGAATCATCTTGATGCAGAGTCTATTGCATGGCTGGAACGATTCCTTTCGGATTACAAAGGAACGGTCGTCGCTGTAACCCACGACCGATATTTTCTTGACAGTGTTGCTGGATGGATCCTCGAGTTAGACCGAGGTTCTGGTATTCCATGGGAAGGGAACTATTCCTCTTGGTTGACCCAGAAGAAGCAGCGGCTGGACGTTGAAGACAAGAGAGGAATAAAGCGACAGCGCACATTGCAGAGAGAGCTGGAATGGATAGCGATGGCACCTCCGGCCAGGCAAGCGAAAGGCAAAGCAAGGTTAAATGCTTATGAACGTTTACTGAACGAGGACGTAGCCAAGACAATCGAATCCGTTGAGATTTATATCCCACCAGGACCCCGTCTTGGAAATGTCGTCGTAGAAGCGACAGATGTTGTTAAGGGTTACGGAGATCAAGCGCTTATTGGTGGTTTGTCTTTTAGTCTTCCGCCCGCGGGCATTGTAGGGGTTGTTGGAGCAAACGGTTCTGGCAAGACGACTTTGCTCAGGCTCATCACGGGGGAAGAGGAGCCAGACGCTGGAACGATTCAGCTTGGTGAAACCGTAAAGCTGGGCTACATCGACCAGGACCGAGAGTTGAACCCGGACCAGAGCGTTTGGGAAGCTATTTCCGACGGCAACGACGAACTTGAGCTCGGAAATCGACGAGTAGCATCTCGTGCATATGTTTCATGGTTCAATTTTCGAGGATCAGATCAGCAACGCAAGGCCGGGACGTTGTCGGGTGGCGAACGTAACCGTGTGCATCTTGCAAAACTTCTCCGCGGTGGTTCGAATTTGTTGCTTCTAGACGAACCGACGAATGACCTTGACGTTGATACGCTTCGAGCGCTTGAGGACGCCCTCGGCGCTTTTGCCGGGTGCGCAGTCGTTGTCAGTCATGACCGGTGGTTTCTCGACCGAATAGCCACTCATATTCTTGCGTTTGAGGGAAACAGTGAAGTGACTTGGTTTACCGGTAATTATGCCGATTATGAGGTGGACCGCCGTCGACGAGTTGGTCGCACTTCGGATCAACCGCACCGCATTAGATTTCGGAAACTCACACGAGTCTAAGCACTTTTGGGTGTCTGTATCGGCGATTACAGTGGCCAATCACGTAAAATCTGTTCCGTTTCTTCTGCGTGACTACTTTCGTCTCGGATAAAATCTTCAAGCTGTACGACGAGACCTTTATCGCCGTAATCTTCGGCATCCTTGGCTCGTTGCACGTAAGACTTCGTTGCATGTTGTTCTGCTTTAACTACTTCTTCGAGCATCGATCGGTTATCAGCTGGTAGCGGTACTTCTCTCGGAGTTGTTGTAGGTGAACCGCCCAATGAAACAATCTTGTTTGCAAGAAATTGAGCATGCAGCTGTTCGTCAGCTACTTCCGCAAGGAAGAATTGCGAAAGTTGCGGTCTGTACGGACCGGTCGCACGGGCGGCGTAAATGAGATATTGGATGATGGCGCCTAGCTCGTCGGCAAGATCCTGATTGAGTCTTTTGATTAACTGTTCCTTTGTCACTGTTACCCCTCTATGAGATCGAACTTAATCAATGATTGCTTGATGAATCAATGTCCTAAGTTTGCCGTGGTCATCTATATTTCTCGCTGGGTTGAGCTGCGTCAGGTAGACGACGACCAGTTGCTCGACTGGGTCGACCCAATAGGTGGAATGGTATGCCCCACCCCACCCAAATTCACCGACAGAGGCGGGAAGACCAAGAGCAGATGGATCACGAACAATCGAGAAACCTAGCCCAAAACCTTGACCAGCTCTAAAATAAATTTCCCCAATGTGACTGGTGATCATGGAGTCAACCGTTGTTCGACTGAGGAACCGTTTGCCATCCAATTCTCCACCATTCAGCATCATTTGCAAGAACGTCGCATAGTCCATCGCAGTGGACAAAAGTCCTGCGCCACCTGAGAAACTCACCCGAGGCCCGTTTACGTAGGCGCCTTGGCCTACCATGTGCCCGGGATCCGGTGCACGTTCGAGTTGCCCTGTATCGGTCGACGAATATACCGTTGCGAGTCGATTTGCTTTCTGTTGAGGAAGAAAGAAGTGCGAGTCGTTGAGCCCAAGTGGGCCGAAGAGGCGTTCGTTCAAAAAAGTCTCAAGAGTCTGACCGCTGATCTTTTCGATCATTGCTCCCAGAATGTCCGTGTTGAACCCGTAAATCCAACGTTCCCCTGGGTGTGCGTCAAGTGGGAGTTTGGCCAGTCGAGCCATAACAGCACCAGCAGTTTCATTTCGATCAGCGAAGTACCAACCGGTAATATTGGCATCCATCCATCTGTTCCTCGCGGGACCGCTGCCGTAACTGATCCCAGCAGTGTGGGTCAACAGGTCTCGGATAGTGATGTTTCGGTTCGCCGGCACTTCATCATAGCTGCCCCGTCCGTTTGGTTGTGCAACGGTCGTGTTCATAAACTCCGGTAAATATTTGCCGACTGGATCTGTAATCAAGAGTCTTCCATCTTCTTGGAGCATCATCACGCCTACACTGACGAGTGCCTTAGTCTGTGAGGCAATACGAAAAATTGTGTTCGTAACCATTGATGAATCAGTTTCTTTGTCGCGGTAGCCTACGGCTTCAAGGTAGGCGATCTTTCCGCGACGAGCGACAATTGCAACAGCACCAGCCAACTGTCCGTCATCGACATAACGTTGAAGTGTCAGTGTTAAGCGTTCGAGCTTCTCCGAGGACATTCCGACTGATTCAGGCGAAGCTGTACGTAATGCCTGCGCTGACCCATGTTCTGGAACAAACGTCAGAGAGAGAAGTAGAGTGAGTGAAGCGGCTGTGCGTGTCTGCATTGAAAACATTTCGATTCCTCAATTCTTGCGGAATACGTGGAACCCGACGGCCAAGGCAAAAAAGAAAAGACCAATCATATCGGTTGTTGTTGTTGCATAAAAAAGTAAGAGGCCTCCGGTGACCGATAGGCTACGTTCAAGCTTATTCGCCGGCTTGAGCAGCCAGCCGCCTAGTCCCATGGCTAGAGCGCTCACGCCGACGGTTGCTGTTCCAACCGTTCGAACAATGTCTGCTAGAGGCGCGCGGAGGAGCACCCCGGCTCCTTCTGGACTTAACGTAAATGCGAATGGCACCAAAAATGCCGGAAGTGTGTACTTCCAGGTTAGCATCATGGTTCGAAAAGGATTTCCTCCTGTTATTGCGGCCGCTGCGAACGGGGATAACGCAGTTGGAGGACTGACTTCTGACAGAACCGCATAATAAAAAATGAACATGTGTGCCGCGAAGGCTGGAATGCCTACTAGTGTCAGTGCTGGCGCGATCATGACTGCGGCGATTATGTATGACGCCGTCACTGGAACCGCAAGCCCCAACATCCAGACAGCTACTGCTGCATAGACGACTGTCAGAAAAATATTTCCTCCGGCCAACGCGACGATGATCCCTGCGATTTTAAGCCCGAGTCCCGTAAGAGTGACAACACCAACAATGATGCCTGCTGTTGCCGTTGTCGCTGCGACCGACAAAACTCCGCGTCCCCCGGCTTCCAGTGCTTTTACTAGACGCCGAGGTGTTAGTGCATGTTCAGACCTGAGAAAGCTTAGAGCGACTGCAAGTAAAGTGGAGAGAAAAACAGCTCGAAATGGAGTCATTCCTGAGAGAAGCAGAATCACTATCGAGAAAAGGGGAAGAAACTGATAGCCAGACTTCCGCGTGAGTTCTCCGACTGATGGTAGATCGATGCCGACCGCCTTCGTTCCCAATCGTCGCGCATCAGCCTCAATCATAAGTACGATCGAGAAGTAATATAGGACGGCGGGAATAATGGCCATGATGATCACCTGCAGATAGGTGATTTGAAGAAATTCTGCGATCAGAAACGCTGCGGCTCCCATCGTAGGAGGTGCCATGATGGCTCCGATGCCACTTGCCGAAAGGATGGCGCCGCCAACTTCTGGCGTGAATCCCGCCCGTCTGAGCAAAGGCCAGGCTACGGCGCCAAGTGTCACTGTCGTAGCAACGCCACTGCCGGAAACAGTGCCGAGTAAGAAGCCTGAAAGTGTGACGGTCCGACCTGGTCCGGCCCCGCTTTGAGACCGACCGAATGCCGCCATGGTCCAATCGATAAAAAACTTTCCGGCTCCAGAATGAGCAAGAACAGAACCAAAGATCGTGAACAAGACTATGAACGTTGAAGCGACGTTAAGAGGGACACCGAAAATTCCTTCTAGCGTCATGTAGAGCGTGCCAATGAGTCGGGTCTCATCGTAGCCACGATGAGCAAAAATATTTAGGCCTACCAATTCAAGAAGAGGGCCAAAGTAACCGTAGAGGAGAAACGCGATAGCGGTTACTGGAAGGATCGGTCCAACGGTTCGGCGTGTGGCTTCCAGCGTGAGAATTATGGTGACAGTTCCGAGTATGAGGTCAGCGGAAGATGGCGTAGCTGCGCGATAGACAAATTGGTCAAAATCGATGATTGGCCACGTGAGGGAGATGATCGCAAGTGAGGCGAGGCTCCAATCGAGCCACATCACACGGGGTCGCCAACGCCGGTGCGCTGGAAAGACGACGAATGTCAGGATCAGCGCTATCAGTAAGAAACTGGTGCGGTAGATCTGAGGTTGAATAATTCCGATGACCCAATAGAACGCATAAAGTGACAGACCGGCAGCAAGCACGGTTGCCAACTGGGCAGTTCGACCACTCAATGACCGAGTGGGTAACTCGGACTCAAGATCTTCGCGATTGTCGATTGAGGTTTGTGCAGTGGTCAGCGTCTGTCTCGTTATTGAAATGTCTATTCTAGGATTTTAAGCAATTTTTAGTGATTGTTTGGGTCGGTATTGCCGAAAATACTCTCTAATCCTGTTCGTTCCATGCCCCACGTTCACGGAAGTAGCGAATAGCCCCGGCATGAAACGGAATCGGGGATCCATTTGTAGCATTCTCGAGTTCTAGTACCGCAGCCATCGGGTGAACTGCAGCGAGTTCGCCATCATTTTCGAACAGTACTCGTGTGATGTCGTACGCAAGCGCATCGTCCATTTCTGCGTGCACAACTAGCACGTTTGAGACAGCCACCACCGTGATCGTATCTTCCATGCCTGTATAGATGGACGGAGGAATCGGAGAATTGTGGTACACAAGAGAACCGTATTGGTGCTGTAGCGTCTGAAGGGTCTCTCCATTGGGGATTATTTTAATAGTGCGGCCTGGTGTCGATGCGAGATCAAGAATGGCTCCAGTTGGAATTCCCCCGCTAAAAAAGAAGGCGTCAATTTTATCGTCCTTTATTGCGTCTACTGACTGAGCTACGCCAAGACTTTGCTTCGTGATATCGGTTTCAGGATTTACTCCTGCGGCTTCAAGAATGCGAAAGGCGCTGACTTCGGTACCGCTTCCAGGAGCTCCCGTCGATACGACCCGCCCACTTAAATCTGAAACGGATTCGATGCCGGTGCTGGTGACTGAGACGATGTGATTGTAATTATCATAGAGGACGGCAAGTGCGCGCATAGGGATAGCACCGAATTCTGAAAACGCTCCTCTCTGGTTGGCTGCGTCATCGATTGAGTCGGCAAGGCCAAATGCAAGATCAGCGGACCGACTTGCAAGAAACTTTAGATTGTCGACTGTGCCGGCGGTGACTTCCGCCGTTACTTCTACACCATCGAGACGGTCGCTGATCACTTTAGATATCCCACCACCATAGGGGTAATAAACTCCACCTGTTCCTCCGGTGGCGATTGATAGGCGGACCGTCCGCCCGCTCTCTTGTGGAGTGGAACACCCAGCGGAGATACAAGCAAAAATTGTGAGTGCTATGGTTACAGCGGAAGTCCCACGGCGACATAGATCTGAGTTTGTCGCGAAAGTCGTCATTGTGTCTCCTTTACCGATTTAGAGTCATCTGACGTGAAAAACTCTGCATTGCTATTATTCCCTTCCGGCCGCTCGTCGGCCGACTGCAATCATTTCAGGTCCGCCAATGAGCACACGAAATCCCTCGCTAATCCGGCGCTCCACGTCACTAGCGTTGGCAGTAATTGCACACGGTAGGCCAGCCGCTGTAGCAACTCTGAGTACGGTCTGGATAGCCTCTTCTGTAGCGGCAGGGTCTCCTCCGTAGGCCATGCCTAAGTCTCCTGGGGCGGCCATAAGCATACTGATGCCAGGCACTTTGGCGATTTCTTCAACATTAGCAATGCCAATTTTGTTCTCAATTTGAATCATGTTTAATAGTTCACCGTTTGGATCGAGTGGCCAGACGTCAGCCTTAGAGAGATATTCGCTTCCAGACACCCCCCAATATCGGACGGCGTTGCCAGGACCTGACCCTCTCAAGCCTTCCGGCTCGATATCGGTTACGCCAATTCTTTGCGGGTAGCGCATGGACCGTACCACGTGCAGAGCCTGCTCGGCTGTTTCGATGTGCGGAGTGATAATGCCGTGGGCTCCTTGGTCAAGTGCGTTTTTGATCATCCATTCATTCATCTCGCGCCCGTTTGCCGGAATTCGCACCCATACCGCGATATCCGTACCAGGTCGTCCACGACGAAGGATTTTTGCCGGGTCGAGCAAGTACTGCATATAAGTACGCATTTCGTTCATGTCTAACGTGCCGTGCTCCATGTCGAAGAAGATGTAGTCGGCTTGAGAACGAGACATTTCGACCGCACCGGCAGCTCCAGATTCGGTGTTAGCGAACGAACCGAAGACGGTTTCCCCATTTGCTAACAATTCCACTACGTCTAGCAAGTGTTGAGCGGACTGGCTTTTCGTACGGGTGTTAGATGCCATGAGTAAGCCGACCACCATTAACGACAGACATACTGTACGTTTCATGAATAGAAATCCTTTCCAACGTTCCCTGAATGGGATCATTATCATCGACTCTGGCTCCCAATCGCTAGTTTCTGAGCTTTCCGTAGACGTTTTGCGTTCACAAAAAATACCGTTTATGGAAAAAAGTCGACGGAGTGGAACGGTTGCCATCGGCTTTTAGAGGCGTTGTGAGATGGGTTCAACGATCGGCGTACACTCGTTCATAGGCCGCGTAGTTAGCGAGCACTTCGCGTGCGAAGTTACGTGTTTCTCGGTATGGAATGGTGTCGACAAAAAAATCAGCACTAAGACTGCTTGAGGCCGTCCACCATTCCGCCGCACGGTCCTCTCCGGCGTTGTAAGAAGCAATGGCAGGGATTCTTCGATGATTAAACAACTGAAGCAGGTCCGCGTTGAGACGAGCTGAAATTTGAATGTTTACCGATGGAAGAGTTAGCTTCTCCTCATCAATTCCATTTGTTGACAAAACGTGGGCGACACCTGCCCTCTTGGCGAGTGCTCTTGCCGTGTTCGGCATTATTTGTAGCAGTCCAATTGCGCCGACCGGTGATCGTGCTGTTGGATTGAATCGGGATTCTCTCCGCATGAGGGAGACGAGAAGCGTCGGATCAGAGCCGTGTGTTTCAGAAGCTTTGACTACGACGTCCCAGAATGGACGTGGGTAGACGAGAGTCCAGAAATCATCCGGTAGTCCACGTGACGGTCGATTGAGGTATTCACCGAAATGGTTGACGATTATCCGTGTCACGGTTGCATGGTCATTAGCTTGTGCAGAAGCACGCGCAGCTAGGAGTGCGAGTCCGTCGCCTACGGTTTGCCGTTCGAGAAGCCGTCGCAGGTACCAGGCTGCATCGTGGATGAGTCCGGCTCTGGCGAGTACCATGGCGGCTTTGTATTCGGCGTGCGCCGTAGTTGACGAGCGAATTGAAAGATCTGGAAACTTAGGCGATTTCGAATTAGAAGTCGTTTCTCGCGCTGCTAATTTCATGAGCTTGTCTGTCGCGATTAGACCGTAGTAGTGGTATGGATAGCGATCGGCAAGCCTGTTGAGGCCGTTTATGGCTGAAGAAAAATTACCATTCCTACTGTGGGCAACTGCCAACCAATAGTTAGCAGCCAAACGAAGGTCGCCGGTGGGTTGGCGCGCGACGAGGGCACTGAGATTGGTGAGTGCTCGCTCATTTTGATCGGCGCGCAAAGCCGCGACTCCTGCTCGCCACAGTAAGTCGCGTTGCTCACTGGCCGACGTGGCCGACCGGAAAAGACTTCGATAGAGATCTAGCGCATCTTCGTTTCGCCCGATGGCCCCAGAATAGGCGCCGAGCAGTAAGGCTGCTGAACGGCGCTGGGACGTCGTCGCATTGGGCACACGATCTTGCCAAAGAGCAAGGCCCAGTTCTCGTGCCCGATCGAAATCTCCCATTCTGACTGCGAGACGAAACTCGGTGAGTTTTACGGTGCCTTCTAAGAGAGAATCAGGAAAGTCGGCGTAAAATTGACGTGCTTTCAAGACTGCTTCGGCGTTGGCTCGTTGCGCATATAGTGTCTCTATTTGTTCGACAGAAATACGATCAGCTAGTTTCGTTTTCGGATAGTTGATGGTCCATTCATCAATCAGGCGATGTGCCGGCTGAAACTGAGATGCACTACGCAATCGTTGAATAAGGTCTTGATATTCAGTTTCGGTGAATGATAAGACTTGAATAGGAGAAGCGTTTGAGAGGCGCTGCTCGATGCGTTGAGCTTCGATGAACGTTTTAGCTGAGTGAAACCTTCGTTGAGCTTGATGAAGTGTTCTAAGAGCTGCTGCCGTGTTGTCTTCTGCTTGCTGTGCAAGCGCGAGCCCAATTCGCGCGGCATCCGCGTCCACGCCGCGAGAGGTAGAAGTCAATACTCGGCGGTAAAGAGTTTTAGCGGCTTCGATATCCTCTGAATTGACGTAAAAGTTGGCAACGCGAAGAATAAGGTCACGGTGCCGAGAAAAATCACTGCGTAGTAACTGGTCTAGGGCAAGCTCCGCGTCATCTGTGATCCCGTGATCGACGAAACTGTTGACGATTGCCCGCCTTGCGAATGTGCGCAAAAATACAGCGCGATTAATTACTGTTTGCCAATCGGCTTCTGACTCAAGTGCTTGTCCAGTCTGATTGCGTAGTGTTGCTCGGAGCACAATGCTTTCGAGCGGTGGTTCTGTATCAGAACGTGAAATAGAAAGATTCAGTGCATCAAGAGCTTCCCTTGGTTGGTCGTTCCGCATAAGGCTCACGATTGATGGGTGAGTCGGTAAAGGGAGGGTTAGATGCGAAAAGCGGTCTTCTTGAGCAAAAGCGAAGGCTTGGAGATAGATGAAAAGGGTGAAGATGCCAAGAATAACGGCACTTCCCTGTACCGAGTGTCGAGCTAGGTAATGGCTGCCATTCATATTCTAGGCAAGATACCACGTTACGACTCTAAGACAAGTCTCGTTCTGGCTGCTAAAATGTGTAATTACAGTCTTCCGGAGAGCCATTTCAGTAGAGGAGTTAAACGTTGAAGATCACATCAGGTAAGCTCGCCGGGATCAAGGCGGTAACGACGGACACGGGGACCATTGCCGCAGCTGCAATGGACCAACGTGGGTCACTGAAAAAGGCGCTCGGAACGGCCAAAGGTCAAGAGGTCACTGATGCGATGATGGAAGAGTTTAAGGCGATCGTTACCGAAGTGCTGACACCTCATGCATCTGCGATTCTCCTTGATCCCCAGTGGGGAATTGAGCCATCGAGGAAGCGGTCATCGAATGCGGGTTTGCTGCTGGCGTACGAGGAAAGTGGCTACGACAATACCCGCCCGGGGCGATTGCCAGATTTACTTCCACACTGGTCGGTTCGGCGCCTAAGATCTGCAGGGGCTGATTGCGTGAAAGTACTTATCTACTACACACCGTACGATTCCGATGACGTGAATGAGGAAAAGCATGCATTCATCGAACGTATTGGAGATGAATGTCGTGCAAATGATGTTCCATTTTTCCTGGAATTTGTTGGTTATGACCATGAGGGTGGGGATGAAAAAGGAGCTGCGTTTGCAGAGAAGAAACCAAATGTTGTCGAGGGAAGCATGGCCGAGTTCTCTAAGGATCGTTACGGCGTTGATGTTATGAAGGTCGAGATTCCCGTCAATATGAAGTTTGTTGAGGGCACCGGCAGCTTTCAAGGTACAAAGGTTTATGCTAAGGACGAGGCGCTCGGATTGTTTCGGAAGACCGCAGAGGTTGCTGGCAAGCCGTTTATTTATCTGTCGGCAGGTGTTAGTAATGCGGAGTTTACGGAATCACTTGATTTGGCTTGTGAGTCTGGTGTCGGATTTTCTGGAGTGCTTTGTGGGCGTGCGACTTGGAAGGATGGGATTCCAATTTACGCCGAACAGGGTGGTGAAGCGTTTCGTGATTGGCTCCGAACTGAAGGCGTACGGAACATTGGCAATGTGAACGAAGCGTTGCAAGGCGCGACGTCATGTCTCAACCACTATGAATGAGATCAGTGCAAACGGCGAAAAAGCGTCGAACGGGTTATGCTACGTTTAGGTGCGTTTCCAATATAGCCGTGCAGTTCTGACTGCACTAGCCACTCACGGTGTCCAGCCAATAGGGAGTACCCGCCCTGCCTTGGTGCATGAATTCGTCAATGATCTCTATCGTTATGAACTTCGACGGCTTCGAGCGAGTTACGTCCACGGTGAAATTCGCAAGAATAATTATTCGTCGAGAGTAATAGAACTTCGGAAAAAATACCTGCTGATTTCACTGCCATTGCAGCATTGGACGGTGCAAGCAAGAGCGTTCTGTTCCGCTTAACTGTGTAGTATTGGCTGACTAGTGTGGAGTGTTGAGGCTCTTCATTGTCCAGCCAAAAAAGTGATTCAGGTTAATGGCTGGCGATCGCCATCGTCGAGGCGTCATAGCATTCAACATTTCCTGGTGGGTGGGCGCCCCATAGGGCACTGGTCCGTCACTGAGATCAAAAGTATTTCTGATGAGATCAACAGCAGGCGATCGCGAATAAACGTCAACATAGTACCTTAAACGCAGAATGACTCCATTTTCTGCTGTCTGTTCGGTTCTGGAAAGCTCACGCTTGATCCGATCGAGTGAAACAGGAAGTTTGAGGTCGGTATGATCCGCGTCGGAATGTTGCTGCTGTGCTTGGGCGAGCGCATTCGTCACTAGAAGCATTGCGCAAGTTACGGCCACGTAAATTCCGGCACGTTTCGTTGAACAAGTCATCGTTCTGTTACAAACTTACGTTCGTCTCGGAATGGTGTCAAGTGTGTGAGGAGGAGATGGTCGGAATCGTATCCGCCGTGGTGATAGTCGGTGTGATGATAGCTTGCGGTTATGCCCTCTGGTGGTTCCGCAGTGCTCGCGCCAAGGAAGCGGTGTGTCTCGCGCGTGTATTGGGAGTTGTTGACAACCTTGAACTGGGATTGTCTGTATGGAATCCTGAGAAGTTGTTAGTAAGTTGCAACGAAAGGTTTCGCAGTTTTTACCCAGGAACCCCTCTAAAAATAGGTATGGCATTTGAGGATTTAGTGCGTTTCAATGCCAGAAAGTCTGTGGTTCTAATTGACTCCGAGAAAGTTGACAAGTGGGCCGACGATTGGATTAACCGATTTGGGCAATATTTCTCAGAGACGCTGCGTACGCCTGATGATCGTTGGATTGACATGAGAATGATCCCACTCGATAACGGTGAGACGGGTTTCGTCTACATTGATGTGACAGCTCACCGGTCGTTTGTGGATACTTCTCTGGCTTCATCGGACATGGTGCGGAGACACGCGAAGACGGTGAGTGTTTTGAAACGGGGGATGGGCGTCGGACGGAGAGAGGTGTCGTTCCACGCAGCAGCTAGGAAGATGTTGGAGTTGGTGGCAACTTGCGCCGATTTAGATGCCGGGACACTCTACTTTGTCGCAGCGAACGATAGTCAGGAACTGGTCGCATCTGGGTTGTGGTACTTGTCTGAGGGTGAGGCTCCCGAAGCGCTACGATTGGCAATTGACGGATTTGGTGATGACCCAGATGACGAAATACTTAGAAGAGCTTTGGACACAGGAAAATTGGGTTGGGTTTCTAACATAATTGCAGATCCCAGACTCTCTGAGAGTCGGCGGAGTGCGATGGTGGGTGTTAGGGGTCTTTGTGCAGTGCCAATTATTTCTGGGAAACACATAGTTGCGGTGCTCGAGTTCTTTACGTTCGACCAGCTAATCCTGGATTCAGCCTCTGAGGAATTGATTGCCAGCATATGCGACCAGTTGTCCCATGTGTTTGAACGGGAACAACTGTTATCTTCGTAGGATACGTTTCTCCGAGGACTATTTATTGAATGAAATCGTTCAAAAAAGATTATTCGAAAAACTGAGCGTAAAGTGCTCTATCTCTGCATGATTAGACAGAATCTGGAAACACGTTACTTTGACAGTCATGCCTAAGATGGTTCAGAACAGTTTCACCATTCTCCTGAAGCGAGGACGAGCCGTCTAAAACTATGTCGGCAATTAAGTGAGTGGGTTCCACAAACCGTGTCCACATTGGTTCGACCGTTTCTGTCCATTGGGTCCGAACCGACTGTGGAGACCTTCCACGGTATTTCGTATCTCGAACTAGGCGACGCTTGAACGCAGTAGAGCCGTCGATGATGATGAAAAGCTTTGTATTAAAGAGGGCACATAAGTCAGACCAGAGAAACAGTAAATTGCCTTCGACGATGACGCAGCCTCTAGGAGCGACGCGTTTTGTGGTGGTTATACGTCCATGCTGTAAAAAATCGTAGACCGGTTGGTTGATTGGAAGACCTTTTGAAAGTCGAACAAGATGTGCTGTCAGGAGTGGCTTGTCGATTGCTTGAGGTTCGTCGTAATTAACGTTATTTCTTTGGGTAAAGCTTAGTTCAGGGCGATCTCGGTAGTAGGAGTCAACGGAAATTACTGCCGACTCCTGTAGCTTTAGTCTTTCTGAGAGATATTTGGCGAACGTTGTTTTTCCAGACCCTGAGGCCCCAGCTATTCCAATCATATAAGGATGCATTGTGCTGAACACCTCGTTGAATTGTGTCTCCATTGAATCTGAATAGCTAAAGGCCTTCTTCGATCCTCAGTTCTTAATGCTGAGATTACCAATGCCGTCGGTATAAGATCGTAAAGATGACTCAACACGACAACATTAACGCAGGTGACGCGCCCGCGTCTGGAGTTGGGAATGCGCCGTCCGACAGTGGCGCCCCTGACCTTCTGGAGCATGGGGCACCGATACGTGGACAGTCCCAGACCTTGGATCGACGACTGTTTGTCCAGTTACACGTTTTTACTGGTTGCATGAGCACTGATGAAGTCGTCACTGCGGTAAAGGAGAGCGGTCTTAGTGCGGCTGTGTACGCAGATCTCAACGATCCCCGGGGCGTGGGTGTGTTGTTGATGGATGAAAACCCGTCAACTTTTGCTGGGGTTAGTCGTGCTTTATTAGTCAGCGACCCGTTTTCGGCGTTAAAGCCCCGGTCGGACTGTACGATGATCGGAAGGACCTATTCTTCGGGTCGTGAGCCCGATCTAGTGGACTTTTTGCTCCACAAAGTTCCTAGGAATGTGCTCAGTCCAGCCAATGCGTGGGCAATATGGTACCCGTTGCGTCGTATCGGGGCTTTCAATCGATTGCCCCGAGCAGAACAGGGCAAGATATTAATGGAACACGGTATGCTCGGACGACGTTATGGTGAAGCCGGTTATGCCTCTGATGTGCGGCTTGAGTGCCACGGCTTGGACCGCGACGATAATGATTTCGTAATCGGCGTTATCGGTTCCGATCTTTTTCCGTTGTCTCGACTCATTAAGGACATGCGATCGACGCGGCAAACGGGAGAGTTTATTCAGGCAATGGGGCCATTTTTTGTTGGCAAAGTCCTATTCCAAGCTCCAATTTCTAGTGGAGCACCTCGTTGAGCTGTTCGTGAAACGAGATTCTCAGAGGGCTTTTGTAGTTTTCTGTAGGCGAAGTGTTTATAGCTTCTATCAGCTGCTACCGTGGCGAAGTGATCGTCTTTTCTTTTGCCGGACGCATTTGCCGAGCGAATTCACTTGTCTGATAGGATCGCGACCATGGTAAGCGAACCACCGAAACTTGAGAACCTCCCGCTTCCTGATACTAGCCTGCGGGGCCTTTTCAGCAGCTTTGGTCCAGGTCTCATTTTAATGATGACGGGGATCGGGACTTCCCATCTCGTGACGGCACCAGTAGCTGGTGGTCGTTTTGAATATACGCTGCTGTGGTGCATTCCGGTCGCATATATCTTTAAGTACTACGGGTTTGAGATGGCATTTCGGTTTACCAATGCCACTGGTCGCAGCATGTTGGATGCGTACTCAACGGCACCAGGGAAATGGCCGCTTTGGTACGTTCTTATTACGACCATCATTCAATGTGCACTTGGTCAAGCGGGTCGACTCGTTGCTGCAGCGGCAGTCTGTTACGCGTTTTTCAGTGTTTACTTGGGATGGGCGCTTCCATTGCCAGTCTACGGATTGTTTCTCGGTGTTGCAGCAGTGGCATTTATTCTTGCCGGTCGATATGACGTCATGGAGGCTGTGACAAAGATTTTGGCTGGACTTTTGTTTGTGTCGACTGTAGGTGTTTATTTTGTCCAACCGGCGCCACTGTCGGCATTCACCAATTTTATTCAGATTGAAATTCCAGCAGGTTCTTGGCTTGTGATCGCTGCATTTTTGGGCCTACTCCCGACAGGAATGGATGTTTCTTTACAAGCATCGGAATGGGGAAAAGCCAAGAAATCTGGAATGGGAAGAATCCGTGAGCAACTTGAACAAATGGGGATGGCTCCGAAGTTCGATCCGATGACTTCGTCCAAGGAAGACCTGAGCGTTGACACTGCTGCTCTTCCATCGCATGCACGTGAGTACTGTCGGAGGTGGTTTCGTATTGGCGAACTCGATTTTGGATTTGGTCATATCGTTTCGTTTGTTATGGCGTGCATTTTTCTTTTACTGGCTGCGGTGTGGATGTATCCGAGTGAGGTTTCAGGCAATGCCGTGATCGGAGAAATCGGAAAAATCTTCAATGACAGCGTCGGCCCTTCGATGATGATGGTGTTTTTTGCGGGTGCATTTGCTGCAACTTTTTCGACTGCGTTCAACTATTTTGATGGATGGCCACGTGTCGTCGGAGCATGCTGCAGAAATCTCTTCCCTCTGACGGCGAGTTTACGAGGCGTTGCCCGTGACGATCTGACACAGAATCACCGGAAGCGTTGGTACTCTGAGTTCAATATTTATCGGATGACCATGATCTATTCTCTAGTGGCTTCAGTAGCGATTGTCGCAGGGCTGCCGCATCCGGTGTTCTTGGTCCTGATTTCTTCTGCGTTGGCGTTTTTCATTGCACCGGTCGTGTTCTTTCTGAATATTTATTATTGTGTAACGGTTATTCCTAAAAGTGACGAGGTGTTTTACCCTTCGCCGATGGTTCGTACGTTCGCTTGGTTTAGTTGCGTTGTCTTTAGCGGATTGACGGCTATTGTAATTATGGCGCGTGTGTTCGGAGTGACACTCTTTGGCGGATAGATGGCGCCAAACGGAAAGACAGGTTTTCGGCATCCTGATTTAGTTGCTGTGATTGAAGGGGCTTCTCGGAAGGCTGAAAAGAATGGCAGCTAGATGAAAATTTGTATTGTTGGTGCTGGCGCGATTGGTGGCATGATGGCTGTCCGTTTGGCGAGAGCGCATCATGACGTTTCGGTCGTCGCTCGTGGGCCGCATCTTGAGGCAATTCGAACCAATGGTTTACGTCTATTAGAAGCCGATCAGCAATCTGTTGCGGATAAACTTGTCGCCACGAATCGGATCAGCGATCTTGGTCCGCAAGACGTCGTACTTCTTTCGCTCAAAGCGCATCAGATTTCAGCGGTGGTTGATGATCTCCCTTCGTTGTTCGGTAACGATACCGTCATAGTGACGCTCCAGAATGGGATTCCGTGGTGGTATTTTCAGAAACTCAAAGGAAATTATTCGAACCGTGTTGTAGAGACAGTGGACCCCGGTGGGCTCCTCTTCAGAGGGATCGATCCAGACCGCATTGTTGGGTGTATCGCTTATCCTGCAGCAATAGTGTCTGAGCCTGGTGTCATAAAACATATCGAAGGCAATCGTTTTCCTGTCGGTGAGCTTGATGGTTCGTCTTCTGACCGTATCTCAAGGGTTTCTGAAATATTTTCTGGAGCGGGCTTCAAGTCAAGAATTTTGGATGACATTCGGTCAGAGATCTGGTTGAAATTGTGGGGCAATATGACATTCAATCCGATTAGTGCGCTGACGCATGCCACGCTAGTTGACATTTGTCGTTTCCCGCTTACTCGGGCGTTGTCTGCCTCGATGATGACTGAAGCCAAAGCAATTGCAGAACGACTTGGAGCGGTGTTTCGGGTGTCAATGGATCGGCGGATTTCTGGTGCTGAAGCTGTTGGCAAGCACAAGACTTCTATGTTGCAAGATGTCGAGGTAGGAAAGCCGCTTGAAATTGAAGGAATGCTTGGTGTCGTAATCGAACTTGCTGAAATGACTGGGGTTGAAGTTCCTTCTTTGCGGGCTCTTTATGCTTGCACAAGCTTGTTGAACAAGACGATCCAAGATGAAGGAATATTGCTTAAGGGGACTGCTCGAACTTAAGTTTTGTAATGGAGATTTCTATGAAAGCACTGGACGGAGTACGGATTTTAGATATGACCCACGTCCAGTCGGGTCCAACTTGCACTCAATTGTTGGCGTGGTTCGGCGCCGACGTTATCAAGGTTGAACGTCCTGGTTCCGGTGACGCTACTCGAGGCCAGCTCAGAGATATTCCAGATGTGGACAGTTTGTATTTCACGATGCTTAATCACAATAAGCGTAGTGTGACACTAAATACAAAACTCGATTCTGGAAGGGCGATTTTTACGGAGCTGATTAAGGCTTGCGATGTCCTTGCAGAGAACTTTGCACCGGGAGCGCTTGATCGAATGGGTTTTTCTTGGTCACGTATTCAGCAGATTAACCCGCGGATGATCTACGCTTCTGTCAAAGGGTTCGGTCGGGGGCCTTACGAAGAATGCAAAGTGTATGAGAATGTAGCTCAATGTGCTGGAGGCGGTGCTAGTACGACTGGTTTCGATGACGGTCCACCGGTAGTCACTGGTGCACAAATCGGAGATTCTGGAACCGGTCTCCATTTGGCGCTAGGAATTGTGACGGCATTGTTTCAGAGGGAGAGAACTGGAAAAGGTCAACGCGTTGAATGTGCAATGCAAGATAGTGTCCTTAATTTGTGTCGCGTCAAACTTCGCGATCAGCAGCGACTCTCGAAAGGACCACTTAAAGAGTACCCACAGTATCCTAATGGCACATTTGGCGAGGCGACACCCCGCTCAGGAAATGCCTCTGGAGGTGGCCAACCAGGCTGGATCGTAAAGTGTCAGGGATGGGAAACCGATCCCAACGCGTACATTTATATCATTGCGCAATCCGGGGCATTCGATGCGTTGGCCGGTGCCATTGGACGGGAGGATTGGCTCACTGATCCTCGTTGGAACACACCCCAATCTCGTCTCCCGAAGCTCGATCAGATGTTCAATGAGATCGAGAAATGGACTAGTACTAAAACGAAGTTCGAAGTAATGGGAATTCTCAATCCTCTTAACGTTCCATGTGGGCCCGTGTTGTCGATGAAAGAACTTTCGGAAGAGCCGTCATTGCGTGCGACTGGAACGGTAGTTGAAGTTGAACATCCGGAACGTGGCACGTACTTGACTGTTGGCAATCCGGTCAAGCTGTCAGATTCGACTTCTCAAGTTTTACGATCGCCGTTGTTGGGCGAGCACACCGATGAAGTGCTACGGGAAGTTCTTGGAATGGATGAGAAACAGATAGCTTTAGCTAGAAATGAAGGAGCAGTTTAGAGAATCCGGTTGACTTGTTTCCTGAGCTGGTGCGCTAGTGGAGAGCCATGGAACAGGGATTGTGCTTGAAGCCGTTGCCGCGTAGGGACCCTTCAGAACGCGAAGCGGTGGATTGGTGGGTTCGTGTGGTGCCGGTCGTGATTGTGTTTCACGTTACGGTGCTTCTGGTTCTTTGGTCGCGTCCAGGATACGTAGGTATCTGGCTGTGGTACGTTGGCCCAATCGTGTTGACAATCCTGACGGCCGCTCTGCTCGTTGGTTCACTGCTTTCGGCAAGACGCTGGAAACACGGAGTGAATCGCTGGCATGTTCTTGGCTACTTTGGTCTGATTGGTGTGATTTTTACACTGCCGACCTATGAAGCTTATCCGTCGTCACACGACCGGCGTCCAAGTCGGGTTACTTTTCGCTTGCCGCTAGAAGGTCCGTTTACAGTCGCTTGGGGCGGGCCTACGTCAGCAGTTAATTACCATGTGTTTCTACCTGACCAAAGGTGGGCATACGACTTGCTTGTGACTCAAAATGGTCGAAGTTTTATTGGTGATGGTGCTGATTTCGAAGATTACTTCATTTATGGTCAATCTGTATTTTCGCCTGCCTCGGGTTTAGTTTTTGCAGCCCACGACGGTGCACCGGATGTGCCCATCGGATCGCCGCGTTGGGGTTTGTCCGGGCTGGGCAATTTTATTGGGCTTGAGGTGTCGCCCGACGAGTTTTTCTTTGTTGGTCATTTGCAGCCAGGGTCAGTATCCGTCAATGTTGGTGACCAAGTAATACTTGGCGATTTCCTTGGTCGAGTTGGCAATTCGGGTAACAGTAGCGAACCTCATGTTCACTTGCACTTACAAGATTCCAAGTGGTTCTATTTCGGAGAGGGAATTCCGTTTTACTTTCACGAGTATGAATCTGGCGGTGGTTTGGTTGCCAGTGGTATGCCGAAAGGAGGAAAACGCGGAGACCTATATGTTGGCCAGCGCGTGGAACAAGCCGTTCCTTCGCCCTTCAGTTCGGTTGTTGGAGATTCTGAATGACTAACGTTTCCCGTTTGGGTGTCTTATCGATCTTTTTTGTATTGTTTGTTTTGTCAGTCGCTTCACAAGAACAACCGTTTAATATTCGTCACCGCGCAAGAGCCATTCATCCTGGAGAAGTAATCGTTCTTGAAGTTTTTTCGTCTGACCAAGCGATGCTGCCGCAAGCGATGTTTGCGGGAGAGACGGTTCGGTTGTTTCCATCGCCAGATGGAACGGTTTGGTACGGGTTGATAGGACTCGATCTTGAGGTGGAGCCCGGAGATTACCAAGTAACAGTTAATGGTTCTCGGTCCGATGGAGAACTTCCACGGGCAAGTTACACACTTACGGTGTTGCCAAAGCAGTTTCCGACGCGAGAGCTTCGCGTCGCACCTCGGTTTGTTAATCCGCCTCAGGACGTGGTGGCGAGGATTCAAAGAGAAGCACAGACTGTGGCGGATATTTTTGACGAGTCAAGCCCTAAACGACTCTGGAGCGGAGGTTTCGTCAGACCAGTGCAAGGGGAGGCGACCAGTAGTTTTGGCCGAAGAAGTGTTTTTAATGGGCAGCCGAGACGCCCTCACAGCGGAACAGATTTTCGCGCGGGAGAAGGCACACCGGTGCGAGCACCTAATACGGGAAGAGTTGCGTTAACTGGTAATCAGTATTTCTCAGGAAATGTTGTTATTCTTGACCACGGTTGGGGGCTATTTTCGCATTTCGCACACTTATCAACGATTGATGTGGAAGACGGAGATCTTGTTGCTCGCGGCGAAGTGATTGGCAAAGTTGGTGCAACGGGTCGAGTTACTGGGCCTCATTTACATTGGACGGTTCGTCTAAACGAGGCTCGTGTTGATCCGATCGCACTGATGGGGCTATTTCCGCTGGACAGACGTGAACAATGAGACTGTTGCCGACAGTGGTTGATTGCAATGGCCGCTTGCGAAGCGGCACTGATGCCAGAAGAGCTCTTCGTTGGTGGTTGGGCCGAACCACGGACAATATTTGCTTGTCGTTTAGAATCCTACCCGTAGACCGAAACCGATGTGGGTTCCCCCTAACTCAAACGACGGATGGACGTTTCCATCGAGAGCAACTGTGGATGTCCCACGGCTGTATCGGAGGACAAACGCCAGTCCAATGCGGTCGAGAGCTGCAGCATCGCCAAGAAACCTGAGCCGACGAAGGCCGAAAAACGAAAGGTCGAAGCCAGCATTGTAGCCAAGCGCTGATTCATTCTTGACGGATGTTACATGGCCGACGATATTAACCTTTTGGAACGGAGATCCAACTTCGTCCGTTACGATCGCTGATACAAGATCGTGGGTTACTTGGAAGTATGATGGGCCAATAAACCCTCTTATCAGGAGTACGTCACGGAAGGTATGCCAGTACTGTGCTTGGAAGTGCCATGCAGTTTCCTGTCGCGTGACATTGTCGGCGAACCCATCGGTTCTTCGAGGGAATCCAAAAAAGAAGGGATGGGGAACCTCGGCTTCAATGGAAGCTGCTGTTTCATTTCGAAAGTTTGAGACTGCAAAACCGGCTGCGAATTTTTTCCATATCCGTGCCGCGACACTATAATCTCGAGCGCTGTCGCTTGTGATGTCATAGCTCGAAATGAATTTTCCTCGTTCTTGGAAGAGAACGAAGTCTATTTCATTACTGAAAGCGTCTTTAGCGAATTGTGTTCCAATACTCGATCCCACAATGAAATCTTGTTCGTCCAGCGATTGAGCTCCGATATCGTTTGAGTTCGTCAGAATCGAAACAAATACAAATGCCGCTAGGGCAGGCCACTTCAAGCGTTTCTTGTTTGACATATTATCTGCGGTTAACGCCTAAGAATTGTTTGACTTCAATTGCTGTTCGAACGTCGAAAAATTTGAGAATGGTGACACGTCTTGTCCGAAACTTATTAGACTGACCCACTCGCTTTATTGACGAAGCGATAACCCTGCCGATGAGTGTTGACACATTATTCCGTCGAGGCGATAAGATCGCAGCCAAAAGGGCCTATGAAGTTCAGCCTTGAACGCTGGATGACCAGTGCTTCTCGATCTAGAAGCGACTGTCACGACTATAGACGGTTTCACCCTAGGCTCTTCTTGATAAAACTCCTTCAGCGTTGAGTATTAGATCCTAGTCGATCGTAACAAGGGCGCGCATTCTGTGAAAGTTAGATAGTCGAACTCAGGAAGGATAGACTCAGCAAAGATACTTGAAGAAAGAGGAATAATTATGGGCACGGTGCATTTGTGGTTAGCGACAGCGATTTGGGTCATTCTCTCTGCTGGAACTGTTTGCGTTCAAGACGTTGGGCCTAGGTCAGGAACATTGGTGGCGGTAGGAGGGAATTTGCAGGATTCGACCATTGTTGAACGATTCTTGCAGTTAGCCGGAGGCAATTCTTCGCCCATCGTCTTTATTCCCACTGCTGGCGGTTCGGAGACTTATGACCAGTCCTGGTCAGGCCTAGATATTTTTAGAGCAGCTAAGGCAACAGACCTTACAGTGATTCACACGAATGATCGGGTGGTCGCGAATTCTTCAACTTTTGTTGAGCCACTCCTCAGGGCACGTGGTGTTTGGTTCGGTGGAGGGAGGCAGTGGAGGCTGGCTGATGCTTATCTCCATACAAAAACACAGCAGGCTATTCGGTCCGTATTGGATCGAGGGGGGGTTGTCGGTGGTTCATCAGCTGGAGCTACTATCCTCGGTTCGTATCTTACTCGAGGTGATACTCGAACCAATACCATTATGATGGGGGACCATGAGGAAGGGATGGGGTTCATTAAAAATGTCGCCATTGATCAGCATCTACTGACTCGGAATAGACATTTCGATCTTCTTCAAATTGTTCGAGCGTATCCAGATATTCTTGGTATTGGAATCGATGAGGACACTGCAATCGTTGTTCGAGGTGATCAGTTTGAGGTGATTGGCCAGAGCTACGTTGCCATTTATGATCACTCACAGATGCTTCAGTCTCATGAGCTGTTCTATTTTCTTGCCCCTGGCGATCGATATAACTTAACCAAGAGACGAACCCTTCGACCTATCGCATCAATGAGAAAATCTGAATATTCAAGAATCAAGTAGTGCCTTAGTTAGCGAAAACTATGGCATCCCTCAATCATTTGGGCGAGTTTTTGAGACGACACTTTCTAGGAATCTTGAAAGATCGTTGGTTCCAGGAGAGTAACCCCAGGGATGAATGGCTTTGTTGGGAATGAATTTTAAATCTTGCTAGGTATGGGATCTAGCTGAATGTCAGACCGCAGAAACCTTCGAATTCGTTTATTTGTTTTAGTTTCGTTCGTTGCAGGCGTTAGCTTGTTAATGGTTGCTAGCGTCGTGAATCGAGAATTGCGGCTTGCCGAACTCGGGGAGCTAATTGTATCTGTCCCGATCGCTGTGGCCTTTAGCGTTTTTGTCGTCTCCGTAGGTGCAGCTGGGTTAGCTTGGTATGTAACATCGATTTTTAATCGATACACCGCGCCTCTCGTTCGAGTTGTTCGTATGTACTCTGGTGGTGATTTCAGTGAGCGGGTAAATAATATCTCGGATGATGCATATGGGAACGTGTTCCGTGAAGTTGAGAACATAGTGCAAGACCTAATTCGACGGAATGAACAATCACTGCAAAACCAGAAGTTGGCGGATGCTGTTTTGTCGAGTATGGCTGAGGGATCTCTCGTAGTGGATGCGCGTGGGTACGTTCAGATGGTTAATGATGCCATGCGACAGATGCTGGAGATGTCTGAGTCACCCATTGATCGGCACTATATTGAACTGATTCGGAACCCAGACGTGTCGAAGCAGATTGGCCAAGCACTAGGCGACCGACTGCCTTCTAGGAAAGAAATTATCCTCAATATGGATCGGCCGAAGTCATTTTTGTCGATCGCGACACCCTTCGTTGCACAAGACAAACTAGGTGTAGTAGTCGTTCTGCACGACATCACTGAGTTAAGGCGTGTTGAGCAAATTCGAGAGGACTTTGTTGCTAACGTTTCTCACGAACTCAGGACGCCACTTACTGCGATTCGAGGTTCGGTTGACGCGTTGGCTGACGAGAATGCTTCGTCTGAACAACAGCGCTTTCTTGATATCATCGCTAGGCACACATCGCGAATGGAACGCCTTGTTTCGGATCTCCTTCGATTGGCTCGTCTTGATGCAGGTCAAGAGAGGCTTCAGCTCGTTCGCTGTTCTACGAAGAATGTTTTTAAGGGTTTAGAGAGTGAACTTGAAACAAACTTGAAAGCAAAAAATCAGCGGTTGCAATGGGAAATTGATGAGGGTGCCGGTGTCGTCGTTGCTGACCCTGTGAAGCTACACGACATTCTTAGAAATCTTGTCGAAAACGCCACCTATTATTCCCCTGACAACAGCACGATTAACCTACGTGCAACGATGAGACGGTCCGTCGATGAAATCGCGCTCAGTGTGTCTGACCAAGGAAATGGTATTCCAGAGCCGGATCTGTTACGAATTTTTGAGCGGTTCTACAGAGTGGAGCAATTGCGTCCCAACAACCCGCGTGGCACCGGTCTTGGATTGGCGATAGTCAAGCACTTGGTGGAACTGCATGGAGGTGAGGTGTCAGCGATGAATCGTCCCGACGGAGGAGCCATCTTCCAGGTCACTTTTTTGAGCCGGAACGGCAATCTTGAAGATGCCGCTATCGTTGGCAATTAGTAACCAGTCTAGAAATATGATCGCAACAGTTCAGACGTAGTGTTTGGGAGGAAGAGACAATGGTTTCCACGACTATGTTGGACAAATTGTGACTTTCGGATTGTCAGTGGGAAATCGTAAGCCTTTAACTCAACCGATTCGTCAGGCAGATTTATGCCACTAGAAAACGGATTGAGGTGGAACTGGTTATCAGGTTGTCGAAGAAGCGTTGTAGCTACAAGGAGGCGAATATTGATTTGCTTAAGGGAGCGGCCGGAAATCACTAAATCAATGAATGTGTTTTTAGTTGACGTTTCGAGTTGGTGACACGGTGCCGCGTCGTTCATTTTCAAATTACGTGAAGACAGCAACAGTAATGACGGTATGGGTTTAATGAAATTTCGATGTCGGTTACATTATCTGGCCTGTGAGATCAGGTGATTTTCTAGAAAACATCGAAGCGCGCGAAACGCTTGACCCCGGTGACTGACAGCAGCTTTAGACTTTGGAGATAATTCAGCCAAAGTTTTGGTGTGTGGTGGGTAAAAGAAAATCGGGTCGTAACCGAAACCGTTCTGGCCACGCGGGGTTAAAGTGATTCGTCCTTCGATAGTTCGAGTTGTCTTAAAAATGACATGTTTGTATTCAGCTAACGCGATGGAGCATACGAACCGAGCTGAACTACCTGTGACATTTCGCTCTCTGAGTTGCCTATAAATCTCTTCAAATTTCTCCGGATAGCTTTCGCCGTTAAAACGTGCAGAGAGAACACCTGGTTCTCCGTCTAAGGCGTCAATTTCAAGACCGGAATCATCAGCGACCGTAAGAAATCGACTGTTGGATGAATAGTAGGTCGCTTTGAGTTTCGCGTTGTCAGCGAAAGTTAAACCGGTTTCTTCGGGTGCCTTTATCTCAGTCTGCTTGTCGAGTGGGACCAAAGTGATCGGTAGTCCAGCTAGGATTTGCTCGATCTCGATGAACTTGTGTCGATTGGTGGTAGCAATTACGAGGACACGGCGGTTGTAATAAAGGTTCATGGGTTGTCGAGATACTCGCCGATAATTTCCTGTTGAATTTTGAGGAGTTTTTTTATCGTAATATCCGCCATTGCTAAAAGCTCTTGGAGTCTGTCGTGGCCAAATGGAGTCCCCTCAGCTGTTCCTTGCACTTCGATGTAGTTTCCCGTTCCGGTCTTAACGATGTTCATGTCGACTTCGGCCCTAGAATCTTCCTCATAGGCGAGATCGGCAAATACCATATTGTCGATGATTCCTACGCTAGTCGCGGTGACATAATCATCAACTGGAAGCCTGCCGATCATATTGCTGACCTGCATTTTTTGAAGAGCTAAAACTAGTGCTACGAAGCCACCAGTGATTGAGGCCGTGCGGGTTCCTCCATCCGCTTGGATAACGTCGCAATCGACCCAAATGGTTCTCTCGCCAAGATGATTGAGATTGGTAACTGCCCGGAGCGAGCGACCGATTAACCTTTGGATTTCTTGGGTCCGGCCACTAGTGCGTCCCTTTGAGGATTCCCTGGTCGAGCGTGTCGAGGTCGATCTCGGGAGCATGCCGTACTCTGCCGTCACCCAACCCTTTCCACTACCTCTAAGAAATGGAGGTACTCGGTCTTCGACGCTGGCAGTGCATATAACGCGGGTGCAGCCTGCTTCGATAAGTACCGATCCTTCAGCATGCATAGCGTAGTGCGGGGTAATCGCGGTTGGCCGAATGTCCGAAGCGGATCGGTGATCCGATCGACTTTCATTGTGTGTTGTCATTGTTGAGGCTCAGATTGATCGGAAGAAGTTTGACGGTCACCAGATGGCAGTACCCATTTGGTGTTTGGCTCTAATGGTTGTCGCAGATCGATATGTCCAGCAAGAGTATCGACTTCCTGAGACTCGACCATAATTTGTACGGCTGAAATGTCTGGAACATTGATAGCCAGAGCGTTTACGAGCGAATAGACCGTGAAAAGTTCGTCCAGCGAACCGCCAGAGTGGTTCTCCGTAATTTCACGACTGAGGTCGACAAATGCATTTCCATCTTCGCTCAGAAAAAGAGAACGCATTCTTGTGCCGTTAGGAAATGGGGACCTGAATGGTTCAGGGGCGTCCGCGAGTTGTTCAGAGACAATAGCTCGCGCTAGGGTTGATGCGTCGGCCCCAGGTTCAATGCTACTCTGATGACCGGTGAGCCCCATTCCGTCTTCGGTAACGTAGAACAAGGTCACGCGCTCAGGCGAGAAACCTGCAGAATTTGTTTCAGCAGTGTTGCCGGAGCCTTGTTGAAACTCAGCGCCGTACCAGTGCAGGAGCAATGCGAAGGATGTGATTCCAAGGAACAACGTAATCCCGATTACCGCAACAACGATGGTACGGTAGGGATTTCGCTGTCCGTTGGGTAGGGTGGTCATTCTGAAGTTTTGCTTGCGAAGATGGATTTCATGATGTTCACCGTGGCGGGTTCGGAGGTGTTGGTTTCGTAGCCTGTCTCTCTTCGAGTTCTCCGAACCTCACGAGTTGGTCTTCTGGATTTCGAGGTCGTGCCAAGTAGTCGCGAAAACGAAAAACGCTAGAAACGATTGCCTCAACCACTGAATTCTGGAATGTCCCGCTCGCTAGTTCTCGCTCCTGTTGCGCGTTGGAGATGAAACCCATTTCGATGAGGATGGCCGGCATGTTAGCTCCCACCAGAACTCGAAAAGGCGCTGGCTGAACCGGACGGGGGCTCATGCGGACACGTCGCCGAAGTTCGGTTTCAACGAGTTGAGCAAAGTGGGCAGAGTCTGCTAGATGTCGTGCTTGAGCCATCTCCCAGAGAATCATGTCAATTTCCCGGACGTAGCCCCCAACCACTGGCAAGTAGTTGCCTTGACGGTCCGCTAATTCTCTGGCTTCTGCTCCATATTCATCGATGCTCAAAAAAAATACTTCAGCCCCAGATGGGAGCGGACTCACCGAGGAATTAGCGTGCAAACTAATGAAGAGGTCGGCCTCGTTGTTATTTGCGATAGCTGCGCGCTCGTCAAGCTCAACGACTGTGTCACGATTTCGTGTAAGGATGATTCTGGCTCCGAGTCTCGCTTCGAGGGCGTCACGAAGACGTCGAGCTACGTTGAGCGTTACGTTTTTCTCTAAGGTGCCGCTCGGTCCCTGAGACCCATTGTCGGAACCGCCATGGCCCGCGTCGATCACGATAGTTCGGATGGATGAGGAGACGCCAAAATCAGGAAGCCCCTCTCTAACCGGAAGAGGGATATCTCTTTCTGCCACGGGTGGAACGGTGGTGGAAACGGCAGGTGGAATGACTGCTTTGAGGTCAATAAGAATTTTTACTTCACCATTGGTTGTCTCTGGACTTGACACGTCAAAAGACTCGAAAGTCGGACCCAGCTCAATCGAGAGTCCAGGTAGCGATGAATCCACAAGGATTTCTTTAACGATGTCTCCACGTGGACGTGCCACACGAACGACGTCAACGGCATTCGCAGTGAATTTGATCAGCAAGCGGCCTTGTTCTTCGGTGATGGTATGGCTGGCGCTTGGTGTGACATCGATTTCTAGATTGGCAGAAAAAGTTTGAGGTCGAAAACGGACAGTTACTCTCGGGACTAGGACATCTCCGATCAGGATTAGCCCTGACTGTGCACGAACGTCAATGGACTGCGTAGCAATTGGCGCCAATGCTCTAGAGATAAAGTCTTGAGGAACTAACCACTGACCATTAACCTGACGAGGTGGGGAACTGAGAGAGACAAGACGGTCCCTTACGGAGGCCAAGCGATCGTCGGCTGTCAAAATTATGTTTTGACTATTCGACGTGATGGTTATTGTGTTGCTTAAATCGTCTGTAGGTACCTCAAAATCAAAAAGGTTCGCTAAGGTGCTAAGAGCGATGAGTTGTTTGTTGTCGTGTTCAACGGTCTGGATAGTTTCCTTGCCTTCGGCTGAAATTAGAGTCAGCACTGGTGCCGATGATTGAGCTGACAGCGTTGTAGCAAGCGCCACAATAGCCAAAACGCGCATCATACGAGCCCGGTAGGATTGATTTGGGCAAACACAGTAGTCTGATCATAGCACTCGAGGGGCCTTTTATTAGTGAGAGCGCTTTGAGGTTGGTCGAAGACGCTGGTTACTTTATTTTGTGCCTCAGCCGTAGTGTGGAATTTAACTCTAGTCAAGCTATTTGCGGAGGCAATAACCGCTCGGATCAATCTTCAGACGAGAGTTTCTGTAGGTCAAGAAGAGAGAGCTAAAGACAGTATAGGGTTCGTTAGGGAGATGCTGTGCGAAGAATTTCGAGGGTGATTAATTTGCCGAAACTAGTCCGAATGATAAGAGGGTTCGTGTGTCGAAGAATCAGATGTTGCTTAGGGAAAAATACGTTGGCTGTCTTGACCAGGTGAACCAGTTATGGAAGTACCTTGTAGTTTCAGACTCACCAACAACTGCGGATGTCATTTTCGTTTTTGGTAGTCAGGATCTCAGAGTGGCCGACCGGGCAGCTGAACTGTTTCTGGATAGTCATGCGCCCACGATTCTCGTAACTGGTCGTTATGGCCGAATGACCCGAGGGGTTTTTGAGAAGCCCGAGGCGTTAATCTTTCGAGATCGACTCGTTCGTTCAGCAATTCCTGAAACGTCCATCGTTTGTGAGCCTCGGGCTACGAACACTCTGGAGAACGTTCGCTTTGGATTGAGGATGCTTCGGCGCCGAGGAGTGAACGTTCGTTCAGCACTTTTGGTGGCGAAGGGATTCGTTACGCGTCGATGTGTAGCTACGTTCGAAGCGGAGCAACCGGAGATCTTGGTTCGGGCTTGTCCACCTACCACCCGACTAGAGGATTCAATTGATCGAACCCCGGAAGAGTTCATTGCCCGGCTGGTTGCTGAACTGGATCGTCTTGAATATTATGGCGCCAAAGGAGATATCGTCTGTGAACCAATCCCACGAGACGTTCGTGTTGCCGCTATGAAAATTCGTGAAGAGCATTCATTACGTGCGTACAGACCACATGATTTTTAACTCTAATCGCGCCATCAACGTTCTGGATTCCCGCGTGTTCGCTGTCAAAAATCGAAGCGTAGTTGTGCTTGACACTTTATGTGGTTGATGGTTCTAGGCGTTTCTTGTTGGGAACTTTCGAAAGATGCGAAACGCTCCAACAGTAGTGCAGCCGATGAAGGCAGCTATCAGGCCGATCATGGCTGGGGTTAGCCCGACAATACCTTGGTTGTTGTTGCTCAACTGCAGAACGGCCAGCGCAGACAGACCGCCGATTATGGAACCAAAGGCTTCGGGGATCTCGGCCCGCCGTAAATATAGTCCGGCGAGTACAGGGATAAAAAGGCATACGGTAATTACTGTGTAGAAAAAAGATAAAACACTGATGATGCTCTGGAACACTAATGCCAAGAGGAGCCCGACTCCACCCCCGGCTACCGCTGTGGCGCGCGCGACTCTGAGCACTTGAGCGTCCGTCGCGTTGGGATTGACTACTCGGAGATACAGGTCATTCGATAATGACGTGGAAAGCATAAATAGTATTGCGTCTGCGGAGCTTACTTCAGCGGAAAATAGGGCAGCTAAGCCGAGACCTCCAAGCGTTGGTGGAAGTGTTTCTCGCAGTAATGTTGGTAGTGCTTGTTCTGCATTGATTAGATTCGGATAGGCTGTTCTCGCTATCATTCCTAAAAGAACGGGTACCCAGGCAAAAATAAGGAGAGCTAAAGCTTGAAGGCTGACACCGAGTCGAACAGTTCGGTCGTCACGTGCGCCGTACACTTTCTGTAGCAGTCCTGGTGACACAATGAATGCAGGTCCGAGCATTATTAAATAGAACCATCCCGATTCTTGATTGCTCCAGAAATTCCAATAACCAGGGATTGATTGTGTGGAGTTGACGACTTCTTTCCAGCCTCCGACGGCGGCTAGCGCGAACGGCAGAGCGATGGCAAATCCACCCATTATCATCGCCAGCTGCACCACATTTACCCAGGCAGTCGTTTTGAGGCCTCCCGCAGCGAAATAGATCGAGACAACCAATCCACCGACAACACAACCAGTCCAGAAGGGAACTCCCGAGACGGCCCCCAGTACTCGTGCCATCCCTACGAACTGTCCAGCGAGAATCGCTACAGTCGCGATGCAGAACAGCACTGCTACCGTCAGGCGTACCGATGGACCGTAGCGGTGCTCTAAGAAGTCGCCGACGGTCCGAAGGTCGTATCGTTCCGATAGCTGACGAATTTTTGGCCCTATCCAGAACGCGAGCACAAGCGAACCTAGCCCAGCTGACCCGACCCACCACCACACGCTCAGTCCGTTTCGATAGGCAAGTCCAGACGCGCCGACGGTGGAGCCAGTACCAATATTGGCTGCGAGCATCGTCGAAAAAAGTAGAAACGGACTGAGTTGACGACCGGCGACAAAAAAATCTGTTGAGGCACGTACCCGCCGGCCGATCCATAGGCCGATACTAACTAGGACGGCGGCGTAACCCAAAAGGATGACTAGATGCAGGTTCACGTCTTTCCGACGATGTTTGCGCGTACTTATTCTCGACCATAATACCTGTTCAAGGTTGCTCACTGTGGGGAATGACACCCTTGGTGTTCTCGGAAGTCATACTTTGTTTGCTGGGTCTGGACATAAGGCTTAACAGGTCGGTCTCATTTGACTGACGCACATCGGTCTTCAGAAGAAATATTCCGCTCTCGCTCAGTCGAGCCCCGTTGATACCAGACGCTTCAAAGTCTTTATTTAAGAACGGTTTCGAGAAACCATTCGATAGCGAATGTACTGATTTGACCGCATGGACCTCTGAAAAAATAGTCGCAACCGTGCGTAGCCCAGGGAAGTCGAAGCAAAAAATGCGGCACGTCCGCTTCAATTAACCGGGCGCTTACGAACTCGGCATGAAAAGGCGACACATGTTCATCTCGAAGGCCTTGAATCAAAAGTGTTGGGGGAGTTGATTGATTCACGAAGCGGGACGGTTCTGCTTCGTTGTACTTTTCTCCATAGGAAGTGGGTGGTCCACCTAGATAAGCATCAAGGACGGCGCTCGAGTCGATGATTCCTGGTTTGGCAGGATTTGAGTACCCCCATCGGAGGGCTGTCGGTGCATAAAATGAGACGACTCCACGAACAGAAGAATCGGGGGCATTGTATGCTGCCAATAATGCAATTTGGCCGCCAGCGGATCGGCCAACAAGAGCAATTCGTTCGGAGTCGACGCCATGTGTGTCGGTTAAGCCCTTTAAGTAGTCGATAGCCCTTGACACATCTCTCTGGGGTGCTGGAAAGCTAACAAATGGAACAAGCCGGTAACTGATTGCGGCAACGACGTATCCTCTAGCCGCCAGATACTCATTCAATGAAGGAAGATCGCGTTTGTTTCCTGTTGTCCACGCTCCACCATGGATCATGACGACGATCGGAAGTTGTCCCTCTGCGAACTTTGGGCGGTAGAGATCGAGCGTGAGTTTGTAGCCGTCGACTACGTCATAGACGTGTTCGTCCACTATTACGTCGCTGGAAGAAATTCCCATTATTAGATGGGATAGCGATAGCGGAACTTGACGCTTTTCGTCGAAAGTCGAAGTGGATGTGATGTGCATTCCGAACTGCTCGCTTAACTGATCTGGTAGTGGTCGTCCTATCAAGAAAGCTTGGATCACGGGACTGACGAGCAGTGCGGTCCCGATGAATGCGAGGACAGTAGCGACGAGATGGACGGGCGATCGGCGCCAGCCCAAAAAGATAGGGATTGCCAATGCCGCAAGCCAGTAACCACCTTCACTAAGCAGAAGGCTTGCTTTCCAAAACGTTGCCGTCGGTTGAGGGACCACAGCAATTAAACCGGTGGAGAAGACCGTGACGGCAATTGAGAACCTGAAACAAAGAAGGACACGATCGTTTGTCGTACGTGACATTGGAGTGTTTCAATTATGCGTCATTTGCTGGTAGTTTTCGGCCATGGAATGCTGTCCGCATAATCCCGTCGGTTCGTTGAATTTTAATGTTTCGACGAGATGGACTGAGTGCTTCGTGCCGCCGGCCAGATTTTTATGTCATAGAGAATCATTTTTGCTTGCCATTGCTAACGGGCAATTACAGATTCCAATTGTGGCGGAAAAATGAGATGTTTTGTCGGGTGCATAGCTAGTTTTCATGAACACACGAAAAACTTGAGGCATCATCCGGGTCGCCAGTCCCGTTCCACTTTGCGATTGAAGGATAGGCACATACTGGCCTAGCACGTCGGACTTCACTGTCTTCCACCCGAGTACCGAGAATTGAATCCGGGGCGATTCCGTCTTCGACCCATCTTTCAATAGCCCCGAGTGCATCGAGACTGTTGTAACCTGGTCCACCTGAGCAGTGCCCCATGCCCGGAACCAAAAAAAGGCGGAAAAAGTCTTGAGTTTCGGATAAAGCGCTCCCACGATTGGTGTTGCTGCCGAAGAGAGAGAGGACGTCCTCGTAGTAATTGATGGATCCGAGCGGGGAAATGTCAGGGTCACTCCATCCGTGATACACGATCAACTTCCCAGCCGAATCCTGTAGGTTCCGTAGGTCAGGGTTAGTCGCATCCAATGCCGGCCCGACCTTCTTTAGCGCAAAAGCTAAGTCCGTATCGAAGTCGAACGTGCGAAAATTCCAGTCAGGATCTTCAAACACCATATACTTAAAAAATCCCTCCGCGGCTAGCCAATGGAGGCTGGTAAACCGTTCCTGGCCCGTTACCCACGCGCCCCATCCGCCACCCGGACCATTTTCGCCTCCTGGCACGAGACCTGGGAAGATCGGTTGGCCAGCCGAGTTCCGGGAGCCCTCCCAAATGCTCTTAACAGCCTGTGCCTGTTTCGGTGTTAAGCAGTTGTCACTGTCGTCGCTGTTGTGACAAATCAGTTCCGAAGGATCAAAATCACACAATCGGGGGTCATCAATCACGCCGTCATCGAGTCCATCAATTGCATCGCATGCCGAGTTGACGGCGTTAGCCAGAAGTGGGAGTTTTTCTCTGGGAATGTAGCTGTCTCGGTCGCGGAGTGTAGCTAGTGCGTACCACAGATGTGCTCCCGCGTAGAAGCGCGTCCAATCGTTTGCTGGATTGCCGGCGACGATTCCATCAAACTCGCCTGGATATCGTTGCGCCTCCATTAAGCCCTGCTGCCCCCCTTTTGAGCACCCCACGTAGTATGAAAATTGTGGTGGTTCTTGATAGAACTCCTCAGTAATTCGTTGTCCATGTTGGGTCGCTTTATGCAACGCGCGATGACCGAAATCAGATACAAGATCCGGCCTCCCAATCGCCCATGATGCGTCAAAACTTCCTGAGTTAGGCCGGACGTGACCTGTGTCCGTGCTAGCCGAGGCATAGCCTAGATTTACGGCTGCTGCCATGCCTGCATAGTTAATCACTCCTGCCATGCCGCCGTTGCCCGACATATGAAATTTTCCATTCCATCCATCGAGTGGAAGCCAGACTTCAAAAGTAATTGCGGGTTCGTTGATCGCAACCACTCGACAAATATTAGGAATATCGAACGCGGTAGAGGTTTCACTCGGTGTGAATGTCCCTCGCGCAACGGAGATTGCTTGCGAAATTGTTACGTTTTGATCGACGTTAAGTTCGTTTAGGTCAGTACACGGCGAAGCAATTGTGATAGTCGCGTTGAACAGGACAGTCATCACGATAAGCATTGTGTTCGACGCCATAATTCGGCGGAAAGACAAAGGCATAACCGGGGTTCTCCTTTTGGGCTTCTTAAGCAATTCAGGTTGTTTGCAGCACCGATCGTCCTGATTTTCCTGCCGCGCTATGTTTCTCGCTTGACGCGAATAGCCATTGAGTTTGAGCCAGTTTCGATTCTTCAAGTGGACTATTATCCGGGATTTGACACGCTGCTGTTATGATCTTCTTACATAGCTGTTCAACATGAACCGACTGGTAACACGATCTCTGATACTAGTGGTGGGCTTTCTGGCCTCATGTCGAGGTGCCCCTCAACCGCTTTCGCTCCGACTGATCGATCTTTTTGACGCTGCGGAAGTCAATCAAACCGTTTCTATTGCCGAGCAGGAATCCCTCGAATGGCGGTTCGATGGCGAAGGAACCATCACACCCGATCAGTCTGTTTTTGACGAAGGTCAGGAACGACCAGAGCAGGAATTGAATTCGTTTGTTGGCTGGACGGCTTATCGCGACATCGACAATTTGCAGGTCCGTGATGAACGACTCTCGGGCGTAACAGGCGAGCTTCCGTTACTACACGTCCTACGACCTGACGATCTCGACGAAACAGATTTTCTCCACGCGATCGAGATTACTATACGCGTGTCTGAAGGGACGCGTATCGGCGTCACCTTTAATGGTTCGGAAGAACTTGACGACGAACAACTACTTCGAAATATTCGCCGCTCGACGGTGCCAACGCTTTATGCAGAGCTTGAGCCTGGTGGGGATGTTCAGACCTATACCTTGAAGGATGTCGCGCGGTCGTTTCCGATTGCTGGTATTCGCCACATATTTGTCCAACCGAGTGACGTTGAAGGAACTGAGTTTGACATCGAGTCTGTACGCATGATTCCTCGAAAAGAGCATCTGCGATCTGTTGCGTCAGGCCCAGGCTGGCATGGACTTGGGGAAATCTATCGAGAGACAATCGTTAGCCGAACGCCTGAGCGGATTTCTTTGGAGTTAGAGCTTCCTTCGGAGCCATGGTTTGAAGTGGCAGTTGGGACAATCGAGACGACTCCGATTACGTTCAAAGTGGAGGTTGGTGAGACTCAACTCTGGCAGAGAACGGTGACTTTACCTCGTAGGTGGGAGACAAAACGAATCGATCTTTCTGATTACGCTGATCAGAGAGTGACACTGTCTCTCGCTCTAGAAGGCTCAGAGGATGGGCTGATTGGTTTCTGGGGTACTCCGGTCGTTCGCAATAGTGGCGTCCTAGCGACTATGAAACCGCGTGTGTCTACCGACGCCCGGAGGGCTTTGGCTGATGGTGGAGTGTCGCTCCCGCAGGGAGTAATTGTTTTCCTTGGCGACACGCTTCGCCGTGATCGTCTTGATGCATACGGGCACAGTCGCCAAACTGCCCCGGTACTTTCACGTCTTTCGCGCGAAGGGGCGCGTTTTTCTGATGCGATTTCTCAGGCAACATGGACGAAGGTTTCGGTGCCATCTATTTTGAGTTCACTTTATCCAGCTTCAACTGGCATCGTGGGAATTCCTGACCGGTTGGCATCAGGGGCGCTTACATTGGCGGAAGCATTCCGCTCGGCTGGTTATGCGACTTTTCAGACATCTTCAGTCCAGTTTTCTGGGAAGTTAAGTAATCTGCACCAAGGAGTCGAAGTGTTGCATGAACGAGCATCGATTGACAGTGATGCGCTCGGGCACAGTAGTGCGAAGACAGCTCGTACTTATGTCGACCGGTTTCTGTTGTGGCTCGATGATCATCACGATGTGCCGTTCTTCGCTTTTATTCATGTTTTCGATCCGCATTCACCGTTTGAGTCGTATCCACCGTACGATCTTATGTGGGCGTCGCCGACTGGCAAGGAAGACCATGAGGCACGGATAGCACAAGTGATCGAAACGTTTGGCGATGATATTCGGATCGGTGATGGAAATCGGCGTGGTCCAGAGCTCTTTCCGAATCGGTCTGAACTTAAAGCTTCCGGCATCGATCCAGACCTTCATGTTGCCCACCAATTAGACTGGTACGATGGATCTATTCGTGCGATGGATGCGGAGGTTTCTCGGTTGATAGAGGGATTACAGGAACGAGGTATTGGCGACGACACGGTGTTTGCGTTCATTAGTGACCACGGTGAAGAGTTTCTTGAGCATGGTTGGAATTGGCATGGCAATACCGTCTACGGAGAAATGATCAACGTCCCATTGATGTTGTGGTGGCCGAATGTAATTCCGTCGGGAATCGTTATCAATGAGACCGTCGAGTCGATCGATCTGATGCCCACTCTGCTAGATTTGAGTGGTCTTCCGGTTCCTGAGGAGGCTCAAGGCCGAAGTTTGCTGCCGCTGATGGCGAATCCAGAAAATCCCGCATCATTAGGCTGGATTCCACGTCCAGCGATTAGCGAACGGAAACGTATGCCGAGTCGAGCCGAGCGTATGCCTGATGACGTTGACCAGTATTCGATTGTCTGGGACGGTTGGAAACTCGTTCGAAATGTCGATCCGCCCGAAAGCCGACCTGAATTTGAGCTTTTCGATCATAGAACGGATCCACTGAATCTTGACAATGTGGCAGCAGACCATCCGGAAATCGTTCAACGTCTAGGGGAACAGTTATCTGAACGCTTACGATTTGCCGAGGCGAGGAGAATCGTATCGGACGACGACTTGGCTGAGGCTTTGAGTCCTGAGGAGGTGCAGAGATTGAGAAGGCTTGGCTACATAAGATGAGAGTAAGACCATTTTGCTTCGAGAAATTTCTGGTTCCTGTTTTTTTTGTCCTATCCGTTGGCTTGTTTCTTGTTGTGTCAGTGGAAGCCCAAGTCCGTCGCTCTTTGGTACAAACGGTTTCGGATGATCGTCGTTCACCTGCCACCCCGATTACAGATGGTAACGCCAGCCAAACCCGACCGCTAGAACCAGATAGGCAACTAGATATCGGTTCGTCGATAGTGGCTAAGCAAATCATTGCTATCTCGGTCGATGAGTTACCTGTGATCGATGGCAACGTACTTAACGATCCCGCGTGGGATGTCGCGGCGCCAGCAACTGGATTCAAACAGACTGCTCCGGATGAAGGAGAGGCGGCATCTGAACGGACTGAGATTTGGATCGTCTACAGCCCAGACGCCATCTACTTTGGAGTCGTGTGTTACGACCGGAATCCTGACGAAATAATAATGGCGGATAGTCGACGGGATTCCTCTCTTCGAGACAGTGACAGTTTTCAATTAATTTTGGATACGTTCGATGACCAGCAGAACGGGTTTGTGTTTGGTACCAGCCCTGCGGGACAAGAGTACGACGGCCAAGTAATCAACGAAGGCGGTGGCCGAGGTGGCTTTGGAAGTAGTGGCGGCGGTGGGTTTTCGAGAGGTGGTGCCGGAGGATTTAATCTGAACTGGGATGGTGCGTGGCAAGTACAGACTGAAGTGTCTGATATTGGTTGGAGTGCTGAGTTTGCTATTCCGCTGCGAACGATTCGCTATCCAGCACGCGAAAGCCAAACTTGGGGGGTCAACTTTCAACGGAATATACGGCGCCGTAATGAGACAGCGTACTGGGCGCCGTTGCCACGTCAATACAATCTTTACCGTGTTTCTATGGCTGGTCAGCTTGTTGGTTTGAGTGTTCCGACGGGCTTTACACGGAACCTGCAATTAACGCCTTACGTTGTCGGGGAACTGGTAACGCGAGATTCATTGCCTGATCGAGCGCCACTGGCACTTGGAGATGTTGGCGGTGACCTCAAGTACAGTGTGACCTCTGGTCTTACGTTTGACGCCACCTTCAATACGGATTTTGCCCAGGTTGAGGTTGATGACCAACAGATCAATATGGACCGCTTTAATTTGTTTTTTCCTGAGAAGCGGCCATTTTTCCTTGAGAACGCAGGAGCGTTTTCTGTCAACAATGCAGGGCCAGCCAGTGGGCGGAATCTTGGGCAGACGGAGTTATTTTTCAGCCGTCGTATTGGGATTAGCGACGCAGGGACTCCGGTCCCAATAACAGCAGGAGCTCGGTTGTCGGGAAAAGTTTCTGATTCCCTGACTGTCGGTTTTTTGAACATGCAGACTAAAGGTGTTGATGGTGTAGTGTCATCGAATAACTTTACGGTGGCACGTTTGCGACAAGATTTGCCAAATCGGTCAAGTGTCGGTGGTCTATTCGTCAGTCGCCAGGCGACGGGCACCCTAGGTCAAATGGGGGATTACAATCGTACCTACGCAGTAGATGGTCGCTGGGGAATTGGGCAAAACGGAATAGTTCAAGGGTTTGCTGGACGCACGGAGACGCCAGGCCGTACAGGTCGTGATCATGCGCTTAGCCTGTCGGGAACCTATGATTCAGAGGCGTGGCGTGTCATTACGGGCTATCAAGAGAACGGCGAAGACTTCAATCCAGAGGTCGGTTTCGTTCGTCGGACCGGATTCAGAAAATATGACCTTGGTGTCAATAACACATCACGGCCGGAAGGGATTCTGAAATTTCAGGAATTCACTCCTCACATGAGTTTTTCACGTTTCTGGAATTTTGATGGAGTGATGGAAACATCGTATCTTCACACGCATTTTCAAGGTGAATTTGAGGACAGTTCCTCAATGGGACTGGCCTACGATGCCAGAAGCGAACGGGTGTTCGACGAGTTTAGTGTCTCTGGAATTAGGATTCCTCCCAGTCGTTACGATTGGAGCGAGTTAAGTTACTCTTTCTACTACAATCGGTCGGCCCCGATTAGTGCGGGTTTTCGTGCCACAGTCGGCGGATTTTTCGGTGGTGACATTGTGACGCTTCGGCCAACAATCCGCGCTCGTTACGGAGAGGTACTGAATTTTTCTCTGAGTTTTAGTCGAAATGATATCGACCTCCCGTTTGGGAGTACGATTACCAATCTTACGAGTGTTCGAGCTGCTTATAATTTTTCACCTCGTCTGTTTCTCCAAACTCTTCTTCAACACAACGACAGTGCGGAACTCTGGTCGGTGAACTTTCGATTTGGCTGGCTTCAGGATGCGAATACGGGGTTGTTCTTGGTCTACAACGAGACAGAGGGAATCCTCGATTACGTTCCCATGGGCGCCGGGCGAAGTGTGATCTTGAAATACAGCTATCTCTTCGACGTTCTTGACTAGGAGTGATGTTCGGAGCACTCCGACCATCCCCTAGTACGCCCAGACTTACTGGTTCAGTGAGCTCTAGTCTCAGTCAAGCGGTGTTCTGACAATTGGTCGAGCCAGTAGGCTGCATTGTTTCTTCTTCGTACAAAGAAACGGCCTAGATCGTCTGCATCTTTTGCTTGGTGATAGCGAAGGTAGATATTCTCATTGTCCACCGCGAGGACTTCAATTTTTCCAGTTTCATGTGACATGCAGAATCTTGCCCGTCGTGCTAGACCAGACCCTTGGTGCAAGGCCTTTTGAAAGATCTGCCAGCCTTGGACAATCGGCACTTCGTATGGTTCGTTTCCGGCGGTTGGGCGGCCTTGAAACAGGTAGTAAGGGGGACATCCTATAAAGGACAATGTGGAGAACAATTCCGCTAGGACATAAGGGTCGTCGTTGACTCCCTTGATGATGGGACACTGATTGACACAGATGACACCGTTCCGAATACAAGTTGAAATACCAGCGATCGCTTCGGCCGTAAGCTCACGAGGATGATCGAAGTGGGCCATCAGATAGATGCGTTTATCAGGAGTCGAGTAAGTCCGGAACGTCTCTTGAAGCTTCTCGTCGTTCAGCACGCGCCATGGATCGAAGGCGGGCATCTTTGAGCCGATTCGGATAACTTGAACATGTTCGATTTGACGAAGAGCATCAAAGATTTCAATGAGTCGACGAGTACTCATCAGAAGTGGGTCCCCCCCAGTCAAAAGTACGTTGGTGACTTCTGGGTGGGTTGAGATGTAGTCGAGTCCGGCACTAATGTCGTTTGTGACTTCATCGTTGTCATCCATAAACAAACGTTTTCGGAAGCAGTAGCGACAGTAGGCTCCGCAGACTTCGTTACAAAGCAATAGCACGGTATCGATGTACTTATGTTGGACACCGTTAGCAACGGTGACAGATTCTTCGTTGCTAGCGTCTAATTGACCCCAAGTGTTGAGTTCTTCATCTCTTGGGATAATTAGCTGACGAATAGGGTCTTCTGGGTCGTCCCAGTCAATCAAATTGAGGTAATAATCATTCGCCCTAAAGACGTATCTGTTACTGACTGATTCGAGACGCTGTTGTTCGTCGGCCGTGAGCTGGCTAACTTGGTCGAGGCGTCTGACGTATTTCACCCGTCTTGGCTGGAAAGTGTTTTCCGATGAATTCTGGGCTGTGTCGTCCATGACTCCAAAAAGCTCTCTGGTGCTTGTAGTCCGCGTGTCACAAACCTATAGGTTGCAGGTTCATGTTGTTGCTAACTGACGTGGTACATTTCAGAGGGAGCAACAGTATCGAAGAACCGCGCGTGAGATGCAAGTTGAAAGCGTCGTTTCGTGACGACTTACGGGCTTTAAAGAGACGTTAAGTCAAATAAATGAAATAAGTTATGAAAAATACATCCATATTTCTGAACGCGACAATCCGGAAAAGTTATCGCCGGATTTGATCGTAGAATTGACGAAGATAAGGCGAAAGTGGGTAGACGTCACGGAAGCGATGCTGGCCGGTTTGCAGTAGTTGCCGTTCATATTCTTCGATCTTTTCTCTTTCCGTAGCAGAACGTAAGACGGTTTCCACAAGCTCTGGCGGAAAGAAAAGAATGCCCGTCTCATCAGCAACCACGATGTCACCAGGGAGTACGGTGGCAGTTCCGATTCGAATGGGCGCGTTCCATTCGGTACCAAGCCAGCGTGTTGTTTGAACGTCGAAAAATCGCGCAAATATAGGAAACCCGTCAAATGTGTCTGATGTCAGTTCAGCGAGGTCCCGACTGCCACCGTCGATAATGACACCAGCCGCACCGCGCAACTTTATTCCTAGAGCACCCATCCCCCCAAAGAGTATGTGTCCGTTTGTACCTCCGAGTTCGGCGACAACAATGTCGCCTGGACTCACCTCTTCCGAGGCACGCGCATAGTAGCGTCGATCCCAATCGCCTTCTTTTGAGAGTGTGTCAATTGCTTCAACGAAGTCAGGTCTCGGAGGAAGAAAGCGCATTGTCAAGGCTCTTCCAGCGATTCGTTGTCCTGGCTGAGTCGAATGAAACCCTCGAACGTAGTTGATTCTGTAATCTCCGAGGGCACTCCAGATGTCTTCCAGTTGCATCGTACGTAGTTGTTCGAGTTGTGAGTCGGAAACAGTGATGTTTTCACGAGAGCTGCGAAGGACATCCATTATGGCGCTGTATGACGTCCGATTTGCCCTAAACTTTTCCGGCGCCTCGACATCCACGCGGTCACCCGTTGTCCGCTGTTCTTGCGCAACGCCAAGGATGAAAGTCAGCATCATTACCACGGCTAGTGTAAGAAATCTGTATCGCATGAGCTCCTCGATGCTTGAGTTGAGACTAGTGACCTAGTTCGAACAAACAAGCGCATGGGTAGCGCGTCCCTAAACACAATAGAAATTGACTGCATGTAGTGAAATCTATCTTAATGCTACAGACTTGTTCCATCAGGGGTAAGGGACGTTCGGTTCCGGTTGTTGAGATTCTAATGAACCTCACATGGTAAAGAATTTCCGGTAGTCAGATGGACGGAGACGGTCGCTCTCAGCTGCCATCGGCAGCACGCCGACTTCTCGTGAAAGTCGACTCATTTAGGGTGCAAATCGGGATGTTTTTGGTTGACCATGCTATAAGGAGACTATGACGAATAGGTTGTCGAGACGAGAGATGCTCAAACGTACCGCCGTAGCAGGTGCTGTGGCAGCAGTTCCCCTAAGGCAGCGAAATGTACGGGCCGAGCAACATTCCGGTCAGCCGGTTTTCGAAACCCTTACGCAGGGGGAAGGTAAAACACTCAGCGCTGTTGTCGCGCGGTTGATTCCAACGGACGAGAATGGTCCAGGTGCGACCGAGGCGAAGGTTGCTCGGTATATTGATCGCGCTCTAAGCGGCTCGCTGATTTCTTCACTTGGTACTTATAGACAAGGTTTTGTGGCCCTTAATCGTTACGCGGAGTCAATCCACGGAAGTCAGTTTTCTGACCTGCCGATTGAGGCGCAGGACCAGGTTCTTAGTGACCTTGAAGACGATACTGCGACTGGCTTTTCTCCGAATGCCTCGTCGTTCTTCGAGGTAGTTCGAAGTCACACGATTCAAGGTATGTTCTCGGACCCAGCTTATGGCGGCAACGACGATTTCATTGGCTGGGAACTTCTTGGATATCCTGGTGTTCGGACTTCTGTAACAGCTGATCTTCAGCGGATGGATTCTGCTCCAACTGCTCGGCAGATCTCTGCGTACGATTTTCCCGCGTTTGCCGATTTGAAGACACGGAGGACGAATGGTCGTTGAGTTACCGAAAACGGATGTTGTGATTATTGGTCTCGGGGCGGTTGGCGGTGTTGCTGCGTTGCCTCTTGCTGAAGCTGGTCTCACTGTGGTTGGTCTTGAGGCGGGACGTTGGTTGGATACTCGAGAACATGCTCCAGACGAGTTGTTCAACAACTACCGGGGCTGGCCAGGTTCTGTCCAGAAGGCTAACCGAGAGATTCCTGTTCACCGAACTCATTCGAGTGCGCCGGATTCGTCGCGTTCGTCCATCCATCCAATGATGAATGCAGTCGGCGGGACGACTTTGCACTATTGGGCACAGAGTTGGAGATTGAACCCGTGGGACTTTAAGGTGGTCAGTGAAACGACTAGGCGCTACGGGGCCTCCCGTATTCCTGCTGGTTCGACAGTTGAGGATTGGCCGTTTGGTCTGGAGGAGTTGGAACGTTATTACGACCGTGTCGAATTTGAGGTCGGTGTATCCGGTCAGTCGGGAAACCTCGATGGCACGATCGATGAACGTGGAAATATCTTCGAAGGACCTCGGCAGCGACCCTATCCCATGCCGCCACTTCGTGGCACTGGCTTTACGCAGATGATGACTGATGCTGCTCGGCAGATTGGATGGCATCCGTTTCCAGGACCCGCTGCAGTAAACAGTGTTCGCTATCAAAATCGAGCAGCTTGCGGATACCACGGCTTCTGTAATCGCGGTGGTTGCCATCTTGATGCAAAGAATTCGACAGCCGTATCGACCATCCCTCGCGCCCAAGCGACTGGAAATCTGGATGTCGTGACCGAAGCTCATGTCCGATCGATTAATGTTGATCGAAATGGCAGAGTCAGTAGTGTCGAATATCTCCGGAACGGTGATACTTACGTTCAGCCGGCCGAAGTGGTTCTTTTAGCAAGCTATACGTACGAGAATGTCCGGCTATTGTTGATGTCGATGTCGGATGCCTTTCCAAACGGCCTGGCAAATAATCACGGGCAGGTTGGTCGCCATTATTTGAGCCATGCGCAAGGTGGAGGTGTTACCGCTCTTTTTCCACGGAATCTCAATCTTTGGTATGGACTCCCGGCTCAAGGCGTTGCGATTGACGATTGGGCGGATGATAATTTCGATCATACAGAGCATGACTTCATTGGCGGTGGGAATCTATGGGTGTTTTCTGATAGGCGGCCGATAAGTGCGGCAAGTATGGGGACTTTCGGGCGTGTGCCTCGGTGGGGTTCAGCTTGGAAATCCTTCATCAAGGAGAATGCCGATCGGTCGGTCGGTTCCTATCTTCAGAAGACTACTCTTCCATACGAGAATAACTATCTTGACTTGCATCCCACTGTCACCGACCCACTCGGAGATCCTGTCTGTCGGATTACCGCAGATTACCGCGAGAATGAAAGACGTGTTTCGGCATTTATTCAAGACAAAATGGAGCAATGGTTCCGGGAAGCGGGAGCCGTCGATATTGTTCGTCATGGTCTCGGGACGATGGGCCCTTCGACTCATGCTTACGGTGGCACGCGAATGGGTGACAACGCTGAGACTAACGTCGTTGACCGCTGGGGATTTGCTCATGAAGTACAGAACCTCGGTGTTTTGGGCGCGTCAGTAATGGGCACGAGCGGCGCCCATAACCCGACACTTACTGCCCAGGCGTTGGCTTGGCGCACTGCCGACCATTTGGTTGAGCACTGGGGGGCAACGCCGATTGACTAGCTTGGTCTCGTTTGCAGCCCTAAGGAATCCCTCGATTGGTCCAAGTCGTAGGGAGTAACTATCGGTCCGGCGAATCGTACACGTGATTGCATCGCCGTCCGCGGCGGCACGACACATTAGTGATGATGATGGTGAATCATTTCGTGCTCGGCCACTTCTTTGTCTTTTCTTACCTTGGCGGCCTTTTTTCTTGCTGATTGTAGGTTCATCGCTCGTGTTCCATCAGAACTCACGGCGAACAGTGAGAGGAGTCGTTCGAGGTCGTCACTTTTGCACCCAGGGCAGACTGGTGGATCGCCTTTGGGCAGAACTACGGTCTCAAATTCATTGTCACAAGCTCGGCATCGATATTCGTAAATAGGCATCGTTTGTGTCGGAGTGTTGATCGTTGCTGCGTTCTGGTCAAGTCGTTCATCGATCGATTGGGATCATTGCATTTGTGAGCGGCAAATATTTAGGCACATTATCTGTTGTCGGGTTGAGTGAGTAGTGATCGAAGGAGAATGGCTGGATGCACTGCGCTGACGCCGGAGAAGTCATGAACTTGATGTCGACATGACGTTCCGGTCGCGACTAGTGTGCTATTTGGTGCGAGAGATCTGGCAGCAGGCAGTAAATGACGTTCGCCGATCTGCCGAGAAATCTCGAAATGCCTTTTGCCATAGCCGAATGAACCAGCCATGCCGCAGCATCCTGCGTCAAGAACCGTGACCCTTGCATTAGGAATCCGTTCGAGCAATTCTTTGGCTGGTTCTACCAAATTGAGCGATTTCTGGTGACAGTGGGCATGAAACAGAATTTCTTCTGGCCCGGATTGAAGCGACAGCGACGCTTGTTCGCTTTTTAGCATGTGGTGTAAATAATCCTCGAAAAGAAAGCACTGTTGAGATATGTCTTTCGCCTGTTGCTGGCTTCGTCCACGGAGTAGAGATGGAATGTCGTCAACTAGTGAAGAGAGACAGCTTGGTTCGAGAACGATAATAGGGGTTCCAGTTGAGGTGATGGGATGCAGAAGGTTCACAATCTCGTGTGCTCGCTCACGTGCTTCGGTGAGTAATCCTTGCGAAATTAACGGGCGCCCGCAACAAATTCCTGGCCCGAGCGAGACGGTGAGACCTGCCGACTCAAGGACCTCACGTGTCGCAAGGCCAATGTCTGGGTCATAGAAATTTGTGAATGTGTCGTTGAACAGGACAGCGTTTACTGATCGTGAGGGACTCTGACGAGTCTTCCAGAGAGCCGTTAGAGTTCTCGGAGCCCACTGCGGTAGCGACCGGCGTCGATCGATTCCAAACAAGAGTTCATTGAGAATACGTACCGATTTAAGAGATAACAACGGATTAACGATTGGTGCGAGCCGGCTGACCCATGCTGATACCTCAGGAATGTGTGCGAGGAGACGTGGGCCGAGCGGTGTTCTGTGGCGACTCCAGTAGTCTGCCAGAAATTCACTCTTAAATCTCGCCATATCCACGCCTACAGGACATTCTGTTTTGCAGGCGCGACACTCAAGACAAAGGTCTAGGATTTCGTAGACTGCTTGGTCCCCGAGGCCGGTGTCGCGCGGACCTTCTGACCCCAATTCCCCAGTCATCGCCAACCGCAATGCGTTCGCTCGGCCTCGCGTCGAGTGCGCTTCGTCTCGAGTCACCATATACGAGGGGCACATGGTGCCAGTTAGCGTTTTTCTACAGGCACCGACCCCACTGCACATCTCAACAGCGCGACCAAAGCCGCCATAAACGCTGTGGTCAAAGACGGTGTCAGGGACAGGCGTTTGATAATGCGGACCGTATCTAAGATTAGTCGCGATTGGCGGGGTATTGACGATCTTTCCTGGGTTGAACAGTCCGTCTGGGTCGAATGTTTGCTTGATCGTTCGAAATGCGTCGTACAAAGTTCGGCCAAACATGCGTTCCATGAAAGGTCCGCGAACAAGTCCGTCCCCATGTTCTCCAGACAGCGCCCCACCAAATTCTAGGACAAGGTTCGCGATTTCATTAGCTATGGTTTCGAATGTTCGAACGCCATCAGCTGTTTTCATGTTTACAACCGGCCTGACGTGCAAGCAGCCGACTGACGCATGCGCATAGATGCCTGCGGTCGTTCCATGCCGGTCAATAATTTGGAGAAACCGCTCGATAAAATCTCGAAGTTTCTCTGGTGCAACAGCTGTGTCCTCGACGAACGAAATACTTTTGGCGTCGCCTTTCATTGCCATTGAAAGACCAAGTGACGATTCGCGCAATTTCCAGATGCGGCTTTGGTCAGTCTGGCTGGTTGCTCGCTCTATATGTGTCGCGATTCCCCTGGATCGAATGTCGGCTTCCAGTCTGTCTAGACGTTGCAGGAGCTCAGGGTTGTCATCAGCGTACAATTCCACACAAAGCAACGCGCCGCAATTGGTGTGCAGTACTGCGCGACTCATCCGATCAAGTGCAGCATTTTCTTTTACGTGAGCAAGGATTGAACGATCCATGACCTCAACCGCTGATGGGTTGTGCGTGAGGATCGAGGGAGTTTCGGCTAGGGCGTCGAGAAGTTCGTCGTATTCAATCGTCAGCACAGCTTTGGCTGTTGGTAGAGGTACCAGCCGAAGACGAGCCTCAACAATGAGGCCGAGCGTTCCTTCCGAGCCGACGATCAGTTTTGCGAGGTTAAATCCTGAGCTTGTGTCGATAAATTCATCGAGGTTGTAGCCCCCGACGCGCCGAAGTATCTTCGGAAAACGCCGCTCGATTTCTGCGGCATGCTGATTCGCGAGTTGGCGAACGGTTCGATAACACTTGCCTTCCAGAGTTGACCTTCTGCAGACACGTTCAAGTTCTTCGGGTGAAAGATTTCGAAATTCAGTGACCTCTCCATTGGCTAGTGCGACGTGGAGACTAAGAACGTGGTCAATCGTTTTTCCGTAGCGGACTGATCGTGCTCCGCTCGAGTTGTTCGAGATCATACCGCCAATAGTGGCCCGGCTTGCTGTTGAAATATCTGGTGCGAATTTGAGCCGATGGGTCGCAAGCTTAGCGTTAAGTTCGTCGAGCACGATGCCGGGTTCGACACGGGCCCACCGTTCCTCAGCATTAATTTCAAGCACTCGGTTGAAGTATTTCGAAGTGTCGAGTTGTAGCCCATGACCGATCGCTTGGCCTGCTTGAGAAGTGCCTCCACCACGCGCCGTGATTGAGCAGTCGTGTGCACGCGCGCACGCGATAGTTGCTTTAATATCCTCACGCGAGCGAACTATCACAACCCCAATTGGCTTCATTTGGTAGACACTTGCGTCTGTGGAGTAAAGGGCTCTTGATGCGGGATCGAAGCGAACTTCTCCTTCAAGGCAAGCGTCAAGGTCTTCACGAAGAGTTCTCATCCCTTGCAGTATAAATCGGGCGTAGGTGTTGTAATAACAGACTCAGACTTTTCTGCTTAGTAATGGGGGGACGGGTTACCCCTCTCGCCACTGTTTTCGTCTGGACGCGAAATTTGTGCGGCCGGTCAGAGTGCGGCGTCTCTTAGACCGTAGCCAAGGTTTTGATGGATAGATATAGACAGAGAAAGCCGATCAATAGCCCAGGTACGTTAGATTACGCCCATGCCACGAGCAAGCGGGCGGCATTTCCTACAGATTCCTGGTCCAACTAATGTGCCAGACCGTGTCCTGCGTGCGATGGCAGTTCCGACTATTGACCATCGTGGGGCAGATTTCAGTCGATTGACTGTCGAAGTTCTGGAAGGTATGCACGCGATCGTCAAGACGCAACAACCTGTGCTGTTATTTCCCGCCTCTGGCACAGGAGCATGGGAAGCCGCATTGGTTAACACGCTTTCACCGGATGACCGTGTACTCATGTTTGAGACGGGACATTTCTCGACTCTTTGGCGTGGGATTGCGATGAAACTTGGGTTGGACCCAGTTTATCTTCAGGGCGACTGGCGTCACGGTGTTGATGCGTCCCAAATCGAGAGCCAGCTCAAGGAGGATTCATTTAACGCAATAAAGGCTGTATGTATTGTGCACAACGAAACTTCTACTGGTGTGACATCCGACGTCGCTGCTGTTCGACAAGCCATCGACTCTGCCAATCATCCTGCGCTATTGATGGTTGACACCATCTCGTCGCTAGCATCGATTGACTACAGACATGACGACTGGGGCGTTGACGTTACGATCGGTGCTTCACAGAAAGGATTGATGCTCCCGCCTGGACTAAGTTTCAACATTGTCAGTGACAGAGCACTGACAGCGCATGCTGTTGCACGGCTGCCACGTAGTTATTGGGATTGGGCCCAAATTCTTTCCACATATGACAAAGGGATTTTCCCGTATACACCGGCGACTAACCTTTTGTTCGGCCTTCGTGAAGCGTTACAGATGTTGCTCGATGAGGGTCTGGATCAAGTCTATGCTCGCCACGAGCGTCACGCGGAGGCGACAAGAAGAGCAGTTCGAGGATGGGGGCTGGAACTTCTTTGTGTTGACCCAACGTCGTACAGTTCCTCCCTTACGGCAGTTATGATGCCGCCTGGTCATGACTCCGCTCGGCTACTTGACGTTCTGTTGACTCGGTTTAATATGGCTCTTGGTGTTGGTTTAGGAATTCTTTCCGGAAAAGTTTTCAGGATTGGTCATCTCGGAGACTTCAACGATTTAAGCTTGATTGGAACTTTAGGTGGGGTGGAGATGGGGCTTTCGATTACCGGTATTCCGAGTCACGCAGGGGGAGTCGAAGCTGCGATGAGCTATCTTTCCGATGCCAACAAGCGGTCTTGAGACCGCCGCCTCGATTATTGACTGTCCCTGAACAAGAGAAGCCAGGCATCCGATAGTTGGTGCTGACTATAGGGAAAATAGACGCGTCCAAGTGATCATCGAACCCGGTCGTCGGAGCGTGCATGTTCGCTCCGACGAGGACTTCCCTTGCGAATTTTTCGGGTAAAAATTGTTGGCTATTCTTGCCTAGTGTGAGCAACCTATTGAGAAGTGCCTCTCAAAAAAATTTTACCTCTATTCACGAAGTGCATATACGAACAAGCCATTGCCTGCAGCTACGGCGATGTATTGCCTGCCGTCGACGGCGTAACTAATCGGGCCATTGGCGATCATGCCCCCGAGCGTCTTTCTCCAAAGGAGTGACCCATCACGTGCATCGAGTGCGTGGAAATAGCCTTCCCGGTTTCCGGTGAAAAGTAGGTCAGTGGTGGTGGTAAGAATACCGCTAGTCGTGACGTCGGTCATTTCATATTTCCACTGTTGTTCGCCTGTCGCTGGGTCGATAGCAATGACTGCGCCGCTACCGGCGGCTTCCGTCCAGTTATTAATCGGACCACGCGCAAGTCCGGGAATGACTCCGCCAGGAATTGGAGGGCCTGGTCGCCCACCAAGGAAGAGGCGCCCTTCCTCGTATTCTGCTTCCTGCGCTTCGAATACCGAGCCATAACCCTCCCAGGCTGAAAGATAAAAGAGCCGGGTTGATGGACTATAGGACGGAGAGTACCAGTTAGTTCCACCTTGTACGCCGGGATATGTAGTCGCACCTGGTGGCTGGGGCGTCATTATTGGGCGGCCAATGTCGTCGAGACCGTCTGCCCAATTGAGGTCGATAAACTCTTGCCCGTTAATGAATCGTCCCGTCGTTCGGTCGATTACGTAAAAGAAACCATTTCGATTTCCAAAGAGCATCAGTTTCAGATTACTTCCATCCTGAGCCGGATAGTCGACTAACACAGGAATCTGTACCGAGTCGTAGTCGTACGGGTCATTCGGGGTGAACTGGAAATACCATTCAAGCTCCCCCGTGTCAGCGTCGAGTGCAACAACCGAGTTGGAATATAGGTTGTCGCCGGGTCTTTGCTCAGGGTTCCAGTCAGGACCGGGGTTTCCGATGCCCCAGTAGATTAAGTTGGAGTCTGGGTCGTAAGAGCCAGTAAGCCATGCCGAAGCGCCACCGTACTTCCAATCGTCACCTTGCCAGGTTTCGTGCCCCGGTTCCCCAGGGCCAGGGATTGTATAGAAACGCCAAATCTCTTCCCCAGTTGCGACATCGTAGGCGGAAATGAATCCACGAATACCGTATTCTCCACCCGCAACTGAGACGATGACCTTGTCTTTGACGATCAGCGGAGCCAAGGTGAGCGCGTAGCCGGCATCTGGCCTGGCCACACTTGTTTGCCAAATTGGCTGACCACTAATTGCATCGATGGCGATCAACTTGGCATCGATCGTACCCATAAACAGCGTGTTGCCTAGGATTGCCACGCCCCGGTTGACTCGACCGCAGCACGGTCTAGATTCCTGGTCCGGCGTGTACTCGTAGCGCCAAAAGACCCGTCCGAGTTTGGCGTCAAGTGCTAGGACGGTGTTCGGGGCTTCAGTAATGTACATAATGCCGTCGACGACGATGGGAGTCGTCTGAAAGACCTGCAACGATTGTGCCTGGAACACCCACTGCAGGTCGAGTTCGTCAACGTTGTCTGAAGAAATTTGGTCAAGTGACGTGTGACGATTACTGGAGTAGGTTCCTGAGTATGTTAACCAGTTCTGGGGTTCGTCCTCGGCGTTGACCAGTCGTTCGAAGGTGACTTGAGCGGAGGAAGAGACTGACAGTAAGATTGTCAAAATTGCAGAGAGTGTTGCACGTTTCGCCATGTCAGTTCGTTCCTTTCAAGCTGAGTAGATAGGCTAGGACGTCGGCCCGTTCCTGCTCGGATAATGTCTCCTCGTACGATGGCATTGCCGATGTAGTTAAGACCGTAAATTCTCTAAGGTCGGCTTTGACGAGAGAGACGAGTCGCTCGGCCTGATCTATAAGTTGCACAGTGTAGGTGTCCTCATTAAGACGACGGCCAGTAAAGAGTGTGCCTTCCTGGTTAACTGCACGAACGTTGCGGTTGACAGGCAACATCGAGGCCGTTGGGTTAGTGAGTGATTCTGCAAGAGAACCGGCGGTTCGGATCGCGCCGATGCTAGTGAGATTAGGTGCAACTCGTGACCCTTGAACACCGATTCGATGGCACTGGGCGCAGGTGCCTTTTCCTTCGTAAACGGTTTGCCCTCGTTCAGCGTTCCCTATCGTTACATCGCTGGCGTCGAAGTCACCTATATTTCGGAGGTACGCCACAAGGCCAGTCAGCTCTGGTGTTGTGTAGTCACCCGGGGGCATAGCTGTATCGGGGATACCTGCTCGGATAATACCCATTAAACCGAGATCTGATGATGCCGAACGAAACCGTCCAGTCCGGAAGTTAACCCCATCGACCCCGTCCCCGTTTGGCCCATGACACGCGACGCAGGTTTCACCGTACACTCGCATGCCAAAGTTGATGTCCGCTTGGGAGTACTGCCCGACATGATCTTGAGCGGCCGCTGGGGCGATTATCGTGGTGAGAGCCGCAACCGAAAGGGCCGCTTTGCGAAACCACGGAAAAATTCGACGCACGTGCTACCTCCTCAGAAACTGAAACGGTTTTATCAGTGACGATATTCTAGTCCTGATCTACTAGCAAATCGATGATATTGAACCGATTCTGGCGATGAGCCCCTATATCTCCCAACGAAATTGCAGGAATAACCAAATTGATATTTGGGGCTGCTCGCCCAATAAAAAACTTTGAACTTTATTTCGATTGATTGTGATTCCTTGTAGACACTGGGTCCGCAGATTGTCATTTTGGCATTGTGAACGAAAAAATCGCATTGCCGGCGGCAATCGCTACGTGTTGTTTTCCATCGACGGCGTAGCTGATTGGGCCAGCATGAACCCGCCCTCCGACATTCTTGTACCACAACTCCTCGCCAGTGAGAGCGTCGAGTGCGAAGAAAAAGCCATCAGCTGTTCCACCAAAAACCAGGTCACCGGCGGTCGACATTAATCCTGACGTCGTGCGAGAGTCGACCGGGAATTCCCAGCGTAAATCTCCGGTTTGTGGAGAGATTGCCCGCACTGCTCGGTGATAAGTGTCGAGCGGTTCTGGTGTTTCGCCTCCCCCTGCGCGGAAGCTCTGCCCTTCCTGATAGTCAACTGGACGAATGAAATATTTTGACTCACCGTCATAGGCCATTACATAAATTAACCCCGTACGAGGACTGTATGTCGGGGACCACCAATTGGAGCCACCAAGTATTGCTGGTGAAACTACGGTGCCTTCTTCAGTCGGTTCTTTGTTGGGAAGAAGAATCGGCCGACCAGTTTCATCTAGACCTTCGGCCCATGTTTGTTTCGCGTAGGGTTTTCCGAGAAGGAATTCACCTGTTTCTCGGTCGAGGACATAGAAGAACGCATTTCGGTTTGGGAACAGCATTAGTTTCCGCTCTTGTCCATCGAACACGGCGTCGGCCAGGATTGGAATTTGCGTTGAATCCCAGTCATGGATATCGTGCGGTGTGAACTGAAAGTACCACTGCATTTCTCCGCTATCGGCATCAAGCGCGACAACTGAATCGGAATAAAGGTTATCGCCTTCTCGGACCGTCCCGTCATAATCAGGGCCGGGGTTGCCAGTGCCCCAGTAGACTAGGTTCAAGTCCGGGTCATAAGACCCTGTCATCCAAGTTGCAGAGCCTCCGGTGCGCCAAGATTCACCGGACCATGACTGGTTGTCCGGGTTGTCTGGGCCTGGCGTGGTGAAGAAGCGCCATTCTCGGCGGCCGTTGTCAATGTTGTATGCGTCAATGACGCCACGAACCCCATATTCACCACCTGCGACGCCGGTAAATATCTTGTCTCCCACGATCAACGGTGCGGCAGTCTTGCTGTAGCCGGCTGAAGACTCACGCACCTCCGTGTCCCATAAAACATTTCCGCTGCGTGCGTCCAGTGCGACGAGATGGGCATCGAGAGTGCTCATGATGACCCGGTCGCCTTGAACCGCGACACCGCGATTGTTTCGGCCGCAGCAGATGATCAGCTCCTCGGGAAGATCGTGCTCATAACGCCAATACGGGCGCCCGGTAGATGCATCAACCGCAATGACTGTGCTTGGGGATTCTGTGATGTACATCACACCATCAACAACAAGGGGGGTTGTTTCAGCTCTGTCAAGTGTTTGGAGTTGGTGAACCCATGCGATTTCGAGTTTCGATACATTTCGCTGATGGACCTGTTCGAGATAGCTGTAACGTTGAGCTTTGTAGTTCCCGGAATACATTAGCCAGTTATGCGGTTCGTTTTCTGCGTTAACAAGACGTTCAGCAGTTACGGGATTTAGCGTTGGAGTTTCCTGCTTCTCAGAGGTTGGCTGTGCAAGAGCCGTGGATGCGAGCATGACTAACCCCAGACACGAGACGATGGCGATCGAAGAATTCTTGTTTTTCGTCATTGTTTTTCTTTCGCGTTAAGAATCATTAAGTCCGTCCTATACAAAACGTCTCAATTGATTTTGTCGTTGTGTACCAATCAAGCAAGACGTATCGATCGTCAATTCTCATATTCGTTCCGTGGAATGTGTCAGAGACAGCAACTGATCTCAGTATCAGCATAATCCATCGGAAGATCTCGGGTCGTTTTTCGATATATCTAGTAGTCTTTATTCCGATGTGAGTTCAATGCATTCGTCACTAGGAAACGGACCGTTTTCTGCGCCTAGGTTGATGAGTTTGTGGATCTTTTCCTCTCGGTTTCTTGTCTGATAACTCGTCTGCGGTGGGTCACTAAGACAGACGTTTTCAGAACATGCGGAACGCGATAGAAATCCAATCAGGTAGTTAAGTTCTTTCTTGGAAGCCAGCACTGTGGCACAGGGAAAAGATGTATTTTGAATAGTTGTGAACATCACTTCTAGGAGAAACACTCGACACGGCGAGCGAATGTAACAGGCTTATTCCCGATAATTGAACCAAAATTGAGGAGGCTGTCATTGAAACGAATCACTCGCTTAATGGCTAGGTCGGCAATTCGTGCCTGCGCCGTCACGACTATCGTTGTTATAAGTTTTGGAGCCTGGAATACGAGTACAACAAAGGCTCAAATCAAGAGTTTCACGCCACGAGCAACGGTTGTGGTGGATGCGGGTATGCTCGTGGCTAATGGCTCACTCCTTGCGGCTTCTAGCGGTTCAGTTGTGCGTTTGATTGATGTCGCTGACCCAGACATGCCTCAAGTAGTTGGTCGGCATGAATTCGCTGATGAGATTCTCGGGTTGGCCTCGACTGGACAGCTTCTTTTTGTGGCAAATAGCCATGAGGGTCTCCAACAACTTGATATTTCTAGTCCGTCGATGCCGGGAGCCCGCAATGTCTTGCGGACTCGTGGTCAGGCGGTTGGAGTTGCGGTGACAAACGAGTATGCGTTCGTCGCAGACAATTCGATTGGTTTCGACATCGTGAGTGTCGTCGGTGATGGAGGTCGAATCGGTGAGTATCTTGGTGACGGCTTTCCTCGGGCCATCGGAGCTGCTAGAGACCTTGTTTTCGTCGCCGATCAACCCAACGGTTTAGTTGTTGTCGATGTTTCGATGCCTGCGCGTCCTGACCCCATGGCGGTGTTGTCGCTCGGGGCAGATATGATCACGCGAGTAATCGTTTCGTCGGAATTTGGGTCAGACGAATCGGGTTCGATTGTCTGTGTCTTTAGTGCCGGCGCCGGATTGCAGGTCGTTGACGTATCGGATCCCCATATGCCTCAGGTTGTCGGTTCAGTGCCTCTGTCCGGCCCGCCGCTCGCCGGCGTTCTTTACCGCCAAGAACTATTCGTCATTAGCAATGGCAAATTGGAGAATTTTAGTCTTTCAGAACCTTCACAGCCGTTGCATGTTGCTTCGATCAATGTCGGGTCTCAGGCCGGTTCGGTCGCGGTGAATGATGAGTTGGTCTTTGTAGCTGGTGGCACCGAGATCGTGATTTTTGACCGGCCGTAGAGTTTATTTGGCAATGCGGTATACCGCTTCGCTCGTCCTGATGATTAGGCTGTTGCCAAGGATTGCTGGGGTTGCCATCGTGAACTCGTTAAGACTGTTTTTCCCAGTTACGCGGAATTCTGGGCCGGCTTCAATCACATATGTTGTGCCTTCTTCGCTTAACGCAAAGATTTTTCCGTTGTAGGCCCATGGAGATGACGTGAATCCTTCGCCAACGGTAATTCGCTGTCGACCGTAGATTTCTTCGCCGGTCTTAGCGTTGTGGCACGTCAGCAGTCCACGGTCAAGTAACGTGTAGTAGTAGTCTCCATAGATGAGTGGGGACGGGTGATAGGACCCTCCTTGGGATAGTGACCAGGCGATAAATTCGTTTGAAGAAATCCCGTCTTCGAGAGAAATGTCTCCGGAGGCTCCCGGCCGAATTGCGTACACCGGCCGATGGAAATCACCCAGGTATCCCGACTCAATGTAGAGCAACCCGTGTGCAGCTACGGGCGTAGGAACCACGATTGAAGACATTCCCGATAACTCCCACAAAAGATTGCCGGTGAGATCATAGGATCGGACTTTGTCAGTACCAAGCGTAACGATTTCCGTCCGTTGCTCGTGTTCCCAAATGAACGGAGTCGACCAGTTCGAGCCTTCATTGCGGTTGACTCTCCATGTTTCGGCTCCTGTCTCGCTGCTTAGTGCTGAAATGTAGGATTGTTCTTCGGTGTCGACGACTAGATAAATTCGGCCATCATGAATGACGGGCGAGCTTGCAGTGCCCCAGCCGTTACGTGTGTTCGCGGCGGTTAGGCTTCGTGACCAGAGAATAGTACCATCGAGATTAAGGGCGTAAACACCGACGTTCCCAAAGGTTACGTAGAGACGATTGCCGTCCGTGACAGGAGTTTCGGACGCAAAAGTGTTTTTGACGTGATGTCCAGTCCTAGGCACGCCCTTGTAGACTTCAGTTTCCCATCGTATCGCACCAGTCTCTAGATCGACTCCATATACAAGCCAATGATGGATGTCAGTTGGTGTATCACGCTCTCCGCCTCGATACCAACCGCCTTCTGGCGCTTCGACGTTGCCGTCACTGACAACGGTAGTAAGAAAGACCATGTTGTTAACCACGACCGGTGAACTCCAACCAAGGCCAGGAATGGGTGTTCGCCACGAAATGTTCTCAGACTCTGACCAACGAAGAGGTAACTGAGTGTTGTCTGCTACAACGCCGCTCGCGTTCGGTCCTCTAAACTGCGGCCACTGTTCGGCAGATGCGGTCGATACAGATATGACCAGCGCGGCAACCGAAATTATTTTGAGCATGAAAACGAACCTGCACCTATTCGTGAGCCTCGTCATGATTGCCTCCGTGGAACTTGAACGGACCGATTAGCTATTAATCATATGAATTTCGGGTCGAGAGTGTTGACCCGGAAGAACGGTTAATGTCTTTTTTTCAGGGATCGTGTATTTCGCATGAATCGGCGTTTGATGCTTCGGTTTGTTTCGTGTGAAACTACGGAGGCCTGAGGATGGTGGCTTATGTGTCATATCCGACGGTGGTACAATCCCGCGTTTTGGAGGCTTCCATGCTGCAGAAGTTGCTGCGCTTGCTTGTCGGTTTATGTCTGGGAGGCAGTGTCGCTTTGCTGGCGTCCCAGTCGATAGCGCAAGAGATAGATGGGCATCTTAGTTCATTGGTCGAAAAACTCAGCCGAAATGAACGAGTCTTTGGGGTGAGCACCTATGATCTGTCGCTTGAGAACGCGCGGACATTGGCTCGGGAGAATATCGACTATTTGTACGTTGACATGGAACATGGGCCAATGGATTTTTCCACTCTCCAAACGTTTCTGCTTGGTATGACCGACCGTAAGGCGATCTTCGACAATGGTCATCTTCGGCAGCGCGTAACACCGCTTGCGCGGATCGCGCCGTACGGCCGAGAGACGCCCGAGTGGGTTGTCAAGCAGGCACTCGATATTGGGTTGATGGGGTTAATTTTTCCTTCCATTGAGACACCAGAGCAGGCTCTAAGAGCAGTTCGAGCGATGCGATATCCGCAACGTCGGGGTGGACCGTATATGGAGCCGCAAGGACTCCGAGGCTCTGGGCCGGCGATAGCGACGTGGCTGTGGGGGATGACAGGCGCAGATTACGTTCGGCACGCAGACCTGTGGCCTCTCAATCCGGATGGTGACCTTGTTGCCTTCATGATGATCGAGTCACGTGCGGGGGTTCGCAACGCAGACGCAATTGCGCAGGTTCCAGGCGTGGCTGGTTTTTACATAGGTCCGAGTGACCTTTCGAATTCACTTGGGGTAGACCGAAACAACGCGGAAGTGGAAGAGGCTATTCAGACCGTCGTGGATGTGTGTCGTGTGCGGGACATTGCGTGCGGAATTACGGCCAGCGCAGCTGATATGAGCCGACGGATTGCTCAGGGATTTACGGTGCTTGGTGCGGGTCGTGCCGGTGGAGGTTTAAGCGCAGGGAATCAGGCAGCGGTTCAGGCAGGTCGAGCTGTTGATAATTGATTGACGCGTCTTTTCGGTGCAGGTCACGTTCAAACTGGATGCCCGTCAGGTGTTTTGTGGTAGCTTGCGCCGCGTGAGAATGGTCACCGTGGTGTATTTATGGCAGAGCCAAAGCGATGTACTCACTTTCCATGTCGCTCCAGCCAACAGTTACAACAATGTATTGCTTGCCGTTGACCATGTAGCTGATAGGCGCAGCCGTGGTTCCACCAGGAAGCTCGATTTCCGCCACTATATCTCCCGTAGATTTATTGAATGCACGGAATGTCTTTCCTCCGCTCCCGGCCGGAAGAAAGGCGGCCCCGGCATTCGCTCCCTCACCGAGAAAGACCAAACTCTTGGTGACAAGTGGGGCAGCTCGACCGCCTTGTCCGAGCGGTGGTAAGTCGAGATGGCGGATGGCTGGATGATCGCGGGGGCCGTCTCCGTTTGGAACCGTCCAGAGGATACTGCCTTCATTCAGGTCGATCGCTACGAGACGGCCGTAAGGCGGTTTAAAGAGCGGTAGCCCTTGCGGACCGGGAATGTGTCTTGCATTTTTCATTACCCAATCGACATCAGAGCGCGGATGCTCGGAACGGGCTAATCCGACGACTGTGCCACTATGGACGGATGGGACGTAGAGAATACCGGTTTCAGGATCGGCGCCGGCTCCGTTCCAGTCGGTTCCACCGACTAAACCAGGTACCACGAAAGTCCCTTTGGTTCCTCCAGAAGTCTCATCGATCAGTGTCGGCGGGGTGAAAAATGGTCCCCAAACGTAGTCATCCAAGATCGCAAGTGCTTCCTGTCGAAGAGCTGGAGTGAAGTCGATGAGGTCGTCGAGCGTTACACCTTGTTGGTCATAAGCCGGGGGCTTCGTTGGAAACGGTTGCGTTTCGGCATACCACTCACCGGGGACGTTTCCTTTCGGGACTGGTCGTTCTTCGATTGGCCAGACCGGCTCCCCGGTTACTCTGTCGAACACATACGTAAATGCCTGCTTGCTCGTAATAGCGACGGCCTTAATGGGGCGGCCGTTCACTGTAATATCCACCAAGGTTGGCGCCGCGGGAAAATCGTAGTCCCAGAGACCGTGGTGAACGGCTTGAAAGTGCCAGATCCGCTCGCCCGTCTTTGCGTCGAGACACACGAGGCTTTCCGCAAACAGATTGTCACCCGGACGGTGGCCACCATAGTAGTCGCTGGTGGGCGTCGAAAGTGGCACGTATACATAGCCGAGTTCTTCATCGCCGCTTGGTGACGCCCACATGTTGGTATTTCCCGTGTACTCCCATGAGGCCCGGTCTTCATTGAGGTCGGTTAACCAGGTTTCGTTACCAGGTTCACCTTCACGCGCAATCGTGTGAAAGATCCAGAGCTGCTCGCCGGTTCGAACATCAAATCCTCGAACATCGCCTGGTGGCATTTCCTTGAGTGCTGGCATAGTGGAACTAACAATGTCACCGATGATCGATCCGATAATGATTACGTCATTGACAACTAATGGCGCCGACCTCCACTGGAAGGATTCGACGGTTCGGTCGTCATAGCCTTCGATAAGATTTACGGAGCCACCATCGCCAAAATTTGGGTCACGCATACCAGTCCGTGCGTCGAGTGAGATCAGTCGTGATCTGATAACCGCGAGAACGCGCGCATCGTCCCCATCGGTCCAATAGCCGACTCCTCTTGTGGCAAAGCCGCGTTGTTGAGGCTCGGCGCTATTGCTCGGCGGTGCGTCGAACCATACGACTTCACCTGTAATGGCATCGAGCGCTGCTACTGTCCCGAGCGCCGTGCTGATATAGAGCAGCCCATCGGCCATTAGTGGTGTGTTCTGGGATGCGGCCGGAGGACGCAGAGAATTGCCTTGGCGGGTCACATCCGGAATCGTCGATTGCCGCCAGACGATTTCGAGGTCGCTCACGTTGCCGGCATTGATTTGATCGAGAGGAGCATACTTAGAACTTGCTTTGTCAGAAGCGTAAGCGAGCCATTCTCCCTGCTGACCAGCAGACGCTGGTGAAGGACTATTGCCTAAGAGACAAAGTAGGATGGTCGCGATGGAGGTTGACGAAAACAGATACGGTTGCGACATGTCGAAACTCCTATCACAAGAACATGACGGTCGGTTGGTTGCTTAGTACTGACATACGATCAGGGATTTGCGGTCCAGTTGTTACGTAACGCCGACCGATCGATTTCAATTCCGTTCAGATACACGCCCGAGATGTCTCGGGTGTTGGTGATGTCGTCAAGAGGATTTGCATTTAACACAAGAAAATCGGCTCGCGTGCCTTCGTGTAGTCGACCGGTTTGATTTAGACCGAGCCGATCAGCTGACTGGCTTGTGGCTGTCACGATCGCTTCATGAGCGGTTAGGCCCGCGGCGACCATCAGTTCGAGTTCTCGGTGCGCTGAAAATCCATAAAAGTGATCTTGAACGCCGGAGTCAGATCCGAGCACTAAAGTTACATCGGCAGCGACCAATTTCGCGATGCTACGCTCCATCATCCTGTAGGCATCATCCGCACGCCCGGCCATTTGTGGGTTCCGTTGTTCAAAAGCGGAGGAGGCACGCGAGAGGACAGCTGATGAAACCGAGTCTTTGAGCGCTGTCTCGTTAAGCCAATTCGGAGTTGTGACATGTCGGCCCCGCTCGGAAATTCCGAGATTTGGCATCACGAATATGTCATGTTCTGCGATGGCTGCGACTAATGTGTCATTCATTTCTCGATCACGAACGAGATGTGCAAATCCATCGACCCCAGCTTCAACGAGGTCTTCCGCATCAGCATGATAGAAGACATGCGCGATGACTTGGAGACCAAGTTTGTGCGATTCGTCAATGATGGCTCGATAGAATATTGGGTCGAGTTTTTCGACAGTGCCACCGCGATCGTCGACCCAAATCTTGATGAACGCTACGTTGAGTGCCGCTAGCGTTCGAACGAGCTGTCGTCCTTGTTCTTCGTTTGTGACGCCGTAGGCCGATGGGCGGAGCGCCGCGGCACCTGGACCGGCGTTCGGTGCTGCGAGGCCGCGACCTGCTGTGAATAACCGGGTTCCGCCCAGTGTGCCAGCTTGTTGATTGCGTTGAATGTCCGTCCAGAGTTCTCCGACGTCAGTGCCGAGCGAGACGATAACGCCAACGCCATAATAGGCGTAGCGATCCAAATGGTCGATGATGTTTTCCCGTGTGTAGTTGTCCGAGTCATATGTGAGTCCTTGCTGGAATCCGACATGTCCATGCAAGTTGACTAGGGTGGGTATTACGGTTTTTCCTGTCAGATCAACTCGAGAAGCCTCGCGAGGAGCAGAGATTTGACCTTGTATCCCGATCGCGACTATTACACCGTCGCGAACGAGAAACGCAGATGGTTCGATGGGTGGCGATGCGTCGCCGGGTATTAGGAGGGCACCTTCGTAAAGGACGGTACCAGTGGACGACACCTGTTCACCCATCGGTCGTTCAGTGGTCCACCAAGCGGTGACGAGTAAACCGAGAAATGTGACAGTCAGCCGAATCGGAATCATTGTTGTCAACCTTAATACATTGTTATTGTCAAACTGGTCCGAATTAGTTGCTGTTGTCGACGAATGTTGTTTCCAGGTTCTTTTTGCGACTGTTCTGTAGTCAGACTGAAGTTGTCGATTGCGGAGAAGGTTTCGCGTCCCCATAGGGACGCGTTGGGCTTTGTCCTCTGAAGGTCAGACGAAGATTTGCATCGCTCAACCCACTTCTATATCCCGAAGAATGTTCAGCCGGAGTCGAATCTGTGGCACTCTCCATGCGTTCCCTGGCTTAGACGCTACTGTGATACCGGTCCATTGACATTAGTCAATGTTATCCTCCACAGCGGCGAACCGCTCGACTAGTTGGCGAGTGGGTGCGGTCGCATCTGGAACCGGACTATTTCACTCGTTGCGCCTTTTCCGCCTTCAAGATGAAATGGTGACCCTGTGTTAAAACTCGACCATACGCCACGGCCTTTCCATCCGGCATTTGGGTCGTCAATTCGACCGTCAAGGCCTCGACTGTAGAAACCTAGTGGATACGGCACGCGCATGATGATCCACTCCCCCGTCTCTGGTTCCAGTGCAAGTAGTGCGTCTGACGTTGTACCCGTTGCAATTGGGATGTCGTTCCCGAGACCGAGCGTGTTGAACTGGTCGACCCAGTTGTAATAATGGTAGTCAGCGTTTGCGGAACCTTCGACCCCTTTCAGCTTTGGACCGGGAGTAGGGTACAGCGTCCAGCCTTCCGCACAGTGTTGACCAGTGGCCGTCGGACCGTTACGCACTTCGCATTTGTCACGGTCAAAACTGGCCATGTGGCCACTCCCACCAAGCGCCGTCCAAATTAACCCATTGCGATCGACGTCAATACCTCGAGGACCGTAGCCCCACTGCATCGAGTCAACACTGGAGTTCAGGAACGGTGGTTCGTAAACTTCTGAAATACAGGTTTCTGGGGGATTGTCACCGAGGTCCAGTCGGATGAGACGTCCGGGAGCTTCGAACCGCCGAGAGATCCAGACCGAGCCGTCTGGGTGAGGAATGACTCCGTAGGCTCTCTTAAATTTATCAAGACTGCCGACCCGCGTGTCTAAGTTTGGATTGATTTCGACACCGCCTCCTGCGTCTGGTTCGTTCCATGGTTTGGTGATTGTTCCATCACCGTTCGTGTCGATCACGGTTGGGCACCATCCCTGCGATGCGCGCTCATCGCCGGTTTCGTCATAGAGCTTCGTGTTCAGCCACCCGATTGCTTCGGTCGAACCACTCAGCCAGAGGGTGTCATTTTCATCGTCAGCAAACTGCAAATGATGCGTGAAGTAGCAAGTATCGACGAGGACAAACGATTCAGTTTCTGGGTCATAGTAGGAAACTTGGCGGGATTCCGCGCGGTGCTGAATCGGATAATATTTCGCCGACGGGTGGTCAGAACCTTCTAAGCACCATGTGGGGACATCGTTTGGTCGCACAGATTGAGTGATCCAGAGACGTCCTTTGTCATCCATCATTGGATTGTGGGCACTTCGGCTCTGAAGACCAGCGGGTTCATTCCCCCAATAGAGCGATGGGATCGCGGTTGACGCGCCTTGGTAGGAGTTGCTTCGCCTGGGCCTCTCGATGCGTGTCGGCAGGTCCATCCGGACGGAGCGATGGGTACGTGTGTCCGTGATGACGAGGCCTGCTCCTCCGACGCCGTAAATCGGTCCGTTCGCATTTAGCGTTGGGTTCCGTTTATCCGTTGAGACTTCGTCGTGAACCATGCCTCGTGGGTGGCCCCATCCCCACATGCTGAGGACAAGGTTTCGCTCTTTTCCCTGCGGTCGAGGTGGAATTGGAGGGAGTTCTCCGGCCGCGATTCGGTCGCTCCAGTCTGCGTAGAGCTGGAGGGCTCGAGGTCGTCCCATTCGATTGATTTCGGCAGCCATCGCGGGCCCTGCGCCGCCAGCCTGAATTCTGTGCTCCCAGGCATCGCTTGTGGAATCGAAATCCCCAAGGTCAAGCATGGGCATTTCACGTGTTGCTTGGTTTCCGAGTTGATGGCACAGTTGGCATCCATCTTTCAAGCGGTCAATCCAGTCCGCCTGCGTTCGCATCGCCGTCCCGATCCCATTGCCACGAGGTCCGGTTCCTGGAAAGTCGCTCGCGGGAGGGACCTCAAGGAGTGAATACCAGTAGTTCGCGGGATAGATGCTTGCCGCTTCTTTCGGCGTTGGGGCTGCCGTGACGGTCAACTCAATCTCATCACCAGGGCGCGCTGGAGTCTGGGGCGAATCGAGTAGTCCGTATCCGCGAACCCAAACCTGATAGGAGGCCGCTGGTAAATCCGGGACCAAGAAATGGCCCGTGTCGTTGGTGACAACAATTTTCCGAAACGATGTGTCAAATTCAGATGTTTCTGCAATAACCCATACGCCGGCCTCTGGACCGGTCGGTCCGTTGACGATGCCCTGAATGTCAGCATTTTGTGCCGTCGTGACTCCAGTGCTCCACGTAAGGAATATGGCGAGGGTCGTGGCCACACTGGTCAATTTGACAAGAGAAAACAGTCTGTACATCTTCGGCTCCCGGCTCATGGAAAGTACGCACGGTTCTAGGTTCATGACTCCGGCCCATGGTGTCTCTGCTGAAGAAAAGAGTCAAGTGATAGATGGGTCGAGACGGATTAATTCTGGACTGTCACCGAAATTCATTTCTGATGGAGTAGAACTCTCATGTGAAAGTTCCTCTCGGTTGATGGCGACCACGACGAGCGGGACACGTGCAGTAACCAGCCTGGGATGGCGATAGTTACTATCGCGTTCAAGGCAGTGCGACTAGACGAGAGGCCTTGAGCCGGTTGCGTCACATGGTCGCAGTGGTGCTCCGGTGGAGTGCTTTAACGTGTCGACAGCGGATTGTCGCTACTCCTCAGGCTGTGCAAGTGCGCGTTGACGGTCGAGCTGATCGACCGTGAGTGACCATGTGAGTGGGATCGACGTCGGGTCGAAACATATGACGTCGGTGCAGGCTTGATAATCAAGTCGTCCTGTTAGCGTCAGTGCGTCAAGCGTTGAGAGCCACTCTGCCGCTTCAGGAGACCCTTCGATGATGACTTCTTGCACCAGCGTAAACGGGTCTTGATAGACAGGGACTCGTTCGTCAAGTGGTTCGAAGTGATAAATTTCCGACGCCGGGTAGGTCACAGGCAGAAGTCGAACGAACTCTGTTCCGTTAAGCTCAAGACCGATCACCCGATACCCAAGGTCATCTGCACCTGGTGCGTACACATGCATGTTTTCGGCAGGTGTCACTTCCAGCCCGAGATGGAATCGGCTTCCGAGAGTAATGGCTGGATTACTTTGATAAGCGTTGAGCTTCATGTGCGGCGTCTCGCCTTGGGTGCCGGCAATCGGTGAGACAGGAGTCCCGAGTTTCAGCATGATGTTCGCTGCGGTGTTCCGCTCGCGATAGAACTCTTCAAAAAAGCGTGCGGTCACACGTCCCTCACGGTCGACGATGAACGTGCCAGGATAGGGGGTGCCGACAATCATGGGATTGGCGCCGAACACGGATACGTATTTTTCAACCGCTAACTTGACCTCAGGATCGTCAGAATTGGGACCAATGCCTTCCTCGGCCACAGTGTTATAGATGCCGAAAGCTTTGATGGCAGCGGAGTCGTCGTCCGAGAGCAGGGGGAGTGTGGTGATGCTCTTCCGAGATGCAAATGCGGCGAGTACTTCCTCGCTGTCGTAACTAATCGCGGCCGCACCGAGTCCTTGCTCTTTGAGTTCTTCGAAGCGTTCTTGCAGCTCCACGAGCTGCGCTTTGCAGTAGGGTCACCAGTTGGCAGAGCGATGAAAAAGGATCAATGCTCCGCGCTCACCCATAATCGATTCCAGAGTCTGCATCGTGCCGTTTTGATCTGGCAGACTGAAAGTGGGAATCAGTTCACCAACCTGGGGCCCGAGCGCTGACACGTCAATCGAGTCACGTTCTTGGGCGTGGAGTGAGTGGAGTGAAAGGCTAAAAACCATCATGGCGGTCGTCACACACAGCGTTATTGAAAGAATCCTCATATGAGCGCCGATGTTAGCATGAGCATGAGCATGAGATAGGTGACGTCTCCGTTTTTCCGTTGGGATGCTGATGCAGTGAAGGTGACGCTCTCGTAAGTGGGCGTGGTCGTGGTTGCTATCCGCTGCCACACTGTTTTATTTGTTGCCTTGTATCGTCTCTGTTATACAATAAACAGCACGGCGGTCTGTTTTTCTGGAGACACCTTGGCACGCACCGTAAATATTGAGGCCCATCGTCGTCGTTCTACCACTTTTCTCGATACGGCTCAGCGGTTGATTGAGGAAAAGGGTTACGAACAAATGACGATTCAGGATGTCCTGAGTGAACTCGGGGCATCAAAAGGGTCGCTCTATCACTATTTTGATTCGAAGGAGGCGCTGCTTGAAGGGATTCTTGACCGGGCGATTGAGGGTTACTGCAAGCCACTAGCACGTTGCGTCGGTGACGAGAATTTGGACCCGGTTGAGAAACTTCAAGAGTTGTTCGTTGAAATGTTGCGAGATACAAACGGGCACGGACGACTCGTAGTCGGTCTAGCGGGTGTTTTGGAGAATGACGAGAACGCGCTCGTGCGACAGAGGATGGAACGCAAGGCGGATGCCAGAATCGGCCCGTTGATTAAGGTAATTGTCGCTGAGGGCGTTCGGTGTAAGGTTTTCACGACTTCCTACCCCGACACGGTAGGCGACGTGGTTCTGTCGCTCTTGCGTGGCCTCGACCAGCGTATATCCGCGTTATTTCATGCGGCGGTCGACGACGTTGACCAGTGGTTAGAAACGATTGCGGTGTTCACGAATAGCATCGAGCGCGTGTTAGGACTACGGGCGCGGTCGTTGATCGTGTTGGAAACGGACCAGCTGAAGCGATGGTTTTCCATTGCTTCCCAGGGTTACGGTCGGCAAAGGAAACTTGTCTCAAAAGGAGAAGAGCAGTGGGAAACAACATTCGCGTAACTTGCAGACTCGCCAGCCTTGTCATGTTTGTTTCGGTGGTCGCTGTTTCGGTAGCGCCCGCTCAAATGGAAATAGATTTGGTTGACATCATCAACCAAGCACAGAGACTCCACACGGGGGATTCCAGTACCGGTGTCGTCCGGATGGAAGTGGTGACGGAACACTGGGAACGCAATATGACCATGGAAATGGCGTCATATGGCAATGACTATGCGCTCATTCGGATTCTGACACCGGCGAAGGAATCTGGCACGGCGACGCTGAAGGCAGACAGAGATATCTGGAATTACCTCCCGAAGATCGACCGAACAATCAAGGTGCCGGCTTCGATGATGGGTGGTTCGTGGATGGGCTCGCATTTCACCAATGATGACCTTGTGCAGGAAAGTACGTTGACTGATGAATATGACCTGGAATTGACCTTTGATGGTGAGCGTGACGGAGCGGCTGTTTGGGAAATCACGCTCATTCCCAAGCCGGAAACGGCAGTTGTGTGGGGGAGCATCATGTATCGCGTGCGAAAAGATGTCGTGCAGCCCGTGGGTGCCTTTTACTATGACGAAGATGGAGAGTTGGCGCGTTCGATGGAGTTCACTGAGCCGAAGCGATTCGGTGGGAGGATGCTCCCGAGCGTCATGACGATGGTCCCGGCCGACAAACCGGATGAACTAACGCGAATGGTTTACGAAGAGCTGAACTTCGACGTCGGTCTTGATGAATCGTATTTCGCGCTTCGCAATCTACAAGATCGGAGATAGCCGTTTCATGACCGAATGGGCGTGGACTCGTATTGGCTGGCGTAATATCGGTCGCCACCGCAAGCGTTCTGCTCTGACGATGCTTGGGCTCGGTGGAAGCTTCATCGCTGTGGTTGTGCTCGTCGGTTGGGTCGATGGGCTGATGATCGAACTAACGAACAGTGCGACTGGATTCACCAACGGTAGCATCGAGATTAATGCCGTTGAGTTTCGGCCTGACCGTCGAGTCTACGATACCATCGGTGGTCGTGATGGTACCGATGTTGAGCACTTGCTTGAGCAACTGACAGCGGATCCGTCTGTGTTGGCTGTCACCCCGCGCGTCTATGGCGGCGGCCTGGTGAGTCGTGGTGATGGAGAGACCACGGTTGGAGCCATGCTCATCGGCGTTGACCCGGACCGTGAGCGGAGCGTGACCAACTTTCTCGATGGTGGTGTTGAGGGGCGTCTCCCAGAGCCTGGCCAAAATGAGGTGTTACTGGGTGGCGAGATGGCACGTCAACTCGAGGTGGGAGTGGGCGATCAAGTGATCATGGTGGCGCCAGGTGCCGATGGGTCTTTGGGCAACGACCTCTACGCCGTTGCTGGGATTTTTCGCACCGGGGTGCCCCAATTTGAAGCGGCGAATGTGGTGCTGCCAGTGATTGATTTACAGACGTTGATCACTCTAGACCCCGGAAGAATTCACCAAATAATGGTCGCGATAGACGACCCCGTCAGGCCCGACGCCGTGGCGACCCGACTGTCCGATGTGCTCGCGTCAGAACCGAGTGCACTCGAAGCGGTGCCGTGGACTGTCTTGCGTCCAGAGATCGTGGAAATAACTGCGTTGGTCTCGTCGGTCTATGGAGTAATTATCGCACTTGTGTTTGGCATCGCGATTTTTGGCGTTGCCAATACGATGCTCATGTCCACATATGAGCGGCGGCGGGAAATCGCCGTCATGCTCGCTCTTGGGTCCACGCCACGGTCGATCGTGAAAACGATTTTGTACGAAGCCGTGGGGTTGGGATTCCTGAGTCTGGTCTTTGGAGTGCTGGTCAGCGTTCCTTTGGTGGCGTGGTGGTCCAGTTCACCAGTCGACTTGAGTTGGTTGTATCCCAACATTACGTTCCAAGGGGCGATAATGCCCCCAGTCTGGCGAGTCGAATTCAATAGTGCGGTCTGGGTTCAGGCCTCGGTCGCGTTGTTTGTGACGGCAGTGCTTGCCGCGCTTTATCCAGCCGTGCGGGCTGTTCGCGTTCCGCCGGCAGATACCCTGTCAGGACTGTAGGTAAAAGATGGCCCAGCAGACTTCGTTGCACATTGGCGTGATTTTGTCGCTAGCACTGCGTAATCTCAAACGGAATGCCCGGCGAACGGCACTGACCTTTTCTGCGTTATTCATCGGTGGGGCACTGTTGATCTTCGCACTGTGGTTTGGTGACGGGACACATGAACAGTGGATCGATGCCGGCGTGCGTACAGGCAGCGGACATGTGACGATCGAGAAACCGGGGTTTCGTGTTAGCCAAAAGATCGCGGACCGGTTAGTAGAGAGCACGCATCCACCTGTGATGGCAGCGCTGGCGACGCCGGAAATCGCTGACCAGGTCCAAACGGTATTCAGCAGGTTTAACGTCAGTGGATTGGCGAGTTCTGCTGCCGCCGCGCGGCCGGCGCTGATTGTTGGCGTCGACCCGACGGTCGAGTCAGCGCTGACGCAGATCGATGACCAGGTCATTGACGGTCGGTATCTGGAACCTGACGACCGCTTGGCGGCCTATGTGGGGGTGGGGCTGGCAGATGGGCTCGATTTGCGACTCGGTTCCCGCTTGGTATTGACGGCCCAGGATACGAGTGATGACATTACCGGCCAGTTGGTGCGAGTGGTGGGTGTGTTTGAAACTGGTATCCCGGCTGTGGACCAAGCCATGATTTACGTGACGCACGGCCTAGTTGGTGAATGGCTTGGGTCCGGACGGGACGTGACGAGTATCAGCGTAATGGTCGAGGACAGTTACGGCGTACCGCGGCTCGTGCGACAGTTGCGACAGTTGCTTGCCGAGCCGATCGCGAGTGGTTCGGCGACTGTCACGGGGTGGACTGAGGCGATGCCTGAACTCTACGCGGCGGTACTCGTGGACGAATGGGGCAGCTATGTCATTTTTGTAGTTTTGTTTGTCATCATTGGGTTTGGCATCGTGAACACGGTTTTGATGTCGGTGTTGCATCGACACCGTGAGTTCGGCGTGATCCAGGCGCTCGGTTTGACCCCGCGCCAGACGGGGGCAATAGTGTTCATCGAAGGTATCTTGCTGACCGGGGCGGGGGCCATTGTCGGCGTGGCGGTTGGCGGTTTGTTGACGTGGCTCTTTATGCGGAACGGTGTGGATATGACGGTGCTCATGGGTGATACCGATTATGAGTTTGCGGGTGTCGTGCTCGACCCGATTATGATTCCACTGTTCCGTCCGGCCCGGGTCGTCCAAGCGATAGTGTCTATTTTGATGATTGGGGTTATGGCGTCCATTTATCCCGCTGTTCGAGCGGCGACCGTTGATATCGCCGAATCCATGAAATTTGATCGTTAGTGCGAAGAATTGAGTGTTATGACTGAACTTGATAGTTATGCGGTTCGAACGGAATCTGTTTCGAAGACCTTCCAACAGGAAGCTGAAGAAATTCACGCGGTGCGTGATGTCAGTCTGACCATTACACCTGGTGAATTCACCGCACTCGCGGGTCCGTCCGGCTCTGGGAAAACGACGTTGCTGAATCTGATCGGTGGTTTAACGCGTCCTACTGCCGGAGAAATTTGGGTCGCCGGTCACGAGCTCTCAGAATTATCGAACGCTGACTTGGCTCAGCTGCGGCTTAAACAGGTGGGTTTCATTTTTCAGGCGTATAACCTGTTGCCGGTGTTGACGGCGTTGGAGAATGCGGAGTTCCCGATGTTGCTTCAGGGGACGGCTGCAGATGAACGGTCGAGTCGTGTCCGCGAGTTGTTTGCGCGCACAGGCATGACCGGGTTGGAAGACCGGAAGCCAGGCAAACTCTCTGGTGGGCAGCAGCAGCGAGTGGCGGTGATTCGAGCCGTAGCGAGCAGGCCGGCGCTGGTTCTTGCTGATGAGCCAACGGCAAATCTTGATTCGGCGTCGAGTGAGGCCCTTCTGGAGCTAATGGAGGAGTTTAATCGGACACTTGGGGTGACCTTCGTCTTTGCAACGCATGATGCGCGAGTGATGGAGCGGTCGCGCCGACTCGTGAAGATGGTTGATGGTGCCATCGCCTCGGATGAAATCCAGTGAATGTTCGTGCAGTCGCGATCGGGCTCGCTTTCAGTTGCTGTTGGTGTGCTGGTAGTGCGAGACTGTTTGCTCAGCAGCCAAGTTGGTTGTCCGGCTACGTTCTCTCGGTTCCCCTTTTCAGTGGCGCCACACCACTAACGGCGAGCAGTGCCAGTAACTTCAACCGGTTCCGTGTGACTATTGAGGAGTCGGTTGGCGACTTCTCGTTTGAAGTTGCTTATGAGAATGCTGTGAGTTTTCGACAGCACAACACTAATCCTGGATTTGGTCTTGGTGGCGTGCAGAGTGGTGGCGAATGGTTCAATCTGCAGGGGACGATTTCACCCGTCACTCAGGAACACACGGTGTGGCAGCATCGTTTTGACCGGATGAATGTGTCCTGGCGACCAACTGACAATATTGATCTTCGAGTCGGCCGGCAGGCGATTTCGTGGGGGACGACACTGTTTCTTACGCCGGCTGATCCGTTTATTCCGTTTATTCCTTCGGACCCGTTTCGGATGTTTCGGGCTGGTATTGATGCGATTCGGTTGCGGATCTATCCGAGTGCGTTGAGTTCTCTCGACTTTGTCGTTCGGCCAACCGACACCGAATTGGGCGAAGAGGTTACGGCGCTCGCTCGGGGGCTGACGACGTGGCGGAACTGGGAGTTGTCCGCGTGGGGGGGGTCTCTTTACGGTGATGTGTCGGGTGCCGTCGGGGCCGTGGGTGCTATTGGGAGTTGGGCCTTACGAGCGGAGGCGGTGATTCGCGAGTATGGGGAGACACTCGTCGGACGCGGGACCATCGGCGTTGACAGATTTTTTGTGGTTGACGGCCATGATGTAAGTATCCAGTGGGAATATCAGAGAGATGGACTTGGCGCGGCCGTTTCTGAAGATTACCTAAGACTGCTGTATTCGCGAGCGTTCCAGCGTGGTGAGTTGCAGGTGTTCGGTCGCGACGAAACCGCGCTCTCCGGAAGTTTTATGATCAATCCGTTATGGACGGTAGCAGGTCTCTCCCTGTGGAATCTCAACGACGGAAGCATGCTGGTGGCGCCAACGGTAGCGTATTCGGCGGGTGATGAAACGGCGATTAGTGCAGGATTGTATTTTGGTTTCGGTGATGACGAGGTTTCCTCCACGCGTCCTTTGCCGTCTGAGTACGGGTTAAGTGGCATAACTGGCTTCCTGTCTGTGAGCTGGTTCTTCTAACACACGACCGCCACGCCGTGGCGAAAACAATTAAGATTTCGCTGTGAACGAATATCTCGATTTTCTTGTTTCGAATTGGTCGTCCCCGGTCCTTTGGCTCGTCATTCTCGTGAGTCTGGCAACACTTGCGCGAGGCGCGGATCGCTTGGTTGATAGTGCCGTGGCGATGTCGCGTCGTTTCGGTGTGCCACGGGTGGTGGTTGGCGCAACGATTGTGAGTCTCGGCACGACTATGCCGGAGGCGGTCGTGTCCGTGTTTGCTGCCATTCAAGGGCGCTCCGAAATGGCGCTCGGTAATGCCGTCGGGTCGATCATCTGCAACACGGGCTTGATCTTGGGTATTGGTTGCCTGATTGCACCGTTGCCGATTGACTTGCGTGTGGTGAATCGGCAGGGCTGGGTAAAGATCGGTACGGGACTCCTCCTTGTTTTGGTTTGCCTGCCGTGGGCCGACCCTTCTGCGGCATTTGTCACGGGAGGGACCGTGCCGCAGGCCGTTGGGTGGGTATTTCTTGCATTGCTGCTTGTCTACCTCGTGTGGTCTGTCCGGCTCGCACGAGCGGGCGTCGGAACGGACACAGACGACGCAGAAGGTGCGCTATCCGACACCATGTCTATGGTATTGGGACTGTTCGCAGGGTTGGTGATGGTCATCGTGTCATCGACATTGCTGATTTCGGCTGCGGCGGAACTTGCCGAACGTATCAATATTCCACCTAGTATCATTGCCGCGACCTTGGTTGCGTTTGGGACGTCGCTCCCTGAACTGACCGTCGTTGTGACAGCGACGTGGAAGGGACATGGCGAACTCGCGGTCGGGAACGTGATCGGCGCTGATGTGTTAAATGTCCTGTTTGTCGTTGGTGGTGCTGCGGCCGTCACCGCGACTGGGTTAGACGCGGACCCTGTGTTTTTCGTGATGTATTTTCCGGCAATGCTGCTTCTCCTTTTGGTCTTTCGGATTGGCGTCTGGACGGCCAAGAATGGAACTCTGGGACGACCTGTTGGCATGGTCTTGTTGGCGACTTATGTCGTTCTCACGGGTCTGAGTTATCTGACTTCCACCCCACAACCGACAGGGTAGTCTGGTGGTTTTTCGGTCATTCACTACGTTAGAGAAGGAGACCTAGAGAGAGACACGTATCGCAACAGTTTTTCGGTGCGTGCGGAAAACGGAAACTAGGATGGAGATCGCAACGCGAGCGCTATCCATTCACTCGGCATGTCATCCCAGCCAACGGTGACGACAATAAATTGTTGGCCGTTCACCATGTAAGTCATTGGTGCGCCGCTTGTGCCACCCGGAAGTTCTTGTTCCCAAACGACATCGCCGGTGGCCTTGTCGTACGCACGAAACATTTTCCCACCTTTCCCCCCCCACCATTGGGGCCCCGTCGCGACACCGGTGTTCCCCCCTTCTCCGAGAAACACCAAGGACTTTGTGACGAGGACAGAGGCCCATCCGCGTTGTCCGAGCCAGGGTAAATCAAGATGCTGAATAGCGGGATGGTTTCTTGGTCCTGGTCCGTTAGCTGTTTGCCATGCGATCGTTCCGGTATTGAGGTCAATAGCCGTGAGCCGCCCATACGGAGGCTTAAAGACCGGGAGGCCCTGGGGACCGACTGCTGCAGTGTAACGGTTTCTGACTAATCGCATGTTGGCTCGAGGATGTTCCGAACGAGTCAGTCCAATGATGTTTTGGCTATAGGCCGACGGGACATAGAGGATTCCGGTATCAGGATCGAATCCGGCTCCACTCCAACTAGCTCCACCCACGGTTCCGGGGCTTATTAGTGTTCCCTTGATGCCGCCGGGGTTTTCGTCAACAAGCGTCGGGGCTGAGAACAATGGGCCCCAGGCATATTGGGACAAGAGTTCAATGGCTTCTTGTCGGAGTGCAGGTGTGAAATCAATAAGGTCGTCAACGGTGAGATCTTGAAGGTCAAACGGCGGCGGCTTTGTTGGAAACGGTTGCGTGGGTGAAAGCCGTTCTCCGGGCACGTCGGATGCTGGGACGGGGCGCTCTTCGATTGGCCAGACAGGTTCACCGGTTGCACGGTCGAAGACATAAGTGAACGCTTGCTTGCTGACTATTGCGACGGCCTTAATGTCCCGGCCATCGACTGTTATATCGACGAGATTCGCGGAGGCGGGAAAATCATAGTCCCACACACCGTGATGGACTGCCTGGAAGTGCCACACACGTCTTCCGGTCGCCGCTTCAATGCAGACAAGGCTCTCGGAAAAGAGATTATCGCCAGGCCGATGTCCACCATAGTAATCATTGGTCGGAGTCGATAACGGAAGATAGACATATCCGAGCTCTTCGTCGCCGCTCGGGTGCGCCCACATATTGGTGTTTCCGCTGTACTCCCACGATGCTTGATCTCCTTCGGGGTCGATTCCCCATGTATCGACGCCGAATTGTCCCTCCAAGGGGATCGTATGAAATGTCCAGAGCTGTTCGCCCGTGCGAACGTCGAATCCTCGTACATCTCCGCGCGGGGATTCTTTAGTTGCCGGGAGTTGATTGTTTGTGATGTCTTGTACAAATGAACCAACAATAATCACATCGTTTACAACCAATGGTGCCGAGTTCCAGAAAAAATCAGGAAAAGCGCGAATGAGCCCCTCCCGAAGATCGACTGTTCCGTTATCGCCAAAGGTTGGGTAGCGCGCGCCAGTCTTGGCATTGAGGGTGACGAGTTTCGGGCCGAGAGTGGCTACCACTCTGGCATCGTCGCCATCTGTCCAGTAGGCGACTCCTCGTGTCTGTCTCGTTCGCGGTTCACCGTCCTCAGGTGTATCGTTCCATACGACTGCACCAGTTGTTGCATCAAGTGCGGCTACCGTGCCGAGTCCCGTGCTTACGTAGAGGAGTCCTCCGATCATCAGTGGTGTGGTCTGTGATCCAACGGGCCCACGTGTCGTGTTGCCATTCCGGATGGCGTCTGGGATAACAGGTTGACGCCAGATGATCTCGACGCCTGGAATCGTATCTTCGTTGATTTGATCGAGAGGGGAGTATTTTGTCGCTGCATGGTCAGAAGCATAGCTTCGCCACTCGGTGTCCTGAGCGACAACCGCACATGGAATGGTTACGAAAGCCACTAGGAGAAAAACAGTGATCAGTTTGAAGGTGTACCTGCAACACTTCGATTGATGCATAAGTTGTGTCTCTCTGCTCGAATGAAGAGTTCAGTCTACTGCACTATCGTTATGCGCTGCCCTGACGATACGTGGTCGTCGTCGTTTGATGATGTTTCATCAAAGGGGTGGTTCCTTTTGTGTGGTCTTTCATCGTTGCAGTGTGTAGAAGTTGGCTGCGGCCGGTTCACGTGCTCATTGGAAACCGACGATATGGATCCTGCCGATTCCAAGGCTGCATGTGGCTATCGTGGTTCTATCTAGATGCAGCGAAGCCGGAAATGTGCACTGAGCGCAAGGTGTACAAAAGGACGAAGAAAAATGGGCGCGGTATAGTTGAGTAATCTGCAATGACTCAGATTGACATGGTTACGGCGCGATCCCTTAGAACTGCGATTGAAAAGCTGCTCTCGGGGGTGTCACTTTCTTCGCTACGAAGGTCATCGATTCGGCTGACGGAATCCTATCGCGGTGGGTCGACGGGGGGAAGACCGATAAAGAACGAAATGGACCGGTTAGCGTACGTGGCTGCAAGACTCCCAGCGACGCATGCGGCGACCCGGTCCGTGTTACGTGAATTAGCGACCCGGTGTCCGAATGTTGCCGTCGGTAGCTTGCTAGAACTCGGCGCTGGACCTTCGCCTGGGGTTTGGGCAGCGAGTGAGGTCTTTCCTGACTTGTCTTGTGCTTCACATGTCGAGGTTGACCCCGGAATGGCCGACATTTCGCGACGTCTGCTAGCAGACGTTCCAGGTGGCTTTGGCGTCGACTCAACATGGTTTGAGCGAAACCTCACCGATGGATTTAGTTATGAGAGTCATGACCTTGTACTTCTTGGTTACGTGCTCGGTGAATTACCCGATTCAACACGTGAAAGAGTGGTCGATGAGGCGTGGTCGACTGCGAAGGAGGCAGTGGTAATTATTGAACCGGGCACCCCTGGTGGCGCATCACGTGTAATAGCGGCCCGCACACGTCTTCTCGCGCGTGGCGGCATTATGGCTGCCCCATGCCCGCATGGCGGCCCTTGTCCGTTGCCGACTGACGACTGGTGTCATTTCGGCAGTCGTGTGAATCGGTCGCGTGAGCATCGACTGCTTAAGGGAGGGTCGTTGCCGTTTGAAGACGAGAAATTTGCCTATGTGGTGATGGTCAGACAATCTGCAAACCAGTGCTCAGCACGCGTGTTGCGACGGCCTACGATAGAACCTCGGCGTGTCGAACTTCGGCTATGCGGGGTCAATGGTTTGCGACGGGAGTTGGTTACTCGTCGTCAGCGGGAATCGTACCGTGAGGCGAGAAAGACTCGATGGGGTGATACGTGGGAAAGTAGGAACGATATCGACCCGTCAACCATTCCACCAAGACGTTAGATGCTTTTTGAACGTTTGTGGTCAAATCACGTTAGGATTTTTCGGACGCTATTCTTCGGTGTGGATGAACGGAAGCGTCCGGGAGAACTCAGGTTCGTCAGGAGGCCAAATGCGTATCAGGCTGTTGGTTATAACTCACGTTCTAATCGTCGTTTTGAGTGTAGGGAATGCGTTCGCGCAGAGCTTTCGTCTGAATGAAGCCACGGTCGACGATGTGCATGAAGCGTTAACCTCAGGACAGACGACGTGTCGTGCGATTGTCCAAGGTTACTTGAATCGCATTGAAGCCTATGACCAGCGTGGACCGATGTTGAATGCGGTCAAATTTGTCAATCCAGAGGCGTTGACGTTAGCTGATGATCTCGACGCCGTTCTCGAAACCTCTGGGCTGGTTGGTTCTCTCCACTGCATTCCGGTGCTCTTAAAGGACCAAGTCGAGGCTTCGGGTATGCCCACCACGTATGGCTCAGCACTATTTGAAGGGTTTGTGTCGACCCGTGATGCAACGATTGTAGAGCGCCTTAAGAAGGCCGGGGCCATTATTTTGGCAAAAACAAACATGGGGGAGTTTGCATCTCGCTATGTTGGTTCAGCCTTCGGGTTGATACGCAATCCCTACGACCCGATGCGAAATCCGAGCGGCTCGTCAGGAGGAACCGGTGTCGGTGTCGCAAGTAATTTCGGGATGGTGGGGATCGGCGAGGATACGGGGGGTTCCATTCGTGGTCCAGCCGCGGTCAGTAGTTTGGTCGGCCTTCGCCCGACAGTGCCGTTGGTAAGTCGATTTGGCATGATGCCTGCCAATCCAACGACTGATACCTTGGGTCCAATTACGAGGACGGTTAAGGATGCCGCCGTTCTCCTTGACGTTCTCGTCGGCTACGATCCGAACGATCCGATAACTGCGCACTCCGTCGGACATATCCCAGGTTCCTACGTGGCCGGGCTTGACTTAGAGGATTTGGGTGGCTTTCGAATCGGAGTGATTCGGCAACCGATGGATCCTAAAACCAATCCTGACGCAGATGATTATCAACAGGTTAGAACGGTTATCGATGGAGCGTTAGCGAATCTGGAATCGCTCGGAGCCGAATTGGTCGATCCTGCAACGATCGACGAACTTGAAGAGGTCGACGCCGCCTATTTGAGGAACAATTTCGAGACCGAAGAAGCCACTAATACGTATTTGGCGGCTTTCCCGAATGCTCCAGTAAAGACCCTCCGAGAAATTCTTCTGTCCGGAGTCGTAACACCCTGGAGAGCGAAGGGTCTTATGGATCTTGTCGGTCGGTCGACTGACGAGTATGGCTATTTGCAGGTACTTCATGACAAGGAGAGATTTCGTCGCAACGTTTTAATGACGATGGCAACTCATAAGCTTGATGCACTCGTTTATGCGACGTTTGATCACGTGCCAAGTTTGATTGCAGATGACGTTCTTACGAATTCCGAGACGGATGATGCATACGGCCTTGGGAATAACCGCTACCTGAGTCCGGTTATCGGATTCCCCGCTGTGACGGTTCCAGCCGGTTTTACGACCAGTGCCATGCCTGTGGGAATCGAATTTCTTGGACGCCCGTTTACGGAGGCACTACTTCTTCGTTTGGCTCATGCTTTCGAGCAAGCTACTCATTTTCGTCGACCGCCTCGGTCAACGCCGAGTGTGGACGGCCAGCCTTCGTCGCTACGGTGAGGTATTCCATGACCACAGTGGTGACGAGACGGGCATGGGGATTCTCTGGTGCCATTGAATTTGTGTCGTTAAGGACACGCATTGAGTGGTTCGCGCTTGTTGATGAGTGAGAAGTAAGTTAAGGATCATTCAAAATTGTCTGGCGCGAATTGTTCTAGTCCGTCTGATCGTTTACTTTTCGGAACAGAGCAAAGGTGCTGTTGATGGCTGGGCTCTCTTATTCTCTCTCGCACATCACGATGGTCGAACAATGAAGAGGACTGGAAGAATGAGACAACTTGTGGTCGCGATTATCCTCGGATTATTTACTGCAGAGGCCATAGTAACGTCGCAGTTTCGCGCCCCAAGCCCTGATGGACTTGCATCGACAGAGGTCGGTGGGAGATATGTGGGCGCACGGTCTCCTTCTTATGTCGATGGTCGATGGGTCGAGATCAGCTATGGACGTCCCATAAAACGTGGGCGTGACCTCTGGGGGACAGACGATACCTATGGAATGTGGCTTAACCGTGGTGCTCCGGTTTGGCGTGCCGGAGCGGATGTTTCGACCTATTTGATGACTCAAGCCCCGCTTGTCATCAACGGGGCCGATATTGAACCGGGCGGATACACAATGTTTATCGATTTAGCGCCGGATGAGTGGACGCTGATCGTTTCCAACTGGCAACCGCAACGTGAATATGACCCGAACAACCAGGGCCAGGTATGGGGTTCCTACGGGTATACACCAGACCGAGACGTTGTTCGAGTGCAGATGGAATTGTCAACGCTCCCGTGGTCTGTCGATCAACTAACTTGGTTGTTTGTGGATATGTCCGATTCCGGAGGTCGGTTTGCCATCCTCTGGGACACGATGATGGCAGCAGTTCCCTTTACTTTTCGATAGGCGATAGCGCTGGATGTGCCAGTTCACGTGGCGCAATTGACAGCACAGGTGAGAGGCTCTGATACGTGGATTCCAATTAATTTTGGATCCGATCGAAGACGCGGCTACGCGATTTCATCTATGCCAAATTCGTCACTGGAGAACGCGAATACGGTGTGCTTCACTGTCCCCGACATATAACGCGCCGCTTTCGTCGACCCAAATGCCGTGCGGGCGGTTCATTTTGCACCGACGCGGATCGGGTTCTGGTCCGTCGCCTCGCTCTCCGTTTCCAAGTACGGTGGTGATGATGCCCGTAGATAGATCAACTCGGCGAATGACGTGGTTTTCAGTGTCGGCTATATAGAGTGTGTCATCTGGTCCGTAGGCGAGCCCCTTTGGGCCGGCGAGTGTTGCACTCTGCGCCGGTCCACCGTCACCAGTGAAGCCCTGCTCACCGGTACCAGCAACATGGTGAATCGTTTCGTTAAGCAGGTCGATTTTATAGATGGCGTTGCCTTCGCGTAGAGCTAGATACAAGTTTCCGTTTGGGTCTAGGGCCATGGCTCTCGGCCCGTTCAAGGGAGTTCCCGTTAATTGAGCACCATCCGGGGTTGGTTCACGCGTTCCGGTGCCGGCGAAGGTTTCGATGATGCCTGTATTTGGATTCACACGTCTGATTCGGTGATTGCCGATATCGCAGATCAGCAGAGAACCATTCGGATCAAACACGATGCTATGTGGTCGGTTCAGTTGTGCGGCTACTGCTAATTCTCCGTCGCCGCTAAATCCAGCCTGACCCGTTCCTGCGACCGTTGAAATGATGCCGGTCGTGGCGTCGACACGTCGGACCGCGTGGTTATCTCGTTCAACGATATAGAGATGTCCTTGTGCATCAAATTGAATTTCGTGAGGCATGTTGAGAGAGGCCTCTGTGGCTGGACCGCCATCACCACTGTAGCCACGCATGCCATTCCCGGCAATGGTTGTAGTCGTGCCCGTTGTTAGATCGAATCGTCTTATCCGCTGATTGTCGAGATCGCAGAAATACATCGCACCGTCTGGGCCAATTACCACTCCATAGGGATTGTTGACCTGAGTGTTCGAGTACCCTGGACTTCCGGTCCCGATTACAGTTGATGTGGTTGCGATGGCTTCTAAGCTCTGTTCAAGGGTGAGACTGATGCCAGCGTACTCGTCGAACGTTGTCGCACGCACGAGGTATCGACCAAGCGGGTCTTCTGGCTGTAGGTTTATTTCGGTATATCCGATCGACAGACCGAGACTCCCTGTTTCTAGCGCTGGTTTGTTTCGCCATAGTTCAAGCCCGGGAACACGAAGAAAAGAACTGCCGTCCGGTTCTAGTACTTCCAGATCAAATGTAGTGGAGCAAACGCCTTGGTCATTTGGTTCGCAGCCGTTGAAGATAATAAACGGCGCTAGTGTTACACCACGACGGATGGTGTTCACCGGGCGAATTGACACCCCAGGTGTGCGACGTGTCCAGGCGGTTAAAAATTCTTCAGGTGTGTCAGACAGCAATAACATGGCCCCAAAGTTTCCTTCGGATTTGCTCCACGGTTGGTTGGGCAATCGTTCCCCGTCTCTGAACCATTGGCCGGATGCGACGGTTCCTGCCATGCTGATGACGATTGCTACTGCGAGAAACTGGCGGACCGGATGCGAAATCCGCATTGGATTTATTCCCCTTCGAACTTGGTGCGTCGAGGTGCCCATTGATTCAGTGAGATTTATCGGTGGCAGATATTTGCGCGTATCGCTCAGAATGTTGCAATTGGATTTAGTGGTGAACCCATACCTTTTTGGATTCTTAACGGTGCTGCCGTAAAGAGAAATTCATAGCGTTCGAGCTCGCGCGCGAGCTCGACCACGTCATCGAAGTCAAGGTTGTCGAAGATTCCAACGCCAAGCGATACTAGCGCGAGTCGGTGGAGCGGTAGCCGAATATCGTCAGAGAACTCATGAGGGAATACGTCGTTAAACATGTCGTGTCCAATAAACGAGACGCCTCGTTCTTTGAGAAAGAATGCGACATCGGCGTGATACCCCGCCACACCCTCAGAAGTGTCCCATGGCCCAAGTTCGGCACGTCGGCGCCAGCGACCGGTGTGCAGTAGGATGACATCACCTGGTCCGACGCGAACACCTTCGAGCGCTTCGAGTTTCTCAAGGTCAGCGGCACGTATGGCTGTTCCAGGTTCTACCCAGCCCCGCGCGGACGCTGTTTCGGACAATAGCGTTGCATCAAACAATATCCCGCGTGTGAAAATACCGTCTCTAAGTGCGTGGATACTCCCTTTGGGACAGCCATTCGCAGCTTTGACTTCTTCTGCTGTAACACCATTGTAGCCCTTGCCTTCGAACATTACGTGGCAATCGATTGAATCGAGGTGGCTGTGGATTACGCCGTGATAGGTCCCCGTGTACTGGTATCGATCTGATGCGCCGGTATCGCTGACACTCACCACTTGACGATCAAGAAACCATGGGCCGTCAGGAGTCGCTTGTTGAATGATGTCGTGTGCCAGAGAAACACTTCGTCCTTCGCTGACAAGAGAGGCTGCGTGTGTTCGTGTTGTTGGCGAGATCAAGTTTGCTGCGCCTAGTTCGTCATCGATTCCCCATCGCCCCCAGTTCGACAACGTTTCCATAGCTTGGCGAAATTCGCTTTCAGTAGAAATTGACGGTGATTCCTGAGACTTGACCGGCGCATCTGAAAAATTGACGATGCCCATGACGAGAGCGGCAACGATCGCGGCTGCTTTAGTCGATATTCTCATTCAATCTCCTCGGATTGGTACTGTGAGCAGTCTATCCCGATGAGAGACTGGAGACCACGGCGCGCAAGGATATATTTCGTATTGACAACAGGAATTGAGGCAAGGCCTCAATTAGCTGACGGCGTCTAAAACATGGAATCGACTTGGAATGGCTGAGTATGTTAAATACGGGTATGACGCTTCAGATGTTTCTACGAAAGTCTCAGTTTTTGTTTGTTGTGACAATGGCATTAGTGCTGGCCGGAGCAGCCGACGTGGGGCCGTCGATTTCGGCACGCCAGCAGCCATACTCCATCTATCCTGTTTATGACGGGTACATGGAGAATGCTGATGGAACGTTAACGCTATCCTTTGCCTACTTCAGTCATAATCGGACAGCGATCACCATTCCGGTCGGTTCAGATAACGCTTTTTCACCTGGTCCGGCGGACCGGGGTCAACCCATTACATTTTTGCCTGGCCATCATCGTTGGCAGTGCATCGTGGTAGTCGATGGAGAATTCGACGGTGACCTTCGTTGGTCGCTGTCGCACCAGGGGGAGACGAACTCGACTAGCGAGTCGATGCTCCAATACAACTGGGAATTCGATGCGAATGGTGTTGCTGCTGCGACGCGGGGTTTTGACCGGTCGGCCGTGCCACGGGGTGCTTGCGTCAACCGTCCCCCTATTGTTCGGGTTCTTGGTTATGGTGGGAGACGCGGCCCTCACGAACTTCACGTGGCCGTCGGCGATGAACTTAAATTGTTCGGCAGTGTTCGAGATGAAGGACTTCCACGTGGCGGCGAGCTAACCGCTCGGTGGCGAGTGGTTTCAGGGCCCGGAGAAGTGATGTTGGAAGATGCTGATAACTCGCGTACCCGAGCAGTCTTTAGTGAGCCAGGGCGATACCAATTAGAACTGACAGGTTCGGACTCGCTATTGTCAGACCGAGTTCGAGTGACAGTGATTGTGGCGTGACAGAACTTATTGCCCGTCCGTTGCACTTATCGACTCTTGACGTTTCTGACGTTCTTTGAGTCGGCGCTCGTATTGCTCTTCATTCATGAACGCAATATCCGTCCATGCATTTCCCATATCATCCATCGTTCGGCCACCCCAACCAATCCATGCTGACGGGTCAGGATTGTGCCGGTTGGCCGATGTATTGTCGTGCCAGGCGATCGAGTGAAGAATCGTCCCGGCAGGGAGGAGATGCGGCTCTTTGTAGGTGTAGGTGAGTTGCCATACTTGCTCGTAGTTCGGCACGTCAGTGAGTACTTCACGGCGCCCATCAGCATGGATCGCTTCAAGGAGCATCCGACTACCTCGGAAGTGCATGTGCGGTTGAAAATTAAGAATAAGTGCCGGTTGCTCCAGGCGAAAATAACGTTCAGAACGAGCCACCGTGTGAGGTGGAATGCTCAATTGCGCCAGGCTGTTCACCGCGTCCTCGCTAAGAAATGGTGTCAGTGGCGTAGTGCCATCAAGAGGGAGGTCGTATCCTTCGCGCAAGAGAAGATCCTCAACTTTTTCTCGGTTCAGTAACCAGTCGTCACCCACGCTAGTTCGAATCCTATGCGACGTCACCTCAAGTTCCGGAACGATGTCCTTGGGATAGAACTTGATCCCGACCCGAGAAATATCGTGGACTTCTTCCCCCCAGGGATGGTAGTGCGGAGAAAAACGAAACTTTGAATTGGCTTTCAAAAGTTTCCCGACCCCATCAGCGAAGTAGTCACCATTGTTGCCCATGACGTATTCGGTAACGTGTACCGAGCCGGTATTGTCATCACTATCGTCTTCGTTTTCGACGTACGCGTATACGTGTTCGTGATGGAGGCAGCATTGGGCGGTTGTGATTACCTGCACCCATTTCATGTAGCGGTCTTCTGTTAAACCGGAGTCGACAACTTCCGATGGATAAAAGTCAGCGCCTTCCGCGGGTATTGAAAATCCTTTCTTCATGGAAACAATCAGGTCCGGCTCTCCAAAGGCCCACTCGTTAAGATCTGCGAGAACCATTTGCGGTGGAGCGTCATGCTGGTTTCCTTGTGGGGCGCCTGAGTCAACCCAAGTGGCGATGGTGGCAATTTCCACATCACTCAATGAGGGGTCATCGAGATATTCGCCGATGCTTCGGTCGATGTGCCACGGTGGCATTTGACGGCGAGTCACTCGGTCTTTGATGGAACGAGCCCAAGGACGTACATCTTCATACGTGAGAAGCGACATAGGGGCTGCCGTGCCTGGTCGATGACAACTCTGACACGAGCGCTGAAGGATCGGTAGGACATCCTTATTGAACGTGGGGTTGTCATCATTCTCTGTGGCCGTTGCCGGCACTACAGTTGAGACGATGACTGCGGTGGCTACAGCGACGATGAGTTTCCAGGTTTTTGGCACGTTTCCCCCCGCTGGTCTGATCTGAACGTCATGCACGTGAGTCAGCGTACCACCTTGGGCCGATCGCGTCCACATGGAGAAAGTTGTTTACTGAGACGCGTTCCGGCAAGGGTGAGGCTGCACGGCCGATGTGAAGGGACACGGGGTAATGCTACTTATCGCGAGCTTGACTGAATTTCCTGAACACGTGCGCCACGCAGAAGGTTTTCCATTCCGTAATTTCCTTCATGACAGGCGTATTCATACATAGGACCGGGGATGCGTTGCATGGGAATAGATGCCGTCCAGGGTCGAGTATATGTATCAGGGTCAGTGACCGTGTATTGGTGGTCGATGGTATCGGCGTCAATTCGAGTGAATCGTTCTGTTAGTGTCAAACTGCCGCTAGCACCCGGGCAACAGTTGAACGAATTGGTATAGATATCGTCTCGGAAATTTGTTGTGGTGACGACTAAGGTCTTTCCTTGCCAATGACCGATGGAGTTTCCCATCCAGAGCCTGATCCGCTCGTCAATTGTCTGGCGATTATCAAGTGGGATGATACGCGCTTCATGGATCATTTCTTGCAGCAACACGACATAGCCGGGCACCTGTAAAATTAAGAAATTATTGTTGTAGCCGCCTGGGCGCTTTGGTGTCCCACGTGTGACACACCGCTCAGCGAGCGAGCGGTCCGACCAGGACTCAGAACCTCGTGTCCAACTCGCGCGATTGTCTCCAGATACCGTTCTCGGCGGCAATCGGCCGTCCGGTGGTTGGATAATCAGTGACGTTCGCGTAAGCGCTGTTCCACGTTCCCACCAAAAGTCGTTGTAGGTGCCCGGGTCGCCTGCTGGTGGTAGTCGATCATTTCGTCCGACATTGGAAGCGTCAATCCGAGCTACTTCTGCATCGGTGTAAACCGCTTTATCCGAAAGATACTGTGGTCGCTCCAATGGCGTGGTTGTTGAATTCGTCCACAGCCCTTGGAGGTCCGGTTGACCGTGGGAAGTTGCGGGGGTGGGCAACGAATCTGTCGCTGATTGGCCGGTAGCAAATGTTGGGGCGAGTGATAAGAGAACACACGCGATGAGTGGATAACGAGAAATGTTTTTGTCCACAAGCTCACCCAAGCTATAGCTAGCGAGTCCTTACGGATTCGATAATGACCGGATTGTTTGGGACGCTGTTTGTTACGGGCGTGGCTGCGATCCGGTCCACGACATCGGTGCCCTCCGTGACACGTCCGAAAACTGCATAGCCAAAGTCTCGGACCATATGGTTCAAAAACTCGTTGTCAACGGTATTGATAAAGAATTGGTCGGTAGCACTATCAACTTCCCCGGTGCGCGCCATGGCAACGGTGTATTGATCGTTTGTAAGACCGTTGTCGGCCTCGTTCTTAATAGGGCGGTGCACGGCTCGTGGTTGCATGTCGGCGTCCATCCGGCCACCTTGGATCATGAAAGTTTGAATGACTCGATGAAAGATCACGCCGTCGTAATGTTTCTCATCAACATACCGCAGGAAGTTTTTGACGCTGATTGGAGCGTCGTCTTGCAGCAACTCGATGGTGATCGTGCCCATGTTCGTTTCTATTACGACGAAGGGATTATCTTGGGCCACGATGGGGCTATTAACGCCGATTCCAAGACACATTGCCGTGCCAATGACGAAGGTTCGAAACTGGATCATGGGGAATTCCTTTCTGAAAAAACCATTGCTGCTCAGGAACACTAAACCGGGACGATCGATCCTAGCACTGACCGTAGATATTACCCTGCCGTTCTTCGCTAAATCAGTTATTTTTGTGGGTGACTCGTTGGAGAGGTGTTGTGGATGGCCGGTGAAGTTGACTTGACGGCTAGGAAGTGCTGCTTCACCAGAGCGCGCGTTCTCTAGAATCGAAATAACCGGTTGAATTTGATAACGAAGGCACGATTCTGAAGCATTGGGTAGCGTGGCGTCAAAGTGTCTCGTTCATCCGTGTAGACGACGAACAGTTCACTCCCCGGTTGATATTCCCAGCGAAATCGAACATTGGTGCCCAGTGAATCGTTCGCGGTATTGAACTGCATCAACGCCGAAACGAACATTCGCGGAGTGAGAGAATAGGTCAAGCGGCTCATGACAAGCTTGCTCGTAAAGGCACCCTCGGGAAGAGTAATCCAATTCAAAGAAATTGATGGCTCGATAAGAAAACGCGCTCCTATGTTGACTCGCGGTTGGTAGAAACTGACAGTGGTTTTTTCACCGCCGAAGAAGCCACCGTGATCGAATACGACACCCCCTGAAACCGGTCGGTGTTCGCCTAATCCAAACACCACACGTGTGTTCAGAAAAGAGTAGCCGCCAACCGGGATTGAAACGTCTTTGGCAATTTGAAACGGGACCTTGAGGAATTCAAAATTATCGGTGACACCAACATATAACTGATCGGAGTTTTCAAATTCTACGCCGAACAAAATTTGCTGGAGTCTGGTTTCCAGAACTCCGGCGCCATCTGTGATGTAATCGAGACTCGGCTGTAATCTAAATTTTCGAACGGACGAGATTGACTTCGGACGTGGACTGAATCGAAACTGGGCAAAGTTTCTCCGAAAGTCTGTACGGCGGACAAATCCGATTTCTGGATTGAAATTGTCTCCGACGCCAAGTCGTTCAAGTCGCAGTCCCCAGCGGTCTCCGTTGTAGTCCAATTCGGCCTGATAACTTACGTCGTCTCCACGGAGTCCTGGCGTCTCGGTCTTAGACACAAATGTATTGATATTTAGGTTGTCGTAAAAGGAAAAGAGGCCATCAACGCCATAGGTGTAGCTGGCGCCTGGCGCTGTTGTAGACAACGATCGTCCGGTAAACATAGCACCGATAGTGCTCCGTCGCAGTATGTCTCGTTTGACGCGTACGACAGAGAAATTTGTTCCGTGGACACTGGAGTCTGCATCTTGTCCAGTTTGTACGTTGAGTAGACCGATACTGAATGCTCCGGCTTTTCCCGTGAGGCGTCCTCCTCCTTGAATTGGGACGGTTTGTCCTGCGTCAAGCCCAATCCGGCGACTAAAAAAGAGAATAGGCGCTTCTCCTGAGAACTGTTCTCCTTTGAAGTACCAAGTCACAGGGTCCATTCGGAAACCCGCACCAAACTCAAAAATTCCTTGTCCTTCCAGGAAGAATTCACGTTTTTCAGGAAAGAACAGACTAAACCGTGTCAAATTGACCTGCTGTTCATCTACTTCCACTTGGGCAAAATCAGTGTTATAGGTGAAGTCAGCTGTCAAGCCTTGCGTTACGCCGTACTTCACATCGACTCCACCAGTGCCGCCAACCTGGTTTCGGATTCTTGGGTTTGCATTGAGGTCAGTTGTGAGATCAGCAATTGCATAGGGCTTAATTTCAAAGTGGGAAGCCGACGATGGAACTTCAAGACCGACGAGCGTAGCGGCTGAGGATAGTTTGAACATACCGGCGAAGTCGAGTGCAGCAGGAATCGGCGTTAAAAACGAGTATTCGTTCTTTGAAGCGACGCGCCGTTGAAAATTGATTCCCCAGAGTGGATTGGGTCCTGTTCGATAGCGAAGTGACTTGAATGGGATAGACATTTCCAGTGTCCACCCTTGGTCGGATCGATTAGTCCGAACGTCCCATACCGTGTTCCAATCAATATTTGGGGTCCGTTCATTTGTAATAGTTGCATCGAATAGACCTCCGATCGGATTTGTAATGAAGTTGAATCCATTGCGGCGGTCGTAGAAGGTATCTAGAATAACTGAGAACGTATCGTTGCCAAACATGCCGTAGCTGTCACGTTTCAGATCTTTTGCAATGATACGGTCTGGCGCTGAGTCCCAACAGCGGGCAGAGATATAGACGGTGTCCCGATCGAACATGACCCACACGTCAGTTCGCTCTGTGGCAGGTGCTCCTTCCACTGGTAGTTGTTGTACGAAATCAGTAACGGGTTTAACGGTTTGATAAACAGCTTCACTGAGTTGGCCATCAAGTCTCAGTGGTTCTTCAAGACGAACCGCTCGTATGGTGACGCGTCCTTGTTGATCTCGAGTCAAAACCTCCGGAGGGATAGGAGGTGGAGGACCATCGACAACTGTGTTCACAAGTGCACTAGTCGTGCGGCTAGGAATTTCTGAGACGGCAGCAGACGGGGTGGAGTTTGTTGGAGCAGGGCGTTGCGTCGTGATCGGGGAAACCGCAGTCAAGCGGTCCGAAGAGGCTGTAGACTCGGAGTTTCGTATTGTCGCCCCAAGGCGTGCGGCTAGCTGGTCCTGCAATTCAAAGAGTTCAGTGAACGAACCATTCACGGAAACTGACATCGTGGACGATTCTCCGCTGGCTCGAATAAGGTTCGCGGTTATTGATATCTGATCGCCCATTCGTTCATAGGTGCCACTGATGACCCAGAGGGTGGAATCGCCTCTTACCGGTTTCATAGGGAGTAAATCGGCCGCCAGGGATTCTGCAATTCCCATACCGATCCATTCGTCCGCCGATTGACCACCGAGATTAGAGAATGGTCTCACTTCAATTTCGTTCGTTCTCGCGTTGATATCCTCTTGCGCGGAAAGCGCATGTACGGAGAATGACAGCAGAATCGTACTGAGGAGAGTTAGAAACTGTTTGGGCAAGCGTTACAGTGTACAGCGTAGGTCAAGGATGTTTTGTTGAGTTTGCTTGCGTTCGATCGTTTTTGCACTATTCTGCGATTCGTATGCGCGAAGAGAATTTTCGGTCCGTAGTGGCGGGTTAGTCTCATCAGCTGCAACGCCGTAGGCGAGTAGTCCTAGCGATCGAGCTGTTTGCAGAAGGGACACAATGAAGCCTCTCTCAGATAACTTCCTGAGCTACGGTCGCCATCCGGCAAGAAGTGGCTGCTGTCAAGAAACGATCGATAGAAAATGATCGCCGAGTGTCAATTAGTGTTTAGTAGCGAAACGATGAGCGCGGTCTGAGCGGTATCCATAAAGGGAAGTGAGGACTTGAAATCGGTAAGGTCTGGTCGCTCATGGTTGTCGCGACTTGAAGACGAGATGACAAACAAACACGCTCCAGCGAGAGGAGAACGTATGAGTAAAATCGAAACTGGGACAGAACTGCTTCTAGCTCGGAAGGAGGGGCGGGTGGCCGTTGTGACGTTTAATCGGCCAGAGTCGAGGAACGCTCTTCATCCTGACACCTATGAGGGGTTTGGCAGGGTGCTGCCAGTGCTGGCAAATGACAGTGACGTAGGTGCGGTAGTGCTGACTGGAACTGGAAGCGCTTTTTGTGCTGGTGGTGACGTGAAGGGAATGAACGAACGAAACCAAGGTTCGATTCCAGGTTTTGCGACGCCGGAAGCGCGTATCCAAGACCTGCGCGATCGCCAGCGGGTGGTAACCGCAGCGCTGCATAATTTTCCTAAAGTCACGGTTGCCGCGGTTGGCGGACCAGCAGCTGGAGCAGGTCTGTCGATCGCGTTGGCTTGCGACCTCCGCGTTGCAGCTAGACGGGCTATCTTCACGACGGCTTTTGCGAAAATCGGATTTTCTGGAGATTTCGGTGGTAGCTGGTTTATGACTCAAATCATCGGTGCTGCAAAAGCTCGTGAACTCTACCTCACGGCGGAACGTTTCGGCAGTGAGCGTGCTGAACAGTTGGGGCTTGTGAACATGGTTTTCGATGACGACAATTTTGAGGCGTCGGCGATCGCCTATACCAAGCAATTTGCCGAAGGTCCTACCGTCGCTTACAGATATATGAAGGAGAACATCAACCGAGCTGTGACGGCAGACCTAATGACGTGCCTCGATGCTGAGGCATCGGCTATGACACGAACTGGTTTGACGGAGGACCACCGGTTGGCTGTCGAAGCATTTGTTGAGAAGCGGACACCGATATTCTCCGGACACTGAGCACTACGTTTGTGTTGATTTTGAAGCCAGCGTACGTGTGTCCGATTGGACTATTTAGCGGCAGGTACTTCATTGTGGGTCTTTTTCTTCTTTGTTATCGAGAGAGGAGCGTTCTATTGCGTGGTAGCGACAATATCGCACCCGGTGTATGTCTTGGTTCTCGAGGACGGCTGCTGGTTACCTGATCCAGAGAGCAAGGAGCGGCCCGTCTATGACGGGCCGCTCCTTGCAAGATT
>Ga0310120_10000020_pt1 | contig 120492 bp, 119 predicted proteins | sample CB27_AW_983_MG_FD_203506 | JGI IMG/M metagenome (GOLD analysis project Ga0310120, IMG submission 203506) | Marine microbial communities from Western Arctic Ocean, Canada - CB27_AW_983 | ecosystem: Environmental > Aquatic > Marine > Oceanic | place: Canada: Western Arctic Ocean | collected...
CAGGCCTCGGGATGGCGTTGCTAAAGCACCGTTTAACCGACGACATCATCAGTCAAAGACTAGAGGTTGTCGGTAGGGCCTGAGACTCAGGGAGCGGAAGCGACGACGACACGTTTATTCATGAAGGTTCGCCCCAAACTGACGTTGACATTGGACAAGGGTCATTGCTCGTTTACTCATTGCTTACCGCGTGACGTTCTCGTACCACTTTAAGTTCGCCGTTCCGCTTCCGATGCAGACGATGTCGAGACGCTCATCGGCGTTGAGGTCCTCAACCGCACAACCTGACGCCGCCATGTCACCGTCGTCAATAACGTGACGCGACCATGTCTCACCGTCGGGATCTGTCGCCGAGTAGAGATAGACACTTTGCGTGTCACCCCGATCGCCGGCCACGACTTCGTCGCGGCCGTCGCCATTGAAGTCGCCCGTGGCGATCGTGTGGCCGCTGTCGATCTTCGTATCGATCACCTGTCTTTTCCAGGTGCCGTCTTCGTGGCGATACACCACGACCTGCCCTCCATGCCACGGCTCGATCGTCGTCACGAAGACCTGTCCCGCGATGTAGCCCAGGTCGACTTCACTCGATCCGCTCACCGGCCAGCCTCCCGGATCACCACGGGTCACGAAGTCTCGGATCCATTGACCATCGACAAACCGATGCGAGTGAACCCCAAGAAAGCTGGCGCTCAGGATCGAGTCTCGACCGGTGTCCTCCCACGGTGTCGCGAGGATCCCGTGCACGACGCCTTCCTCGGAATCGGTCACGACCTGCCGCGTCCAGTCGCCAGGGCGATACCAGAAGATCGGCACTGCGTCACGGTATTCTGGTGCGGCTGCGGCCGGTCCGACCAGCGGCGAGTTGATCAGGACACTGCGGCCGTTCCCTTCGATGTCGGCCCACCGGACGCGGTGCGCCGTCGGTGTTCGGTCGATCTCGCGGACGGACCAAGGCATCGACGGGTCGCCCTCGTGTGTCAGCAGAGACAGCACACCCAGACTGGCGTCGTGAGACGTGGCAAACTCGTGGGCGAGCGCGAGCTCTGGAATTCCATCACCGTCGATATCGTGCGCAGCCAGATTGATCATCCGGTTCAGCCCGGTGGCCAACAGATGCTTTTGCCAGCCCGGGTTCTCGAACCACACCAATTCGTCAAGCCGTGAGGCCAACCCGATTACGTCGGGTCGCTGGTCGCGATTCAGGTCTACTACCACCGCCTGGTAGCCGCCCGTCATGCCGGTGGAGATCGTGTGTGCGACAAATCTAGGTTCGCTGGCGACACCGCCCTGCTCGACACCGGCTGACTCGACCTGTACCGGGGTCGAGCCTGTAAGCAATGCTAGCAGCGCGATGCAGCCGATGGCTGCAGTTCTGGTGTAAGAACTCTGTGTCATTGTGAACCCCCTCAAGATGCAGGGACGCTATCAAATGGGAACGGCTAGACGCAAAGCGTCCTACGACGTTAGTTTTTGGCGAACTTCCGCAGGATGTTCGCCGCCACTTCGCCGGCAAAGATGTTGCCGTACTTGTCGACCATGATCCCTTCCGCGATGACAGGTTCGATACGTGAGGTGATCGACCCATCCGTGGCACTACCGATCAAGAGTGCCTTGTACTTTAGGTGGTCGGCGACGTAGACGATGTCGTCATCGGTTATGTAGATCCCGCTCACCATGCCGAACTGATCCCACGACTGGAGGAACTTCCCGTCCTGGTCGAAGATCTGGATTCGCGCGTTCGATCGGTCACCAACGAAAACGCGGCCCTGTGAGTCAATTGCGATCGAGTGCGGCAGGTCGAACTCGCCCGGAGCGCTGCCTTTCCGGCCCCACGCCTTGATGAACGTGCCATCTTGTGAGAACTTGACCACGCGATTATTGAAGTGACCGTCGGTTACAAAGACGTCCCCGTTGTCGGACACCGCCACGTCGGTTGGCCCGTTGAACGTATCCGGACCCTCTGCACCGACACCCGCCGTACCGAGTGTCATGAGCAGCTCACCCTCGCGATTAAATTTGAAGACCTGATGCCCTTTTCCGGCGCGGCCGCTCTGGTCGGTCGCCCAGAGGTACCCATCGTGCGACATATGGAACCCATGCGGCCGGACGAACATTCCGTCGCCAAACGTCTTGATCAGGTGGCCGTCGGGGTCAAATTTGAGGATTGGCGGTTCTGCTCGATGTAACGCCCAAACATGCTCGCCGTCTGGATCTGGTTCGACCGAGATCACGTTACCCCACTCGATGTTCGACGGGAGTTTTGCCCAGCCTTCGACGTGGGTGTAGTCATCGGATCTGAACTCTACCTGGTCTTGGGTGCTGGCGACAGCGGCGACCCCAATTACAATTGCGGCGACCGGTGCGACTAGCTGTGCGAAGCGCTTTACTGAAGTCATCGCAAACCCCTCCGGGGAATGTAACGTGTCGAAGAACTCGAATTGTAGCACTCCGGACTCGGTGGGCTCCTGCCGCTAACCCGCTAGAGCCGGGTGAAGGTTCCCAGCGATCGCTGTCGTTCCTGTCACCTCGCTGCACACTCTTCCGCGACTTCTGTTTGACTCAGAGTCGCGGGGCCGTATGATGGGTCTGTTCCATCCATTCCAGCCCAAGGAGGCAAGCCGGGGAATTCTTCGTATGAAATGGTGGGCCCACCAGGATTCGAACCTGGGACAAGCCGGTTATGAGCCGGCGGCTCTGACCGCTGAGCTATGGGCCCTGAGGGGCACTGAAACTAGGTGCCGTCTTCGAGAAATGCGCAAAGCTTCCGGATCCGCGAGGGATGCCGTAGCTTACGCAAGGCCTTGGCCTCGATCTGGCGTATTCGCTCACGCGTTACCGCGAAGTTCTTGCCAACCTCTTCTAGGGTGTGCTCGCTGCCATCTCCGACGCCGAACCGCATCTTGATCACCTTTTCTTCCCGCGGTGTCAGTGTCTTGAGCACCGAGTCAGTCTGCTCCTTGAGGCTCAGTCTGATGACGGCCTCCGCTGGAGAAACGATCTGTTGATCTTCGATGAAGTCGCCAAGATGGCTGTCCTCTTCCTCTCCGATCGGCGTCTCGAGCGAGATCGGCTCCTGGGCAATCTTGAGAACTTTCCGAATCTTTGTCACCGGAGTATCCATTCGCTCGGCAAGTTCTTCCGACGTCGGCTCTCGTCCGAGTTCTTGCACTAATGTTCGCGAAGTTCGGTTGAGTTTGTTGATCGTTTCGATCATATGGACCGGAATCCGGATGGTCCTAGCCTGATCTGCTATCGCTCGGGTGATCGCCTGCCGAATCCACCATGTCGCGTACGTCGAAAACTTGTAACCGCGGCGGTATTCAAACTTGTCGACCGCCTTCATCAGACCGATGTTGCCTTCCTGAATGAGGTCGAGGAATTGTAGGCCGCGATTCGTGTACTTCTTGGCGATCGACACAACCAGACGAAGGTTGGCTTCGACCAGCTCTGTTTTGGCCTGCTCAGCTTTGATCTCTCCCCGTAGGATGACCGACAGCACGTGGCTGAGTCTTTCGGGTGTGGCGTCCAGCTCGTTCACCTGAGACTTGAGTTCGGCCCGACGCTGGCGGCGGAGGCGAGTCAGGTGCTTGCGTTCTTTTTCTCTCAGTTGACGACGACTTGTCTTACCCTTGGCCTGGCGATCAAGAAGCTCGATTTCACAATGCATCCGTTGCACCCGATCGACCGCGGCCTTAGTCACATCAATCAGGTTGCGCTTGACCGTTTCGGTGAACTCGATTCGGCGAATCAATTCGGAGAGCTCAATCTTTGCGCGCGTCGCCTGCCACCAGTGCCGACGATACTTCCTGCGTTCCCGTTTCGAGATCTTCGCTAGCTCCGCGTCTTTCGTTTCAACTTCAGTCCGCTTCGTCCTAATGGTGTCGATCTGCCTCAGGAGCTGTCGTCCGCGATCAGCGATCCGACTGTCGGTCAACGTTTCGTCTTGAAAGACAATAAGCTCGCGGACGGTTCGGTCGCCGCTTCGCAGCTGCTCGCCCAGTCGGATGACGAGTCTAGAGACAGTCGGGGTACGCGAGACCGCCTTGATGACCGAGAGCTTTCCGCGCTCGATCCGTTTCGCTATCACCACCTCGCCCTGGCGGGTTAACAGGGGTACGGTGCCCATTTCCCGTAGATACATCCTGACGGGATCGTTCGTCTTGTCGACCGTGACGGCTCGGCTGTCGAGCGCGTTCTCGTCGGAATCATCGCCGCGCCGGTCGAGCAACTTGCCTTCACGGTACTTCTGCTCAGAGTCGACAATCTCGATACCGGCGCCGCCCAACACGCTGAAGAGATCTTCGAGTTTGTCGGACGAGGTTAGATCGGCCGGGAGGGCCTCATTGATCTCGTCGTACAGTAGATAGCCCTTTTCCTTGCCGATAGTGACGAGTTGGCGAATTTCGTCGTATTTTTCTTCAATCGACAAGCCGTTACCTCCTAGTCGCTTCCGGCGGTGACCACGGGGACCTCGCCATGAACAGGCGTGCGAGCTGATCTTACTCCTCTAATGCAGCGATGCGCTGCTGCACGTCATGCTTTTGCTTGAGCAGGTCGTCGACATCCGTCTCTTCACGGGCGGCGGCAGTCGCGTCGAGTTGCTGACGACGATCGATCTCGTGTTGGATCGCGCTTCGTTCCCGTTCGTACCGTATGCGCTTGAGCCCCATCGCGCAGTCTGCGACCTGGGCAGGTGCCTCGGTCTCAGAAGCAATTCGGCCCACCAGTGCTGCCTCTTCCGCGTTTACTCGTTCTAGCAGGGTGGTCCTCACGGTGTCGACGGGCCACTCGGTCAAGGTTCGTGCGATCTCCAAGATGGATGACGTTGCAAGACCTTCGACATCCTGCTTGTCGAGTGCCGCCAGCACCTGCTGGGCGGCTGACGTGTCACACAGCGTGGCCCAGATGAGCCCCCGTTCTGCGAGCGTCACCCTTACGGTTAAGCCTCTCTCGCGGGTGGCGAGGTCTGGCCGCCGGGCCACGGCCGCCCGTCTGATCTCTGTCCGCACGACGTCCTCGAGGACGCGCGCTTTGTGGGCGAGGCGGTCGGCGAACTGGTCACGCGCCGCCGCTTCTGGGATTTTGGTCGCGACACTGAGCATCTCTGTCAGGAACGCCCGTCGCTGCTCGTCGCGAGAGAAATCACGGCGAGCGGCGGCACGGTCGATCACGTATTCTAGGTATGGTGTGGAGGTCCGAAGTTGCTCAACGTAGTGGGCTGCGCCGTGGCGTCGCACACACGTATCCGGGTCTTCGCCATCGGCCAGGATTGCGACATTGACGTTAAATCCACCAGAGACGAGCAACTCACCCGAACGAGCGGAGGCACTCTGCCCGGCCACATCCGGGTCGAAGCTCAGAATGACCTTTGAGGTGAATCGCTTAAGGAGGCGTGTCTGCCGGTCGGTAACGGCGGTGCCACATGTGGCCACGACCGATGTAACGCCGGCCTGGAGCGCCTGAGCGAAATCGAAATAGCCCTCGACCATCACCGCATATCCGAGACGCCTGATCTCGGTCTTTGTTTGATGTAGACCGTAAAGTGTGCGACCTTTGGTGTAGAGATCGGTCTCGGGAGAATTGACATACTTCGGCTGCTGGTCATTCTCGAGCGCCCGGCCCCCGAATGCCACGACTGAGCCGCCATCACGACAGATGGGAATCATTAGCCGGTTACGAAACCGGTCAATGATCTTTCCCCCGTCGCGTTCAACGACCAAACCGCTTGCTACGATTAGGTCTCTCTCATGACCGGCGTCGAGGAGCCGCCGCGTCAGACCCTCCCGTTGGGGAGGAGCATAACCCAGGCCGAGACGCGCAATAGTTTCCGGCCGAATTTCCCGCTGCTCTAGCGCACGCCGTGCTCTTTCCCCGCTCGGGCTCTTGAGCTGGTCTCGGAAGTACGTTGTGGCCAGTTCGTGAAGTGTAAGCAACGTTTCCCGACGAGCCTCCGCGGCGCTGTCACGCTCGTGGTTATCTGATTCGGGGACCTGCAAACCGAACCGGTGTGCGAGGTAGCGGATCGCCTCGGGAAAGCTGAGCTTTTCCTGGAGCTCGATGAACTTGACGACATCACCACCCGTTCCGCAGCCGAAGCAATGGAAAAACCCCTTGTCGCTGTTAACGTGGAAGGAGGGAGTCTTTTCGGTGTGAAATGGGCAGAGCCCCTTGTAGCTAGTCCCGGCTTTCTTCAGCGGTACGGAGTCCTGAACCACCTGTACGATATCGGCCTGCGACTTGAGATCGTCAACGAAGTCCTGTGGAAACCGACCCACCGTTATTCCTTAAGCTCGACAAGAGTTACGCCTTTGCCGCCCTGGTCAGGCGGCGCAGGCGCGAAACGGGCCACCAGCGGATGTTGATCGAGCAGGTCTGAGATCGACCGGCGAAGCTGACCCGTGCCGTGGCCGTGGACGATTCGAACGTGCTGCTGTTCCTGGAGCATCGCTTGGTCGAGATGTTTCTCAACGCGTGCCTGTGCCTCGTCAACGTTACACCCAATCACGTTAAGGTCTGGGACGGGATCGTCGCTGCTGTTGACCCGTACCGTCACGCGACCGCTCGACTCCGCGGATGGTTTCTGAACGCAGCTCTCGTCCAAGACCTGGAGATCTCGAACCGCGACGCGAAGGCGCTTGCCTTGCGCATTAACCTCGGCCTGTTCCTCGCGGAGGCCAAGCACCTGTCCCTCGATTCCCAGGATGCCTACCATCACGCGGGCTCCGATCCTTAGTGGTGTCGCCGATATCCCCCGGGTTGACAGATCGTGTGACCGCTGATCGTCGCGAGTAGCTTCTGGGTCCACAACCACCTGCGCTCCGGTCGCGATCTGGTCTAGCGTCGCTCGAGCCTTTGCCCTCAGCTCCCCTGTGTCTCCGGTAGAGAGACCAACTTGTCCATGACGGATGCGTGCCGCTGCGGTGCGTGCGAGCTCGGATGCTTGGTGCTTAAGGTCCCGGACCACCGAATCGATCTCGGCGCGCGCGGCCCGAACGTATGCATTGAGACGCGTGGTGCCGCGATCGGTGAGCGCTGCCTCACGGGCTTCGAGTACCCGGCGGTCTACAGTGAGCTGCTGATGGGCGGTAGCGAGTACGTGTCGATCCTCGGCTAGTTTGAGTCGGTCGGCGTCGAGTCGCCGCAGGTCATCATCCACCTTGGCAAGGTGGTCGGCGAGTTGGCTTTCTCGCTGGCCTCGACGCTGTTGTGCCGCGTTGATGATCGACGGCGGCAGGCCAAGCCGAGCGGAAACTTCGAGCGCGAGGCTGCGTCCGGGCGACCCGTAAGTCAGGCGATAGCTCGGTGCGTACGTCTCCGGATCAAAGCCAAAGCCGGCACAAGTCACGCCCGGTGTGGTCGATGCGTACGACTTCAGCGCGTCGTTATGGGTCGTGACGACCACCAACGCGCCGCGTTCCCTGAAATGGTCAATCACAGCAGTGCCGAGCGCACCACCCTCCACCGGGTCCGTGCCCGCCCCGATTTCATCGAGGAGGAGGAGAGCCGGCAGCTTCAGATGCCGTTCCATCGAGGCGATGTTGGTAATATGGGCCGAGAAGGTCGAGAGGCTGGCAATAATCGACTGCTCGTCGCCGATGTCTGAGAAGATCGTCCGAAATACCGTTGTTGTCGACCCAGAGCCGGCCGGCACATGTAACCCGGCCTGGGCCATCAGTGCGAGGAGTCCAACCGTCTTGAGGGCGACTGTCTTTCCGCCGGTGTTCGGACCGGTGATAATCAACGCCCCGGTTGGTGGAACAAGCCGCACGTCGTTCGGTGTCGGCGTCACGCCGTCCGAGTCTCTGCGCCGTGGCCCGAGACGGGCCCGCACTGCAGGAATCATTAGCGGATGGCGCGCACTCAGAAACTCGATGCGGGTATCCGTTGACAGCGACGGTTCTACGCCTTGGATCAGCAGTGAGAATCCGGCGCGGGCCTGCACGATGTCGACGTCGGTTGCTGCCGCCAGGGCGGTTCGAACATCGAGTGCGCGAGCCCGCAAGTGGTTTGCGAGAGTTAGCAGAATACGTCGGACCTCGTTCTGCTCATCCTGCTCGGTGGCGACGATGTCGTTATTGATATCGACGGTACTCAGCGGCTCAAGAAAAAGGCTGGCGCCACTGCCAGAGCTACCATGGACGATTCCAAGAATCGAGTTTCGGTATTCGGCCTTGACCACAAGCACATATCGGCCGTTGCGCTCTGTGACGACCTGCTCCTGAAGATACTTGCTGGTTTCTTTCCCTCGCAGATACGAGTCAAGCGTGCCGCGCAGGCGCGCCCGTTGCTTACGGAGTCGGTCTCGGATGGCCTTGAGCTGGTTCGAAGCACTGTCCACAACGCCGTCCGCACGGTCGATTTTTGACCGGATTTCTGCGATCTCTCGTTCGAACGAACGGCATCCATCTAGAAGTGCTCGAAGGGACGGAAAGGGGCCACCTGTGGCTCTTGCGACCGCCTGGCGGACCGCGGACACCGATGCCAGGACGTCAGTGAGGCCCAGTAGCTGTCTTGGTTCGAGTGGGTGGCCTTCGACCGCGAGCGCTGACAACGATGCTTCCAGATCTGGCGGCGCTTCTAGTGCAAACGGGGGGTTTACCTCGAGATAACGGACGCCTTCACTGGTCGCTGTTAACGCCGCGCGGACGCTTCGGCTGTCTGTCAGGGGGCGTAACTTTGCCAGCTCTGTTGCGCCCATCGGTGTAAGCGCAAAGGCTCGGACGGCCTCGACAATCCGGTCGAACTCGAGCGACCTGATCGTCCCTTCGTTCACGCCTCGACTCCTCAGCCCAGATGGTTGATGACGCTGGCCATCGCTGCACCGCCAAACCCGTTGTCGATGTTTACGACCGCCACCCCAGACGCGCAGCTGTTCAGCATTCCTAGGAGTGCCGTGAGTCCACCGAAACTCGCACCATACCCGACGCTGGTCGGAACCGCGATCACCGGGGCGCTCACGAGGCCACCAATGACGCTTGGTAAAGCCCCCTCCATTCCGGCGACGGCAATAATCACGTTGGCCGTCTCGAGCCTCTCACGCTCGGCCAGCAACCGATGTAGACCAGCCACGCCGACGTCATACAAAGCGTCGGTCTTGTTTCCAAGGGTCTCGGCAGAGATTCTCGCCTCTTCTGCGACCGGGAGATCTGACGTCCCTGCTGCCACGATCAGCACCACGCCGCGTCCGGTTGGAGGCGACGGCACAACGTGCGTGATAACTCTGGCCACCGGGTGAAACGTCGCGTCTGGAACAGACTTCTGTACTGCTGAGTAGGCTGTTTCGTCGGTGCGAGTGACGAGAAGACACTGCCCAGTCGACACCAGTCGCTCGGCGATTACAGCTATTTGCCCCGGTGTTTTTCCGGCTCCGTAGATCACTTCCGGCACGCCATTACGAAGTGGGCGATGGTGGTCGAGACGCGCAAACCCGAGATCTTCGAAGGGAGCCCAGCGGAGGATATTAGCTAGTTGGTCCTGGGCCTGGTCGACAGTGACCTGGCCATCCTCGACCCGCTCCAGAATGTCGCGTACCTGTTGCTGTTGCCGATTCATTCGACCGAGTGGAGGGCTTCCGTTCGTCCAGGGCGGTGGTTTGACTTGCAGACCGCCCAACTGTAACGTGAGTCAACGAGCGTCCTCATCGACGTCCCGCCGATGACGTTACCTACAACAGTCCTGCTTGGGCTCTACTTCGCCATCCTCGCGTGGCTGAGCGTGTATGGTCTCCATCGCTGCTATCTCGTGTATCTTTACACAAAATACCGACCGCCGGATCCGGCGGTCACCGATGCTGGGGTTGTCTCGAGCGATGGCACTGTTCGAGACTCGGACCCGCCGTTCGTCACCGTCCAACTCCCGATATACAACGAAAGGTACGTCGTGAACCGGCTGGTTGATGCGGTCGCCGGGCTGGACTATCCAAGCGATAGGCTGCAGATTCAGCTCCTCGACGACTCGACTGACGACACACAACGCATCGCGCGTCAAGCTGTCGCGCGAGCGATGGCTCGGGGTGTCGATATTCAGTATCTGCATCGACCGCACCGAAACGGATTTAAGGCCGGTGCGCTGGCAGAGGCAATCCGGTTCGCCCGGGGAGAGCTGATAGCGATCTTCGACGCCGACTTTGTTCCACCTGCCGATTGTTTATCCCGGATGGTGCGCCCATTTCGAGATCCTGGAGTTGGTATGGTGCAGGCGCGGTGGGGCCACATTAATCGCGACTACTCACTGCTAACTCGCGTGCAGGCGATGTTCCTTGATGCTCATTTCGTTCTGGAACATGGAGCTAGAAACCGTGGCGGTCTCTTCTTCAACTTCAACGGCACTGCCGGCGTGTGGCGTCGCCAGGCTATCGAGTCGGCGGGTGGTTGGCAGCACGACACGCTGACTGAAGATCTGGACCTCAGTTATCGAGCTCAGCTCGCGGGATGGCGCTTTGTCTTTCTGCCAGATGTTGTGGTGCCGGCGGAGGTGCCGGTCGAGATGGACGGGTTCAAGACCCAGCAGCATCGTTGGGCCAGAGGTTCGATCCAGACCGCGTGGAAGATCTTGCCGGCGCTTCTACGTGCGCGTGTGCCACTCCGGGTAAAACTTGAAGGGCTCTTCCATCTCACTGCCAATCTTAATTATCCGCTGATACTGATTCTATCTTTGATTATGGTGCCGGCACTGTTTGTGCGGGCGCCGATGGGTTCTGTCTCGGTACTGTTGGTCGATCTCCCACTGTTTTGTGCCGCGACGCTTTCGGTGGTCAATTTCTATGCGGTCAGTGAGCGCGCTCTGCGGGTCGACTGGATGGCCCACATGCGCTATGTCCCGGTGGCGATGGCCGTTGGCATCGGCCTCTGCGTCAACAATACCCGCGCAGTGCTCGGTGCACGTACAGATTGCGCAACGCCGTTCAGGCGTACAGCGAAATACGGAGTGGTTCGTCGTGGCGATGACTGGCTAACCAAGCGATATCGGCAGTCAACCATCGGACAACCGGTTGTCGAACTTGCGCTTGGTCTCTATTTTACTGTGGGGGTTGTCTACGCTACTGCCAGCGGTCTATTTGCGCCACTCCCATTTCTGATGCTCTTCCAAGCGGGGTTCTTGTACACGGGGTTACAGTCAATTTTTCAGCAGTCGTCCAAAACGGACGTAGTTTTCAGGCCACAGGCCGCAGAGGAGTAAACTGAAGGCTGCGTGAAAAGTTTCTCGCGGCTCCTGGTCGAGTGTCCGATTGACGGCATGATTTCAGGCAGCATCTATTGACATCTGAATCGAATGGTATGACGGCAACACCATCTATATCCAAGGCGGGACTCGAGGGCGTGGTCGCGACGTCTTCGGCTGTCTGTTACCTGGACGGCACTAACGGTGTGCTGGCGTACGCGGGCCACGACATTCACGATCTCGCCGGGCATGCGACTTTCGAAGAGGTTTGCTTTCTCCTTTGGCATCGTCGGCTTCCCACTCGTGCCGAGCTTGGAGATCTCCAATCACAGCTCGTGGCGGCTCGTCCGCTTCCGGATGGGGTAGTCCGCCTTATGCGTTCGCTTCCCCTTGGGACGGACGACAATGCGATGGATTCGCTACGCACGCTAACCTCTGCGCTGTCGCACTTTGACCCAGAAGCAGGTGTCACCTCACCGAGCGCCAGGTATCGACAAGCCGTTCGACTGACGGCCCAGATGGCCAGCCTCGTGGCTACGTATGGTCGCCTTGCGGCGGGCGGTGGAATGGTTGACCCGGACCCGGTACTTGGCCATGCCGCAAATTTTCTACTGATGCTGAATGGCGATCGACCGTCCGCTGTCGAGGCCAGGGCCCTCGATATTGCACTAATTTTGCACGCGGACCACGAGTTGAACGCGTCGACGTTCGCCGCCCGAGTTACAGCCGGGACCCTGAGCGACGTCTACTCCGCCATCGTCGCCGGAGTGGGGGCGCTGAAAGGTTCTCTGCACGGTGGCGCGAACGCTGAGGTGATGCAGATGCTTATCGGTATTGGCCAGGATGCCGACGATGCGCGTGTCGACGAGGTTATCCGAGAAAAATTGCGAAAGAGAGAAAAAGTTCCAGGTTTTGGACATCGGGTATATCGCACGGAGGATCCAAGAGCGACCCACCTGCGGCGCATGTCGCGTGAGGTCGGGGAGCGAGCTGGCGACACGCGCTGGTTCGAGATGTCACAGCGGATCGAAGCGGTGATGAACTCAGAAAAACAGATCGACGCAAACGTCGACTTCTACTCTGCTTCGACCTACTATGTGCTCGGGATTCCCATCTCATTATTTACGCCGATTTTTGCCGTCAGCCGAGTCTCAGGATGGACCGCTCACGTCCTGGAGCAGTACGCTAACAATCGATTAATTCGACCGCGCTCTGAATATATTGGCCCGGAGTATCCGCAGCCGTTTGTGCAGCTCGACGATCGGTAGTCGTAACACCGGGATCGCGCGCATCTCTTCGATGAATCATCACCGCGTCCGTAATTTTTCCATCATCGCCCACATCGATCACGGCAAATCAACGCTTGCCGACCGGTTGCTGGAAGCGACCGGAGCGTTGCGGCCACGCGAGATGGAAGCTCAGGTGCTCGACAGCATGGATCTCGAGCGCGAGCGCGGAATCACGATCAAGGCCCAGACGGTCAGGTTGTCGTATACGGCCGGTGACGGTGAAACGTATGTGCTGAACCTGATCGACACTCCCGGCCACGTGGACTTCTCCTACGAGGTGACTCGGTCGCTGGCAGCATGTGAAGGTGTGCTGCTCCTCGTCGACGCTTCCCAGGGGGTCGAAGCGCAGACGGTTGCCAACGCGTATTTGGCAATCGACAACAATCTCGAGATTATTCCGGTGATCAACAAGATAGATTTGCCAGGGGCGGAGGTTGATGCGGTGGCTCTGCAGATCGAAGACCTTGTGGGCCTCGATGCGTCATCCACAATTTTAGCGAGCGCCAAAGGCGGGAGCGGTGTTCCAGAAATCCTAGAAGCTATCGTGTCCCGTGTTCCACCGCCCCAGGGCCAAACCGACGCTCCGCTCAAGGCCCTGATCTTTGACTCCTGGTACGACGAGTATCGCGGGGTGGTTATATTGATCCGTGTCGTTGACGGGGAGATTCGTCCAAAAATGCGAGTGCGATTCATGGCATCCGCGCTGGATTACGACGTCGAACAGATCGGAATTTTTTCGCCCAAACCTATGCCCGTGGAGAAGCTCGGTGTGGGTGAGGTAGGCTTTGTCATCGTCGGCGTCAAGAACGTCGGCGACGCTAAAATCGGTGACACCGTCACCGAAAGCGCGCGGTCAACGACCGGTCCGCTTCCCGGCTTCATGGAGCTGAAGCCGATGGTCTTCGCCGGGCTGTATCCGGTCGAGAGCCACCAATATCCGGAGTTACGGGACGCACTTGAGAAACTCCGGCTCAATGATTCCTCCTTTTTCTTCGAACCCGAGACATCTGTGGCGCTCGGGTTCGGATTCCGGTGTGGGTTTCTTGGGCTGCTGCACATGGAGGTCGTGCAGGAGCGGCTTGAGCGAGAGTTCGACGTGTCATTGGTTACCACAGCGCCGGGCGTGTTGTATCGGCTGACCACGACCGACGGCCAAGTCACAGAGATCGACAGTCCAGCTAAACTCCCAGACGCAGGAAAAATCGCCAGGGTCGAGGAGCCGGTGATCACCGCGATGATCCTGACACCGGCCGACTACGTGGGCGCTATTCTGACGCTGTGCCAGGAAAAGCGCGGAGTACAGAAGGCGCTCGAATATCATGCCTCCAATCGGGTGATGATCTCCTATGGGCTCCCGTTTAACGAGGTCGTGCTCGATTTCTACGATCGACTCAAGACGATTTCCCGCGGGTACGCCTCCCTCGACTATCATCTGACAGGCTTCTGGGAATCGCCGCTGGTGAGACTCGATCTCTTGGTCAATGGGGAGCCGGTCGACGCGCTGTCGGTGATCGTCCATCGGGACATGGCATTTCAGCGTGGTCGCACACTGGCGACGAAGATGCGTGAGTTGATCCCACGTCAGATGTTCGATGTGGCGATCCAAGCGGCGGTTGGGACCCGCATCATCGCGCGCGAGACGGTCCGCGCACTTCGTAAGAACGTGCTGGCAAAATGTTATGGGGGCGACATCACCAGAAAGAGGAAGCTGCTTGAAAAACAGAAGAAGGGCAAGCGTCGGATGAAGAGAGTTGGGCGCGTAGAAATTCCACAGGAGGCTTTCCTGGCCGTCCTGAAGATTGGGACAGAGTGATGACGTTGACCACGTTTCGCAAGTCAACGTTTCGCGAGTATTTCGAGTCGATAATCATCGCGGTGATCTTGGCGCTGTTCATCCGGACGTGGATCGTGCAGGCCTTCAAGATCCCAACGGGTTCAATGGAGAAGAGCCTCCTCATCGGTGACCACCTATTAGTTAACAAGTTCGTTTTCGGCCCCACGTCGACCCTTTTCGAGCAGGTCGTGACGCCAACGACGGCCGTGCAGCGTGGTGATATCCTTGTGTTCAAGTATCCGCAGGAACCGGAACGCGACTTCATCAAGCGGGTGATCGGGCTGCCCGGTGAAACCCTTGAGGTCCGCCACAAGCAGCTGTATATCGACGGTGTAAGGCTTAATGAGCCGTACCTACAGGACCAGATACCGGTGCTGGAGCCAGGGTTGATCGCGCTCGACCGTCGCGACAACTTTGGTCCGATCGCTGTGCCTGCCGACCACTACTTCATGATGGGTGACAACCGAGACAACTCCGAGGACAGTAGGTTCTGGGGCCCCCTCCCACACGCCTACGTCAAGGGTAAGGCGATGATCATCTACTGGTCGTATGAGGACTCCCGCCCGCTTTTGCCTGAAACGGGCCCTGGCGCGACCGCCCGTCGTATCGGATCGGTCTTCCTGCACTTCTTCAGCGGTACTCGTTGGAACCGTATGTTTCAGCAGGTGACTTAGCGGCATGCCGCCGTTGCTACTTCAGCGATATCACCAGACGGGCCCGGGACGTCGGATGCCGACAGACTCTCGATCTCGACGAACTTAGTCCGGGTGCGCGTGCCATGCTGGATACGCAACGCATTCCGGCTCACACTCAGTGCCTGAGACAACAGAGTGATGAGCGCTTTTATTGACCGCGCTATCCCGCGGTGTGGCGGCCAGACGACACAGCAATGCATCGTTATGGATCCCAGTCGCGACCGTGCGTCCAGCTCTCGGGATGACCCGCACTGTCATCTGGGTGCCGGACGATGTTCTGACAAAGGTGAGCGGGCTGTGGGGAATCGGGTGTGTGGGCATGAGGTCAGAGAGGACGGGGCCCAAAGATCGCCGTGCCAACTCGCACGATCGTGGCACCTTCCTCGACCGCGACCTCGAAATCGTGGCTCATTCCCATCGACAGCTCCCGTAGCATTTTCGGGTCCACTCCATCTTGAGCCAATTTGTCTCGAAGCTCACGCAGACGCGCAAAATAAGGTCGGGTCAACTCGACGTTCTCTGACCACGGCGGGAGCACCATCAACCCACACATCTTGACCTCAGTGCACTCGCTAGCGGCGTCGAGAATCCGGCGAGTGTCGTCGACTGGTGCTCCGTGTTTCGTGGCCTGGTTCGCGAGGTCGATTTGGACCAAGAGTTTGGGGTGGGTCCCCGCGGCTTTGGCGGCTCCTTCAAGTCTCGTCAGGAGCTCAAGGCTGTCGACCGAATGGATCCAGTCGAATGTCAGTGCGGCCTTCCTTGCCTTGTTCGACTGCAGATGACCGATCAAGTGCCACGTGATTTTGAGAGGTTCTACTGACTCGATCGCGTTCATTTTCAGCACCGCTTCTTGGACTCGATTTTCACCAAGGTCGGTCAGCCCAGCGGTGACTGCGGACCGAACAAGCTCCGCCCCGAACTTCTTGGACACTGCGATGAGTCTGACCTGAGATGCTTCACGGCCCGCTCGTGCCGCGGCGAGTGCGATCCGGTCCCGCACCCGTGCAGCGTTAGTGGCGATTGTGTTGGCGCAGCCGGTGTCGGCAGGCACGACTGATTTCAGGGTTCAAGCTTCTCGAGACGCTGCCTGACCTCGGCGGCGAACTCTCCGCTTGGTGCCAGTTGGAGGTAGCGTTGGAGAGCGGAGCGTGCGGGAGCGTCTCGGCTCGATTGCTGAAGTGAAAGCCCCAACCGATAGTGTGCCTCAGGAAGAGTTGCATCCAATTCGATCGCCATTTCGAACCGCCCAATCGCATCATCGACGTTGCCCGCATTGAAGAACGTCACGCCGCGTCTTACGGCCTCTTGGGCCTGAGCCCGGCCCGCGGCCATTCGCTCGAGAGCAAGACGATTCGCCTCGCTGCGAGCTGTCGCCGCTTCGGCCTCTCTACCTTGACGCGTGTAAATACTTGACAGCCCATAGTACGCCGCAGCGTAGTCCTCTCTGAGGCGGAGCACACTCTGAAATTCCAGCTCGGCATCGTCAAAGCGACCGATGTTTGTATACGCAATCGCCAAATTGTAGTGGCACTCCAGGCAGGTCGGGCTCAGGTCCAAGGCGGCACTGAAGGCGTCGACGGCGACCTCGTATTCGTCTGAGCGACTGGCTGCGATTCCGGAAGTAAACGCTCGCGATAGCGCTTCGCGCTCACCCGCCTCGAAGAGGTAGGCCGCAACACGTTGACCGGGTGCCAGCTCGAAGTTGACAGACACCGTATGGCTATCGCGCACGCGGATCCGGAAGACCTCACCGCCCAGCTCGTCCTTTGCCGCGGTGATGGTGTAGAGGCCTGGGGCGATCCCGCTGTATGCGAACTGCCCGTCACTCGTGGTCCGGGTTTCCTCGGTTTTAGCCTCGCTGAAACTGTTGACCACGACGGTGGCCTCGCCGATCGGACGACCCAGTTCGTCGATGACGACGCCACGGACCGCACCACTAGGTTGGGCCGTTGCGATGTGGGCCTGAAGCACCAGCAGTCCAATGATAGCGAGCGCGCGGACTTGGATACCACACATCAGTCTGAGTCTACCCCAGACCCTACATCGAGCGCACTCCTGGACTGCCGTTCGTTAGAGCAGGCGAGGAAGGTGGCGACGTCCGCAAGGTCGTGGGTGATAGGGGCGGGGGGAAGACTGGCCAGGAACCGCCGTCCGTACCCTTTTGTCCGGATACGAGGGTCCAGCAGGGCTAGCACCCCGCGGTCTCGCCGATGGCGAATCAGGCGGCCCAGGCCTTGCAGCAGCGTCAGAATCGCGAGGGGCACCTGGTATTCACCAAACGGGTTACCTCCTCGCGCCTCGATCGCCTCCATCCTCGCTGCCGTTATCGGATCTGCGGGAGAGGCGAAGGGGAGTTTGTCGATCACGACACAGGTCAGGGCCGCACCGGCCACGTCGACGCCATGCCAGAAGCTCGAAGTTGCGAGAAGGACCGCACTCGGCGTCGTACGAAACTCTCGGAGCAGCGTGCTGCGAGGGGCTGATCCCTGAACGAGTACGGGGTAAGGGAGTGTTGCCTCCAATTTATCCCGCACCGCGCGTAGGTTGGCGTAGCTGGTGAACAGGACGAAAGCCCGACCCTTTGTGACCGCCAGTAAATTGGTGAGCTCGTCGGCAACCGCCGAGGTAAAATTTTCGCTGCGCGGCTCTGGCATCCCTTGTGGCAGGTAAAGCACGGACTGATGACGGAAATTGAATTCGGACGGAAGACGAACCTCGAAGGCTTGGTCGACGCCGAGGCGACCGCGGATGTAATCAAACGATCCATCAACGGTCAAAGTAGCAGATGTGAGGATCGATCCGTTATTGCGTGCAAGGAGCACGTCGCGGATGATCGCCGAGACGTCGATCGGCGATGCGCGCAGGGAGACGCCCTTGCCTCGTAGATCCAGGAAGTAGACGTAGTCAGGGTCGCTCGCACGTAGCAAGAACTTCAACTGGTCCTGCAGCTCTGCGGCTCGCTGTGCCAACGTTTGCACATCTTCCGAAGGATTTTCGATCTGGATTAGAGCTCTTTCGAGTGCACTGAGTGCTGCCACGAGTTGACCTGCCGGCTCCTCCGTCGTGGCAAGCACCGCGGTCGTCATCCGGGTCCGCTCGCCCGTCACGCCCAGGCGGGTTAACGACCCGAAGAACGTCCGAGCCCGATCCTGGGTGTCGTCTACGATCCCATGCACTTCGCTGGTGGTCAGCGGGTCGGCGTTCGGATCGGACGCGAGGAGACGGTGCGCGTCACGGGCAAGTTCGGCGAGCCGGTAGCTGTTAGCCACGATACCGAAGTACTGTGTGGCGACGTCCTCAAGTTGGTGGGCTTCGTCGATGACGGCGTAACTGCAGTTGGGAATAACCTCGCCGTACGCACCCTGTCTGACTGCTGCATCGGCGCACAAGAGGTGATGGTTCACGATCACGATGTCGGACTCGATCGCGCGCTGTCGCATTCGAGTGATGAAGCAATCGTCGTAGCTTGGACACTCGGTCCCGAGGCAGTTTTCAGCCGTGGCTGAAATTTCGTTCCAAATCGGGACATCGTCTGGAAGGTCTTCGATCTCGGCGCGGTCGCCGGTCTCAGTTTGTCCGGCCCACTGCTCTACCACCTCAAGATAGGAACGCTCAACCTGCGGACGCGGTTCCTCGCTGTCGCGGACGTCGGCGAAACGGTGCAGACAGAGATAGTTGGCTCGTCCCTTCATGTACGTGGCGGTGAAGGACACATCGAGCGCGGACCGCAGATACGGAAGGTCCTTGTAATAGATCTGATCTTGAAGGTTTTTTGTACCGGTGGAGACCAGCACGCGGTGTCCGCTTAAGATGGCAGGGACCAGGTATGCGAGAGTTTTTCCGGTCCCCGTGCCGGCCTCGGCGAGCAGAGTGCCCCCGTCCTCAAGGATATCGGCCACCGCCGCCGCCATCTCCCGCTGGCCCGGCCGAGGTTCGAACGACGGCAGCGTCTCAGAGAGAGGTCCGTCGTCAGCGAACGCACGTAAGACGCTCCCCGCTAGCGTTTCGTCCTCGCCACTTGAGATACGGTTCTTCGACGCAAGGTCCAGGTCCGTGGCCTGCTCCCCGTTTGGATCCGCTTGCCTAGTCATTGAGGCACGTAGGGCGCGATGCCCGTATTGCGAGCCATTCTCTGAAGAGCCGTAGCGTTCACGACACTAGTCAGGGTAGAGCGGGAATTGCCGGCACAGGCCCTCGACTTCGGCGCGAACCGCACCCGCGGCCTTGTAGTCATCGGGCGCAGCAAGGACACGGCTGATGAGCTCACCGATCTGATCCATCTCGGGTTCACCCATCCCACGCGTCGTCACTGCCGGGGTCCCGAGCCTAATACCGCTGGCGACCATCGGAGGGTTCTGGTCGAAAGGAATGGCGTTCTTGTTGACGGTAATGCCAGCCCGTCCCAGCGCGGCTTCAGAAACCTTTCCGGTCAGTCCCTGCGAAAAAACATCTACCAACAGCAAATGATTGTCTGTGCCCCCGCTGACGAGTCTGAAGCCGTGTGAGGCGAGCGCGCCAGCGAGCCGCTGTGCGTTAGCGACGACACGTTTCTGATAGTCGCGGAATTCTGGTTCACCGGCTTCTTTGAAGCAGGTGGCCTTGGCGGCGACGATGTGCATCAACGGACCACCCTGCACGCCAGGAAAGACCGAGCGGTTGAGGTTCTTCGCATGCGCCTCACGGCACAGTACAAACCCACCCCTTGGACCACGCAACGTCTTGTGCGTGGTCGATGTCACAAAGTCCGAATAAGGGACCGGGCTGGGGTGAACGCCGGCAGCGACCAGACCCGCAATGTGGGCCATGTCCGTCATGACTGCCGCGCCGACTTCTGTGGCGACGGCGCCGATGCGCTCGAAGTCGATGACACGGGGGTAGGCGCTGGCACCGACGACGATCAGTTTCGGGCGTCGCTCGCGTGCCAGCTGGGTCAGCTCGCCATAGTCGATCCGTTCGTCCTCACGACGCACACCATACGGCACTATCTCGTAGAGCTGGCCAGAGAAATTCAAGGGGTGGCCGTGGGTTAAATGACCGCCGTGGGCCAGGTTCATGCCCAACACGGTGTCACCCGGTTTAAGGTGCGCAAAATAGACAGCCATGTTCGCCTGTGCACCCGAGTGGGGCTGAACGTTGGCATGGTCGGCCCTGAACAGTTCCTTGACCCGGTTGATGGCCAACTGCTCTGCGACGTCGACAAACTCGCATCCTCCGTAGTACCGACGGCCTGGGTACCCTTCGGCGTACTTGTTGGTCAGTACTGATCCCATCACTTCAAGCACGGCGGCGCTCACGAAATTCTCAGAGGCAATCAGTTCGAGGCCTGTGTTCTGGCGACCGATTTCGTCTCGAACCGCCCGAGCGATTTCTGGGTCGGTTTCTGAGACGGTCCGTATCAAGGCGTGTGGAAGGGTGTCGAGTGCGTTCGTCATGTCCTCATCTCTTCGGATTATCGTCGCGAACCAAAGGCGGTCCCGAAGAGGTGACGGGAGTGACTCTACCTTCCTCGAGTGCCATAATCTTGTCGACACGCCGCTGGTGTCGACCGCCGCCGAATGGCGTCCCCAAGAAGGCATCGACGATCTCTAGGGCGCCTCCGACTGACGTTGTGCGAGCACCAAGGGTAAGGATATTCGCGTCGTTGTGCTCTCGGCTCAAATGTGCTCCGTCGCGGTCAGTCACCTGGGCCGCACGAATGCCGGGAACCTTATTTGCCGCCATCGCCATCCCTATACCGGTCCCACAGATCAGGATGCCTTGGTCACATTGGCCAGAGGCCACACTTTCGGAGACACGTAGTGCGTAGTCTGGGTAGTCCACCGGAGAGTCGGTCGATGGGCCGAAGTCGAGACACTCGATATGGCGGTCGTCGAGCGCCTGCTTAATCTGCGCCTTGAGCTCAGCACCCGCGTGATCGGAGCCCAGCGCGATACGCATCAGACGATTCTACTATAGCGCCCCCCGGTTACGTTCAGGATTGGTGGACGTTACCAGCTGTTCGGAACGGCCGTGTTATATTCCGTTGATGGTTACCAGGGAGGGCTTCGGCCCGACGAGGGGCAGACGCCCCACAGTAGCAGAAGCATTGAGCGACAACCTTTTTCGCATCAAGGAGTTGGAGCACCGTGTCTAGTCCTACTTCTACTTTGACGCCCCGTACTTCTGATTACGGTGATGCCTATCCCAACTCGCAGAAGCGCTATGTGGACGGTGACCGAGTTCGGGTGCCGATGCGGGAGGTGACCCTTTCGGGCGGGGAGCCACCGATTCATCTCTACGATACGAGCGGGCCGATCGGCGGCGATTCGCGCGTAGGTCTGCCGGCTGTGCGGTATGGATGGATTGATGAACGGGGTGGTGTGGAGCAGGTTCGGGAAGCGTCGGATCCGTCAGTAAGCGTGCAGGCAGATTTCCGTCGCCCGGTATTGAGAGGCTCGAGGGCGGTGACCCAGCTGCACTATGCCCGGAAAGGCGTCATCACTGAGGAGATGGAGTACGTTGCCATTCGAGAGGGGCTCAACTCTGAGTTTGTCCGATCGGAGGTGGCGCGCGGCCGAGCGATCATCCCGGCCAATATCAATCATCCTGAGCTCGAGCCGATGGTGATCGGTCGAAACTTTCTTGTCAAAATCAATGCGAATATCGGCAACTCCGCCGTGAGGTCGTCAATCGACGATGAGGTCGAGAAGCTCAAATGGGCCACATTGTGGGGTGCTGATACGGTGATGGACCTGTCGACAGGGGATGACATCCACCTCACGCGTGAGTGGGTCCTTCGAAATTCTCCGGTTCCGATCGGTACCGTCCCGATTTATGAAGCACTCGAAAGGGTGGGCGGCCGGCCCGAAGACCTGACCTGGGAGATCTATCGAGACATTTTAATTGAACAGGCCCAGCAGGGTGTCGACTATTTCACCGTTCACGCGGGAGTTCTCCTGCGCTATATCCCGCTCACCGCGCGTCGACTCACCGGCATCGTGTCGCGTGGCGGCTCGATCCTCGCCAAGTGGTGTCTCGCCCACCATCAGGAAAACTTTTTGTACACACACTTCCGAGAGATCTGCGAAATCATGCATGCGTACGACGTATCGTTCTCACTCGGCGACGGCCTTCGTCCAGGGTCGATCGCGGATGCAAACGATGAAGCGCAATTTGCCGAACTCAAGACGCAGGGCGAGCTCACTAAGATCGCGTGGGACCATGACGTGCAGGTCATGAACGAGGGACCCGGCCATGTACCGATGCACATGGTTAAAGAAAATATGGAGAAGCAGCTAGAGTGGTGTCAGGAGGCCCCGTTCTACACCCTGGGGCCCCTTACAACCGATGTGGCGCCCGGATACGATCACATCACCTCGGCCATCGGCGCGGCGATGATCGGGTGGTATGGCACAGCGATGCTGTGCTATGTGACGCCAAAAGAGCACCTCGGCCTTCCTAATCGAGAGGACGTCAAGGCGGGGGTCATCGCCTACAAGATCGCGGCGCATGCGGCCGATCTCGCGAAGGGGCATCCAAAGGCCCAGGGATGGGACGATGCGCTTTCCAAGGCACGGTTCGATTTTCGATGGGACGACCAGTTCAATTTGTCGGTTGACCCTCTGACGGCCCGGGCCTATCACGATGAGACGTTACCCACGGATGGTGCCAAAGTCGCGCACTTTTGCTCGATGTGCGGTCCCAAGTTCTGCAGTATGGAGTTGACTCAGCAGCTACGAGACTACGCGGCGGAGCAAGGGCTTAGCGAGACCGACGCCGTCAAGAGCGGTTTGGAGGAGAAATCGTCGGAGTTTAACGAGCAGCGCGAGCTGTACATCCCGACCGAGTGAGTGCTCGTGGTATCGATCGGTTAGTGCGCCTAACGTCAACGCGTCGGCTGATTGGCAGGTGGCGGGACAATCTGAATGATCGTTCGGTATCTTTTCTTCCCGCCAGGCTTTGGGTTGAGATAGCCTTCAGACCCATTCCACGTGTAATCCTTGATCGTCACGCTGGGGGAAAATGACATGCTTTCTTCCAGGAACCGGCCGATTTCGAAAACGTGCACGGGCGGTGCGGTAAAGACGGTGTCGCCCCGTTCGTCTAGCACCACAGTGTAGTATCGAACCATCTCTTCGAATGTCGAGTCCGTCCCGAAGATGTGATAAGTCTGGCCGTTCCCGGCGTCATAGTTTGTGAGATGCGCCGCGGTTGGGTAGACAGGGATTCCCAGAGTTGCCTCGGTGGGGACAGCATCGGGAGTCGCGTCGTCGGATGGAAGCTGAAGCGCCGCCGACGGTATCGCCGCGGTCCCAGCGTGAACTACGGTCGGTGGTGGAAGCACAGGACGTCCCTGGGCCGCAGCGCCAGAAGCCCACGCGGCACCGAGCAACGAGAGGATACTTCTAACGATCGGTCGACGATAAGCCACGAATCAATTATGTAGAGCGATGCGCAGCTTCGCAAGTCTGGATACCAAGATGACGCCGATAGATTTGAATCGAGTGCTTGAGTTTTGCGTGGCGGAGCGGCCGTGGGTAGTAGAGACCACGATGGCCATTGCTAGGCTGGAGTCGCCCACGTCAGACAAATCAGCGGTCGACCGGTGCGGTGCGGAGATCATCACTCGCCTGACAGAAATTGGGGCCGAGGTTGAACCGATTCCGAACGACAGGGCCGGCAACCATATTCGAGCCACCGTAGGTGATGGCTCCACGCAGCTCTTGATGCTGGGGCACTTCGACACGGTTTGGCCGATCGGGCAAATTGACCGGATGCCGGTCGTTGAGGAGGACGACCGGATCCGTGGTCCGGGCGTCTACGATATGAAAGCGGGAATCGCGATTGCGATCCTGGCGATTCGAGCGCTCCAGTCGCAGGACGGACTGCCGCGAAAGCGAATCGTAGTGTTACTGACGTCGGATGAAGAACGGGGCAGTCTCACATCCCGAGCCCTCGTTGAGGAAGAGGCGCGTCGGAGCGAGGCGGTCTTCGTCTTGGAACCGTCTCTCCCCGGCGGGGCGCTCAAGACCGGTCGGAAGGGTGCCGGCGAGTTTCGCCTCGATGTGCGAGGTGTTGCCGCCCATGCTGGCATCGAGCCAGAAAAAGGCGCAAGCGCGATACACGAGCTCGCCCGTCAGGTCGTTGCATTGGAGGCGCTACGCGACTCAGGCATCTCGGTCAACGTCGGTCTGGTCGAGGGTGGAAGCCGTCCCAATGTGGTGGCCGAGCAGGCACGCTGCGTCATCGATGTGCGCGTGTCAACTGCGGCCGAGCGCGTACGCGTCGAAGATGCGTTACACAGCTTGATACCATCGCTCCGTGGAACGTCGATTCAAGTGAGCGGGGCTTTCTCATGTCCTCCACTTGAACGAACCGAGGCTGGACTGCGTCTATACCAGATAGCACGAGAGGTGGCCTCGGAGCTCGGCCACGAATTGGGCGAGGGGAGCACAGGTGGAAGGTCAGATGGAAATTTCACCGCCGCCCTTGGTGTTCCAACCCTTGACGGTCTCGGTGCGGTTGGGGCTGGGGCTCACGCGCTCCACGAGCATGTCGAGGTCGGCGAGATGCCCTGGAGGGCTGCTCTCGTTGCCGGTCTCGTGCGCCGACTTGATGGCACATAGACGGCTGCTACAATAAAGCAACACGGTACAGCATTATGTTCATCATAAAACCGGTCTCCGGTCGAGGGATGATGGCGCTCTTCAGCACGCATCCACCGATTGAGCAGCGTATCGAGCGTCTGCTCGGTTCAGTCTAGGCCTCACCCCAGCTCACCCCAACGGGGATCGATGGCATCCGGACGAAGACGGCGCACATCACAAGGACCACCAGAGCAGACGCGCGGTCGCATCGATCCGGCGTTGGTCCGAGCGCCGCTGGAGCCTCACTCAGGGTTCTGGTTTCCGGTTGGGCTAACACTCGGGTTCCTCCTCGTATCTCTGGCTCCTCGGTTCAGTGACAGCCTAGTTCTGACTCGCTCCGTCTGGGCGGCCGCCATCGTGTTACTGGCATGGCAGGCGGTGCTCTACCTGCGATTAAAGGTGGACGGTGTCGGCCGGTCGCTTCGCGTAGAGCTGAGGTTGCAGCATTACATTCAGGCCGCCGTCCAGGCAGCCGTGTTTGGTTACTGGGGCTACTACTGGCGTCCGGTCTATGACCATGCTTGGTTGCTGGTAGCCCAACTTGCGTTCGCGTACGTCTTTGACCTTTTACTCTCCTGGTCTCGTCGAGACACGTATGTTGTTGGCTTTGGTCCCTTTCCGATCATTTTCAGCACTAATCTCTTCCTCTGGTTCAAGGACGACTGGTTCTACCTACAGTTTGTGATGATCGCGGTCGGGTTTCTCGGCAAGGAGTTTGTACGATGGAATCGATCCGGTCGACCTGTCCATATCTTCAATCCGTCTGCATTCTCTCTAGCCCTGTTCTCGCTCATCCTGATCGGAACGAACACGACAAGCCTGACGTGGGGACCTGAGATTGCTACGACGTTGAGTCTCGCTCCTCAGATCTATTTATTCCTCTTTCTGGTCGGCGTAGTTGTCATGTACTTCTTTTCGATTACGTTGATCGTTGGCTCAGCGGCGACCGTGCTATTTGGGTCGAGCGCGCTGTACTCGACGCTGACCGGAACGCCCTATTTTGTCGATTCTGAAATCCCGACGGCAGTGTTTCTCGGACTGCATCTCCTCGTCACCGATCCGTCAACCTCGCCTCGGACACAGCTTGGCAAGCTGATGTTCGGTCTGCTTTACGGACTCGGCGTCTTCGCGCTCTACGCGCTCCTTGGAGCCATCGGTGTGCCCACTTTCTACGACAAGCTCCTCTGTGTGCCGCTACTCAACCTTAGTGTCCAGGGAATCGACCGCCTCGTGCGGACCATCTCCGGCAGCGGTGCGTTGAGTCGTTGGGGTATCGATTGGGCACCGGAGCGGGCGAATTTGGTGCACATGACCGTTTGGGCGGTGTTTTTTGGGACGATGACCCTGCTGGGGTCGACTGACGGGATGCACCGTGGCGATTCGATTCCTTTCTGGGAAGAGGCGTGTGCGGATGGGCATCGTGGCGGGTGCGATCGACTGCTGCAGATTGAGTCATCGTATTGCCGAGACAGCTCTGGGTGGGCCTGCAATGAGCTTGGCCGACACTACATCGAAGGACGTGCGACGCCCGCTGATGCACGACTGGCACTCGGATATTTCTCGAGATCTTGCGAGCTGCGTTTCACCGCAGGATGTGTCAACCTGCTGACCCCAGAGCGGAGCACGCCCGCGGACCCGCGGGTTCTTGACCTTCGATTACTACTCCGCGAGGGTGGCGCCAACCTCATGGAGATGTCGGAGCGAGATCTATACGCGCGCGCATGCGAGCATCGGTGGACCTTTGCCTGTGAAGAGGCTTTCGAGGACTGAGTCGGATGCCTGATTTAAACGCCCAAGTTGCTAACCCCTTCGCTCACAGAAGCGGCGTTGGAGGCGTCATCATAGTCGTACTCGTCGCCGTGGTCGCGGGTTGGTTGTATACCCAGCGTCCGCAGCCGCCGGCAGCGGTTTCGACGGCCTCGCGTCTGTCGGCGGTCGGAAGCGACACGCGCACTGGCTTTCGGTCGGATGCATGGTTTCTTCCCGACGACGACCTCCTCGGCTTCGTGGAGATCCCAGCTGGGCCATTCTTAATGGGAAGTGATCCGGCGCGCGACCCGCTGTTGTTCGGCAACGAGCGCTGGACCCCGTTAGGCGGTTCGGGCTCGGTAGACTTGCCACTCTACTATATCGGCCGGTATGAGGTCACGGTTGCGCAATTCAGACACTTTGTCGAGGTGACGGGATTTCGCGTTGACGCCGCGGCACTTTCGGGACCTGCTGATCACCCGGTGGTTGCGGTTTCGTGGCCGGACACGCTGGCCTACTGCCGATGGCTTGAAGAGGCTCTGACTGAGTCACCGGCAACTCCGTCTCGGTTGCGTCAGATCGTCGACGACGGTTGGCGTGTGAGTCTGCCGACCGAGGCTGAGTGGGAAAAGGCTGCACGCGGCACCGGTGGCCGCACGTTTCCATGGGGAGCCGAACCCAGACAAGACCGGGCGAACTACGGCGGTACGGGCACAATTCCTGTGGGTCGCTTCAGCTGTCCCGAATGCCAATTCGGGTTATTTGACGCGAGTGGAAATGTATGGGAGCTGACACGGAGCGCGTACCGGCCCTATCCCTACGACCCCGGGGTCGACGTCGACCTCGACGAAGACGCCCTGTGGGTCATGCGTGGCGGATCGTATAGCGATCCCATGCGGAATGTTCGCGCGGCGACTCGAGGAGGCGCTGATCCAGGCGCCCGCCGCCCGTTTATTGGATTTCGTGTTGCGCTCACCCGTAGCGAGCCCTGAACGTCTCCAGGACTATTCTGACCCCATCCGGATATGCGATGCTCGGATACTTTCCTGCGTGCAGCCGTCTGTACCGGTGGGCCAGATAAGAGAACTCTCGCTCGAGAAACCTCGTGAAGCGGTCTCGGGTTCCGTTCTCCAAGTGCATGATGCCCCGTGGGCGGCGATGGTCTTGATGGTTCGTTCGATCTTGGCTGGATGTGAGGTGATCCCTGGGATGATCGGCACCACCAAGACTCCGGTATCGATTCTAGCGTCTCGGAAATCGCGAACGGCACGCAGTCACTGGAGTGGATGTGCTATTCCAGATTCGAGTTTTACCGCGCCTACTCGTTCACAGATGGAACGCTCATGCTGATGGTCGAGCGCGTGTGTCGTAAGAGCTCAGCCAGTAGGTCTTGGTCACGTACGACCGTCGGGTCTTTGGAGATCGACCCGGTTGGCGTTGAATGATCGATGATGGCCTCCAGGGTCCGTCGGCTCAGCGTCCCGCGCCGCGCCAGTGGTCGAGAAGGTCTTTGAGAGTCTTTTTCAGCGGGTGGTGAGGTTCCCAGCCGATTTCGTTCCGGAGTCTCGTGGGGTCGCCGAGGAGCAGCGGATTGTCGTTTCGCCGGAGGCGAGACGCTTCAATCTCGACATTTACGGTGACCGTAGCCAGCGCAATCAAGCCATCGAGAATCTCACCGATTCGGTGAGCGACTCCAGAACTGACGTTGTAAATCCGACCGGGCTGACCACATTTCATTAGCGCGATGTAGGCCTTTACGGTGTCTCTGACGTCGGTTACATCACGCCGCGCGTCGAGCGATCCAACCTTGATCACAGAAGCAGCCCGTCCCGTTTCGATTGCTGCGATCTGCTGAGCGAAGCTCGACGCGGCGAAGCCGGCCGACTGGCCGGGTCCGATATGGGTGAATGAACGCGTCATCAGTACCGCGACGCCGTTTTCTACGTATCGCTGGGCGAGCATCTCCTGTGCCAGCTTGGAAAGACCGTAGGGGCTGACCGGGCCAAGCGGGTCAGTCTCGCGTATCGCGCGGTTGGAGGGTCGATAGACGAGGGCCGACCCTGGCACCAGGACCCTTGCTGGTATTCCTGCGGTGATCACCGCATGCAAAAGATTGTCGGTGCCTCGGACGTTCCCTTCCAAGGTCGCCAGGGTCTGGCTCCACGAGGTGTGGACACCGGCGACACCGGCGCAGTGGTACACCTGCGTCGGTCGAATCTCTCGAAACGTGTCGGTGACCTTGGCGCGGTCGAGGAGGTCGACGTCTTGCCATCGGACACCGAACACGCCTTCGGGGTCCTTGGGTTGGGTGAGCGATGGCCTATCGCCGCCGCCGGATGGGCGCCGCCAGGCAACGATCGCCCGCGCCGACTCATCGGTCGAAAGCGCACGGATGAGATGGCCACCGACGAACCCCGCGGCGCCAGTCACGAGGACGGAGTTGGACATCATGCAGTTTGGGGACACCAGTCAGGCATGCTGACCGTGTGGCCTCTGACTCACGGGTTTCCTCCGGCACCGAAGGCACCGAAGACATTGGCAAACGTACCGAGTCCAGCCAGCGTGAACGACAGATTGAACCGTCGATCCTGCTGGACGAACGCGCGAGAACCGAGTCCGGAAAAATCGAACGTCTGGTATTCCACGCTGACACCGCAGCACTGCGCATTGTAGTACACGAGGACCCGTTGCTGCAGTAGCCGATTCCGGAGGAGGTCGTAGTGAAACTGATAGCCGCCTCCCACGGTATTGTCGCGGTTCTGCACCCGAGTCCTTGCGTTCAGATAATGATCGAGCTGGCCAGGATTGTCGAAACCCTGGAGACCTTCGATGAATCGCCGCTGGCTCCACCCCGCCGTCGTTTGCACCAAGCCGTTGAAGTCGTAGGTTCCATCGGCACTGATTGTTCTAATGGCGCCGAACCTCGTGTCGTACTCAGTTCGCAGAGTGCCGCTCAGTCGGTCCGACGGATCTCCACGAACCATGAGCGCCAGCGGAGAGAAATTCGAGGGCGACGTTTCGTTGAAACTGGTCGAAAAGCGCTGGTCATATTGGGCCGCTTGGTCATTTGTGTAATAAGTCTGGGTGAGGCCGACGTTCAACACTTCTCGGGCGGAGCCGGAGCCGGCGAGACGAGCATAGAGGCGGTTGTTGAGACCATAAGTGAACTGCGTGACACCGCCCACGATGGAGTCGACACTCTCGAGCCGGACGATCTCATCAAATTGATCGATCGAGGTGAGTCGCCGCAAGGTGAGATACGGCTCAATGACGTGCTTCATCGCCTCTGAGTAAGTGCTATCGGGTGTGTTCCAGACCTTGACGAAGCTTGGGCCGGTGATCTGCGACTGCAGGTCCGCGAAGTTTCGCCGGATACCGACCGGGATCTGTCTGTTCGTGTCAGGGTTAATGCTCTCGGTCCAGTACGTCGACCGAAACGAGATTGCGGAGTTCACCGTAAGAAAGGGCCAACGCGTAAACGGGAACTGAAGGGTTGGGCTCATGTCGATTCGATTCAGCCCGGCATCGATCGAGTTCCGGTTTTTTGCGCTGAACGTCGTCCGCCTGAGCAGTCGTACATACTCAGTGTTAAACGAATAGTAGAAAGGCGTGCCCGGAATCGCTTTCTGGCCCTGCCCGAACTTGAGACGGGGGCCACCACCCCACAGCGTCGCCGTTTTCTCACCAAAGAATGTTTCGTTGGAGTCGTATGTTCCGCTGAGCTGATACGAGCCCCAAGATCCGGCTACGTTCCCGCTCAGACTCCGTTCTCGGTTTGAGGCCTCGAAAATGTTGTTGTGATACGTCTGCTGAACCGTGACATCTGAGAAGAAGTCGATGTTGCCGCGTGCCGTTATGTTCGGTGTGAGCTGCTGCCTGGCATTTCCGCGTATGTTATAGCTTCGGCGAGCGGGAAAATCCCGGTCGGACCCGTTCTGTGAGAACGTGCTTTCGCGTTCGTTTAGGAAGTAGGTCCTCAGGTTCCCTCCGGATCCCTGCTCTCGCACGTATCGGTACTCCGCCCCAGTGCCTTGGCCCCGACTCGCGAACCAATCATGAAGAAGAGTCACGTCCTGACTGCGTCCCATCGCCCAGAAAAACCCGTTGCTCAGGCTCGCTCCTCGAACTGTCGACACCCCATAGGTAGGCATCAGAACGCCGGTTGCGCGTCCATCTTCCTGGATGGGGTAGTACAGAGCCGGCAGGTAGAAGACCGGAACCCCTTTGACCTCGAGTACCGCGTTCCGTATTACAGCATAGTCGTCAACGTTAATCGTGAAGGAGCTCGAGGTGAGTTCCCAGCGGGGCGTGGGCTGGACACAGCTCGTAAAGCCGCCTTTCGATAGCCGATAGGTCCGGGGGCCTATCTTCTCGATCGTTTCGCCATAGAAGTACATGTCCGGCTCTTGCGAACCAAACATGCTGCGCTCTGTTTCCTCTCCCATATTGATGGAGCCAGAGGCACTGTAGAAGATCCCGGTGAGATCCTCGGTGTCGATTTCCGCCCGCTCCGCGGCCAGACGCGCGCCCTCGGCCACGTACACCACATTACCGAGGGCATCCAACCGGTTCTCGTCTGTGAAGAGATCGACCTGATCGGCGTAAAACTCCCACCCATCACCCTCGAGTTCAACTTCCCCGGTGAGACGCAGATGGTTGTCGGCGAGGACCTCGAACGTGAACTGTCGTGAGTCGAAGGGAAGTCCCGGAAAGAGCTGCGCCGATGCTGATGGGCTCATGCCGATCTCTACGGCCAGAAGCGTAGCCAGAACGAAACCGGTCCTCCTCATCGAAGACATACTACTGCGGTTGGTCGGCTGGCACGCCGACCCATGCAGCACGTGTGGAGAGGAGGTCGGTCACCTCTCCAACCAGGTACGCAGAACCGGCAGCACACACGACATCGTTGTTCGACCATGCGGTCTCAAGGGCTAGGCGCGGTGAATCTTGCACGGCAGTCGGGATGTCTGGACACGCCTCCGCGACGATCTTGCTCAGCTCAAGCGCCCCGAAGGCGCGTGGGTTCTGGAGTGAGGTACACACGACACGTGTGACATGTGGCGCGAGCATCCGCGCGATGCTGACGACATCCTTGTCACGCATCGCCGCAAACACTAGGGGTAGGCCGTTTGGATAGACCTCGGCCAGGTAGCGACCGAGCGCTGCCGCTGCGGCACTGTTGTGGGCGGCATCGGTTAGGACCAAGCAGGCGCCCCCACCCGACAAGAGTTCGAGTCGCCCCGGCCAATAGGTCGTGGCCAGCGCCGCTTCGATGGCGGTCGAAGGCACGGGTGGAACCACGTCCAGTTCTTCGAGCAGGCGGACGGCGGCGCAGGCGTTGCCGACCTGGTGACGACCGCGCAGCGATAACCGGAGCGGGCCGTAGTTCGCACGGGGAGTCGTCAGCTCCGCTTCGGTGAATCCATCGCGCAACTCCACCGTCGTCGTTACCTCCTGTGGCGACTCGACGAGCCGGGCGCGACGCTCAAGACAGACCCGGCGCACGACGGCCAACGCAGCCGATTTTGTTTCCGCGGTGACGACGAGGATCCCAGGTTTAATGACTCCAGCCTTTTCGAACGCGATCTCGGGTAGCGTGTGCCCCAGGAACTGCTCATGGTCGAGGTCAACCGTCGTAATGACTGCGGCGATCGGTGTCACGACATTGGTGGCGTCGAATCGACCACCCATGCCCACTTCGATCACAGCTATGTCGACGCCGGAGCGCTGGAAGAGAGTCAAGGCCAATGCGGTCGTTGCTTCGAAGAACGTTGGTGGCGCTTCGAGACGCCCTGATTTTTGTAACTCACAGATGATGGCCTGGAGATGAGCGGCGAGGTCAGACAGGCTCTCGCGAGAAACTGGCCGGCCGTTGATGCAGAAGCGTTCTTCGAGATGAATAAGGTGCGGCGACGTGAATCGCCCCGTGGTTAGGCCGCTTACTTGCAGCGCTGTATCAATAAAGGCGGCCACTGAGCCCTTTCCGTTCGTGCCTGCGACAATCACCGACTGAAACGATTGTTCGGGATGTCCGAGGGCGGCGCATAACGTTCGGATATTATCGAGTCCGAGCTTAATGCCATGCTGCTCGAGGTCAAACAGATAGTCGAGAGGTGACGCCTCGGTCATTGAGTCTTATCCGGCGTGGCCGGCTTGTCATTCGCTGGGGTCCGAGCCGCTCCGGCCCCAAGAAGACGGAGAATTCGAGCAACCGTGACCTTTAAATCTTGCCGACTGACCACGAGGTCCAGCATGCCGTGCTTGAGCAGAAACTCGCTTCGCTGAAAGCCAGTAGGCAACTTCTGTCTTATGGTCTGTTCGATGACCCTCGGCCCGGCAAAGCCGATGAGCGCATTAGGCTCGGCGATACTAACGTCTGCGAGCATCGCGAAGCTGGCGGTCACCCCGCCGGTCGTCGGGTCTGTGAGAATGGCAACATAGGGCACGGCGGCACGGTCCAGCCTGGCGAGCGCGGCACTGATCTTGGCCATTTGCATCAGTGACAGTGCGCCTTCCATCATCCGAGCCCCACCCGAGCAGCTCACAATCAGCAGCGGTATCCGCTGAGTCAGCGCACGCTCAACGGCACGCGTGATTTTTTCCCCAACCACGACACCCATACTGCCGCCGATGAAGCTGTATTCCATCGCCACAATTGAGACGTCTATGCCATCCACCGTCCCCACTGCGGCGATGGCGGCCTCTTGGGTTCCGCTGGCTGCCTCGCTGGCTGTGAGTCGAGCCGCGTATGACTTGGTGTCATGAAAATGTAGGGGGTCGGTCGACCGTAGCTCCCGGTCAAGCTCGGTCCACGTCGACCCGTCCAGCAGCGACTCGAGGCGCTGCGTGGCGCTCATACGCAGATGATGGCCACACTGTGTACATACCTGCAGATTCTTGACGAGGTCCTTTCCATACAGAGTCTGGTCGCACTCTGGGCACTTGACCCACAGCCCCTCGGGTACCCGGCTTGGACCGGACGCTGCGGCTATCGGTCGGCGCGCTTTCTTGAACCAGGCCATCGGTCAGACCTTACCCGGTCTAGGCACGTAGTACCGCGTACCTCGTCCCATGTCCTCCACCTGCTTGATGAGCTCGTCGAGATCCGTGTCGCCCCACTCCAGATCGAGCTGCGACGTCTCAACGACCAGCAGCGGTGTGGTGTTGTAGTGATAGAAGAAGTGAGTGTAGGCCTCGTTGAGCTCTCCGAGGTAGTCATCGTCCGGAATCGCCAGCTCGTTGCCAGTGCGTCGACGGGTTCGCGCGCGCTGGCACAGAACGTTTGTTGGAGTCTGCAGATAAACGACCAAATCAGGGGCGATGACGTCTGCAGCGAGGAGGTCGTAAAGTCGCTGGTAAATAAACAGCTCGTTGTCGTCGAGATTCAAGTACGCATAGATTTTGTCTTTATCGAAGAGGTAGTCGCAAATGGTGAGCTGATTAAACAGATCCGTCTGGTGCAGCGAGGACTGCTGCCGATGCCGGGTGAGCACAGAGAACAGCTGGCTTTGGAACGCAGCCCCCGGCCGGCCGGTGTAGAGATCCCCAACAAATGGATTGTCGGATTCGTCCAGAATGACTGCGGAGTTGAGTCGGGCACCGAGGTGCTGCGCCAGTGTCGTCTTGCCGACGCCTATCGGACCCTCGATGGCGATATAGCGGAAGTCCAATATACTCGGCAGTATAGCAGCCCCAGCCTGGGCGAAATGGGCATGCTATGATGCCGGTCTGTCGTATGTTCGACCCTGTGAGTCCCGAGCGATCTCAGCGATGGATGACAAAACTGCCCGCAGTCTTGCTCACCTTGTGTGGCATCGTCCTGGCGACGGGATGCGCCAGGCCACCGATAGTTATCCCCTCTGCTGCGCCGCCAACGTTTGACGAGAAGGTCTCCTGGATCTTACGTCTCGAGAACCAGCGGGTGCTCCGAGACGCACCTCGGATGCCAGTGGTCCCGGACGCCACTGACGGTGAACCGGTCGTCCGAGAAACCATGGTGTCTCTGCGGCCGGAGCCAGACCTTGTGGTTTTGCTCTCTGACCCAGAACCTCAACTTCGTCGACGAGCGGCCCTGGCCCTCGGCCGCATTCGTCTTCCGGAAGGTGTCGCACCGCTCGTATCGTCGCTCGCCGATCCAGAAGTTGAGGTTCGCCAGATGTCGGCGTTCGCGTTGGGCCTCCTTGCGGACGAGAGCGCGGTCCCGGCGTTACTCGAAGCTCTCGATGATCCCGAGCCTCTCGTGCAGGGACGGGCCGCGGAGGCCTTAGGGAGGATAGGGGCAGTTGACGCCGCTCCGGCGATCGGTGCTCTCGTGAGTACATACCTAACTGCGACGTTTGACCTGGACCCCGACGACATGTCGTTTCCGCTTTCTCCCGAAGTTGAGGCCTTTCGCCTCGGGATCTACGCGCTTGGAACGCTCAAGGCGTACGAGCCTTTGGCCGCAGCGGTACTTCAGGAAAACGGACAGCCCATTCTGTGGTGGTGGCCTGTGGCCTACGCTCTCCAGCAGACAGGCGATTCTCGCGCTCTTGATGCGCTGGCCACGCTGGCGGCGGTCCAGGGGAGCGTCGGAGTCGCGTTTGCCGCCAGAGGGTTGGGCGAAATTGGGGATACGAATGAACCAGTGGCAGCTGGAGCCTTGCTCGCACTGCTCGATCTGGAGCGGCGAGACGAGCGCGTGATCGCGACCGCGATTCGAGAGCTGGCCCACCTCGATGATTCGCGCATTGGCGACAAGCTGTACCAGTTGGCCATTCGGCGAGATTTGTCTCCCACCCTGCGCCTGGAAGTGCTTGAGGCCTTGCAGAAACAGTCGGTCTCTGGGGTGACAGACGTATTCGTGGAGCTGATGACCGACCCGTGGCCGCCGATGAGAGCCGCGGCGCTCAAGGCCCTCGCACGAACAGCTCCAGACACATTTATGCTGGTGCTCTCTGGGCTCGGACGCGATCCGGATTGGCGGGTGCGGTCTGCGCTAGCAGAGGGGCTCGCGTTCACAGATTCTGAGGCGGCGATCTATCAGCTAACCCTGCTCCTCGAGGATGAGGACGCGCGAGTCATTCCAGCCGTCCTGCGATCGCTGCTCGCCCAGCGGGTGCCAGATGTTGAGCAGGTGCTGCTGGAACAGCTCGCGCGTGATGACTTAGTCGTTCGAAAGATCGCCGCGACCCTGCTTAGTGAGCTGGGAGCGGAGGCAACCTCGGCAGACGCCAGGGCTACGGTTGTGTCGGCCTTGGTCCGGGCGTTCGAGGTCGCAAAAGACGACGCCAGCTATCTGGCACGTGCGGCGATCCTTGATGCGTTGACCGCGCTCGGCGGTATCGAAGCCGAGGCGATGTTGACCAACGCGCTGAGCGACGCCGACTGGGCCGCCAGGCTTCGGGCCGTAGAAGGCCTGGATGTCCTCAAAGTGAATGGTTCACACGCCGATGTGATCCGCCCCGCTCCGGGACGACGTAGTGTGGACTTCTCGGCACCTCGATTGGTCCGACCCACGGTATCTCCGCATGTCTACGTCGAGACTGATTACGGGACAATCGAGCTGGAGCTGAACGTTGTTGACACACCGGTGACCGCCGACAACTTTATGATGCTGGCCCGTCGCGGTTTCTATGACGGTCTGACGTTTCACCGCGTCGTTCCGAACTATCTTGTACAGGGCGGTGACCCCAGGGCAGACAGCGAAGGCGGCCCCGGATACACCTTGCGAGACGAACTCAACCAGACGCCGTTCTTGCGTGGTACCGTTGGGATGGCACTCGACTGGCAGGACACCGGGGGTAGTCAATTCTTCATTACCCATTCTCCACAGCCGGCTCTCGACGGGCGGTATACGGCGTTTGCTCGTGTCGTAGACGGAATGGACGTTGTCGACCAGATCAGGCAGGGGGACGTGATTCGCCGCGTCTTGGTCTGGGACGGTGTCGAGCCCCTCTGACCCCGGCGCTGCGGTTACCGGCTTTGAGGCCAGGCCCTAGGCAAAAAAAGAGGGGGCGTGACGCGCCCCCTTCTTCGATTCGAAAATCGAATCTAGCGCTTTTTAGCGCCCTTCTTCGCGGCCTTCTTCTTCGGGGCGGCCTTCTTCTTCGCGGCCTTCTTCTTCGGGGCGGCCTTCTTCTTCGCGGCCTTCTTCTTCGCTGCCTTCTTCTTCGCCATTCTTCCTCCTTGGAATGTGGCCGCTCAGCTAGGTTCCCATCTTCTGCTCATATGGGTGTCACAACAGGTGGGCTGAGCCGTCCACCCTCATACCAGATGTAGATTACGGGTGAGAAAATAGATGTGTCAAGCACAAAATAAACGGAAAGTCAAAAATTTATCACAGACACGTGAGACTATATCGGTCTCGAATTGTAAAACTGTGTACCTTTAGTGCCGGCAGCGACCGATGGCTCTACTAAGTGAATCGGCACGATGGGCCGACTTTCTTCACGCGTACGAAAGTGTGACGGCAGGATTCACCGATGTACGATGCCGCGAGCGTTTAGTTAGCGTGAGCGTGTGCGCAGCGCATGCGTGCGTGCGTGTCGTTCACACGCCAGCTCGATCAAACGATCAAGCAAGGCAGGGTATTCAAGACCCGACGCTTCCCACAGCTTGGCGTACATGCTGATCGTCGTGAATCCAGGAATCGTGTTGAGCTCATTGAGGAACAGTTGGTCGGTTGTTCCATCCATCAAAAAATCGACACGTGCCATACCGGCGCAGTCGATAGCCTGGTAGGCGCCGAGCGCCATGCTCTGAACCTGGGTAGTCTGTTCATCCGTGAGCACTGCGGGGATGACGAGCGTGGAATCATCGTGAAGATACTTGGCTTCGTAATCGTAGAATTCGCGGGTTGGGATGATTTCTCCCGGTACGGACACGGCCGGGTTGTCGTTTCCCAACACCGCGCACTCCAGCTCGCGCGCCCGTGGTACCGCAACCTCCACCAAAACCTTGCGGTCGAACTGCCGTGCCAGGTCAATCGCCCGTTCGAGGCCGGTTCGGTCCCTGACCTTGCTGATGCCGACACTTGATCCGAGGTTGGCAGGCTTAACAAACATGGGAAACTTCAGTTGCTCGACCAGGCGATTGAGCGTGGCCGTCTGCCGAGCCTCCCAGTCCTGTCCAGACACGACGGCGTATTTCGCAACCGGAAGCCTATGACTCTCAAGTAGCACCTTGGTAGCCGTCTTATCCATCGCCGCTGCGGACGCGAACACGCCAGCCCCTACGTACGGCACATCTGACAACTCGAGCAGTCCCTGAATCGTACCGTCCTCACCGTATGGACCGTGGAGGACAGGGAACACCACGTCAAGTGTCAGGCCTTGCACGATGGCTGACGTCCCTTTCGATAACGGCGTGCCCTCGCGCTGGATGGTGAGTATGGTCTCCTCGCCAGGATGCGAGACGAGATGGATACTCTGAGTGCGTCCGGTCGACGGCTCGTCGGGCTGCAAGCGAGACTGCTCGATGACGTCGGTCACCGAGCTTGTCGTGGGCGGCCGGTCGGCCAGCGACCAGTGGCCGTCGCGGTGAATATAGATTGGGAGCACGTCGTATCGATCTGGGTCCAGGTTGGCCATGACCGCAGCGGCCGATGCCAGCGAGACTTCGTGCTCGCTCGACTGACCGCCGTAGATCACTCCCACTCGCACACGATTCATTGCCGCACTTTTTTTCTAATAAACCGCGAAGAAAAGTCACCGGGACAGTAACATACCGCGATGTCGGAGACGTTTCGATTTGACGTGACGCATGTGGATGGACGTGCACGTCGCGGAGTGCTACAGACGCCGCATGGCCGTATCCAGACTCCGGCATTCATGCCTGTCGGTACGAGTGGGGCCGTCAAGGCACTACTTCATCGCGACCTTGTGGATCTTGGTGCCGAGATTCTTCTTGCCAACACGTACCATCTCTTACTGCGACCGGGCGATGAGCTAATCGGACGGGCTGGGGGGCTGCACCGTTTCATGGGATGGCCGCGCCCCATCTTGACCGACAGCGGGGGATACCAAGTCTTTAGCTTGGGCGACCGGCGGACGATCGATGAGGAAGGTGTCCGCTTTCGCTCGCATCTTGACGGGAGCGAGCATCTACTAACACCGGAGCGCTCGACCGAGATTCAGGCCCGCTTGGGTGCCGACATCGCGATGGCCTTCGACGAATGTACTCCCTATCCCGTCACGGCTGATCGGGCCCGGGCGTCGATGCGTCTGACGCACCGCTGGGCAAAGCGGTCACGCGAACGTTTCCTCGAGCTTCGCGCCCGAGCGGGCGAGGGGGTGTCGAATCCCGGACAGGCGCAGTTTGGTATTGTCCAGGGCAGTGTCTTTCCCGACCTTAGAAGAGAGAGCGTCGAGGCAACCGTGGCCGTCGGGTTCGAGGCCTACGCCATCGGCGGTTTGAGTGTCGGCGAATCGGCTGAGGAAATGTACGACATCGCCGGGCAGACGGCGGCGTGGCTTCCGCCTGACCGTCCTCGATACTTGATGGGGGTTGGCATGCCCGACGACCTCGTCGAGGCGGTTGCATGCGGGGTCGATATGTTCGATTGTGTCCTTCCCACCCGCAATGCCAGAAACGGTCAACTCTTTACGCGCACCGGGCCGATCAACATCAAAGGGGCTCGATTCGCCGAGGATATGAACCCGCCGGACCTGGGCTGTGAATGCTACACGTGCCTAAATTTTTCGCGGGCCTACCTGCGACATCTTTATATGACAAAGGAGATCAGCGCATCGTCGCTTAACACCCTTCACAACCTACACTTTTACCTTGACACCATGAAGAGGATTGGGGAAGCTATCGTCTTCGGCTCGTTTGAAACGTTTAGGCAAGCCTTCCACCAGACGTTTTCCCGCCGGCGGCAGGCGTGAGTCAACGCGATTGTCGGTTCACGTTTGCGTCTGTACCTCCTGACCGTCCCGTGATCGAAATTAGAGTTGTCACCGCTAACGTCGCGGGGTAGGACTGGGAGCATAGTAGATGGTCGTAGACGGCATCGGTTTTCTCGTCGCAATGGCTCAGCCCACTCAGGGGCAACCGAGTCTGCTCGTACAGTTGCTGCCGTTTGGGCTGATACTGGCGATTTTTTATTTCATCATCCTGTTGCCGATGAGGCGGCGTCAGAAGAAGGTTCAGGACTTCCAAGCGGCGCTAAAGGTGGGTGACAAGATTGTGACAACCTTTGGACTCTACGGTGTGATCGCGAAAATGACAGATAAGTCGGTTCAGTTACAGGCGACCGACAAGGTGCGGATCCAGGTGGCGCGCTCGGCAATCGGAGGTTATCAGGGGCAGGACCCGGTCGTAACGGAAGCGGGAAGTGCATAGCGTGCGAACGGACACCGGAACGACGTCGGCTCAAATCTGAAATCTATGACCAAGAATCTCCAGTGGAAGCTACTGGCCATCATCGCAGTTGCCGGGTTGTCGGCGCTGGCTATTTACCCGCCCGAAGACAGGATTCGCTTGGGCCTCGACCTTGAGGGCGGTGTACATATGGTGCTCCGGGTGCAAACCGATGACGCCCTTCAACTCGAAACCGAAACAGCCGCGGAGCAACTCCGCGAACAACTCAGCCTGCAGGGTATCGACGTGACGTCGATAGTGCCAGTCGACGCGACCACAATCAGCGTCGAGGGTGTGCCACCGGCGCGCGATGCGGAGTTCCGACAGATGGCCGATGACCAGCTGACCCTCTCATACGACCGCGAGTCCGGCGTCGGCGGCTCCTACGTTTATCGGATGCGACTTCCGGTCGAGAGCTCACTTCGCGATGAGTCGGTGAGGCAGGCCCTTCAGACTATCGAACGGCGCGTTAATGAACTGGGTGTCGCTGAGCCGATCGTCGCGCCCTACTCAGTAGGTGGCGATCAGATTCTCGTTCAGTTACCCGGAGTCTCAGACGTTGCGCGCGCCAAGGAGATCATTCGGTCCACAGCGCTGTTGGAACTCAAGCTGGTCGAAGAGGGCCCCGCGGCCAGCCAGGAGTTGCTACTCCAGACGAGAAACGGCGTACTGCCGCCAGACATGGAGGTGGTGACCGGCACATCGGCGTTGCTCAGTGGGGGCGTGAGCGAGACGATGTACTACATGGTCAAGCGCGTGGCAGCGGTGACCGGACGAGATCTCAGAAACGCGCGGCCCACATTGGACGAGTTCAATCAGCCAGCGGTAAGTTTTTCGCTCAATCGAGAAGGGGCCAGGAAGTTCGGTGAGGTCACTCGTCAGAACATCGGCCGCAGTCTGGCCGTTCTCTTGGACGGTCGTGTTGAGACCGCCCCGACGATAGAAGGCCAGATCAGTAGCGAAGGACAGATCAGTGGATCATTTACACAACAGGAAGCGGCTGATCTCGGCCTTGTGCTTCGGTCTGGGGCCCTGCCAGCCTCGCTCACCTATCTTGAGGAGCGGACGATCGGTCCACAGCTTGGGGCCGATTCGATTCGAGCCGGGTTTATCGCGTCGGTGTCGGGTATGGTCGCGGTCGCAATATTCATGCTCGTGTACTACCGACTGTCCGGCGTGAATGCGGTCGTGGCGGTTGCGATGAACTTGCTTATTCTCATGGGGTTTATGGCGTACTTGGGTGCCGTACTCACTTTGCCAGGGATCGCCGGGTTGATCCTGACGATCGGGATAGGTGTCGATTCGAATGTCCTTATTTTTGAGCGGATCAAGGAAGAGCTACGTGCGCAGAGGGCGGTGAAGGCGGCCGTGAACGCTGGGTTCGATCGCGTGTTTCTGACAATCCTAGACACGCACATTGCGTCGCTGATCGCCGCCGCGTTTCTGTTTCAGTTCGGGTCCGGTCCGATTCGCGGTTTCGCGACGACGTTGGCCATCGGTCTTGTCTCGAACGTCTTCACGGCTATGTTTGTGTCGCGAACGTTGTTTGAGGCGACGCTGTCGGGCCGCCGGGCGGCAACGCTGAGTATTTAGACTGGTTTCAAAATGCCATTTTTTTCGAAACAGCCCGATTTCGACTTCATCGGAAATCGATGGTACGCCATCGCTGTCTCGCTCGTGATCATCGTCGGCGGTACCGCAATGACCGTCGCTCGCGGGGGACTTCCCCTCGGTATCGATTTTTCGGGCGGGACGCTGATGGTTCTTGAGTTTGAGCAGTCGACTACCGAAGACGCGGTTCGGAATGAGCTCGTCGCGGTGGACGAAAAGATCGTCCAACAGTACGGCGATTCGGGTGCCGGTGTTCTCATTCGCTTACCACAGGTCGATCGCGAGGAAGGGACCAGCCTTGAGCAAGGCGCCGAACAGGTCGTGGCGGCATTGGAAGCGAGCGAGCTGGGCGCATTCGAGGTGGTCTCGCGCGAGCTTGTCGGTCCGGTGATCGGCGAGGAACTCCAGCGAAGAGGGCTCAGCGCCTTCGTGTTCGCGATGATCGGTATTCTGGTTTACGTCGGTCTCCGGTTTCGCTTCAGCTTCGCGGTTGGGGCGATCGTGGCGGTGGCGCACGACATACTGGTCACACTGGCACTGCTCACCATCTTCGGATACGAGCTATCTCTCAATGTCGTGGCGGCCATGCTGACCATCACCGGGTACTCCGTCAACGACTCGATCGTCGTCTTCGACCGAGTGCGCGAGAACCTTCGGTCAATGCGTAGGGACGAGTTCGAGCACCTGGTCAACACCAGCATCAACCAGACCCTCGCTCGCACAATCATTACATCTGGGACCACCAGCTTTGCCGTGTTGGCCCTGTTTGTCTTCGGAGGAGAAGTACTGCGAGGCTTTTCCTTTACAATGCTGGTCGGAGTCGTCACCGGGACCTACTCCACCATGTTTATCGCGACCTCGACTGCGATCGCGATCACGAAGGGCCGCGCCGCGCGGCGAAGCCCGGCGGCGGCGGTGCAGGGTCGAGCGACTCACCAGCCTCAGCGCTCGGCTGGTCCTTCTCGATCCGAGCGTTCCACGCGTTCGCCACGTTCGAAGAGCCGAAAGGCCCGCGCGTCCTGAGCTTGACCGCCTTTGGAGCCGCACTACTCGGGATCATTCAGGGGCTCACCGAGTTCCTGCCGATTTCCAGCTCCGCCCACCTTATTCTGGCGCGGGCGTTCTTCGGATGGGACGCCAGTGAGTTCGGCCTCGCCTTCGACGTCGCGTGCCACGTCGGTACGCTTGTCGCCGTTCTGGTGTTCTTCAGACGGGACATCTTGGCGATGGTCGTCGCGTTTCCTGGTGCGCTGGGGGGCGCGTCTGACGGTGCCCGATTGGTCAGGAGCATCGTCGTCGGTACGGTACCGATTATGTTCGTAGGGTTCTTCTTCGCCGATCTACTCACATTACGGTTCCGTACGCCTGAGGTAGCGGCGGTCGCGCTCGCGGTCGGGGCGCTCGTGATGGTGGCGGCCGAGCGGATGCGGCGGAAAACAAGGGCCGAAACATCGTTGACGAGTGTTGAGGCCTTTGGGCTTGGTCTGGTCCAGGCGGCAGCTCTGATTCCAGGCGTGTCGCGGTCTGGCGCGGTGCTCACGCTGGCCATGTTGTTCGGGATACGGCGAGAGCGCGCCGCGCGATTTTCCTTTCTGCTCGGCATACCGGCGATCATGGGTGCGGCTGCGAAGCAGGCCCTAGATCTGGTAGTGGAGGGGTTTCCGCCAGGCACGCCTGAGCTGTTCGCGGTCGGTTTCGTCACGTCTGGCGTGGTCGGCTATATAACCGTGAAGTATTTTATCCAGTATTTGGCGAATCACTCGCTGGACCTATTCGCCGGCTATCGTCTTGGACTGGCGACGTGTATCTTTCTGGTGCTCGTCGGCTAGTCCGGGAGGGTGAGGGTTAAAGATTATGCAACGGCTCCGGCGCAGCTTGGTGACGGGCCTGGTTGTCACCGTTCCGCTCGTGATCAGTATCGCGGCGTTTGTTTGGTTGTTTCAACTGATTGATGGCGTGATGGTCCCGGTATATGCACGTTGGCTGGGAAAGGAGATTCCGGGTCTGGGTTTGGTGACTCTGCTGGTGATTGTCTTAGCCGTGGGTCTGCTCGCCTCGAACGTTCCGGGTGGTCGTCTCCTTCAGCGCGGGGAAGCCTATCTACTCAAGCTGCCTGTCTTTCGAGCTGTTTATGGTCCCGTGAAGCAGCTTGTCGCGGCGTTTTCACCCGGCAATCAGATGGGCTTCAAGAAGGTCGTCTTGGTGGACGACCCGCGCCGGGGGCTGGTACTGGGCTTCCTGACGAAGCAGTTCGTTCTGGATCGAGGACAGGGACCAGAGGACGTGGTCTCCGTGTATGTCCCGACAAACCATATCTACTTCGGCGACATTCACATCTATTCCAGCGATGTCGTGTTTTACCCGGATCTCTCGGTGCAGGAGGGGATCCAGACTTTTCTGACCGGAGGTATGGCCTTGTCGCCAAACATGCGATTACGCGGAGCGCAACCGAGTTCTTCGAAAACGATCCTGTCGCCTGACCGGGGACGGGAGCCACATGTACCTTGACAGCTTGAAAAGTGAGCTGTTAATTTGACGGTCTTCTTGCAGACCGAAGATATTTACCACCAAGCCATAGAGGAGTAAATGGAGCAGCAACTGTACTTTGCACTTGGATGGGGCGCGCCTCTGGCGGCCGCCATTTTTGCTTTTGTTTTAGCCCGATCGATCAATAGGCACGACCCTGGCACCGAACTAATGCAGCGGATTGCCGCATTGATCCGGTCGGGAGCCATGGCCTTTCTCCGCACGGAATACACCGTGTTGGCAGGTTTCGTGGCTGTCATGTTCTTGGTGCTTGTCTTTTTTCTTCCAGGTAACGCGCTCCTGACTGGGGTGAGCTTTCTGATTGGAGCGGCCCTTTCCGCCGTTGCGGGATGGGTCGGTATGCGGACGGCCACTAGCGCCGCGGTTAGGACGACGTTCGCCGCAACCAAAGGTCTTGCCCCAGCACTACGAGTGGCGTTCTCGAGTGGAGCCGTCATGGGTCTCACTGTTGTGGCCCTTGGCACTTCAGGAATCGCGATTCTCTACTACCTATTCGGAGGCCTCAGCGGCGCTGGCGCGATTGCCGTCGAGCAGTTGTTCGGGTTTTCACTCGGGGCATCGTCGATCGCATTGTTCGCCCGCGTCGGGGGAGGGATTTACACGAAGGCTGCCGACGTTGCTGGAGACCTATCCGGGAAGGTCGAGGCTGGGATACCGGAAGATGATCCGAGGAACCCAGCGACTATAGCTGACGCCGTTGGTGACAATGTTGGCGATGTGGCCGGGATGGGTGCCGATCTGTTCGAATCGTACGTCGGCAGCATCATCGCGTCGATTGCGTTGGCGTGGGCGCTCGGGGCGCCAACGGCCGTTGCGCTTTGGGGCATCGCGGAGGCGGACTTTGATTCGTTACAGGGGTCGCTCGTGCTGTTTCCAATTCTATTAGCCGGCGTTGGTATCCTGGCTTCCATTCTGGGAACGTTTACGGTCAGCACCGACGATGAGAGCAAAATCGGTGGCGCTTTGCATCGTGGATTGCTTGTGGCCTCAGCTCTTGTTGTGGTGGCGACAGCCGGTCTTATTGCGCTGCTAAATATCCCGTTGGCCGTGCTGTGGTGTGTGCTGCTTGGATTGGGGGCTGGTGTCGCGATTGGCCAGTTGACGGAGTACTACACTGGAATGGACAAACCTCCCTGCCATCACATCGCTCAGCAATCTGAGACCGGTCCGGCGACCAACATCATCGCGGGTCTTGGTGTCGGGATGATGTCATGTGGGCTCCCGATCTTGGTTATCGCGGTGGCGATTTACTTCAGCTTTGAGTTCGCGGCGCTGTATGGCATCGCAATCGCGGCGGTCGGTATGCTGTCGACTCTTGGCATCAGCCTCGGCGTCGACGCTTATGGCCCGGTGGCCGATAATGCTGGTGGGATCGCCGAGATGAGTAAATGCGAGCCTTATGTTCGGCAGCGAACGGACGCACTTGACGCGGTTGGTAACACAACCGCCGCGATGGGCAAGGGATTCGCCATTGGATCGGCTGCTTTGACGGCTTTAGCGTTGTTTAGCACGTTCAGGACGAAGGCGGCCGAGGCGATCGAATCCGCCGGTGGGACGGAGGTGTTCGACGAGCGCTTGCTCAGTCTATCGCTTGAAAATCCGAATGTCCTAATCGGTATGTTGCTTGGCGGCATGTTGCCGTTTATTTTCGCGGCGCTGACGATGAACGCGGTCGGCCGATCCGCGGCAAAGATGATCGAGGAAGTTCGTCGACAGTTCCGCGAGATCAAAGGTCTCTTGGAAGGCAAGGCAGAACCAGATTCTGCACGGTGCGTTGCTATCTCGACGCAGGCGGCGATTAAGGAGATGGTTCTCCCTGGACTGCTAGCGGTCTTCGCGCCCGTTTGCACCGGGTTTCTCCTTGGCATATCCGGCTTGGGTGGCTTACTAGCTGGGTCGCTTGTCACGGGCGTGCTTATGGCACTTATGATGGCTAACGCCGGTGGCGTGTGGGATAACGCTAAGAAGTACATTGAAGCAGGAAGTCACGGCGGAAAGGGCTCAGAGCCTCACAAGGCTGCGGTCATTGGTGACACTGTCGGCGACCCGTTTAAAGATACGTCGGGTCCGAGTTTGAATATTTTGATCAAACTTATGAGCATTGTTGCGGTCATCTTTGCCCCACTTGTCGTGGCGTGGATGAGATGAGACTAGTCCCGTGTGGTCGGGGTCTCACGAAAGGGGGTCTGATTTCTTTGGCCGCCTATTTTTCCCTGGTGTTTTAACAGGTTTTGCCTGTTAGATATCTTTACAAGTTCGTTCGTTGACAGCGTTTCGTAGCATACATATACTTTACGCTCTTAAGGCGGCTCCCACGGTTCTTGATCTTGTGGGTAAGGAGGATGTTTGTGGCCGGTCAAATGTTTTCTGAGATAGCGAACCCTACAATCAAACTCGGTACGCAGAAGTGGTACACGGTGCCGCTGTCGATTGTGGCGCACGTAACGATTATCGGTGCGATCGTGATCGTGCCCCTCTTGGCAGTTGATGCGCTGCCGACGCCGGCGACGATGATGGCGTTTGTGGCCGCGCCGCCGCCGCCGCCACCGCCGCCGCCGCCACCACCCCCCCCAAGGCCAGCCGAGGCCGCACCGCCACCGGTAATTGATGTCAACCCGAATGCGGCGCCGATTATTGCTCCGGAAGAGATTGCCCCGGAGCCCGCTTTTAACCCCGAAGACGCGGGTGGCGTTGAGGGCGGTGTCGCTGGCGGCGTGGTTGGAGGTATCATCGGTGGTATTCCAGAAGCACCGCCGCCGCCACCGCCACCGCCAGAGCCAGTCCGGGTCGGAGGGAATATCGCACCACCCACAAAGGTGACAGATGTCCCGCCCGTGTATCCACCGGTGGCTCAGGCCGCTCGCGTGACGGGCGTGGTCATTCTCGAGGCGGTGATTAATGGGTCTGGTGCTGTAACCGACGTGACAGTTCTTCGCTCGGTGCCGTTGCTAGACGAGGCGGCAATCGAGGCGGTTCGACAGTGGACCTATACGCCCACTTTGCTCAACGGCGTCCCCGTACCGATCATTATGACGGTGACCGTAAATTTCACTATGCAGTAGACACAGGCCGGGAACGCTTCCGTACTTGTGCTTTGTGGACAGGCTAGCAGTCGAGGAGGACTAGATGGATCTACTTGAACTTTGGGAAATGATGAGCGTACCGGTCAAGCTTCTGATGGGTATTCTGGCCGTCATGTCGATGTGGTCGGTGGGTGTCTTTTTTGAGAGGGTCTTCACGTTTTCGCAGGCCGCGAAGCAGTCGAAGACATATGCCCCTCAGGTCGCCAAGCATCTCAAGGACGGCAAAGTGAAGGACGCGATCAAGATATCTCAGTCGAAGAACTATCGGTACAGCCACCTGAGCAAGGTTGTCCTGGCTGGTCTGCAGGAGTACCAGTTCCAGAAGGAAGGCGGTGCCGAGGTGGACAAGGACGACCTCGTCGACGGCGTCCGACGAGCCATTCAGCGCGCGTCGGCACTAACTGCAGGCGACATGAAGAAGGGGATGGGCGCGTTGGCGACGATCGGGTCCACCGCCGTATTCGTGGGTCTCTTGGCAACGACGCTCGGCGTCATTAATGCGTTTCAGGGGATTGCGTCGACTGGGTCGGGTGGTCTGGGTGCCGTCTCCGGTGGTATTTCAGAAGCGCTCGTTGGCACCGCGATTGGTCTATTTGTTGCGATTCCGGCGGTGTGGTTCTACAACTACCTCACCGGTAAAGTCGAGTACTTCACTGTTGAGATGGACAACTCGACGTCCGAGCTCGTCGATTACTTCATCAAGCAGTCGTAAGCAGTTGAGGGGCACTGCATGGTGTGCTTATGATGGATGCGCACCATGCAGTAACCGTCGTACACGTGTGACGAATATGAGGAGGGTTCCTCTATGGGAATGGCAGTTGGCGGTGGTAAAAGTGCCTACAATTCTGAAATCAATGTGACGCCCCTGGCGGACGTGATGCTGGTCCTGCTCATCATCGTCATGTTGATCGCGCCACTATTGCAGGCGGGCGTCCTAGTCCGGTTACCAGAGGCGACCAACACGACTGAGAGGCAGGACAACGACAACGACACAGTCGTCCACGTCGACTCGGGGGGACGGTTCTATGTAGACAACATTCTCACCGATGAGAGGTCGCTTCTGACAGCGATCCAGACGGCCCTCGACCGGAAGTTTGAACGGCTCGTATTGGTTAAGGCTGATGAGGGTGCCACGTACGGGGCGATCATGACCGTGTTCGACCAGTTACAGCGGGCCGGCATCGAGAATATTGGTCTGATTACCGAGCGAATTGGCGGCACTGCGCCCGCAGGAGACTAGACCAATGGCAAAGAGGAAACACCATGGCGCGGAAGCCATCGTCGAGTCCGTACCGCCTGTAGAAAATCACGAGATCAACATCACGCCGTTTATCGATGTGTTGCTCGTCCTAATCGTCATCTTCCTGGCGGCCTTACCACTGGGCCAACGCGGTATGGACATCAACCTGCCACTGGAGACTCAGGGCGCCCAACAGGCAGCGACAGATTCAAGTCAGATCATGCTCGAGTACACGGCTGACCGTCGGATAGCCATTAATAATCAAGATGTGGCGCTTCCTCAGCTCGAATCACGGCTGCGGGACATTTTTGAGGATCGGCGGGAAAAGACAATATTCATCGCCGGTGCTGGCACCCTCACCTACGGGGATATCATCGATGTCATCGACGCGGCCAAAGGCGCGGGCGTTACGAAGGTGGGTATCGTGACTGAGGCAATGCGTCGTGCCGGTGGCGCGTTGTAGGTTGGATACTAGACTCTCTTAGGAGTGTATATGTTTACGCAACGAAAACTCCTCAGGCTGGTGGTCTTGGCGCTGGTTGCTATCCCACTCGCCGGATGCACATTTTTTGAAGAGTTAGGTGCGGTCAGGACATTTAAGGATGCCAACCTTGCCTACCAGAGAGGCTTTTACGACGAAGCCATTGAACTCTACGAAGAGATCATAACGGTGATTGAAGCGAGTGGGGGCAGCGAGCTCGCCCAGAACTTGACTCCCGCCTACTTCTACATCGCGAACTCGTATGACAGTCTGTATAAACCTGGCGGCCGAGACCGGGAGAATCTGGGCAACCTGGACGAGGCAATCAGATACTACGAGATGGCGATAGAGGAAATTCCTGAACCGTCGATGAAATTGCTGTCGATGCAGTATCTCGTTGCCGCATTTGGTCCAGACAAGGCGAATGACCCAGGGCGGTCTGAACCTGTGCTTCGAGCGATGATTCTCGACGATCCGGAAAACCCAGACAACTATTTTCGCCTTGCCCAGCTCTACGAAGAAGCCGGGATGTACGAAGACTCGGAGTACATTTATCGGACGGTTCAGAGCTTCCGATCCGACGATCCAGTTGTCTATCTGCAACTGGCGGGGTTCTACAACCGAGCCGGCGAGTTCGACCTGACGATTTCGGCTCTTGAGGAACGCGCCCAGATCGACGCAGACAACCCCGAGGCGTACTACACCATCTCGACCTTCTACTGGGAAAAGGCATTTCGTGATTTTCGGATTACCCAGGACCAGAAGCGTGAGTACGTGATGGCTGGGCTGGATGCGAGCGACCGCGCGCTTGCGCTGAACGATCGCTACGTCGACGCGCTCATCTACAAGAACATTCTTCTTAGGATGCAGGCGAATGACACCGAGGACCTTGACGAACAAGAAGCGTTGATCGCTGAAGCTGACGAGCTGCGTGAGACGGCCGAAGGGCTGCAGAAAGCACAGCGAGAAGGTGCCGCCGCTGCCGCAGGAGCCTAAGATCGTTCGGTTCTGATAGACAGGTTTTATTTTTCAAAGGCCGGTTTCCGCTCGACGCGGAAACCGGCCTTTGTTTTGTTACGATCGGGTGGTGGCTGTTCCTTGACCCTTCCTCTTCAGCCGCTCTATGATGAAATAAGTGAGATTCGGTCCTCGTATCTCACTCTCTGATAAGAGTTTCTGCGTGCGTCAAGGGCTATTGTACCTATTGGCATGACCAGCTTTGAAGACTTAGTGGCGAAGGTTAAAAGACACAATCCCTATTCGGACGCCGACCTGCTTCGCCGTGCGTTCGAATTCTCCGCACTGGAACACGCAGGTCAGCGTCGCCGGTCTGGCGAGCAGTACATCACTCATCCGCTCGAGGTGGCCTTGCTGGTTGCCGACATGAAGCTGGACGATATCGCGATTGTGGCGGGGTTGCTCCACGATGTCGTGGAAGACACGCTGACCACCATTGACAGCGTACGGGAGCTGTTCGGCCCAGAAATCGCACTTGTCGTTGAGGGCGTTACGAAAATTAGCACGATTCCCTTTTCATCGAACGAAGAGCGTCAAGCGGAGAATTTTCGTAAGATGCTTCTGGCCATGGTTGACGATGTTCGGGTCATTCTGGTCAAGCTCGCCGACCGACTCCACAACATGCGCACCCTGGAGCACCTCGAGGAGAATCAACGGATCAAGATTGCCCAGGAGACGCTGGATATTTATGCCCCCATTGCGTACCGGCTGGGGATGAGCAAGATCAAGAACGAACTCGAGGAGCTTGCGTTTAAACACCTGGAGCCTGATACCTACACGATGGTACAAGGCTGGGTTGACGAGCGGCGACGTGCCACAGCGCAGACCGTCGCGGAGCTTAAACGGTCCCTCGAGGACAAGCTGTCTGAGGCCAAAATACTGACCGCGACGATCGAGGGCCGCATCAAGCGTCTGTTCAGTATCCGTGAAAAGATCCGATATCAACGCATTACGCTGGAGGAGGTGTATGACTTGATCGCCCTCCGCGTGATCACACCGTCCGTTAAGGATTGCTACGCCGCGCTCGGTATCATCCACCAGATCTGGTCGCCCGTTCCCGGTCGCTTCAAGGACTTTGTGGCGATGCCTCGACCCAATGGCTATCAGTCACTCCACACGTCTGTCGTCAGCGGCCAGGGGTTCCCGTTTGAAGTGCAGATCCGCACGGAGGAGATGCATCGGGTGGCTGAGCACGGGATTGCGGCACACTGGAAGTACAAGGAGGGCCGGGTTGGGGCGAACGCCGACGAGGAGTATTTTCGGTGGCTTAGACAACTACTTGAATCGCAACAGGAGGTAAGTGACCCGGGTGAATTTATCCATAGTCTTAAGGTCGACCTCTACCCTGAAGAGATCTACGCCTTCACGCCGAAGGGAGAGGTCAAGGCGCTTCCCCGGCGTGCCACGCCGGTTGACTTCGCGTACTTGGTGCATACCGACGTGGGACATACGTGCGTCGGTGCTCGGGTGAACGGGAAAATGGTTCCGCTCCGGACCAAGCTGAAGACCGGAGACATCGTCGAGGTGGTCACCGGACCAGGGCACACGCCGAGCCGGGATTGGCTGAATTTCGTCTCCACGTCAAGGGCTCGCAACAAGATCAAGGATTTCATTCACGCCGGCGAGAAAACCAGAGCGATGGAGCTTGGCCGGAAGCTTGTCGACCAGGAAATTCGTCGCTTGAACTTGAACGTGAAGCAGGTGCTCGATACCAACAAGATTTCCGAGGTTGCGGCGATGTTTGGCTCCCAGAACACAGACGACCTGTTTTCAGATGTTGGCTATGGGAAGCTGCAGGCTCGAGCTGTTTTGGACAAACTTGTGCCCAAAGACCAGCTCACGGAGCCTGGAGAAACCCCGCTAAGGGCAGTGGTCCGACGCGTGCTCAGGCCCACCGAGGACAAGATCAAGGTGCACGGCTTTGACGACCTTGTCGTGTTCAGGGCCCGCTGCTGTAACCCGATCCGTGGGGAGAAGATCGTCGGATACATCACGCGAGGAAAGGGCATCTCCGTTCACGCGGCGACCTGTCCGAACGTTTTGAATCTTCTCTATGATCCGGAGCGTCGAATCGAGGTCGTGTGGGACAAGCCGCGCGATGGCGAGACCAGCGCCTTTACCGTATGTCTGACAATACAGGTCGAAGACCGGCGGGGTATTTTGGCCGATGTGACGTCCCGAATCGCCGACATCAAGATCAACGTGCGCAAGATAGAAGCGATTTCAAGTGGCGGAAGCCACGGTCGGATTAGCGTCACGCTTGACATTACCGATCTAAAGCACCTTCAGCATGTGGTGAAGGTGGTTACAGGCGTGCGAGGAGTACTCGACGTTGAGCGTGTACTGCGGCAAGTCAGTTGACACCCGTGGTATCTGACTTACTGGTGGACAGCACGGCGATGGCATCGATTTCGAGACGAACGCCTCTAGGAAGGGCGGCGACCTGAATGGTTGATCGGGCCGGCGCCGGATCGGCGAAATAGGTCGCGTAGATCTCATTCATCACAACAAAGTCTGTGAGGTCCACCAGATAGACAGTGGTCCGGACCACGTTGGCCAATGAGCTCCCCCCGGCCTTCAGGATGGCGGAGAGGTTTTTCAGTACTCGGTGGGTCTGGGCGCCGATGTCACCTTTATTGGTGTCAGGGACAACCTCGCCAGTGGAGGGATCGATGGGAATCTGGCCCGAAACGAAAAGGAGGTGGCCAGAACGAATGGCCTGTGAATACGGGCCGATCGCGGCTGCCGCGTCTGATGTTCGGATCGATTCCGTGTCAGTTCCCACGGCCTCGTGGCGTTAGGCCGCTTTGGTGACCTTGTTCGAGCGGATACAGCGAGTACAGACCTTGATCCGTTTTACGCTGCCGTTGACAAGGGCTCGAACCGATTGGATGTTCGCCTGAAACCACCGCCGGGTGACGTTGTGCGCGTGACTCACGTTACGTCCAACCGCCGGTCCCTTCCCGCAAATTTCGCAGCGTCTCGCCATGTTGACTCACACCCCTCACACTCGAACCAGAACATTAATTATAGCACCTGCCCGGTGGCCGGGCGGTTACGCATCAGCGCCCAGGTATTATGAGATTCGGCCCTGGACTATCATCCGGCCGCGCTGGTGCCTCGGCATCCAAGGACAAGACGGGGCCGTCCTTCGGTGGCTGCAGCACCCGCTTTAGCAATGCGAGATAGGCCGTACTCTCACCGGGGAGTGTCTCACGGGCCTTGCTTGCCCCTGTCTCGATTGCGCGCATTACCTGAGCTACTTCTGAATCGGTGAGCCGAAGCCCCTTAGTGCGCCGCGCCTCGATCAGCGCTCGGAACTCTGCAGCCAGCCGTTCGGCCGAGGGAGTGCCCGCAGTGTGTTCGTAGATGATTCCTCGACTTGCGGTTTCATAGGTCTCCGCGAGCGCCCGCGCCGCGTGGGCGACGTCATCGTCCCCTATGGCCGGCGCGTCCGGTCGGTCGTTCCGTAAGAAGCCCTGTATCAGGAAAACGAGCTCGTGCTGTTGCTCCGTCATCCCTTCGAGGGGTGGAATAAGGAACCGCAGGTCTCGGTCGCGTTGCCGTTGAACCGAAGCTGGAGGGTAAACTTGTGCAGAGCGCAGATATGCGCAATCTGAGGGGCAGTTGATCTCGACCAGCCGCTTGGCACCGCAGCAGGCCGCGCAGATCGATTCAGCCAGGGCCGGGCAGGTCCGGCGCCCACGACGACGTCGACAGAGAGAGCACTTTTTGGCCATCGTCTGAAAACCGCCAGCTTCGCACACTCGTCCAAAGTTGGTCAATGGTGATGCCGAGCGCCGAAAAATATAACGCTATCGGTTTGAGTGTGCCAGAAGACAACAGAAGGTGACAGCTTACCGATTAGACGCGTCCCTTTCAGGTGACATTTTTCTCTGGTAAGTAGCTAAACCGCCGGCGCGGTTGTGTCGTCTAACAGACTGAGTCGGCGGAAGCTTGAATCGGATTACGTAAAAGCGCGTAAAGGGCTGTTAATAAGTTTGTTGGAAACGATTAGCCTGACCGCTGGATGGCCCTAGGCCGGGTGGACCCAGAAGTCGCTCCTTCCACCTGAGTTTCTCCCATTGGTCAATCTGCTTCGCTACCTCGTCTCGAGTACCAGACGTGGCTAGTTTTAAAGGCAAGAGACAGGCATCGATTTTGCAACAAGTCACTAATGAGATGCAGTGCTTGATCCGAAAGATCACGCGACCTAGTAATAAGAAAAACTATGACGGAAGGAGCCGTCATCATGACCGTTAAGACACAGAAAAAGATACGGCACGGTAGATACGATGAGTTCAGACAGAACCTGGAAGAGCGTCGTCTTGAGATCATCGGCGAAGTGCAGCACAAGATTCGCGACGTTCGAACCGAAGGGGCGGCAACGAGCGGTCAAGGTGTTCGTGACGAGGCCGAGAGTTCTGAAGCAGAGATTCAGGATGATATCGAGTTTGCGCTTTTGCAGATTAAGGTTGAAACCCTGAGCAAGATTGCAGAGGCGCTTGAACGGTTGGAGGCCGAAACTTACGGGCACTGCTACGAGTGCGGCGATGAAATCGGGGAGCGACGCTTACGAGCGCTGCCGTTCGCGGTTTGTTGCACCGACTGTGAAGAGGAGCGAGAGATCGCCCAGAACCGCGACCGGGTCGCGACGGGACGTCGGGGTGCAGGATCCCTGTTTACGGATATGATTGGTTGAAGTGGGTCGGCCGTTTTGTGAAGAGTATCAGCGACGCCCCCGCCCTCGTGCGGGCTCGTCCTGTTTTATGCTGTGATTTAACGGGAGCGGAGAACAGAGTAGATGAGTGACGAGCCTTCCCAGTTTGCGAGTGATGAGGACGGTGCCGCCGAGTTGCCGGTGTCAGTGCCGTCGCAGCTGCCAATCTTGCCGCTGCGCGACACGGTACTGTTCCCGAGTTCTTTCATGCCCTTGGCCGTGGCCCGCGAGAGTTCGATTCGCCTGATCGACCAAGCGGTGGCTGATGGGAGTCCGGTTGGCGTGTTCACTCAACGCGATGCATCGGTAGAGGAACCGAATCGCGACGACCTGCACTCGATCGGAACACTGACCCACATTCACAAGATGTTCAAGCTGGCTGATGGGAGTCTCCGGCTGATTGTGCAGGGTCTCACCCGGGTCTGTCTCGATGTCATTGTTACCACCCACCCGTACATTACGGGCGATGTCCATGCGGCAGACGAAGCGTTGGGTGACGAGGACGAGCTCGAGGTGGATGCCCTGCAGCGAAATATTAAGAACAATTTTCAGCAGGTCGTGTCACTTTCACCTCTACTTTCCGATGATCTGCAGTCGTTGGCGGCAAACATCTCAGAGCCAGGCAAACTTGCCGACTTCATCGCGTCGAGTCTGACGACGATTCCGACGACGACAAAACAGGAAGTGCTTGCCACGCTTGAGATTCGAAAGCGGCTCTCCGACTTGAATCGGCTTTTGATCAACGAGCTTGAAGTGCTTGCGCTTGGTTCGAAAATTCAGTCCGAGGTTCAGTCCGAGGTCGGCAAGAACCAGCGTGAGTACTTACTTCGGGAGCAGCTGAAGGCTATCCAGAAAGAGCTGGGTGAAACAGACGAGCAAACGAAGGAGGCCGAAGAACTTCGAAAAAAAATCGACGCCGTTGGCATGCCGGAGGCAGTGAAGAAGGAGGCGCTCCGTGAGCTGGACCGACTATCCAGGATGCCGGTGGCTGCCGCCGAGTACACCGTGTCTAGGACCTATCTGGACTGGATGGTCGCGCTGCCGTGGAATACACGAACCGAGGAGATGATTGAGCTCAAGCACACCAAGGAGGTCCTTGACGCCGACCACTCGGGTCTTGAGAAGGCGAAGGACAGAATCCTCGAATATCTCGCAGTGCGAAAGCTGAATCCGGACGTCAAGGGGCCAATCTTGTGCTTTGTGGGCCCTCCGGGTGTTGGTAAGACCTCGCTGGCTAAAGCGATCGCGTCATCGATCGACCGAAAGGTCGTTCGCGTATCGCTTGGGGGTATGCGCGACGAAGCCGAGATTCGAGGTCATCGCCGAACCTATATTGGTGCGCTGCCAGGACAGATCATTCAAGGCCTGCGCCGGGCGGAGTCGAAGAACCCGGTCTTTGTTCTCGACGAGATCGATAAGCTAGGCATAGATTTTCGGGGCGACCCGGCTTCGGCGCTGCTTGAGGTGCTCGACCCTGAACAGAACTCTACGTTCCGGGATCACTATTTGGACGTGCCGTTCGACCTGTCGGAGGTCTTGTTCATCACGACTGCCAACGTGCTTGATCCGATTCCCCCGGCTCTCCGCGACCGAATGGAGGTGCTGGAACTCCCGGGATACACCGAGGACGAGAAGTTGATGATTGCGACCGATCATCTCGTCGGCCGCCAGATCCCGAACCACGGACTCACGGCGGATCAGATTCAGTTCACCGAATCGGCGCTGCGGGCCATCATCCGCGGGTACACCCGTGAGGCTGGCGTACGCAACCTGGAGCGAGAAATCGGCGCGATCTGCAGAAAAATTGCGCGGCGCCGGGTGGAGGGAATCGAGGACTCGGTCGAGGTCGTACCAGAAACGGTCGTGCAAATGCTAGGTGCTCCTAAGGTTGTGGACGAGGAAGTCGTCGAACGCACGAAGAATCCAGGCGTTGCGCTGGGTCTTGCCTGGACCCCTGTCGGTGGCGAGGTCCTGTTTGTTGAGGCTACCCGGATGTCGGGCAGTGGCTCACTCACGTTAACAGGCCATCTGGGTGAAGTGATGAAGGAGTCGGCAAGGGCTGCGCTGTCGTGGTTCAGGGCCAACGTCTCGACTTACGACGTCGATCGAGCCTTCTATCAAGACGCTGAGATCCATCTCCACGTGCCATCTGGAGCGATTCCCAAGGATGGGCCTTCGGCCGGGGTTACGATGGTCACCGCGCTCGCTTCGGCACTGACCGGGCGGCCGGTCAGGTCTGACTTGGCAATGACCGGTGAAATCACCTTGTCAGGTCACGTCTTGCCGGTGGGTGGGATCAAGGAGAAGGTCCTGGCGGCACGGCGCTTGGGTGTCTTTAATGTCGCGCTGCCAAGACAGAACGAGAACGACGTCAATGAAGATCTGAGTCCACATCTCAGACGCGAGATCAACGTCCATTATATCTCGACGATTGATGAGGCGCTGCAGCTTGCCCTCCTCCCCGTGCCAGGCACCCAGCCTCCCGACGAGGCGCCGCGTGATGGTTCGCAGGTGCATGGAACGGTGCAGTGACTCCACACCACGTATAAGAGTCAGGAGTCAGGGGTGGGTAGCATCCTAATGCCGAGTGCCGTCTTCATATCTCGAATTTCACCTCGCTCGATGCGTGTCCGGACGTCGGCCAACGTGAACAGCTGCGGTTCGAGGATCTCGTCCTCGTCGAGGCGCGCTGGCTCGACGGGTATCGAAAGTCCGACGAGGCGAAAAAAAACCATCACCTCATCAGAATAGCCAGGTGTCGGATAGAGTTCTGCGAGCCGCTCAATACGGTCTGGTACCCGACCGATTTCCTCGTGGCACTCACGCCGCGCTGCCGTCTCAATATCTTCACCCGGCTCGACGTTTCCCGCGGGTAATTCCCAGATCCAGCGGTCGATGGCGTAGCGATACTGTCGAACCAGCACGATATGGGCACTGTCGGGCATAGGAAGCAGTATGACCGAGGGCGGGTGTCTGACGACATCCATCGTGGTCTCTCGCCCATCCGGTAGCCGTATCCGATCGCGGGTAGAGGCGAAGACTCTACCCGCGTGGACAGTCTGTGTCCTGAGTACGATTGCCGAACGTTCTGACATCGAGGGTCTCCTGACGGTTTGAGCTTACGAGCTCTGGTGGCCCAGTTTGGCACCGCGGGTCTTACTGGCCGCTTGCAGCTCGTCCAGTACGTTCTGTAAATCTGTCGGTAACGCAGCGTTGAAGGCCACGACACGCCCGTCCGATGGATGTCGGAAGGACAGATACGCTGCATGCAGGAATGGCCGTTCCAGACGCTGCACCGCGCAAAGGTGCGGTGGCGGATGCCGATGCGTACCGCCATAGACTGTGTCACCAACCACAGCGTGGCCGATTGCGTTGAGATGGACGCGGATTTGGTGGGTTCGACCAGTCGCAATTATCACCTCGATCAGAGACACACCCTGGAGATGCTCTGCGGATGTCACGCGCGTCACCGCTTCGCGGGCTCGTCTGGAGCGGGTTGAGATCTTCTTTCTTTCCACAGGATCACGGCCTAGCGGGAGGTCGATACGTCGGCCCACCTGCACATCCCCCCAGACGAGGGCAACGTAGCGTTTGTCCACTTCGCGATCCTGAAACTGACGGGCGAGCTCGGCGTGCGAGCGATCGTGCTTGGCGACGACCATTAATCCTGATGTTCCGCGGTCCAATCGATGAACAATACCGGGTCGGCGCTCACCGCCTACTCCACTCAGGTCCTTGACATGATGAAGGAGTGCGTTGACGAGCGTTCCCTGGCTGTGACCGGCGGCTGGATGCACGACCATGCCCGCCGGCTTATCGACGATCGCGAGGTCGGCATCGTCATAGACGATCGTTACCGGAAGGGCTTCGGGTTGCGGTATGGCCGGTTCCAGGGGAGGGATCTTCAGCGTAATGAGGTCGCCGTCACGGCACACGGTGCTGGCGCGACCAACCTTGCCGCCGATGTGGGCCATGTCCCGTTTGATCAGGCGCTGGAGCTGCGAGCGTGTGTGGTCCGGGATCTGCGCGACGAGGACGTGATCGAGCCTCTGGCCGGAAAACTCACCTGTGACGTGCACGTGGACCACGATGGCAGCATCGTCTGAAGAGACCGTCATGAGTGTCTCTTCGCGCGGCACCAGAGCGGTAATTGGCTCTCCATATTCCTATCCGGATACGGAGTTCTCGTCGTGCCTTTCCAACTACGCGTCTCGCCGGCTTCGGCGGCACACGGGACCTTCATGACGGGACTGCTAGGCCGCCCGCTCGTGCGCTTCCGTTTGAGTCGGCCCCGGGGTTCCGGACCGGCTGAGCACGATTAGCATCGCGATACTGGTCGGGATGAGCAGCAGCGATACGAACTGTGATGTCGATAAGAGATCGAACACGGCCCCCCGAGGGTCCCCTCGGTAGAACTCGATGATGAATCGTGCCGTTGGGTAGAGAAGCAAGTAGGTCCAAAAAGTTCGGCCTGCCAATCTTTTCCCCCCGCGCTCGGTCAGCAATAACGCTCCCAGAATTAGGATTGCTGCACCGGATTCATAGAGCTGCGTGGGATGAAGGCTCACGTCGAGAGGCGTCCCGACGTTTGTCGCTGCCAGTGGATCAGTGAAGGTGATAGCCCACGGTAAGTCGGTCGGCTTACCGTAGCAGCATCCTGCCATGAGACAGCCGAGCCGGCCGATCACCTGCCCGAGCACGATGCCTGGGGCGAACGCGTCACAGGTCGTCCAGATGGGAAGACGGTGGCGGCGGATGTACCAAAAGGCAACACAGACGGATGCGATCAAGCCGCCGTAGAACACGCCGCCTGAGCGAAGAATCGTCACAATCTCGGCAGGATTCTGTCGGTAATGATCGAACTCCACGATGATCAGAAGGAGCTTGGCGCCGACCAGCGCGCCGATGATGATGTAGATGCCAAGGTCCATGATGCGGTCGCGGTCAAGCCCCCGCGCCCCTGCTCGCACCGTCGCATACCACAGCCCTGTCAGATAGGCTGACGCGAGCAGCACACCGTAGGTGTAGATGCTAATCGGACCGAGATCAAACAGTTTTGGAAACATACCGGTCCATCCAAATCATGTCGAGGATGAGCAACGACGCGCCAATCGTGATGGCCGCGTCGGCCACATTAAACGCCCAAAAATGCCATCCGTGCCAATATACATCGACGAAATCGACTACGTAGCCGAACATGATTCGGTCGATGAGATTGCCTGCGGCGCCGCCGATAACAAGAGCGAGACCGAGCCGGGTGGCTCGTTGCGGGATAGCCGTCTTCGCCGCGTATACGCCGATGGCAACTAACGCTGTCAGGGCGACCATGGTCATCACGGCTGTCTTGAGCGGGAAGTTAACGTCGTTCAACAGCCCGAACGCGGCACCGGTGTTACGCACATACGTGAAGCTGAGAAAGCCTGGGATAAACTCTACACTGTCGTGCAGGGGAAGCGTGGCGCGGACCACTGCCTTAGTGGCTTGGTCGAGAGTCACGACCACGCCGGCAAGTGATGCCAGTATTATCGTCGACCGGGTCAACCGGTTGGTTGGACCGCTAGAGGCCACTCGGAGCGACTCGGCAGACTCGTTCACAGCTTCGGAGGCCGGCGAGTCGGTGTCACTAGCGTGCACCGACAGTCTCCGATAGGACTCCTATGCAACGTTCGCACAGTCCCTCGACCTCGGTGTCGGTCGACACCGACCGCACATACCGCCAGCAACGTGCGCACTTCACCCCATCGACGCGACCGACCGTGACTTGGAGTGCGCCATCGGACTCTCGCCACACGGTTCCCACCGTGTCCGATAGATCTAACTCACCGGGCACTTGAGGATCGGTCAACAGCTCAACCTCCGATGTGATCAGCAACATAGGGAGGTCTTCTCGATACCGCTCGAGTAGCGTTGCCGTGGTGCCCCACGCTTGCAGTTCCACGCGTGCTTCGAGGGAGGTACCCACGGTCTTTTGTTGCCGTAGGTTTTCAAGGTCGACGTTTACCACATCCCGAATCGCTCGTAATCGAGACCAGCGGCGCAGTAGGTCGTGGTCGACGAGTTGCTTTGTCTCGGTCGGAAATTCTGCGAGGTGCACGCTGTCATCTCGTCCGCCAGGCAGATGCTGCCACAACTCATCGGCCGTGACCGGAAGGAGTGGAGCGAGAAGTCGCGTCAGTCCATCGGTGATCAGATAGATCGCCGTCTGTGCTGACCGTCGCTCGGGAGAGGTATCGCAGAACGTGTAGAGTCGGTCTTTCGAGATGTCGACGTAGAAGGCGCTTAAATCGACTGTCAGGAGGTTGTTGATCGTGTGCGAAATCGTCTGAAAGTCGTAGATAGTGTACGAGCTGAGAATCTTCTGGGTTGCTTCGCCATATCGAGCCAGCGCATACCGATCGACTTCGGGAAGGCGGTCAATAGATACGAGGTCTGACGCGGGGTCGAAATCGTACAGGTTCGCAGCCAAAATCCGTAGGGTATTGCGAATTTTTCGGTAGGCTTCGACGACGCGGGCGAGGATCTCCTTTCCGATTTTGATCTCTTCCCGGTAGTCGACCATGGCCACCCACAGTCGAAGGATCTCGGCGCCGCTCTGCTGAATGATGCTGTGTGGCTCGATCATGTTACCGAGCGACTTTGACATCTTTCGGCCGGACTCATCTACGACGAATCCGTGAGTGATTACCTGCTGGTACGGAGCACGACCGCGTGTGCCAACGGCGATAAGCAATGAGCTTTGAAACCATCCCCGGTATTGGTCGGAACCTTCGAGATAGAGAGTCGCCGGCCATCCGAGTGTCGGATTGTCGGTCTGAATGGCCTCAAGGCTTGTGCCTGAATCAAACCAGACGTCGAGAATGTTCTGTTCACGTTCGAAGTCGCGTCGCCCGCAGGCTGGACACACCAGGTCGGCCGGGATGAACTCCGACAGGTCGCGTTCGTACCAGGCGTCGGCACCATGCTCTGCGAAGACGCGGGCCGTACGGTCGATCACCGCCTGATTTAGTATCGCCTCGTGGCAGGCGTTACACTGCAGCGCCGGAATCGGCACACCCCACGAGCGTTGTCGCGAAATACACCAGTCGGGCCGGGTCTTGAGCATCCCACTGATCCGCTCCTCTCCCCAGTGCGGGAACCATTCGACGTCGGTGATGGTCTCGAGCGCCTGTTGGCGCAGGCCGCCGTCAGAATTCGCGTCGGTGTCCATGGCGATGAACCATTGTGGTGTCGCCAGAAAGATGACCGGTCGGTGGCAGCGCCAACAGTGCGGATAGGCGTGCTCAAGGTCGTCTCGATGCCACAGGCGTCCTGCGTCGAGAAGCGCTTCCTCGACTTTTGGATTTGCGTCGAAGACCTGCATGCCCGAAAACCGTTCCACGTCGTCGGCAAAGCGTCCGGTCGGGCCGACAGGAGCGTAGACGTCGAGGTTGTACCGTTGTCCGGTTAGGAAGTCGTCGGCACCGTGGCCCGGAGCTGTGTGCACGGCACCGGTCCCCTGCTCGAGCGTGACGTAGTCGGCGAGCACGGCCACTGAGTCGCGCTCGTAGAGCGGATGGCGGAACCGTAGCCCCTCAAGTTCGTGGCCCTTAAAATTTGCGATCGGTGAGGCGAGCGTGCGCCCTCCGATTGCGCCAACTTGCTCGGCCAACGGCTCGGCCAGGATAAGGATGGTCCCCTCAGTCTCGTAGGCCGCATAGTCAAATTCAGGGTGAAACGCGACCGCAAGATTCGAGGGGATCGTCCATGGCGTCGTGGTCCAGATCAGGACTGAGACGGGTTGCCCAGCAAGAGATGGTGCAACGTGCGCCAGGGCTGGCCCGCTGGCCTTAGAGAGTGGAAACTTAACAAAAACAGATGGCGAGGTGTGCGGCTGATACTCGACCTCGGCCTCGGCGAGCGCGGTCCGGCAATGGATACACCAGTGCACCGGTTTCTTGCCCTTGTATACCATGCCCTTCTGGACGAGCGTGCCAAGTGCTCGCACGATACTCGCCTGGTACCCGAAGTTCATCGTAAGATAAGGTGCCTCCCATTGTCCGAGAATTCCCAAACGCTTGAAGTCCTCACGCATCAGGCCGACATACTTCGCCGCGTACCCTCGGCACTCACGACGAAAGCTCGCGACACTAAGCTCGCGCTTCTTCTTCCCGAGGTGACGGTCGACCTGGAGCTCGATTGGCAGACCGTGACAGTCCCACCCCGGCACATAAGGCGCGTCGAATCCTTCCATCGTGCGCGCCTTGACGATGAAGTCTTTGAGGATCTTATTGAGCGCGGTTCCGATATGAATCCGCCCGTTGGCATACGGCGGACCGTCGTGCAGCACAAAACGCGGGGCACCGGCCCGACGCTCCCGGATGCGCTCGTACAGACCGATCGTCTCCCAACGTTCGATCGCCTTGGGTTCCGCTGTGGGGAGGCTGGCTTTCATCGGAAAACCGGTCCTCGGCAGGTTCAGTGTGTGCTTCCAGTCGGTCATTGTGCGAGCGGTCTTCATTGTAGTGCAAAGCCTGAACTGCCCGCCGATGGAGAGAAGTTCGTTCCGGCCACTTGTATAATGGCGCGTGATGACGACGTTACCCGAAAAGAGGTCAACGACGTGACCCAATCGACACTGGATGCAGGTCGTGCGGCGGTCGTGGTTGCTGGTCCGTACGAGGGCGTGTTAGACGTCTAGTGGAGTGTCCTTGTCTGAGTTGGATCGTGGCGTCCGGCTCGCAAGGCGCGACGCGGGAGGGCGTCGTGAGACGATTGTCCCGGCCAGAGATCGCTCCACGAATCACGAGGATGCTCCACTAGTGTCGACGACCGCGGTCTTCTTCGACGTCGACTTCACGCTCATCTACCCGGGCCCTACCTTTGACGGCGGCGGATACCGTCAGTTCGCTGAGCGTCATGGCCTAACGGTCGACACTTCCGCTTTTGCCGCCGCAGTCGCGTCCGCGTCAGTTGAACTCGACCTGGTCCAAGATGACATCTACCGTCCGGAACTATTCGTTCGGTACGCGTGTCGCGTACTGGAGCAGATGGGAGCCGCCGGTCCAGGCATTGACCCGTGCGCGCGTGAAATCTACGACGAATGGGCTGCCTGTCAGCACTTCTCGCTTTACGATGACGTCCAGGTTACCCTGGAGCAGCTTTACGAGGCAGGCGTTCGAATCGGACTGATCTCGAACACGCATCGGTGCCTGGCCGCGTTTCAGAGCCATTTCAAGTTGGAGTCGTACATCACCGCGGCGCTCTCCTCATCCGACCATGGCTACATGAAGCCGCACCCCAGCATCTTCGAGGCCGCGCTCAAGCTTCTTGATGCCACACCGACAGAATCGGTCATGGTCGGTGACAGCCTGAATCACGACATCCGTGGTGCTCGGCAGGTTGGCATGACAGGGGTGTTGATTGAGCGTTCAGCAACGCACGAGTCGGAAGCGCTGGACGGAGTTCGTGTCATCCAAACGCTCACGCAGTTGCCCGAGGTCCTTCGGGGGCTCTAGGCGATACGTGTTTACCCTGGTGGCCATGTCATGGGACGGCCGGCCAACAAATGGAGGTGAATGTGAAACACTGTTTGCCCCCCGTTGGCGTTGCAATTGATCACCGTTCGGTAGCCATGTTCAGCGTGACCGAGATCTTGCGCGATCAGAGACGCTCGTCTCACCATTTCGCCAGCCAGGCTGTCGTGGTCGACCGATAGCTCGTTCAGCGTGGCGATATGTGACCGTGGGATGACGAGAATATGAGTGGGTGCCTGAGGGTTGATATCCTTGAAGGCGACGAGCCGTTCATCCTGATAGACGATTGCAGCCGAAATGTCGCCGTTGGCGATCTTGCAGAACAGACAATCCTTTGACATCGGCGGTTGACCTTAAATTAAACAATGGCGCGCGGTGTCGAACGATCGATACCTTCTGGGTACCCTGAACCCGCCGCAGGACGTCGCATTGACATGACGCGTGGGATACCCCTGAGGTCCTCATGAGTCGCGACAATTTCGAGCTCGGGTCGTGCCTCCAGATACCGGGACAACGCGACGGTTTGTCCCAGACCAAGCTCGACGATCAAGTAGCCGCCGACCGCGAGGCGATGAGAGGCTGCGTCGATGAGCTGGGTAATCAGGTGCAGACCGTCAGGTCCGCCGTCCAGCGCTGTGTGAGGCTCGAACGATCGAACTTCAGGGGGTAGTTTGGAAATGTCAGACCGGGGAATATAGGGCAGATTAGCGACGATCACATCCGGTGTGTCTGGGATACCGTCTAGGAGAGGAGCGCATACCCATCGAATCCGTTCACTTACGTTGTGACGTTCGGCGTTTCGTCTTGCGACGGCGATCGCTGCCTTTGAGACGTCGGTCGCACTCACCCGCGCATCGGTGTGCTGCGCGATAACGATGGCCACACATCCCGAGCCGGTGCCGACATCGACGACGTGCGGAGTGTAGTTGTAGTCCTTGAGCCTGGCGAGAGCCGCTTCGACGAGGATCTCCGTTTCAGGACGCGGTGTGAGCACATCCGATGTCACGTCGAAGTCGAGTCCACAGAACTCACGGTGTCCCGTGATCAGTGAGACTGGCTCCCGTCTTACCCGGCGCTCCAACAATGAACGATACTGGTTCGGAAAGTCACCCGGCGCCTCCGCTCGCCTGTCCGCGAGATAGGTTGCGCGATCCCATCCGAGCGCACTTCGGGCCAGAACCTCGGCGTCGATCACCGCCTCCTGGCGCTTGAGTCCAGCCGAGACGAGGCGTGCTCTTGCCGCATCGACATGTTCGCGGACGGTCGTCATGTGGCGATCTTGTCTTTCCTGAGTTGCGCGGACTGATAGTGCGTCGACAACGTATTGATCATCTCGTTCACATCGCCGTCGAGCATCTGTGACAGTCGATGGGTCGTGAAACCAATTCGGTGGTCGGTCACCCGATTTTGTGAAAAGTTGTAGGTACGAATCTTTTCCGCCCGTTCACCGCTTCCGACCTGCGTCCGGCGGTCCTGAGCGATTTCGTCCTGCTGTCGCTTCATTTCGATCTCATACAGTCGGGAGCGCAACACTTTCATCGCCTTCGCTTTGTTCTTGATCTGCGATTTTTCGTCCTGCTGTGACACCACGAGATTGGTCGGGAGGTGGGTGATTCGGACCGCCGAATAAGTGGTGTTGACGCTTTGACCTCCTGGTCCACTCGAACAGAACGTGTCAATTCTAAGGTCCTTGGGGTCTATTTGAATGTCGACCTCCTCGGCTTCTGGTAACACCGCGACGGTCGCTGTCGATGTATGAATGCGGCCACTGGCTTCGGTGGCCGGTACCCGTTGGACTCGGTGAACCCCACTTTCGTATTTTAAACGGCTATAGACGCGCTGACCCTCAATCAGCGCCACGATTTCCTTGAGCGAACCAACACCCGTCTCGTGTGACGAGAGCACCTCGACCCGCCATCCCTGGTTTTCCGCAAAGCGCAAGTACATGCGAAACAGGTCGGCGGCAAACAGCCCGGCCTCGTCACCGCCTGTTCCGGCTCTGATCTCTAGGACGACATTGCGCTCGTCGTTTTGATCTTTCGGAAGAAGAAGAACCTTGAGCTCGGCGATGAGTGCATCTCGGCGCTGCTCCAGTGCGGTTAGCTCTAGGCGGGCGAGTTCTTGGAATTCGGGATCCTCGCCGGTTCCCTCGGTAAGCTCATGGGCCTGAGCCGCCTCTTCGACGACCGCCTTGTATTCTCTGTAGGTCTCCACGAGGCCCTGAATCTCCGATAACGCTTTGGTGTGCTTGCGGTACTTGTTCGGATTAGACTGCACCGTGACAGTGCTGACCAGGGCCATCAGTTCGTCGTATCGCGCCTCGACCGCGTTGAGCTTGTCTAACATTTTGGTCACGGCCTCACGTGCGAGCGGTGTTGTGATCCTCCTGACACTGGGGGCAAGAATGCCACCTCATCGCCGTCGGACAGGGTGTGGTCCATCTTTGCGTACTCTTCATTAATGGCCGTCGCGACGCCACCTCTATATCCTGCCAAGTCCGCGTGTTCGGTTGCCAACGAATTCCACAGGACTCTCGCCGTCGAGCCGTCTGGAAGCTCTCGATGCAACTCGCTTGCACCCGCAATATCTCTGAGGCGTGCAAACAGTCTGACTGTTACCTGCATGCGCGTCGATACGCGTCTTCACGCGCGCCCTCGTCATCCGGATCTGCCGTGGCACCCTCAATCCACACGTCTCCGCCATCGAAAAACTCGTGTTTCCAGATTGGGGCAATCTGCTTGATCCGCTCGATCGCGTAGCGACAGCCGGCAAACGACTCGCCACGGTGGGGAGAGGCGGCCGCGATTGCGACACTGGTCTCACCGACCGCTAGTGTTCCGAGACGATGATGCAGTGCGATGGCGATGCCTGGCCATTGGTCCCGAGATTCTGCCGCGATCTGCTCGAAGGTCTTAATCGCGAGCGGTTCGTACGCCTCGTACTCCAGTCGCAAAACCTGTTTTCCTAGGTTTTGGCCTCTTACCTGACCTAAAAACGATGTGACGGCCCCGTTCGGGTTCGACGTGTCTTTTACGATTTCGTAAACCGTTTGAAGGACTCGGTTCACGTCAAGCGCCTCCTGTGTAATGAGGAACTGCGAAGTCGCCATTTTTTGAGTATAACAGCCGTTCCTAAACCTACTCCGGCCTCTCGTCAGAGATTGCCGTTGCCGCGGCCGTCCCCACTCCCGTGGCGACCGCTCGGCACACCATTCGCAAAGTGCGCGAGGACGCTCGTTCCGGTACCGACCGCTGACCCGTGCCGAATCGCCTGGCAGACGTAGGACTTCGCGGCATCGACGGCGAGGGCGAGGGGCTGGTTTCTAGACAGGGCCGCAGTGATCGCGGCGCTGAATGTGCAACCACTTCCGTGACTGTTTGCCCGTATGAGACGGGGTCCAGAAAACTCGATGAGGTCATGGCCGTCATAGAAGATGTCAATCACCTCCTCAGTCGGGAGGTGTCCACCGGTGACAACGACCGCGCCGGCGCCAAGGTCGACGATTCGTCGTGCGGCATCTCGTGCATCAGCAAGCGAATCAATCGAGCGGCGGGCAATCAGCTCGGCCTCCATTCGGTTCGGCGTGATACAGCAGGCCCTCGGCAGCAATTTCGTCCGGAGCGCCTCAAGGCCATCGGCGTCTAGCAGTCGGTGCCCACTCGTTGAGATGATCACTGGATCTACAACGACCGACGGGATGTTGAGTTCATCGATACAGGTCGCCACCACGTCGACAATGCTTCGATGGGCAAGCATCCCTGTCTTGGCGGCATTGACACCGAAGCTACCGACCACGGCTGCGATCTGGGCACTGACCACATCGGCCGGTATGTTGTGCACGGCTGTGACGTCAAGGGCGTTCTGAGCCGTAACTGCGGTGATGGCGCACACGCCGTACACTTCATGGGCGGCGAAGGTCTTGAGATCGGCCTGAATTCCAGCGCCCGCGCCGGAGTCACTACCGGCAATCGTCAGCGCTGTTGTCATTGCTGTTCACGAGACGTCACCGGGAGTCACGGCTACAAGGCCGGCCGGTCGGAGCCGGGATGGCCGAAGACTAGAAAGTATTGATACGTCAGGAACTCCTCTCGAGCGAGCAGCTGGAGGCCCGCGCGCTCGGCATCCCGAATAACCGCATTGGGTTCTACCCGCTCGTCAGGAGGAGGTCCGGGGCCTCCTCCTTCAAGTCTGAAATCTATAATTCCGATACGACCGTTAGGCTTCAGTGACGCGGCTGCATTACCCAGGAGGGCAACGGGGTCGGTCATTTCTGGGTATGTGGACACGATCAGGACGGCGTCAAGGCCAGTCGGTAGTCGCGGGTCGTTTGATAACCCGAGGACCGTCATCACGTTTGTAAGTCCTTCTCTCGTCACCCGTCTCGCAATCGATTCGATCATCTGGGGCTGGATGTCTTCAGCGTACACCCGTCCATGCGGACCCACGCGACGTGACAGCCGCACGGTGAACCAGCCACCACCAGCACCGAGGTCGGCAACGCTCGCACCGTCGGCGATACCGAGTGCGTCCATCACTTGCTCAGGCTGCTGCCAGGCGTCACGGTCTGGGCCCTCAAGGAGGCCTAGGTCCTCCGGTGGAAACAGTCGTCCGTGCGGTACGAGGTAGCGTCGTGCCCTGACGAGCGCAGGATCGATGTCTGTCTGAGCGACGGCTCGCGCGGACCAAGACGAAACACCCACCAGCAGCACTACGGCCGCGACTGCGGCGGCGGCCGCACGGCCTGGAAGCCGATCTTTGCAGTGTCGCATTATCGTTCTCACCGTGATACGAATTATATGGTTCTTGAGACGGTGAGGAGACCTATGTCACGACAGGAGGGGGGCAAGGTAGATTGGCACCCGTTACAAAGGTGTGCATGGCGGGGCGGATGTATCCCTGTTCGACCGCACTGACGTCCAGATCGCAGGTTGAGAGATCCTCGACCGGGAGCAGCGCGAACGCCGTCGGTCGCCGGACGGCGATGCACTTGAGATAACCACCACACTGCCGGCAGAGCTCAAGGTGTCGCGACGGTTGTTCAGGCTCAACCGCGGCGGTGATCAGTGAAGCGCCGGCCTTGTCGCAATAAATGCAGTGCCGGAGTCTGGGTGTCCATGCAGAGCCACAGAAGGAGCATCGGAGCGACCGTCTCGTCGTTGGTTTAATCCGTTCGCCGAAGGCAGGCCACGACCCGCAGGCGGCACAGAATCCGTGATCCCACCTATCAGTTGCCAGACGGAGCTTGTCCTCTTGCTCGGGGAGATCGGTGAGGAGTTGTCGTTGGAGACGGTACGCGATCGGTCCGGATGCCAGCTCGGCCACGAGCCAGAGCAGGTCCGGCGCAACACCCACATGATGTGCCTTGCTACGAATCGCTTCCTGCTGTCGTCCGAGCGAAGCCGCCATGAGTGACCCGATGTCAATCTCCCCGCGTGCGAGGGTTTCCCCTAGCCGGCCTGCCGCCCCTCCGGCCTCGCCTGATAACAGGTCCTCGCAGAAGCCCAGCACGAAAGGAACCATCGGTTGAGCATCGACCACGATCGCCTCACCTACCAGAATGGGAGTATGACGGCGCAGCTTTTCGGCACTCTGTGCGGGGGTGAGGTCGAGCGTTGCAGGGAGTTTTTTGTTGACGATTGCTGCCAGCTCCTGGCTTCGAGTTACAAGCCGACGCTGCAGCACGATCGCTGGCTCAAGGTCAGGCCGCCGGGCGAGGGTTGCGTGCCATTGGTGTTCGGCTGCCTCGAGATCGCAACATGCAGATAGTCGGTAAGTCATTTTCGGAAAAGAACTTAATACGATGACGGCGTCTAATGTTTAGCCGTGGCCTTGTGGGTCTTCGAAGACCGTCAGTATAATCATAAGGAATCGAAGAGGAAATAAAATGACAGTGACAGCGATAGAGACACCGATCAGTGTGACCGATGAGGCAGCGAGTAGGATCTCGCAGCTGCTGTCGGAGGACAACAAGTCGACCGCCGGGCTCCGGGTGTTTGTGCAGGGTGGCGGATGCTCTGGGTTTCAGTATGGCCTGATGATCGAGGAGAGTGTTGGCGACGGCGACACCGATCAAATTTTCGCCTCGAATGGGGTCAAGGTTTTCGTCGATCCCATTAGCGTCCGGTATCTGGCCGGTGCAGAGGTCGACTTCGTCGACAACCTGACCGGCGGTGGGTTCACAATCAAGAACCCTACCGCCAAGACGACCTGTGGTTGCGGTCAGTCATTCGGAGTATAGCGCGCTTTTCGGCGAACCTTTCGTTGCCCGGAGTATGGTGCCGGCCACGGCTAGGTCCCACTGGAGGTGCTCGCGCCGAGCGTTGGTCGCTCGATGACCTTTACTATCAAGCGAAATGGAACCGCAGTCGGAGTACATTGAGCGTCTCAGACCGCCCGGCAGTCGGCGGTCGACAAAGCGTGAGTTAATCGTCGATGTGTTCCTTCGTCAGGAAGGGCACCTGAGCGCCGATGACCTTGTCGGTCTGATCAAGTCAGAGGACCAGAAGATCAGCCGCGCCACTGTCTACCGGACACTCCAGTGGATGGTGGAGGCCGGAATCGCGCGGAAGGTCGATTTCGGCGAAGGACGTTTCCGTTTCGAGCATTCTTACCGCCATCCCCGTCATTTTCATCTCATTTGCAAGACTTGCAATCGGTCATTTGAGTTTCTTAGCTCGGATATCGAGTCATTAATCGAGGAGATATCGAGCGCCCGGCGATTTGCTTCACGCCAGAGTGTTGTCCAGGTATACGGAACCTGTGACGAGTGCCAGACGGGCCGGAGTGAGCCTGGAGGACCGGTGCCGACCGAGCTTCTCTTTGCGCGCGATGCCCTGAGGATCGCGATAGCCACAGAGCGCAGCGGCCTGGAGTTCTACACGCGCGCAGCTCAAGTGACGAAGGACAAGCGCGGACGACGCGTTTTTAAGCGGTTGGCCGAAGAAGAAAAAGATCACCTCGGCAAGCTTGAGTTACGGTACCAGGAACTGTTGGGCCAAGACCCTGGGCTTGAGTCTCGCCCGACGTTTCTTTTCTTCAAAGGCGCCGCAAACGGACTGTTCGCGGCCGGTGCAGACGAGCTAAAGAAGGGCGTAGACGACAGGGAGGCACTGCTGATCGGGATCCGATGCGAACGTGGTTCCCACCGTTTTTTTCGACGTTACGGTGAGCGGTTCGAGGATTCCGAGGGGAAGCAGATTTTTCTCGAGTTTGCCGACGAAGAGCGCGAGCATCTCGAACTGCTCATCCGGGAGTATCGGGCGCTCGCCCAGCGTCAGTCGAAGGACCGGCCTCGGCCCACCAAGAGGAGGCGCCGCGCCACGGCATAGGTCCGATAATGTGATCGATCTTCACCTACACACAACCGCCTCGGATGGCCGACTCGCTCCTGCCGATCTTGTCGCCCGGGCTCATGATGCCGGCGTTCGGACTCTGAGCGTTACAGACCATGACACCATGGCTGGGGTTCCGGCCGCTGCCAGGGCAGCCTCTGAACTCGGACTAGAATTTCTGCCCGGCGTCGAGATCACCGCAGTGCTCGATCAACGGGATGTCCACCTACTAGGATATTTTTTGGACCCTTCACCTCCGGCGCTTGAATCGTTTCTACACTCTCAGCGCGACGACAGGATTACGCGTGCGCGTGCGATATCCGAGAAACTGGATGAACTCGGCGTTCCGATCGCAATCGAACCGATAGTCGAGTCAGCCGTGGCAGAAGGGCGATCGGTGGCACGCCCACTGCTCGCACGCGCCTTGGTCGCCGCGGGCCACGCGAACAGCCTTCGCGAGGCGTTCGATCGCTGGATTGGGGATGGTCGGACCGCGTACGTCCCTCGGACTGGGTCGTCACCCGCTGACGTCGTACGCCTTATCTCGAGAGCCGGAGGGGTCTGCTCGATCGCCCACCCGAGGCTGCTGAATCGAGACCATCTGGTTCCCAGCCTTGCCAAGGCCGGTTTAGCTGCCATCGAGGTGTATCACCCCGAGCACGACCGCTTGGCCAAAAAACACTATCGGCAACTCGCGGTTCAGCACGATCTTGCCGTCAGCGGGGGCTCAGATTTTCACGGTGACGACCATCATCGTGCGTCCAGCCTCGGGTCGGTCGGTGTTCCACAAGAGGCGTTCATTCCGTTGCTTCAGCGGCTGGTCGTTGCCCACAGTGTTATTCATGGGGGGCAGTGATTCGCGGACGGCCTCACCATTCGTTCTGCGCTGTCTGAGCGATCTTCGTCCAGCCCTCGGTTCTCGACCTACGGCGCTGGATGTCGCGATGGGTTCCGGTCGGCATGCCGCGGCTCTCGCGGAATCCGGGTTTCGTGTGTTCGGCGTCGACTGCGACTACGAGCGAGTCGGTCAGGCTCTGCGCCGGCTTCGAGTGGGAGGGTATAACCCATGTTTCTGGGTAGCCGATCTTGAGTTGTGCCCCCTCCCCAAAGGTCGCTTCGACGTGGTCCTCTGCACGCGATATCTGCAGCGAACGTTGTGGTCTCGACTCCAACAGGCCGTCGCGCCACGCGGCTTTGTACTGTATGAGACCTTTACGGCTGAGCAATGCTTCTACGAGTGGGGGCCGCGGTCATCCAAGCATCTCCTACGACCAGGAGAGTTGCGAGGGGTGTTCGCCGACTGGGACCTCTGGGTTTATGAGGAGCGCAGCGCCCCCGCTGCGGAGGCCGGTCTTCTCGTGCGGCGCCCGGGCGGTGGCTGATATGATCGACAGGTGTCCGCTGCCCTCATCACTATCACTGTACTCGGTCTCGCAGGACTGATTTTTTCCGCCACTATCGGGTTTGTGGCTGCGAGTTCCGTTGAGGTCTCCCGTCACGTCAGCTTCGGCATCTTCTTCACACTGATCACGTTACTGGCCCATTCGATGACGATGTTCTATCTCATCGGTAAGGGTAAGGCAGTCCGCGAAGCCGTGACTGAGGGCAACCTTTCGCCCGAACTCTACGCGAAGGTGGTGCGTGCTCGGAAGCCGGTCTTCTCGATCTCGACGGTCGCCATGCTTCTGACCATGACCACGGCGATCGTCGGTGGTGGTGTCGATACCGGCGTCCTTCCCATATTCATCCACTCCATGCTTGCCGTCTCGGCGATCGCCACGAATGTCATGGCGCTTCGGGCAGAGGTCGGAGCCATGGTTGTGAGCTCGCGCGTCGTGGAGGAGGTCGATACACTTCTGGCTTCAGCCGAGTCGACATCGCATTCGTGAGTGGGCATCGTACGGGGCACCTGAGACTTCTTCTCTTCGACATCGACGGGACGCTGCTGCTGTCTGGCGGAGCCGGTCTGCGTGCGCTCAATCAGGCCTTTCTAGATCTGCTCGGAACTGCGAACGCGTTCGACGGGATCCCAGTCGCGGGCCGGACCGATCCGCTGCTACTCAATGACGCCACGGCTCGGATCGGAGTCGTACTCGACAGAGTCCAGCGACGACGCTTCCATGATCGATATTGTGACCTTCTCGAGCACGAGATCCTCCAGCCAGGGCCGAGAAAGGGCCTCATGCCAGGTGTCGAAGAGTTACTCAAAAAGGTGCATCATCAGCCCGAGCTGTGTGTCGGCCTGCTGACCGGAAACTTCGCGCGTGCTGCACGGATCAAGCTGGAATATTTTAGGCTGTGGCCCTTCTTCGTGTGCGGCGCGTATGGTGATGACGCGGCCCAGCGCGACGACCTTGTCCCGGTAGCGGTGGGTCGCGCTCGTACGGCTGGGGCTATAGTGCGTTCCCCAGCACAAGTCGTGGTCATCGGCGACACGCCGCTCGACATCCGCTGTGCGACAGCGGCCGGCGCGCGGTCGATTGCCGTGGCTACCGGGTTGTTCGATGTGCAGACCCTCGAGCAAAAAGGTGCCACGGCGGTGCTTCCAGATCTCACAGACTGGAAGGCGTTCCTCGCGATTCTTGACGAGTTCTAACGCCATGTCTGGCCGTCACCGACCCGAAGAGTGGAGCGCGAGATGGACACGTGCGACAGCATGCATGAACCCGCCTACCTGTGCGTAGTCATCGCTTGCCGCGGCTCTAATGTGCTCGACTGACTCTTGCCGATTTCCTAGCGCTTCGGCATAGAGACCCAGATACAGATGGGCAAAAAATTCGGCATTCGGCCTGCCGTTGGTGGCAGCCATTACGTCGACTGCAGTTTGCGATCCGGAGAGCAATCCGTACACTTCTTGCATCGGGACCCGTGGGTCTAGCCCCACGGGTAGTAGGGCCGCCCTGGCCGCTCTTGGTGATTCCGCACGGGCGACGCAAAGGAAATGCCAGGCGGCGTTTTCTACGTCGTTTGGGTTGACGGTACGGTGCGACTCGAACTGCTCCCGACAATCCTCGTAACGCCCGGCGTAGTACAAGACGATACCGCGCTGCCAAAGCCTCGGCTTAAAGTTAGGGGCGAGGGACACCAACTCGTCGAAACCGTTCGCCGACTCAGCGATGTCGTGGTTTAAGAAATCGCGGGTCGCCTGGTCGAAGACTGTCTGCGGGTCCGCGTTGGACCGCTGCGCCTCTGGGCTGACCGTCGTCACCAGAATTCCGTAAAGACAGACCGTTCCCAGGCGCCTGGCGAACTGTCGTGTTCCTCGTTCAATCGTGCCCATCATGATGTCGATCTCGTCACTGAGTATGGTACCTTGCGCGTGTGAGGTTCCGACAGAGCTGGTGTTTGACAGTGACGGTTCTTGTTACGGCGTTCGTCATCGTGGCGATGGTCGCAGGATGTCGCGAAGTGAGGCCGCCGGCCGAACACGCGGAAGCTCCGCGTGATCCGACCGAAATGCCATTGGACAACATGCAATACTCGATTCTTAAGATGGCGACCGCACATGGCGCTTTCACGCTCGAAGTCGAGGTCGACAAAGGAGTCGACACTTTCGCGCTTGCCCGTCAGTTGATCGCACCGCTCAAGGCACAATACGCTGAGGTACTGGTGTACTTTTACGATCGCGCCGGCGAGGGCGAGTTGCCGATGAGACGGGTTCAGTGGACGGAAGGCAGAGCGTATACTGAGATCGAGTACTGAGGAAGAACGAATGAAAACAGCGAAGAAGCTCACGCTAGACGATGCTCGCATCATCATGACGGCAGCCGAGACGAAGTCACGCGAGATTGGTGTCGACATGGATATTGCCGTCACGGATGACAACGGAAGCCTGTTGATGTTTCACCGAATGGATGATGCCAGGATTACGAGCATTGAAATTGCGATCAGCAAAGCGTTCACGGCAGCAGCTGCTCGTCGGTCGACTCGCGCCTACGGAGAGGTGAGCGGACCGGGCGGACCCGCGTTTGGTATCCACGTGAGCCATCAAGGTCGTTTTATGATCGTGGCTGGTGGTCTCCCGATTTTTGTCGACGACCAGATTGTTGGTGGCGTGGGATGTAGCTCCGGGCACCCGGATCAGGACGAGGAGGTCGCTCAGGCCGGTATCGACGCACTGTGGGCCGCACTTGCGGGGCAAGGCGCGTAGATCAGACGAGCCTCTACCACTGGTTGGCAAGCTGATAATCTTCCAGGAACCGATCCACGTAGGAGTTGAACGCGTTCGGAGCCGAGTTGACTGCGTTCTGCCGGTTCGTCGTGCCCAGCGCCTATGCCTACCACCTGTATCTAGCACTTGACCCCGGGCGTGAGGTCGAGTGAGGCGACCGAATCGGTCGGCGCGGTAGGCTAGGGCGCGATTGAGTACCAAATCTTAGCATCACCTGTAGTTGACGGCTTGCTCGACCAATTGGACTGACACGAGAAATGCACGTCCCGCTGGCTGCGTTGACCGCCTAGGCGGCGACCCTGCGTTAAGGATCACCGCGAGTGCTCAGGTCGTCCACGTGGGCCGGTACAAAGCTGTATTACGAAAAGGTCAGGGACCGCGGTAGTTGGGATTTTCCGTTGGTCAATGTCGCATCGGCGATGATGGAGAGCAACGGTGTCATCGACCAAGCCCGCGTCGTTGTGAACGGTGTGGCACCCTACCCGGTAAGGTTGACAGACGTCGAGGATTCGCTCCGCGGGCAGGCGATCAGTGAGGACCTGGCCGAGCGTGTCGGCCAGATTGCCATTCGTGGCGTCGAGCCATTGACGCACAACGGCTTTAAAGTGTCCTTGATGAAGAACCTTGTGAAGCGAGCGGTTCGTGGAGGGCCTGCCGCTTAAGCAGGCCCGGTCAGACTTAGGCTTAGGCGCAGAAGAAGTCAGCCGGCGAGATGGGTGTCATGCTCGTCTCGCCGTTTGTATTTACCCACCCAGAGTCCCTTCGTCGTCAACCCTCCGGGCAAGCTTGTGCTGGCAATCGTCACACACCCATGCCATCTCCTCACCGGTTCCAGGACCAAAAGTCAGGAGGCTGCCGGTGAGACGATGGGAGGCACACAGAGAGCAGATGCGGGTGAAGGCGGCGGCTGAGTTCCGCGCTTCACGCAGCGCTGGCGGTTGGATTAGCGGCATGTGCACCTCCTAGAGAATAGAGAAATTAGGCAATTGGATGTTCGTATTATCCCCGCATTGTGCTTCGCGTAATAGTGTGAATCAACAAGAAAAAATTCCCTATGATAGGGCGGTTAGCCTAACAGTAATGAGGTGAGTAACCTACGGTCGTGACCGACCGGTCCATGAATTGGCGGAAGCGCCTGGGAGTCGAACCCAGCCCCCCCGCGTTGGCGGGGAGCGACCGGTTTTGAAGACCGGGAGGGTCACCGGGCCCCGTTCGCTTCCGGATCTTCATCCGCCACCGATGACGCCGTTACCTAGTCGGCTCTCTGCAAACGGATGTGCTGGCTAGTTTCAGGTCAGAGCCAGGCGACTAACTCGCTCCGCCCCGTGGGCCGGAGGAAGAAAACGATCTTCGTGAAACCGGCTTCCCAGCTTCACGCAGGTACACCTAGCCTTCGATTAACCGAACTTCTCCGGCGCGTGGCCCCTTTTGCGACTCCTCGATGTTGAAGTCTACCCGCTGCCCCTCTCTTAGGAGCTCGAATACGGCACCACGGACCGAGCTACGGTGAAAGAAGTGCTCAACACCACCTTCGTCGCGGATGAAGCCGAACCCCTTGTCAATCAACAGACGTGCGATCGTCCCACTTGGCATGTGGTTCCTCCGAAGCTCGCAGCACTGGTCATCGAGTAGACCACTACTACGCTTCCGTGAGCCATGGCGCCCATTCCCTGACACCCGGCCGAAGCGTTTAGCGGCGCGCCTCGGGCACCAAAGCCTATGTTAGGCTCAGGGTTTAATCCAGGCCCAAAGGCGAACAGTTTATTGAGGTATTTGCCAGAAGTCAACCATTTGCGCACGTTTAGCGGAATTCGAGCCCCGGCCCTACTAGGGCTTCTTAGCGACCGCTCCCGTCTTTTCTTCGGGTGGAAACTCGGGCGACGGTTTTGTGTGAGGGGGTGCGGACGAGACCACAGATTTGGCCTCATTCGCCACGGGTCTTGCCTGCGGCGCGGCCACATCTGACTGAGGCGCCGCCGGCTTGGTGGTCTTCGGTGGCACGGGTTTCTTGGGTGGTGGATATGTGGTCCAGAAGTGCCGCCCGCATGCTTGGCATTCCCAGAATTGCTGAGGGGTCCAGGTGTCGTCAGGTCCAGGGTCCTTGAGCTCCATCTGGTTACCACAACGCTGGCACCGGATCTGAATCTGGACGTCGTGCATGGGCGGATTCTACAGCGCGAGGTTAGACTTGGCTAGTTCCCTGCCGAGACACTGATTTCACGGCGAGATGGGATTGGATTTGTATGAGTATTATCGTTCCTGGCGTCGTGCTGTGCGCCGGCCGTTCCAGCCGTATGGGTCAACCTAAGGCGCTCCTACCAACATCGACGCGTAATGAAACGTTCATCGGCAGAATTGTGCATGTGCTCCGTCAAGGTGGCGTCGATGATGTTGTTGTCGTAGTTGGTCCAGGTATCCCACCGCTCGACGCCGCGCTGGCACACGAGGATCCACCTCCCCGCGTAGTTTTAAACCCGTCGCCGGATCGGGGGCAACTCTCATCATTACTTGTCGGGTTGAGGGCTATCGACCGGCCTGGTGTAGGCGGGGTTCTCGTCACCTTGGTCGATGTGCCATTGATCGATGTCGAGACCGTGTCTCGATTGAGGGACGCACACCAGCGAACCCGTGCGCCGGTCGTCAGGCCGGTCAAAAACGGACGGCATGGGCATCCAGTGATCTTTGATCGCGTCGTCTTTGATGAGTTGAGGTGCACCAACCCAGACGGCGGCGCAAAGACTGTGGTCCACGCTCATCTGACTGACACGGTAGAGGTTGCCGTGGAGGTAGACGGCCCGTTTCTCGACATTGATACACCGTCGGAATACAAGCGGATCTTTAACCGGGAGCTTCCACCCGTGTCTGGTACCTGCCTCGGCTGATTCGTTGATCATCGCCAGTGGTGCGCATAGAATGGCTCGGTTGGGCCAGTGGCGCAGTTGGGAGCGCGCGTGAATGGCATTCACGAGGTCGCCGGTTCGATCCCGGCCTGGTCCACCACTTCGTTTCTCGCCCGCTCAATACTCCAAGAACATCCTCTGGATTTCTCGCAGGTCGGTGGTCACGGCCAGAGCCAGCATCAACAGGATCCGGGCCTTCACTGGGGAGAGATCCTCACCACCGATCCGCGGGGCTGTGAGCGATCCTTGTCCGGGCGTCACCTTGCGCCCCGCTTGTCGTTCGGCGGGCACCCGACCACGGCCAGTCCGGCTGGTGACGACGACGGGCGTGCCGGTGTGGCTGACCGCCGTGATCGCCTTGCGTTGCTCGCGACTAACCGACCCGGCCCCCGCCCCAGCTTCGACTGCCCGTGTGATCAAATCGCCCGGCGCATCTTGGTAGCTAAGCAAGACATCGACCCGTGGCAGCCGGTCGATCGATGTCACATCAAACTCGCTCGAAGCGGTGTGGCGACGTTCAGTTCGGCGGTAATATACGACCCGGTCGGTGTCCACCAGGCCGAGGACACCATAGCCTGGTGCGGAAAACGCTTGCAGGCTCTGGGTGTTCGTTTTCGAGACCTCGCGTGCTGAGTTGATCTCGTTGTTGAGGACGACGAGGACCCCTTTTCCACGCGACGCGCCGTCTGCCGCGACCCGGAAGCCTTGCAGGAGGTTGGCCGCGCCGTCGTAGCTCAACGATTGAGGCGGTCGCATGGAGCCGACGACAACCACTGGCTTATCGCTGCGGACGGTCAGATGGAGAAAGTACGCAGTCTCCTCGAGGGTGTCCGTTCCGGTTGTAACTACGATGCCCGTAAGGTCGGGACGGCCAGACAGAAGCTCGTTGACCCGGCGCGAGAGCTTCAGCCATTGGTCGAGAGTCAGCATGCTGCTCGCGACGTTGTCAAACTGCTCAGCCTCGGAGACGGCATACCGATCGAGGAAGGGAATCAGTTCGATCAGTTGCTCGGCGGTCAGACGTCCGCCGGGTCGATTCGATATAGTGCCGCCGGTGGCGATCAAGCGTATCGTTGGGAGCGAGTCCGGCTGACCGGCAAAGACGCACGGTGCGTCTAGCAGGAGCGGAATCACCAAAACCGCGAGCAGTATAGCTGTCGGACTTGGCGGCAACGGCTGCAGGCTGTCAGCATCTGCCTAGGACCACTGGATGTCACACCAGCAGCCTACTATACCGGGCTAAGCGGAGTTAGATGCCACCTGGTGGGCCCTCGTGAGGAAGCTGACCAAAAGATCGGCAGCCTCAGACGCTGTTCGGCCGTAGAAAGGCATCAGAGCGGTTGGGCCGCCAGGCAGTGTCACGAGATACGCCCGCCAGCGGTCAGGCCTTAGGGCCGACACTTCGATTTCGTAGACACGGCCGTTGATGGTCTCTTCGAAACGGTGTAACTTCACGTCGCCGAGGTCTCTGGATATTAAGGGCTTGAGGCTGCCTTGGCGACAGACCTCAATAGACGCCGAATTTTATCGCGATGAGCGGTACCGTCAAGCGAAGCAACACGCGAAGACATCGTCAACACCTGGAGACCAGGCGCAGGCCTCCGGTACAACGCGAACGAAATGTACACCGTGTCTCGCTCTCCACATCACTTACACAGCGTTTCCACATGTTTTACACAGACGGCGGCTGGTTTTGACGACGCCTCGCCACTTCCGCCTTTTTCGTACGCCCGGCCTGGCGTCGTTTCAGCAGGCCATAGTGGCACTTGCCGCTGAGTCTGATCCGTGGCGAGCGCGACAGACGGCGGTTCTCGTCCCGACCACGGCGGCGGCGACCCAGCTCAGTCGCACGATTGAGACAGACATGGTCGCCGCGGCAGAGGCGCCGAGCGTGCGAGTCGTGCCGTTTCTCTTGACCCGCGACCAGTGGTATAGAGAGATGCATACTTGTCTCGAAGGTTCGGTGTCTTACCTGTCGACGCTCGAACGTCACGTCTGCATGCTGGCCTCGGCGCGGCAGGCGCAGGCCCATGATGTGGCGCCCCCGTTCAAACTCAGGCCCGGCCTTATCCCAGCCGTCGTCAGCTTTTATGACCAACTACAACGCCATCGGAAATCGGTTAACGGCTTTGACCGCTCGGTGACGGCCGATTTGGAGCCAACTGTTGACTTGGACCGCGGCGCGCGTCGTTTGCTCCGGCAGACGAAATTTCTCGTCGCCACTTTCAGACGGTACGAGGCGAGGCTGGACTCACTGGGCGGTGTTGACGAGCACGGCCTCAGGTCGCTACTGACAGGGAGGGCGACGACTCCGTTTCGGAGAGTGGTTGTCGCGGTGCCGGACCATGTCGTCGATTCCTCTGGCTTGTGGCCGGCCGATTATGATCTGCTAACCCGGCTGCCGGGTCTCGAGGAACTCGATGTTGTGGCGACGGAGCGTGTGCTCGACTCCGGCTTCTACGAACGGATCACCGATCTGCTCCCAGGTCTCCAGGAGGAACGCGTCAAACTTGACTCCGCTGATCGCGACCGACCTCCGCTAGTCGTTGTCCCCCCGGAGGGTGACCAGAATCATTTCGTTTGGCGCGACCGGGAGGAGGAGCTTCTCGCCGTTGCTAGAAGTGTGAAGACGTCGGCGAGACACGGTCACGGCGGTCCAAGAGACGACGTCACCCTCGACCGTAAGGTCGGCGTGGTGTATCGCCGGCCACTACCGTATCTCTATCTTGCGCGACAGCTGTTTCGGCAGGCCCGGCTACCGTTCGAGACACTGGACGCGTTGCCCCTCGCGGCCGAGCCGTATGCTGCGGCACTCGACCTCGTTTGTTCGTTCGTGACCTCGGGGTACGACCGGCCTGCTGCCGTAGCGTTGCTTCGGTCCCCACACTTCGACTTTGAGAGTGGTGGTCAGCCGCTGGATATCGCGTCGGTCCACACTTTCGATCAAATGCTGAGAAGTGCCCGCTATTTGGGTGGCCGGCCGGCCTTGAGCCGTCTGGTGACACAGTGGCGAATGTCGGATTGCGGCGACGACGCAGGCCGCCATCGACCCGCTGCCGAAGTCGCAAGTTTGGTCCTGGAGTTGGCTGAGCTGCTACGGCCACTCGAGAACGATGGTCCACCCTCTATTCTGCTAGGCACCTTGGCCACGTTTCTCACCCGCTACGCGACCCGACGCATGCCGGCGGCGCCGCTTCGCGAACGAGAAACACGTGCCCGACGCGCCGTTTGGATAGCAGTGGACGAGTTACTGCGAGCACACACCGCGATCGATGACACACCAACATCTTTTACCGAGGTGGTTGCCAGGCTTCGGCGTTGGATCGAGATGCAGACGTTCGAGCCCATGACGGGCACCGAAGGGGTTCAACTCGTTGACGCACGGACCGCGGCCTATGGTCGCTATGACGACCTTTTTATCATCGGTCTGATCGACGGTGAATGGCCGGAGCGACCTGGACGAAGCATTTTGTTCCCGTCGGGTCTACTGATCCCGCTCGGCTGGCCGCGCGAACGTGACATCCTTCGTGGAGCCCGGGCGACGTTTCGAGACCTGTTGGCGCTTCCCGTCGACCGCGTGACGCTGTCGACCGTGTCACTCGAGAACGACGCCGCGGTCACGCCGTCAAGCTTTCTGGAGGAGGCCGACGACCAAACGCTTTCGCGCGTAACCTCGGATGTCGACCAAGCGGTCTGTGTCACACAAGAAGACGCGATGGCGTATGGCGCGATATTACCCGGCGACCTGGAAGGTTCGGCGGCACGATGGCTGGCGATGCGGACCGAAGACCACGACTGGCGAGCCCCACGTTTTCGAGGAGCGACGGGAGCCCGTGAGCCTACCACCTACGCGGTTCGTTCGCTGGAACAGTATCTCGACTGCCCGTTCAAATACTTCGCCGACCACGTTTTAAAACTGGGCGAAGAATCCGATGACGAGCGGCTGGTTGCTCCGCGTCGCCGTGGGTTACTTCTGCATCGTGTGTTTGAGACGTTTTTTCGGCAGTGGCACGACAGTGGTCATCGGTCTATCGCCGTCACCGATCTAGATGACGCGCGGTCGATGTTCAGAGAGCTGGCTGAGGCTGCGCTCCTTCAGCTTCCAGTGGATGACCGGGCGGTGTCACGAGCCTGGATATTCGGGTCGGCTGCCGCCCCTGGTCTTGCCGACCGACTGTTTCAACTTGAGGTGAGTCGACCGGCAGACGTGGTCGAGCGACTGACAGAGTTTCGTGTCGACGGAACGTTTCTGGTCGGCACCGGAGAGCATGGCCGTCGCGTGCGCCTGCGCGGCGTCGTAGACCGGGTCGATCTCTTTTCCGATGGAACATTCAGGGTTGTCGATTACAAGGCCAACCGGGCGCCGAATCGAAGCCGTTCTCTTCAGCTTCCTCTCTACGCTCGTGCTGTCGAGCAGCAGCTGAACTCGCCTGGCAGGAAAATGTGGCGGGCCGTGGACGCCGTGTACATCGCATTTGGTGAGCCGCGCCTGCAGGTGCCTCTGGGGCGCCGGGGGTTCGCGAGGGCCGTCACTGAGGGAGAGCGTCGGGCACTGGATGTTCTTGACCAGATCGAGCGCGGCAATTATCCGGTACGGCCTGCCGAGTTGTATCGGTGCTCGTATTGTCCGTATCCGACCGTGTGCCGGAAGGACTATGTCGGAGAAGAGTGATCGCCAGTCGTCGTTATTTTCCGGCCCGGATCGCGGTCGCGACGAATCGGCTCTGAAATCGCAGTTATCCGATCGTGCCGCCCGTGATTTTGCTACCGATCCCCATCATAACGTAGTGCTCGAAGCGTCGGCCGGCACTGGTAAGACGTCGGTGCTTGTGGAGCGCTATTTAAACTTGCTCCGTGCGGATGTCGAGCCGGTCAACGTTCTGGCGATGACGTTTACCCGCCAGGCCGCTGCGGAAATGCGCGGGAGAATCATCGCGCAGCTACGGTCGGATGCGGCACAGTCATCGTCTGCACGCACACGTTGGAACGTGCTTCGAGATCGCCTTGGGGAGATTTCAATTAGTACGGTAGATGCCTTCTGTCTGGCCTTACTCCGTGAGTTTCCATTAGAAGCAGACCTGGACCCAGGATTCAGCCTCGCGGATGAGACTGAAGTCCCTCAGCTCGTTCAGGCTGCCGTCGAGCGAGCACTGACGATCGGCGCCAGGCTGGCAAGAAACGATTCGGGTGTGGCCGCTTTGCTGGCTCGGCTCGGTCACCGGCGCACGCATACCGCGTTGGCCGCACTGCTCGAGCGCCGGCTCGTCGTGCCGACAGCCCTTCACCGCTTCCTGACTGCGGCGCCACATGCGCGCACAATGGACGGGGTGTGTGGCGATGCGTGTCACCAATTGACCGACTGGATAACAGGGGACCGCCGTCAGCTCGATTTGATGCTCGCGGTGGGTCCCGGCGACGATGCGACGTTTTCGATCGTCGCACGGGATTTCCAGCGCATTGCCACTCTGACTGATTTCGATCCAGGCGTGGCACGGGGAAGTCTGGATCGTATTCGCGAGTTCTTCCTGACGCAGCGAGGCATGCCACGTCGCGACTTCAGTTCTAGCGGGACGCTTTCGGCTCTGGCGAAACGGACGTACCGCGAGGCCGCCACGGCGGTGGCATTACACGTGCGCGATGTCATGTACAGGTTCGACCGCGACGTAAACGTCGTAATGGTCCGGGCGGTTCAGCGGTTGTTTGGTGTTACCGTTTCCGAGTATCAGCGGGAGCTGGAGGCGAGGGCGCAGCTGGATTTTTCTGACGTGCTCCAGAGAGCCATCGAATTACTCCAACAGATGGATGAATTCGCGCGCTCGCGGTATCGTCTCGAATCTCGCTACCAGCACGTATTAATCGACGAGTTTCAGGACACGAGCCGCGCCCAATGGGAGCTTGTATCTCTATTGGTAAAGGCCTGGGGCGAGGGGAGCGGACTGGTCGACGAGGCCCCTGTGCCGCCGACCGTCTTTATTGTTGGCGACCGGAAACAGTCGATCTACAGATTTCGCGACGCGGACGGTTCGGTCTTCCATACTGCTGTTCGAGAAATTGCGTCGCTTCGTCCCGGTGACGAGGTGCGTCGGTCGATTGCCCACAGTTTTCGCGCGGTGCCAGGACTGTTGAGCTTCGTGAATGATCTTTTTGAGGCGATCGCGATGGTGTCCGAGCGGTCAGATGGGTTTACGTATGAATCTCACGACCGTTTCCCGCTCCAGACCCACGACCCGGCGGACACAGCTCTTCCGGCAGAGCCGACCGACGGAAATCCTGTTTCTACTCGACCACTTGGAGTTGCAGTTGCCGATGATGTTGAGACCTGCGCATCGATGGTGGCGTGTGAGATCGAGCGTCTGTTTAGCGAAGAGCGAGTACGGTCTGTAGATGGTTTAAGAGAGCGAGCAATCCGGCCTGGTGACATAGCGATCCTGTTTAGGGCTCGCCAAAGCCACCGGGAGTTCGACCGTGCGCTCGAGCAACGTTCAATTCCGACATATGTCTACAAGGGGCTCGGGTTCTTCGACGTTGACGAGATCAAGGATCTTCGTGCCCTGGTTCGTTTCTTGGCGAACCCAGCGTCTGAGCTCAGAGCTGCTGCGCTACTCCGATCACGGTTCGCCAGGCTGTCCGATCCCGCGCTGGTCGCGCTCGCTGGTCGTTTGTCCGAGTCGCTGATAGATGACGTTGTCCCGGACGGGGTGGGTCAGTTGCCGCCGGACGACGCGGCACGACTGCACGCTCTGCGCCAGGGCCTGCACGATTGGCTCGACCTCGTCGACCGACTCCCGCCAGCGGAGGTCATTGACCGAGTACTACTGGACGCCGCATACACTCAAGAACTGAATGGTCCGCATGTTGCGCAGGCGCGAGAGAACTTGAAGAAGATGCGCACACTGATCCGGAAGCTGCAGAATCGCGGCTACGCGACAATGGCCCGTGTGGCCGAGCAGGTCGACCACCTCTCAAGTGATATTTCGACGGCGGTCGTCGAAGCGTTTGATGCCGTCCACCTGATGACTGTCCATGCGGCAAAGGGGCTTGAGTTCCCAGTGGTTTTTCTTGTGGATCTTGGTCGCGGTACCGGGGCACACACGCCCGCCGTGAGGGTAGTGACAGGCCAGGCCGACAGTCAGCCGTCGGTCACCGTGTGGCCGTATCGTTCGGATGCTGATGAGGAAGAGCGCTGGCGTGACGTGGAAGAGACAAAGCGTCTGCTCTACGTCGCCTCAACTCGAGCGAGGGACCGGCTGTATCTCTCTACGGTCCTCAGCGACGGTACCGCCGCATTCAATCGCGGGAGCGTTGGGGAGGTATTGCCAAATGGCTTTGCGGGCATGTTTGAAGCCGCTGCCGATCCCCAGGTCGATGTCGTCCAGTGGCGAGGCCCGGCTGGCCTTATTCATGAGCTGCGGGCATTGTCGCCTGCCGTCGGAGATCATCCCCCAACACCGTTCGGAATCGATTCCGGTCAGAATCGGACATCGACCGTTGAGGTCGATTTGACCCCTGTCGGTCAACGCGGGAGAGTGACACGCCAGGCGGTCACGGTGTCCGTGAGTCCTGACGCCGGTCCTTACATCCACGGCGCCGATACGGACTCGCTTACTCCAGACAAAACCGAACACAGACGGCTTTCTGGACGGGTCGTGCATCAGCTTTTACAGCGTTTTCTTGGTCGTATCGTTCCTGATTCGGTCGTCTCCGCCTTTGCCACCCAGCGGCTGCAGCTAGAGCTACCGCTTTGTTCCGAAACGATTGAGCAGCTGACCCATCGGTCGATAGGGGTCTACCAGCGACTCTGTGAGGATCCTGAGTTGGCTTTAATACGCGATCGGGATTTCTTGTTCGAGGTGCCGTTCTCCTTTCACGACCCATCGTCACCGTCAAGATCAGGTGTTGTCGAGATCGCCACCGGCACGATCGATTGCTTGGTCAGAGACCGAGATAACCGGGTGACGGTGTTTGAGTTCAAGACCGGTGCCGCTCGACCCGAGCACGGTCGGCAACTGCAAGCCTATATGGCCGCGGCTCGAGTGATGTTTCCTGGCGCGAGCATCGACGGCCGAATCGTGTACGCACCACTGGAAATCAACCGGACGTGATTGGGAGCTAAATAATCGCTAGAGCATCTGCCCGATCCACGGTCGGAGATCGGTAATGAAGAGACCTATCTCCGTAGTCTTGTAAGATTCGTTTCCGTTGGAGTTGCCGATGTTGATGGCGCTACCGTGTGGGTGTGTGGTCGCCGATTACCGAGCGCCGGTCTTGGAGGTAGAGATGGTGTCGCTCGAAGGGAGTGACCCCCACTGCCATCTTGACCATCATTGGGTTGAGTATGTAATCGATCTTAACGAGCTTGGGGAGCTCGATACGCGGCTAATGGTGGAACAGAGAGCTGAGTGAGGACGATCGCGAGAACAGCGTGTGGCAGTGATAGAGCGGAGCTAGTCTCGGAGCAATCGCGGGTCGGCCGCAAGCCTATCCGCCCATTGGCGGGCGTTGATCTCAGCTTCTTCTTGAGTTTGGCCAACAAGGACTACCGACCCGGCCACCGTTGTCTTGTCGTCGGCGGTGACCCACGAGGTCCAGTGCCCAGATCGCTGCTCGCAGTGAACGGTGAAAGTGCGGATACTATTCATCATCAAGCCGCTATGAACCACTTAACAGCCTGATCCTACAACAGCGCCGTTGGTCGGTGCTAGCCGACTGCAAGCGGTCCGCGCAACCCTTCTCAAGCGCTGCAACTAGTCCTGATGACGGGCCGCGCGCCATTTGCGTCACTCTAATGGCATCCCGTACAATCGTAATTTGGCTTGTGATCAAAGCTCAAAGCCGAGAGGGGTTATACACGATGGGGCTCATCTGCCAGAATTGCGGTAACGAGGAGAGCTTTCAAGTTAAGACGCTGCAGATGCATGTCATCCAGGTGGACGGCAAGCATATCGGTGTTTCGGAAGAGGACAGGCCGGCTGTTCTCGAAGTGTTGTGCGATGAATGTGAGTCTGAGCTGGATCTTCGCGAGGCTGACGCCGAGGTCAGACGCGAAATGCTGCACAGCCTAGGAGCCCAGTAGCTGGTGGTTCCTGCTGTTTCTCTTTACCCACGAAGCGGAGTTGGGTCACGCAGATGTTTGGGCCGTTGCTATCCTTGACAACAACCTAAACCGACCCTATCGTAAAATCCCATGTCGAGTTACCACCGAGTTCTTGGAGTTTCGCGATACGCGGACCTCGGCGAAATCCGAAAAGCCTATTGGTCAATGGCGAGACGTACCCACCGGGAGTCTCGGCGGGACGCGTCCACTTCTGATCTGACTGAGATTCAGCGCGACTATGACACTCTGAGTGATTCGGGGCGCCGACAGACGTACGATGCGCTACGTACTGCGACGCAGAGTCCCTCATCCTCCGAGGGTGTATGGGCTGTGCGTGACCGCGTCCCGACTGTTAATGATGACGTCGCCAACAATTTTCCGTCAATGGCGACCATTGCCTGCATCGTGCCGCGGATGAGGGCGGCGTTCTTCAACACCGAGGCCGAGGTCGGCGAAACCCACACGGCTCATATCGAGCTGACCCAGACTGAGGCTTTCGAGGGTGTTCGGATACCGTTTCATCTCTCGGTTAGACCCACTTGTCCTGTGTGTGGTGGTCGAGGAGAGATCGGGACGGAGTCCTGCGGCCTGTGCGCTGGGATGGGGACCGGCCGTTTGTTCCACCAACTCCATTTCTCAATTCCGCCCGGCGTTCGCCACGGTGAATGTCTCAAGTTTTCGGTGACGCCACCGTTTGCGGCCGAGACTCGCGTCGAGCTCCACATCGCCATTCAGTAAGACCGACCCATGTCTTCTGTTTCAGATACCAACGTTTTGCAGGCACTCAAGTCGGTGACCGATCCCGATTTAGGTCGAGACATCGTGAGCCTGGATTTCGTCAAGGACCTTGTCATCGATGGCGATCACGTGTCGTTCGCGATTGAGCTGACAACCCCGGCGTGTCCGGTCAAGGATGAGATGAGGGATCAGGCTCAAGCGGCGGTCTTAGCGCTCAGTGGAGTCGCGAGTGTCGACGTGACGATGACGGCGAGTGTGCGTTCGGCACTGACCCCGCAAGCTGGCAGAGCACCGATTCCAGGTGTTAAGAACATCATCGCAGTCGGCGCTGGAAAGGGTGGGGTTGGCAAGACGACGGTCGCCGTCAACCTCGCAGTGGCACTTGCCCGCTACGGTGGTCGCGTCGGGCTGATTGACGGAGATGTCTATGGGCCCAATATTCCGATCATGCTCGGGATCGAGGGACAATTAGAGAGTGACGGCAAGCAAATTGTGCCGGCGGATAAATACGGCCTGCAGGTCGTCTCGATGGGTTTCCTGACTAGCCCCGATGCGCCGATCATCTGGCGCGGTCCAATGTTGCACGGCGTCGTAAAGCAGTTTTTTCAGGATGTACGTTGGGGTGAGCTCGACTATCTCGTCATCGACATGCCGCCAGGGACCGGAGATGTGGCTCTAAGTCTCAGCCAGACGGTGCCGGTGTCCGGCGCGATCGTGGTGACGACCCCGCAGACGGTGTCACTGGCGGATAGTCGTCGCGCGATTGCCATGTACAAGAAATTAGAAATCCCAATTCTGGGGCTCGTCGAGAACATGAGCCACTACGTTTGCCCGGGGTGCCAGCACGAGAGCGATATTTTTGGGAAAGGTGGTGGTGAGCGGATGGCTGACGAGTTTGGGGTCTCGTTCCTGGGTCAGATTCCGATTTACAAACCGATTCGGGTCGGCAGCGACATCGGGACGCCTCTCGTCGTATCCGATCCGGAGTCACCCGCATCGAAGGCGTTCTTGCACATCGCGGAACGTAGCGCTGCGCAGGTCTCGATCGCGAGCTACCAGACTGTCGCGCCTGCGGTCCCGACGACCTGAACGGCGCTCGCACCGTTAAGTATTGTCACCTAACCCCTGTGTCTCGCCGGTCATCGGCACGAACCGGACCGGTAGTGCCACCTCCGATGTTGAGCGTGACGAATTTTAACTTCAGGATGAACAACTGGTCGATTGGGTTACTAGGCATTTAAATTCGCTACCGCCGACTAAACGTAACCGTCCGCCGGGCTTTTCTTGTATCGTAAGGTTTCACATTAGACACAGAGGAGGTTGTAATGCTCCGTCAAGGCTTGTTGTTTTTGGCTGCATGGGTACTTGTAATCGCGACGATCAGTGTTGTGCCATATTCTGCACTGGCGCAGGGCACACAACCCCTGACGGCCTGGGGCGACCCCGATCTCCAAGGGGTCTGGGATTTTCGAACGATCACACCCATGGAACGTCCGGAGGAACTGGCTGACAAAGCGACCTTGACAGAGGAGGAGGCGGCAGCCTTCGCAGTCGCAGAGAGTCGTCGCGTGAATCGGGATCTCATCGATTCGGAAGCGGGCGGACTCAATTACGCTGCGGAAGGAGACGGTGGAGTGGTTCCCTACAATGAGTTCTGGTACGACCGGGGGGTAAATGTCATTGGAACGAGACGAACGTCACTGATCATCGATCCGCCCAACGGCCGGTTTCCTCCCTTGACGCCTAACGGCCAGAGATACATGGACGCGGCGAGAGAGATTGGCCGCGAAGAGCAGCGTGGACGCCCTCTGGCGGACAAACCAGATGACCGCGGTGTGGGCGACCGGTGCATTATGGGGTTCAATGCTGGCCCGCCAATGGTGCCCAGTGCCTACAACAACAACATTCAACTATTTCAAACGGCTGACTACGTCGTGATTCTGAACGAGATGGTTCACAACGCACGCATCGTCCCACTGGATGGCCGCTCGCATGGAACCATCCGACAGTGGGCCGGAGATTCCAGCGGCCGATGGGATAACAATACCCTCGTGGTTGACACAACTAATTTCAGGCAGGAAACAAGCCTGAACGGATCAGGGCCGGCGATGCATCTAATCGAACGCTTCACTCGTGTAGACGCCGACACACTGAACTACGAAGTGACAATTGAAAATCCAGAAATCTGGACAGGCCCATGGACCATGGAGGTTCCCATGAGAAAGAACCCAGACGACGTCTACGAGTACGCGTGCCACGAAGGCAATTACAGCATGGCCACCATTCTCCGTGGCGCACGGCTTGAAGAAATTGCAGCCGAAGAAGCCGCAAGATAACTGCCGCCCAGGGGCGTTGTTCAACAAGCGTCAATGCACTCCGCCGTGCCATCGCCGAGAGAGTTATTACTGACTAGGCACGTCTAGACGAAGCTATCGCCCCAAGTAGTCATCGTCGGAGACTGGTTCTTCCCAACTAGTCTCCCCGCTGACAAAAGTCATTTGTACCATGTGCTCGTCTGGACCTACACCGTGTCAATGTACGACGTTCGTTCCAGAGTGAATTGGCCGGCCTGGCACTAGTTCCACGATCTCTTCACCGCGAATCTGTGTGCGACCACGACCCTCTTCAGACATCAAGATCTGCCAGTTTGAGTGACTGTGCCCATTGGACCGAGAACTCGGCTCAAACCTGAGGCGAACTAGTCGCATGTCCGATGCATCTGGTCGACTGGGTGCGCCCTCACGAGATTAGTCTGTGCCACCACCATTGCCGAGTGCTGGCTAAATAGAATCCATGCAAATGCCACACTGGCCACAACTCCAAGACGTCAACTGCTAGTCGCCATTGATATTCATCTCGGCGTTGGTCGGCCTGATGACGCCCCCCTCAGCATGCCAGTGATCCGAAGAGTATGGCTGGCTGGGCGACGAAGCCAAGCGTGACTGCGTTGAGCATTGACGTATCTTCCTAGGAAAACTGGCGGCTAACATGAGTTCGAACGTTCAGGGAGTACAATTCCGACAACACGCAACCTATTCAGGGCACAAAGGCGAAGGGGCGGAACAGTGAGTTTCTTCACCGGTCCGGTAATGGCGCCTGGCCGTGAGCAGCAGGATCGAGGGGCGAGGTCAGGTACTAACCGACTTGACTTCGCATTCATTCTCAAGCATCTTTCCAACGGTTTGCACTCCTCTCACTCGTTGTATCCACGAGCATGACGCAGGTATCCGTGCACGGCGATCGAACGTCACTGGTTTCGGCATTCTCTGATCAAGTGGTTGTCTTTACCGGCAAGCTCGCAGCCGTCGGGCGGCGCAAAGCACATGCCGTGGTCCAGCAGCAGGGTGGGGTAGCTGACGACGAAATCACGACACGCACCACGATGCTCGTTATTGGTGCCGGGGGCTCGGCGCGTACACAGAAACTTGTCGACTCGCCAGGCTCGACGTCAGAGACTGCTGCCGGCGCAAGCCACAAGCTTAAGAAGGCCGAGGCGGTCAACGCTCACTCTCCTGGCCGCATTCAGATTCTGAGCGAGGCCGAGTTTTGTCAGCGAGCGGCGCTGCCGTCCAGTGAGTCTCTAGAGCGCCTCTATCACGGCCTTCGCCAAATCCGGGAGCGATATCCGTTGATTCGAGAGCCCCAGTTGCGTCATCTAGAGAAATGGGGTCTTATCCGTCCGGTGACTCGTACAGACATCGACACCTACTACAGCTTCACTGATGTCGCCGTCATCAAACAGATACACGACGAGCTGGAGCAAGATAGCTCGTTTCAGGGAGCAGTGCGGCGGCGTCTGGCGGCCAGAGAAGGCCAGTTGGCACTAGACTTTAGCTCGGTTCGTAGTGAGGCTCGTCCGGCCAAGGTTGTGGCGCTCAGACGGAGAAAGGCCACGAAGATTACGGTGCCTGTGACGGCAATTCCTGCTGCCGATAGCGAGCAGGTGGCACTGGCGGCGCGTTTCTTCTTGGAGGGCTCCGCGCTGGATGAAGGGGGCGAGGCTGACCGCGAGCGATCGCGCGTGGCCTATCGCAAAGCTCTGCTCCTGGACCCCAACCTCGTCCCCGCGATCGTCAACTTAGCTAACCTGCACTACGCGAACGACGATCTTGTCGAAGCACAGGCGCTCTACGGTCGGGCGCTGATGCTCGACTCCGAATGTTTCGAGGCCCATTTCAACCTCGGTAATATCCACCACGATCTCGGTCGGTATCAGGAGGCGATGAGCTACTACCACAGTTCCCTAGGTCTCAATCCGACCTACGCGGACGGCCATTTCTATCTAGCGGTCACACTTGAGAAGATGGGGCGATCACGCGAAGCCAAACAGCACTGGCGTTCTTACCAACGGCTGGCGCCGGACGGGGAGTGGTTTGATCTTGCGAAGGAGTTCAGCGAGTAGCTCCGGAGCAACCGCGGCGGGTTCAGTTTAAATCTCAGTAGTAGTCGCCGTAATCGGTGATTGCGCGTTTCTTAGCGATTCGTTTGACCTTAAAGAACGCGCACTCTGGGCACCAGGCTTCGGCATTGAAACCGTTCTTCCCCGCAAACGGAAGGACGTCACGATGCGAGCAGTAGGTGGCTCCCGCATCCTGAGCTTCGTGCCATCGGCACGATAGGAACCTGGTCACAGCGGGGTTCGCCTTCGGCTCTTGTTTTACTTCTGGAGATGCTGGCCGTTCAGCGGTCTCGAGGTCTGTTTTGGTCTCTGACCCGCTCTCGGGAGCGCCTGCGGGTGCCGATTCAAAGACAGCCTGAGATCTAATCTTCGAAGAAACAACCAGATCGTCGAAAAAGTCGCTCACAGCCTGCAGGGCCCTCTTGCCTCCAGTACCCGCTAGCGAGCCCGGAACGTGAAGATTTTCCGAGTCGGGTCGTAGGGCGTCCCCCCCACGGTAATCCGGTCTCTGGGCACGACTTTGATACGAAAGCGCCGTATCCTGCCGCTCAGCTGAGCAAAGACCTCGTAACAGGGATCACACTGCACCCGACAGAGTCGACCGCTGCGCATCGCCACTACGGTCTCCCGAACGTCGATGAGGTCGTCTTGCGCCACCGCTCTGCACGTTCCTGAGTATAGCAGCTAGTACGCTAGTTTCGTGCCGTCATGGCAACCGGTCAGAGAGACCGGACGGCCTCCTCGACTCGACCGGCCAGATCCCGGTAGTCCTCGCCCTCGAGTCTCAGGGGGGCACCGAATACAACTCGCACCGGCCCAGGTCTCGCCATTCGCCATGTTTGGTGAAGAACACGGTCGAGCCCATCGATTCGAACTGGAATAATTCGCACCTGCAACCGGGCGGCGATCATGCCGATGCCTGGCTGAAAACGGCTGATTTCGCCGGTGTTTGTTCGACGACCTTCTGGAAAAATCAGCACCGAGTTACCGTCACCCAGGAGGTCGCCGAGGTATCGAATAGCCCGGCGTGTACCAGTCTCTCGTTGTGGTAGAGGAAAGACGTTGAACAGGAGACTGCCCAAGTAGTAGTTCAGCGAGTTTGTTGCCCGCTGTCGCCACGAGAATTGCTCGGGATGGAAATGCGCGGCGAAGAACTCCTTGGCAGCCGCCGTGGCCACCCGCCGGCGTCGATTCGCCGGCAGCGCGGCTAGAATGACCGGTCCATCCATGTGACTCTGGTGATTGGCCGCGTAGACGACCGGTTCCGCCGGTGCGGGCAAGTGGTCGAGTCCCTCCACTGTGCTCCATGCGAACATCCGAGTGAGCGGTAGAAGAAACGCCGTGAGTGTTACGCCGCGCACGACCCTGGCTGGCCATCGTTGGTTCCAGCTGGGGAATTCTGAGGGCTGATCGGTCCGAGATGTAGGTTGTGTGGGTTGTGTCGGCGAATCTGCGAGAGCTTCAAGGTCGGCGACTGTCGACGCGGTTCCAAGTGACTGTTCGTCGATTGACCGGTCGAATTGCTGCTCGAGGGCCATTATGAGCTCGATCCGTTCGAGTGAGCTGAGACCGAGCTCTTCAAGAGTGGTGTTGTCGCCTATCTCGCGGTCACCCGCGAGGCGCTGAACGATCGCTCGTGTGCTTCGATCTTCCTGCGCGGATCGCCGCGGTGACGAGGCGCCACCGCTCTCGACCCACCGGCGTAGGTCGCCTCGCTTCAGCTTCTGCGTGCCTTCTGTCCGAGGGAGTTCCTTTCCTGGCCAAACGCTGTACCCTCTCACCGTTTGATGGTCTTCCAGTCTCGCATTCGTGTTGCGCACAACGCATGCGGCATCCGTGCTCGGGTTGAGGACAAGGATGGCATGCACCCGCTCCTTTCCGTCGGAGGTCACGCCAACGACGGCTGCGTCGCAAACGCCGTCGATCTTGAGCAACACTCGCTCAATATCCTCCGGGAAGACGTTAAGTCCCTCCGGGGTGACGATGACCTCTTTTTTGCGACCACGCACAGAGAGCCGGCCAGCGGTGTCGATGACACCGATGTCACCAGTGTGAAACCATCCGTCTTCAAATGCGGCCGCAGTCGCGTTCGGAGCGTTGTAATAGCCGGTCGTCACGTTTCCTCCCCGGACCAGGATCTCGCCGTCTGGTGCGATTTTCACCTCGACGCCCCCGATTGGTGTCCCGACGGTTCCTTGACGAGTACGAAAGGGGTGATTGAGCGTGACAATAGGGGCGGTCTCGGTTAGGCCGTATCCTTGAATCACCAGGAATCCCAGGCGCGACCAGAAGGCTTCGAGCTCGGGGTCAAGAGGCGCGGCCCCAACGACGAACGCCCAGAATTTCATCCCGAACAGACGATGAACCAAGCGGTAACGCCACCATCTGCGCGCGACGTGTTCTGTCTTTGTGGGGTACTCGAAGATATCGGGAACGACGTACCGCAGGTGGTCACGCAGGACCTCGAGCATCTTCGGAACGCAGACCAAAACCGAGATCCGTCCGGTTCGAATCTGTTTGACGATGTCTGACGGGTTGTAGCCGTGCATGAACACCGTGATCCCCGGAAGAATTGGCGGTATAAAAGTGGCCATCGCCTGGCCGAACATATGGCTGAGTGGGAGCAGGTTGAGAAACCGCAGCGGGAAGAACGGTCGTGCGTAGGCGCGGTATTTCACGATCTCACGTTCAACAGGAACAATATTAGCGAGGATGTTTTGGTGGGTAAGCTGCACACCCTTTGGTTCTGCGGTGGCACCTGACGTGAAGATGATCTCGGCCAGTGCGGAGGGCGCGGTCGACCGGTTTGAATGACGCGCCGGAAGCGATGTTGCGCTGTCGATTCGCTCTGGGGTCAGAAGGTCTTTCAAGGGCCACGAATGGACATCGCTTATCGGTAATGAGACCTCGCCGCCGACGAGTACGACCCGTCCCTCGACAATCGATACGACCCGGCCGAGCAACTCGGGGGAGGCACGGTAGTCAACGGGAACGACCACGCAGGGCGCGAGCCAGCAAGCCCACATCGCCACGACCCATTCGGGGCGGTTCTCACTCCAGATGATGATTTTGTCATCTGGCTGGATGCCTGCGGTGACCAGCCGTTCTGAGAATCGTCTGGCGGCGCGACTGATTTCGTCGTAGGTGTAGGTGTAGGTGCGGTAGCCGTCGTCATACACGAGAAAGTCCGCCTCCGAATTGATTCGGTCAGCGAAAAAATCGAGCAGCGTGTCCCGCTTCATAAGAGCAGTCGATCTAGCGGAACGCTGTGCCGATGCTTAACACCATTACGGTCATCCGCGGCGAACGAGGTTCGGTCTCGGTCTGTTCGAGGGGAGTGAGCGCGTAGAAGCGGAGGTCGAGGGAGAGGGCCAGGTGGTCGCTTGTGAACCACCTCCCGCCGCCGCCGTAGTTGAGGCTTCTCGTTTGTCGCCCGGCACTGCCGGCTCCGAGCGGAAAGAGTGACAGCCGGGCGTTTCCCAATCCGCCGCTGATGTAGCTCCAGCCGTCACGGCCGCCAAAATTGAACGACAACTGCGGTGAGACCGCAACCAACCGTTTCCGCACGGTGGGCCCGTCTGGGTTCGGGTCGAGCTCGCTGGCACCCCGGTCGCCGAGTGATGCGTGTACGCTTCCACCCAGGCCGAAGGTAATGACCCGCCATCGGTATAGGTAAACGTGCGCGCCTGCCTCAAATCCGAGTCCAAGACCTGGCGTGAGGGAGCCGTCGAGGCCCCGGAGCCCCGCGAACTCGGTGGTGTCGCCAAACGGAGTGATAGCTCCCCGAACGTCGACCACGAACCGGCCGATAGGCCGGTCGGCTCCCTCCTGAGCGTAGGCGGGTTCTGCGGTTGAGAGCCACGGTGCCAAGACAAGCGCGACGCCGATGAATGGTGACGGCGGTCGCCAGTCTCGCATGGATATGAGTATATGCTCTGGTAGGATGTGACCCGCGTGGCTCCCACTTTTACGTCTCTGTCCGATATCGAACGCGCCGCGGCACGGATTCGCGGCACGGTTGTTCGAACACCGCTCATCGACGTCTCCCGCCAATCCGGCCGTCCGCTGTGGCTCAAGCTGGAGAATCTGCAGATGACAGGTTCGTTCAAGCTTCGCGGGGCGTACAGCATGATCTCCAACCTGACCGCCGACTCTCGGCAGAGGGGTGTGATCACCTACTCATCGGGTAACCACGGTCAGGCGGTGGCCTACGCGGCGCGCAACCTAGGAGTTCCGGCGGTCGTAGTTATGCCCCTTACGGCAACCGATGTAAAAGTCACCGGTGCTCGGAATTTTGGCGCTGAGGTACTGATGGAGGGAACGACATCGATCGAGCGCAAGGTACGAGCCGAGCATGAAGCGAAGGTACGCGGTTTTGTGGTCGTGCCACCGTTCGACCATCCGGACATCATTGCTGGCCAGGCGACAGTGGGCAGCGAGATCCTCGAGGACTGCAGGGGCGTTAACCGTGTTTATGTCCCGATCGGTGGCGGCGGGCTCGCGGCCGGTCTGGGGGCAGCGGTGAAACAGGTCAGTCCGGGTGTCAAGGTTATCGGCGTGGAGCCGGTTGGCGCGGCGACGATGACCGCGTCGCTCGACGCTGGGCGGCCGGTGACTTTCGAGACGGTGAGCAGTGTGGCTGACGGCCTGCTTCCAGTGCGGCCAGGAGACCTCACGTTCGCGCACGCGCACGCATTCGTCGACGCGGTCGTCACGGTGTCAGACGATGCGATCGAGCGGGCGGTCGCCTGGCTGTTTCAATACGCTAAGCTCGTCGTGGAACCAAGCGGCGCCGCGAGCGTAGCCGCAGCGCTCGTCACGTCGGACTCAAGCCTAGATGAGCCAACCGTAGCGGTGGTCAGTGGCGGTAACATCTCGGGGTCCGCACTCATCGGGATTGTCGAAAGGGCCGGGCGAGAGACACCAGGCGTGGACTAGGTACCGTCGGCAACAAGCGACTGTGCGGCGTCGATCGCCTGATCGAGCGTCCGCACGTCACCGTCGAGTTGTCGCTCGTAGACGTGACCGAGAATCTTACCCACCCTGGGTCCTGGCTCCAGTCCCAGCTGGAGAAGGTGTCGCCCGAGCAGGAGTGGTGGAGGGGGCTCATGCTCGACGCCGAGAGCTTGGACACGCTCGAAAAACCAGTCCATCGCCGAGCAGTCGAACGTACCGGTCCGTCCGAGACAATCGGATTTGGCCAGCCGGGCCAGCAGTTTAAGGTCGACCTTCCGGGCCAGTCGACGAAACGCTCCGTCACCGACCCCATCGGGAGCCTTGTGCCACATACCAGGTTTTAGATGGTGAGCGACGAGTCCAAGCACCTGTCGACGGACGTCGTATCCATCGAGAGAGTGAAGGTTGAGGCGGTCGAGGAAGACCTCAGTCGGCTCAATCCCAGCTTCTTCATGGTTATACGATCGGATGCGTCCGTCGAAAAACGCGGTGGTGGCCGGCTTGCCAAAGTCGTGGCTCACGGCCCCCACCATGAGCGCAACCTGCTGCGGATACGGAAGGCCGTCGAGTCGTGCAGCCGCTTGGTCGATCACCATTAGGTTGTGGGTCCACACGTCGCCCTCGGGGTGCCAGTCGGGTTCCTGCTGACACCCGACCAGTGCCTTGAGCTCAGGAAACAGGCGTTCGACCACACCGATCTGCAGCGCGAGCGTAAAACCGATCGACGGCCGCGCTGACCTCAGTAGGAGTTTCTCGACTTCTCCCCAGACGCGTTCGGGTGGGAGATCGTTCAACGGGATGGTCCGGCAGGTTGCCTGAGTCATGCCGTCCATGGTGAGATCAAAGCGCGCGGCGAACTGAACCGCGCGAAGTACCCGCAGGCTGTCGTCACCAAAGGTCTCGGAGTCGACCATACGCAGGATCCCCAGCGCTAAATCGTCGCGTCCCTTATAAGGGTCCCAGTACTCGTTCGCAAACGGATCCCAGGCGATAGCATTAATGGTGAAGTCCCGGCGTCGCGCCGCTTCGTCGAATGAGAGGTCCGGGTCCCCCGTGACGGTGAAGCCACGGTGTCCGTGGCCCGTCTTCGATTCGCGGCGAGGGAGCGAGACATCGAGTGGTCCGATTTTGTACACGGTGAAGCTTTCACCGACCGTGTCAACCCTGCCGATTCGTTCGAGCACTGATCGAAGTGCCTCAGCCCTCAAGCCATAGACTTCGAGGTCGATATCCTTCGACTCGCGCCCGCTAAGTTGGTCGCGTACCCAGCCCCCCACGAACAGGACCCGTCCATTGGCCGTCCGGATCGCCTCGGCGATCCGCATGGCGAGTTCAAGCTCTGGTCCGTCGTGTTCAGCGTGCGAGGCGAAACCCATAGTCGGTGTAGCGGTAGGAGGGGTCAAGTTTACTCCGTGCGGCGTTGCGGCTGATCGTGACAGCGTGGCGCCAGGACCCCCCGCGAGAGGTGCGGCGCTCGCCTGAGGGTGGCCCTGTGGGATTACGGCGTGGCGACTCGCGATAGTATGTGCGGGAATGCCAGTCGGCGCACCATTCGTGGATGTTGGCGGCGATTCCGTAAAGGCCGAAGTCGTTCGGCTCCCCCAATCTTACCGACCATGGCCCCTCAAGTGGTCCGCGGCCCTCGTTGGGAATCCATGCTGGGATGTTGTCTCCCCACGGAAAATCTGACTCGGTCTGTCTTCCTCGTGCTGCTCGCTCCCACTCGGCTTCGGTGGGAATGCGAACTAGTTCCCCATGTGACGAGCGCCACAGGCAGTACACGACGGCATCGTTCCAACTAACGCCGACAACCGGTTGATCCGGGGCGCCGAACGCCGGGTCGTCCCAGCCGCGCGGGTGGTCCCGCTTGGTGGCGTCGAGAAAATCCTGGTAATCGTGTCGGGTAACTGGGAAGACCGCCATGGAGAAAGGGTCGACCCAGACCCGGTGAATGGGGCCCTCGTCGGCTTGGCCGGCGTCGCTGCCCATGTCGAACCAGCCACCTGGGATCAAAACGAACTCGATGACGTTGATCATGACACGAAAGGACAGCCGTTTCTCTCGTCGCCAAAAATCAATGCCCTGGAAGGGCTGTTATGATCGTACCCGGACGTACATAAACTATCTGATCTGTATGCCGCCACTTACAGCCGGTCGTCTACCGACCGCGACCGTTCGGGGAGCCATTATGGCGATGATTGTCCTGAGCTCAGGCTGCTCAATACGGTCGTTAGCGGTGAACGCGCTCTCGGACACCTTGGCCGCGGGTGCGAGCGTCTACGCATCTGACAACGATCCGGAACTCGTTCGCGAAGCGATGCCCTTTAACCTTAAAACGGTAGAAACGTTGCTGCAGTCGTCACCCGAACACCCCGAGCTTTTGCTGATGGCGTGCAGCACCTTTACACAGTACGCGGCCGTGTTCGTCCAGGCTGATGCCGAAGTGGCCGAGTGGGAGAACTTCGACTATGAGCTTTCTGCGCGGGCGAAGCTTCGTGCGCTGAATATGTACATCCGAGCGCGCGACTACTGCCTGCGGCGCGTGGAAGTCGATTACCCGGGGCTTTCGGCTCAGCTGCGTCTCTCGCCAGACAATGCGGTTTCTGAGCTTGACCTTGAGGACATCGAGACGATGTACTGGCTAGGCGTATCGTGGGGGTCCGCGATCTCTCTCGGACTGGACCAGCCCGATCTGGCTGCCGATCTTCCGGTCGTCAGAGCCTTGTTAAGTCGTGCACTAGCCCTGGATGAAGATTACAATCGTGGCGCCTTGCACGGAGCGTTCATCACGCTTGAATCGGTTCCAGAACTGCTGGGCGGGTCGCCAGAACGTGCGCGTGCTTACTTCGACAGGGCATTGGAGCTTTCCGGCGGTCTCGACGCCTCACCCTATGTCGCCTTGGCTACCGGTGTATCGTTGGCTATACAGGACCGTGAGGCGTTCGAGTCGTTGCTCGATGCAGCGCTTGCAGTCGACCCCGAGGCTGATATCAGTATTCGACTACTAAATCTTGTGACGCAGAAACGTGCGCGTCTGTTGCTGGATAATGCAGACGAGCTATTCGAGGTGCCGCTCCCTGAAGAACAGGACAAACAATGAGGTCGTTCCGAGTCGCTGTCGTCGTAACGTTATTGGTTGTTCCAGCGGTACTGTTCGCCCAGCGGCCGATGACTCTGGGTTCGATCGCTCCTCCGAATTCTCTGTGGGACAAGACCCTCAAGGAGATGGCGGCGGCTCTCCAGACAGCAACGAACCGGAGGGTCCGGCTACGCATCGCTTCGAGTTCCCAAGGGGATGAATCAACGATCGTTCGTCGCCTCAAGCTTAATTCAACACAGGCGGCGCTGTTGTCTCTGCCTGCGCTCAGCGAGATTGATGCGGCGTTTAATGTCTTGGGCATGCCGTTCTTCTTCAATTCCGACGCAGAAGCCAGGCACGTCCTCGCGACCCTCGAGCCGACCCTGAAGCAGGCCCTGGCCGACCAGGGGTTTGTGCTTATTGGTTGGGGCCATACGGGCTGGGCTTATTTCTTCACTGCCAATCCCGTTAAAACGCTGGATGACCTTCGGCGCACGAAGATTTTCACGTCCGCCGGCGACGATGCCATGGTGCAGTGGTACAAGGAGAACGGCTTCGAACCCGTTCCGCTCGCCGTAACGGATGTGGCGATGGGGCTGAATACCGGACTGATCAATGCGTATCCGCTGCCGCCATATGCAGTCATGTTGGTGCAGTACTATCGGTCCGCTCCCTATATGCTCGATGTGCCGCTTGCGCCGGTGATTAATGCGCTGGTCGTGACGGCCAAGGCATGGGCTGGGTTGAGCACCGACGACCAGGAGGTGTTTCGGACGGTCGGTAAACAGATTGAAGACCAGCTGTGGGAGGAGGTTCCGCGGCAAGATCGAGAGGCCATTAAGGTCATGCGTGGCCGCGGTCTTACGACCGTTGTTCCTGACGAGGCTGCGAAGACTAAGCTCCGACGGAACGTTGACGAGCTGACCGCGTCGATGCGTGGGTCGATGATTCCCCTCGACATCTTCGATCTCGCTCTTCAGACGCGGAATGCGTACCGTGGCCAGTAGGCACATACCCCAAATGTGCGTGTTTCGCTGAGTTTACCCAAGAATATATGAGCCCATCCGAGCACCCCGAGACGGAGGTGGCGGTAGACTCATTGTCCCCTCGTCGAGGGATCCTCAGAGCCATCCACTTTGGCGAAGACTTCATCGCGGAGGTCTCCCTGGCCGCCATGGTCATCCTTCCTTTGGCGGAGATTGCCGTTCGTCCTTTTCGCGCAGGTGGTATTCCAGGTTCGATCCCTTTTGTCCAGCACCTGACGCTCTGGGTGGGCTTTCTTGGGGCGGCGTTGGCGGCTAGAGAAGGCAAGCTGATCGCCCTGTCAACCGCCATGTTCCTTCCGGAAGGCAGGCTTCGGACCGCGGCCAGCGTATTTTCGGCATTCTTTGGGGCGGCGGTCTGCTCGATCCTTGCACGCGGCGCCATGGACGTCGTCGCCGTCGAGCGAGACCTCGGTTCTGAAATTGCTCTCGGGGTGATGGTGTGGGTAGTGCTGCTCGTGCTGCCCGTTACGTTTTCGGTCATCGCGTGTCGATTGGCGTGGCGTGCCGGTGGGTGGTTCAAGAGGTCCGTTGCCGCGCTGGGAGTGCTGGCTGGTCTGTGGCTCAGCACGGCCTACGAGTTTCTTGACGGCACCTCCGGATGGCCGTGGGTCGGGTTAGTCGTTGCAGCCGCGTTGGCGGGTGCTCCGATCTTCGCGGTGCTGGCCGGTGCAGGCGTCTTCCTGTATATGACTTTCTTTGTGCCGCCGGCTCAGGTTGCCCTCTATGCGTACGACCTGGCCACCGAGCCCCTCTTACCGGCTATCCCTTTGTTCACCCTAACTGGCTGCATCCTGGCTCAGGGGAAGGTCTCCGAACGCCTTCTCCGTGTCTTTCGGACGTTGGTGGGATGGGTGCCCGGCGGGACGGCGGTCGTGTGTGTTGTCGTGTGCGCCTTCTTCACCATCTTCTCTGGCGCGTCTGGAGTGACGATTTTGGCGTTGGGAGGATTGTTGTTACCGGCGCTCCTTAAGGATGGATATCGTGACCGTTTCTCGGTCGGACTCCTGACCGCATCGGGGTCTCTTGGACTCTTGTTGCCGCCCGCACTGCCGCTGATCCTTTATGCGGTGGTTGCGGGGGTGCCATTGAATGACCTCTTCCTGGGTGGATTACTACCCGGGGTTCTCCTCATTGGGCTTGTTTCGGCTTGGGGGATACGCGAAGGGAGGATCACAGGTGCCGGCCGACATGCGTTCTCTGCTGCTGAGGTAGGGCCAGCCGTGTGGGCCGCGAAGTGGGAGTTGGCCTTGCCTGTCATCGTGCTGGTGTCGTACTTCAGCGGATGGGTGACTCTGGTTGAAGCCTCGGCACTAGCGGCGCTTTACGCGGCCGTCGCGACGGGCCTGGTGCATCGAGACTTCCCGTTGTGGCATGGCCTTCACGAGGCCTTCCGTGAGTCGGTCGTGCTGGTCGGTGGTGTTCTGGTCATCCTGGCTGCGGCGAAGGGATTCACTGCGTACACCCTCGACGCTGATATTCCCTTCCGGTTGCTGGAATGGACGCAGTCACGAATCGAGTCACCTCTGCTGTTCTTGCTTGCGCTCAACATATTCTTGCTGGTTGTTGGCTGCCTGATGGACATCTTCTCGGCCATCTTTGTGGTCGTTCCCCTGATCGGCGCAATCGGTATCGCATATGGAATCGATCCGATTCATCTCGGGATCATCTTTATTGCCAATCTCGAGCTGGGATATCTGACCCCTCCGGTCGGTCTCAACCTCTTCTTTGCATCGTATCGATTCAATCGGCCGATCCTCCACGTCTACAGTGCCGCGGTGCCAATGCTCGTGATCCTGGGGGTTGGTGTCATCCTCATCACTTATGTACCATGGCTCTCCTTGGGACTCTTGGAGCTATTGGGCCGCCGGTAGCGAGCGTTTACCGGTGAGTGGCACAACGGGGAGAGTAGGAGGACATCGATGCTGTGGCAGTCGTGTAGAACCGTGGTCGCCGGATTGTCGACGGTGATGGCATTGGCGTGCGGAGCCGCAAGTTTGGATCCGTCCATCGTTGAGCCGTCTGGGGCGGAGACCGGCGAATCCGCACAGGCGGAAGTGCATCTCGCCAACTTGCGTCAACTGACGTTCGGTGGCGAGAACGCCGAAGCCTACTTCTCGTTAGACGGGTCCAAGCTCATTCTTCAATCGACACGTGAAGGCGTGCCGTGCGACCAGATCTTCAGCATGGGGTTGGATGGATCTGACGTCCGCATGTTGTCGACCGGCGATGGGCGGACTACCTGCAGCTATTTCTATCCCGATGGCGAATCGATCCTCTACGCATCAACGCATCTTGGCGGCGTCGAGTGTCCGCCACCACCGAGCTTCGAGATGGGGTACGTCTGGGCGCTCTACGACACATATGACATCTTTCGAGCTGCGCCCGATGGTTCTGGACTCACGCGGCTAACCGACACACCTGGGTACGATGCCGAGGCAACGATTGGTCCGGACGGTCGAATCGTGTTTACCAGCGTGCGGGACGGCGACATGGAAATCTACTCGATGAATGAAGACGGCTCAGACGTTCGTCGACTCACAACCCGACAGGGGCCCGACGGAGGACCGTTCTTCTCCGCCGACGGCTCGAAGATCGTGTTTCGGGGTCGAGAAATTCTTGACGGGCCGGAGTACGATGATTACAAGCGTCTGCTCGATGAAGGGCTGTGGCGCCCGACGGAGCTCGAATTGTTTGTGATGGACGCCGATGGTGGAAATCTTCAGCAGGTCACGAACCTCGGGGGTGCCAGCTTCGGCCCGTTTTGGCATCCCGACGGAGAGCGCATTATCTTTTCGTCAAACTTGCATAATCCAGATGGCCGGAATTTCGACTTGTTCATCATCAACGTCGATGGTAGTGGCCTTGAGCAGATCACCTTCGGGGAAACGTTTGACGGCTTTCCGATGTTCTCGCCAGACGCTCGGCAGCTAGTCTTTGCGTCCAATCGCGATGGCGCCACCGAAGGTGACACGAACATCTTTCTCGCAGACTGGATTGAGTAGTCCCAGCCGGTGAGTGCACCTGATCAGCGTAGTCGGTGCTATCCTCCGCGCTGTTCGTAGAGCACGTTATTGACGACGAACCGGAGATTCGAGAGACACTTAACTGGCCGGCGGATGAAGCATGGGAACCATTCTGATCCGAGCGGCACGTAGACACGAATGACCTGTCCCGCGGCGAGCACCTCGGACTGGAGACCGTACCGGACCTTGAGTGACCGGCTCTTTGAGGCCAACAGGAACATGGCTCGCGACAGTGACTCAAGCATCAGACGTTAGGCCTCGCGCGCGACATCCGACTGGTCCGAAGCGGTCAGCGCGTTAGTGGGTTAGGGCGGACCGACTTCTGTCTTTGAGGAGGTGCTCAATTGTCCGGGCGTAGTAGCGCAGGACCGTTCGCTCACGAACGCGATACCGGTCTCCCTCGACCACGAGAATCTTACGTGTCGTGAGTGGCTCGGTGGCGGCTTCAACGGCTTCTCGTCCGGTCTCGACGGCGAGTCTGGCGCCGTTCGCTCGGAGGATCTCAATCAGCCGGTCTATTTGGTCTTCCAGCTCATCGCGTTGGATTGACGGCCGCATAGCAGCTGCCATCAGGGCGCTCGGCACGACTGTATATAGGCGACCAATGTCGTCCCGCAGACGGCGGTTGAGCTGGACCATAGACCGCCGAGCATTCGGATCGTATTCCGACAACCGGATCGGTTCTCCGAAGTTTACGATCGCTCGGCTGTGATAGCCCACGGCGTATCTGATCATCTCGGCGACTTCACGGGCGAACGGTCGCTGTTGACGTTTGACACGCTGACGTGACAGCACGAAGTCTTCGAGTACCAGGTCGTAGGCGATCGCAACCGGAATTACCACAACGTCGGTTCTTTGCGCCTGGGCGGCGGCGTGGAGCAGGCCCGTCTTGAAACGCTTCAGCTCTCCGCTGTAGCTCCGACCCCCCTCCAAGTAGAGAAACAGATCGTGCCGCTGCAGGACCTCGGCGACATATGCCTTGAGCGTAGCGAGATAGGCCGGGTCCTTCATTTCCCGTCGTATCGGGATTGCTCCGGTCACATGCTTGTGAATCAGCCCTAGGGCTCCGCCAAACAGGTTGATTCCTGCGGCGATGACAGGTGGTCGAATGCCGTTGTTGTCGAGCATCAACGGCTGGACGAGATAATCAATATGACTCTTGTGGTTCGATGCGTAAATCACCCGACCCTGCCGCGTCGCAGTCTGGGCGATGCCGACGTGCGCCTCCTGTAGGTCGATTTTCCTGAGCAACGGGTAGAGCGGGTGCTGAAGGGCGCGGTACATCCGGTACCGCTGTGTCGTTCGGAGCTCTTCGAGATAAGAATAAACGCGTTCTTGAGCCTGAAGCGGGCTCTCGTCTTCGCTTCCCTGGAGGTAGCGAACCACTTCTTCACGTGCCAGCACCGCCCGCGTGATCTCGTCGTGCGGCACGGGCGAACTATACCATGGTGGCCTCGTCCTAATACTCGATCGTGATCGTTACGGGGCGCGAAATCCGAACGGTTAGGGTGGAACCTGCGGGGAGGGTAGCAGGCTGGCCGTCGCCAGCCATGGCCGCTGCTGTGCCGCCGGCTGCACCTGCCGCGCCACCGATAGCCGCACCCTGACGTCCTTCGAAAATGGCGCCCAGGATGGCACCACCGACTGCCGCGCCGCCGATTTTCGCTGCGCTCTTGCTCCCGCGTCCCTAGCCTTTGCGATAAACTGTCTCGCTCCCGATCGGAAGCTCGAAGACGTCATCGAGGACGACGGTGTGAAACCGCACACCGAGCCTCGCCGCGCCCTTGAATTCGCCGGCCCTTTCAACCAGCACAACCGAACCGATTACGCGTGTCCCGGCGGGAACGGCGATTTGATCATCGACGATCACGTCCCGTGTGACGCGGGCCTCTACGTGGTCTTCGACCGCGGCGTCCTCGGTCGAGACCGACGTATCGACCTGAAGGCCGACAACCGAGTTGGCAGCAATCACAAGGTCCCGAACAATGCGCGGGCGCTCTTCAGCTTCGACCGGACGACCGACGGCCGCCGGTTCAATCGTCGCCAAGGCGACAAGGCTTGGGGTCTCGACCGGAAAGGGCGATTCGGAGACCGTGGCCCCGGTGCTCTCGCTCGGTCGTACCGGTCTGGGCTGGGTGGAGCGCCAGGAGGTTTCAGCGGCTGGCGCGTCTCCCGCGTTCGCCCGATCCGCTACCGATGCGTTCAGATTGGATTGATACTTGCTATTCTTGGTCGACGCGGGGACGGCTTCCTTCGTTTGGCTAACGACGTCACGGTCGATAACTTTCCTGCCAGTTAATGTATCGTCTGAAATAAGTTCTTCAATGGTTTCGACCGCATGGGTCGTTGTCCGTACTGTTTTGAACAGTGCACCGAACTGCGTCGATTCGGCATTTGGTGTGATTTGAGATCGGTTATCCCGGACCGCAAGATATGCCCCGGTGCCGGCTCCAGCGACGACGAGGGTCGCAAGTGCCACGAAAGCTATCGGTTTGACTGCCATAGAGAGTCTCCTCTTTTTATTTCCTGTTCGGAGCAAAAGGCGTGCCGACCCTCTTAGGGGATTGTGACTCCTTCTCGGCTGTTCTCCACAGCGGGTTCAGGCTAGGTGTTTTTTTAAGAGACGAAGTTTTCCCTGTGGGACCATGTGATGATAAGTGGCTGATATTAAATGCTTTATTACTATCATCGCCCGGCCTTGATGGACCGACCTGTGGGCTTGTTAACTCGGCTGAAGAACGGCCACGATATCAGTCTCGGAGCCGCATAGACCCATTCCGCTCATGAGCCGGAGTGTCGCTCCGTGTGGCCATGTGACCTAAGGCCCGGACATGAGGCTGCGTTAGACTTGTTACCGCCCGGTACCGGAGAGGACCGGTTTATTAACTCGGTTGAAGAACGGTCATGACGTCAGTCCCGGAGCTAAATTGACCCCCTTAGCTGGGCAACTACCCACGGTTTCTCACACCAATTTTGCCCCACGGCTTTTGTCAGCCCTTGGACTGTTGTTCGTCTTCTTTCTTGGTGTCAAGGGCCTTGGCGATGGATTCAGACTCCTCGGTGAGGACGTCATCACGACCTTCTTTGCGGCAACGGAGAACCCCTTCATCGGTATCGTCGTGGGTCTTCTCGCCACGACGTTGGTTCAGAGTTCGTCAGTGACGACCGCGATGATTGTCGGGCTTGTCGCCGCCCCAGAGAATCCTTTACCGCTCGCCAACGCTGTCCCGATGATCATGGGTGCCAACATTGGAACGACGGTGACGGCGACAATCGTGTCATTGGCCCACATTGGTCGGCGTGATGAGTTTGAGCGGGCGTTTCCGGTGGCGGTGTGTCACGACGTATTCAACTATCTTGCGGTTCTGATTTTACTCCCTCTAGAGATGATGACCGGCTATCTGCGGCGCCTGGCGGGCGCGTGTTCCGCGTTTCTGAGCGGGGTGGGAGGTCTCGAGTATCAAAGCCCACTACGGGAGGCCATCAGTCTGGGTTTTTCCCCGGTCATTACTCTGGCAGAGACGCTTTTTTCAGGGGACGGAATCAGGTCCTTGTTCTTGATCGCGGTCGGTGGGTTTTTTATCTTTTGCTCACTCTTCCTTTTCGTCAAGGTGATGCGTTCGGCCATGCACTCACGTGTGGAGCGTGTTCTCAACAGCGTGTTGGGAACGAGAGCCGTTGTCTTGATCCCGGTCGGGGTTCTGGTCACCGTGATGGTACAATCGAGTTCGATCACGACCTCCCTTCTGGTTCCGCTCGGTGGCGCTGGCTTACTGAAGCTTGAGCAGGCGTTTCCAATCACGATCGGAGCGAATATTGGGACGACAGTCACGGCCCTACTGGCTGCCCTTGCGGTTTCCGGACCGAATGCCGGTGCCGGACTTGAGATCGCGCTCGTCCATCTGTTCTTCAATCTTAGTGGCCTATTGATTATTTATCCGGTTCAGATGATCCGACGTGTGCCGCTTCGTTTGTCCCGTGGACTGAGTCGGCTGGCGCTTCGATCGCGGCGTTTAACGGTGCTATGGATCGTGATGCTTTTTTATGGGCTGCCGGCCCTTTGTATCGCCGTCAGTCGCTTCATCCAGTAGTTGAGAAAGGAAGACACCATGCTTCGTGAACTTCTCAGCATCTTTCGTGCTAGTGACCCCTTGTCTGAAATGGGCATAAATTTTGGTCGAATGTTGCAGCTCACGTACGACATGAACATCGCCGCCGGGCAGATTTTCTTCGGTGAGGAAGACCTTACCGTGGAACGCCAGAATATCTATGGTTGGGACGGGCAGGTCAACGAGCTTGAGCGCACGATCAGACGCCAGGTCATCACCCATTTGGCGATTCCAGGAAATGAAGCCGACCTGCCGTATTCGCTGTTGCTGATAAGTCTGGTGAAGGATGTCGAACGCCTCGGTGACTATGCGAAGAACCTGTCGGAGATCGTCGACATCAGACCGGGTCCGTTTCCTGAGGGCCCTGAGTTGACCAGCCTAGTCGCAATTCGAGAGAGAGTCGAGCGCGCGTTTCGGTCGTGCGCCGACGTGTTCAGCCATTCGCGAAAGGATGAAGCACTGGAGTTGATTCAGCAGGGACGTGAAACCGCCCGCCAGTGCGATCGCCTCATTACTGAAATCGGAAGCGGAAACCACGATGCCGCAACCACAACCGCGTTGATTCTCGGGACGAGGTATTACAAGCGGATCGGCGGTCACGTGCTCAACGTGTTGTCGAGTGTTGTGGTGCCGCTTGACGAGGTCGATTACTACGACGAGGATGGCGCGTCTCCGTCGCAACGGTAACCGTCGAAGAATCAAGGCATTTTGCGTTCGTGCCGAACGCCTTTGTACACTGGCTGGCTGGTCACTTCATCGTGAAAAAGACAACGCACGTCGTCGTCGTCGGCGCTGGCGTCATTGGATGTGCCGTGGCATACGAGATCGCCAGGCGCGGTGGCCGTGTTCACGTCATCGACCGCGGAGAGGTCGGCCAGGGAGCTACCCAGGCTTCAGCTGGTGTCCTGGCCCCCTACATCATGGCCCATGCGGGAAGTCAGTTTCTCGAGCTGGGAGGACGAAGTCTCGGTCTCTACGACGAATTTATGGCCCGGGTCGTGGAGGACTCGGGGGCAGCGGTTCAATACGTTCGCAGCGGCACACTTGAGGTCGCATGTGATACCAAGACCGCCCGGCGGCTCCAGAAGACGGCATGCGCTTACCGTGATCTCGGAGTGACCGCCGATTATCTCGACCAGAGGGCGGTTCATGAAGCCGAGCCCCAGCTGTCTGCAACGGTCTTGTCAGGGCTCGTCGTGGCGTCGCATGGTTTCGTTGGTGCTGCCGACTTGACGAACGCCCTGCGACGGGCCGCGAGCGCCTACGGTGTGATCTTCACGCCGTCAGCATTAGCCGTGAAGGTCTCAAGGAGCCGTGGCGACGGGCTGCAGGTTAAAACGCCGACTGACACGGTGGTGTGTGACGCGGTCGTGATGGCCGCAGGAAGCTGGTCGGGGCAGGTCGAGGCCGAGGGCGAGGAACCGGTGCCCGTTCGACCCGTGCGCGGTCAGCTGCTTCATCTGGGTTGGCCGAAATCGCCTCTCGCGCGCGTGATCTGGACCGACCGGTGCTACCTGGTCCCGTGGACGGATGGTTCCGTGTTGGTGGGCGCCACGGTCGAAGATGTCGGATTCGACGAGCGTGCCACCGTCTCTGGCGTTCAGCAATTGATCGACATGACGTGCGAGCTTGTTCCAACCGCGCGCAAGGCATGGTTTAAAGGTGTGCGGGTCGGCCTTCGGCCTGGGACACCGGATGATTTGCCGGCCATCGGCCCGTCCGAGCGTCTGTCAGGCCTGTTCTACGCAACCGGGCACTTTCGGAACGGCGTGTTGCTGGCACCACTCACCGCTCAGATCGTCGCCGACTACGTGCTCGATGGCACACGGGATGCCGCACTCGAGGCGACGGCACTGAGCCGTTTCGCGGCGGACTAACCGACAACCATGCGGGGAACGCCACGTGAAACTAAAGCGTTCGTATAGTGCACGCGAGGTCGCGGCATTGACAGGCCTATCGGCCCGCCAGTTACAGTGGTGGGATGCTCGCCGTCTCTTTTCGGCAGCGGTGGCATCACGCCCCACCAAGGCGGGTGGTTTCACCGAGCGGCGCTACTCCCCGGTTGATCTTTACGAATTGCTGGCCCTTGCCGATTTGAGGCGCAAAGGGTTCACCGCCCAAAAAATCCGGACGATTCTTTCGGTGCTTCGCGAACGATTCGGCGTGCGACTGTTCGACGCGCTTGGCGAGGGCGGTGAGGTAACGCTGCTGACCGACGGTCATGAGGTCTACGCCAAGACATCGGCCGGTGAATGTTTTAGTCTGCTTCGGGACTCCGATCAGCCGCTGCTCGTCGTCGGCGAAGGGGACCAGCTCAAGGCGTTGAGTGTTCGGGCCCGCAGCCGTCGCAAGAAGGGTAGTCGTGCTGTGGCTGTGCGCAAGACGCGCGACCGGCAGTCATGACAAATGCTGAGGAATCGCTCCTCGATGCGCAGATGACGGCGACGATTTCTACGAAGACGTCACAAAAAGCTGTGGTCACGGCGAGATCGCGCCGTCGTACCGGTGCTCTCGGTCGAGACTTGGCCAAGGGCCGTAGACCCTCCTTCCACGGACGTCGTCACCAAGGATGGGTATGGCGTTACCGTGCCCGTTCCGACAGTTAGCATTCTTCCTTAGAGCCCGACCAAATTCAGACATAGTCAGAACGACAACGTCGTTCATTCTCGCCAAGGTCGGTCGCGAGTGACTCTCAAGGTGCCCTGACCGATTCCTACTCGTCCGCGAGCTGCGGCCACTTTCTTCACGACGCCGTCGGCGTGGGGTCGTGTGATGCGAGAGATGTGTGACTGACATAACTTGATGTAGAAGAACAGTATCGAATATCCTTTCGCCGTCTGGCGTAGAGTCTTCTACGAAACCCACAATGGCTGGATACTCCTGTGACGTACTCATCGTAGGTGGTGGCGGGGCTGGTCTGCGCGCAGCCATCGCAGCTGCTGAAGCTAAACCGAATCTAAACATCGCCGTCGTGTCCAAGGTATATCCAATGCGAAGCCATACGGTTGCGGCCGAAGGCGGTGCCGCGGCTGTCATCAAGCCTGGGGATAGTGCCGAGGCCCATGCCTACGATACCGTGTCTGGGGCAGATTGGCTGTGCGATCAAGATGCGGTCGAAGCGTTTGTCGAAGAAGCACCACGTGAAATGGTGCAACTAGAGCACTGGGGTTGTCCCTGGAGCCGAGAGTCGGATGGGAGTGTCGCTGTCCGCCCGTTCGGCGGGATGAAGGTGAAGCGGACATGGTACGCCGCGGACAAGACCGGTTTCCACATGCTCCACGCGCTGTTCCAGACGTCGCTGAAGTACAAAGCTGTAACGCGATTCGACGAGTGGTTCGTCACCAAGCTGCTTGTCGATGACGGGCGCTGCTTTGGCGTCGTTGCCATCGAGTTGGCCACCGGCCAGGTCCATAGCATTACCGCACAGGCCGTGATCCTGTGCACCGGTGGCTGCGGCAAGGTCTTTTCGTTTACGACCAACGCGAACATCAAGAACGGCGACGGGATGGCACTCGCCTATCGAGCAGGCGTGCCGCTCAAGGACATGGAGTTCATTCAGTACCATCCTACGGGACTGCCGGCGACCGGGATCCTGATCACCGAGGCCGCACGAGCCGAAGGGGGGTGGTTGGTCAACAAGGACGGCTACCGGTATCTCCAGGACTACGATCTCGGCCAACCGGAGCCTCAACCGGTGCTGCGGTCCATGGAACTCGGTCCACGAGACCGGCTGTCGCAAGCGTTCATCCAGGAACAGCAGAAGGGTCGCACGCTGGAGGGTCCGTACGGTCACTATGTCCATCTGGATATCCGCCAGGTCGGTGAGAAAGTCATCGACAAGAAGCTCCCCTTCGTGCGCGAATTGTGTATGAAGTATGCAAACCTCGACCCGGTCAAGGAGATGATCCCGGTCCGACCGGTTGTCCACTACATGATGGGTGGTGTTCACACCGACATCAACGGCGCAACGCCTCTCAGCGGACTGTATGCAGCGGGCGAGGTGGCCTGTGTGAGCTTGAACGGTGCCAATCGGCTTGGTTCGAATTCTCTGACTGAATGTCTCGTCTTTGGCGCACGGGCTGGCCGAGCGGCCGCCGAGTTCGTAGAGCAGGCAGGGCCCGTCGGCAGGTCCGTGGAGGCTCAGGTTCGAGACGAGGAGCGACGGCTACACGAAGACTTTCTCGGAAGGGCCGATGGGACAGAGCGAATTGCTACTTTGCGGACCGAGATGCAGACGACCATGGAGGAAGGTGCGGGGATCTACCGAACGGGAGCGACCCTTGACGTGGCGGCGGAGACGATGGCCGGTTTGCGTCGGCGGGCCCGTCATTTGAGGCTGGACGACCGGAGCCGAACCTTCAACACAGAACTGATCGCGGCGCTGGAACTAGGCTATATGCTCGATTTGGCCGAGGTGATTCTCCGGTCTGCCGCGCTAAGGACTGAATCGCGCGGGGCGCATCAGCGAACGGACTATCCTGACCGGGATGATGAGCGGTTTCTCGCGCATTCCCTGGCGCAACGCGCAACGGATGGTTCAGCGCAGATTGAGTACCTGCCGGTGACCATTACGAAATGGCCGCCTGGTGACCGGGTCTACGGAAGGTAGCGACATGGCAGAGACTATCCAGCTGGTTGTTTCAAGGTACCGTCCCGAGGAAGAGTCGGAACCGACGTTTCAGACTTACGACGTACCGTACAACAAGGATTGGGTGATCCTGGACGCGCTGAATTTCGTCAAGGATCAGCTCGATGGCTCATTGTCATTCCGCTGGTCGTGCCGGATGGGTGTGTGTGGCAGCTGCGGGATGATGGTGAACGGCACTCCGAAGCTCACGTGCGCCATTCCGCTATCCGACTATGTGTTGTCGGGACCGATTCGAATCGAACCCTTACAGTTCTTTCCCGTCGTCCGCGACCTCATCGTCGATATCAATAGCTTTCTGGGGAAGCTCTCCAGTGTTAAGCCGTGGATCGTCAGGGACGACGAGAAGTCACCCGACGAGGGCGAATACCTTCAGACGCCTGCCGAACTCGACATCTACAAGCCATTTAGCATGTGCATCAACTGCATGCTGTGTTACTCGGCATGTCCCGTCGTAGGTCTTGAGCCCGATTTTGTCGGGCCGGCCGCGATCGCTCTGGCGCAGCGTTACAATCTGGATTCGCGTGATCAAGGGGCGGCGGAGCGGATGACCGTCCTGGATGAGCACGAGGGAATGTGGGGCTGTACCTTCGTGGGTGAGTGCACCGAAGTGTGTCCAAAGAACGTCGACCCCGCTGGCGCGATCCAACTGTACAAGATGGCGACAGCGACCGACTGGTTCAAATCTGTGTTGTTGCCATGGGGTTCTAAGTGAGCGACGTGACCGGTAGTCCGTCCGGTCCGCGGCTGTACCATCGCCCGATGTCATTCTGGTGGTGGCTGGAGAAGCGCGCGTACTTCAACTTCATTATCCGGGAGCTTACCTGTGTCTTCGTTGGGATCTTTGCTGTTCTCACACTTTTTCAGATTCGAGCCTTGGCAATCGGTCCGGATGCATATGCGGCATTCATCGACCGGTTGAGGACACCAGGTTTCATTCTGTTGAACACGATCGGTCTTGGGGCCATGTTGTTGCACGCTGTTACGTGGTTCAAGGCTGTTCCTACAACTATGACCGTCCGACTGGGCGAGACACGTGTTCCGGGTCAGGTGATCGCGGGTTTGCACTATGTCGGATGGATAGCGGTATCCGCGGTCGTTGCGTGGATTTTGTTGCTCAGATAGATGACCAGAGGCATTACGCCGTTTCTATGGTTCTTGTTCGGTGCCGGGGGAATGGTTTCCGCCCTCTTGTTCCCGGTACATATGCTGCTGATTGGCCTCGCGTTTCCCCTGGGATGGGTTGACGCTCCGGACTACGAGTCACTTCATAGTCTGGTCATCCATCCGATCGCGCGGCTGTACTTATTCGTCTTCATTTTCTTACCGCTCTTCCATTGGGCTCACCGTTTCCGATACACGCTCTATGATGTCTTTCAGATCAAACACGGAGCCCAGCGGCCAATTGCCCTCCTCTGCTATGGTGCTGCGCTGCTGGGGACGATCATCGCTGCGTATACGCTGTTGACCATCACGTAAGCGCACAGATCTGTCAGACTCGCTAGACTAGCTAGTGCACCCGATATCTTTGGCGGTGTTCCTCCCACGCTTGGTCTTCTGCCCGCTCCTCCATCTCCCACTGCTGTCTCCGTTCGAACCGGCGACGGCGGTGTCGCCAGATGGCGACGAGTGCGAGGAATGTCACCAAGCCCCATAGTGTGAAGGGGTGGCCAGCCAGGGCGATCCACCGCTTCCAAATGGCGTGACGGTTCCAGAACAATCTCACGTGCTCAGAGATCGTCAGCCCCGTGGTGGCGTACAGCGCGGCTTCGAATGAGATGTCGCCGGCCATGCGACTCAAGAGGCGTGCTGCCGTCAAGGGACCGTGGCGCTGAAGAATGTCGCGAACGAGGGCTTCCGACAGGACATAAGCTCGAGCCACGTCCCCACGATCCTGTCCGAACAGTGTCTCGAGCTGGGTCGCCGTCAGCGCGCGTCCGGCCACAAGCTCCCACGTGAAACGAGACCGGTCCTCAATGTCCCAGCTCCGTTCAGCTGCGCTGGCCAGTCCTTCGTTGAACCACCGCGGGACCCGCCTCCCGTTTGCTGCCCGGTTGATCAGGATGTGTGCCACCTCGTGATACACGACACTTTCGAGTGTGCGGTACGGGTATGAGCCAATGCGGGTGGGAAACAGCACCACGAGGTCACGTGCCGAGTCGGCAAAACCAGCTACCCACTCTGGCGTGTTGCGCGCTGTGGTCGACTGTTCCGGCATGAGCAGTATCCGGATCGGTTGCTCAGCGTCCTGGATCCCAGTCAGCCTCATCACACTGACCAGCCGTGTGGTGTCAAAGTCACGGACCTGCGACACGACGCTCTCGAGTTCTGCCGGGGCATCGACCACGAGCCTGACGGGTCCAAGTATTTGCGCGCCGATTGAGCTCGTGGCGCACCAGGTGGCGAGGAAGGCGCCGATGACGAGTGATCGACATCGCGGGGTGGTCATCTCGTCATCCGGTAGCCTCGGCCGGCTGTCGTCTAGTGACGGCTTTCAGGTTAATGAGCTCGACGAGCAGGCTGAAAGCCATCGCAAAATACACATAGCCACGTGGAAGATGCTGGCCCAGACCGTCGGCGACAAGCAACACACCGATCATCACGAGAAAAGCCAGTGCCAATGTTTTCATCGAAGGATGTCGAGCAATGAATCGACTGACCGCCCCAGCGAACGCGATCATCACCGCGACGGCGACGATGACTGCTGCGATCATGACCTCGACGCGGTCGGCCATTCCAACCGCTGTGATAACGGAATCGAGACTGAACACGAGGTCAAGCAGTACGACTTGGCTCAATACGGCACCCGCAGAGATTGCTCCTTTGCGCTGGACGCCCGGTTCATGAGCTCCCTCCATGAGGTGATGGATCTCGAAGGTCGCCTTAGCGAGGAGGAACAGTCCTCCCAGGAGTAGGATGAGATCTCGACCGCTGATGCTGAGCGGCATTATTCCGGTGCCATCGGCAAGGGGTTCTGTGAAAAACGGGACTTCGAAGAGTGGTGTCGTCAGGCGCATGACCCAGAAGATGGCTAAGAGAAGTGCGATCCGCATCACCATAGCGAGGACCAATCCTATGTTCCGGGTTCTGTGACGTTGGTTCTCTGGAAGTCGGTCGGTCAGGATGGCAAGAAAGATGATGTTGTCGATTCCCAGGACGATCTCGATAGTCGTGAGGCTGACAAGGGCAATCAACGAGTCAAGGCTGAAAAGCACTGTGCCGTCCATTCTGGATCCTCCGTCTTAGGCTCTGTGAAGGCGGGGCACTTCTTGCACTAGTTGCGGGGTGTCCTCGTAAGCGTCAGCACGGCGATGGTGGCTCCCAGTTTAGACTCGGGAGCGTCAAAAAAATCGTAAACAGCAGGGTGCCGCGCGAGCGCCGCATGCACGATCGACCGCTGAACGCCTATGCCGCGACCATGAATGAGACGTACCTGTCGGAGGTCCGCTGCCGCTGCTGTTTTCACGTATTCTTCAACGACCGAGTTGATATCGCGCGGGGCGAAGCTGTGTAGATCTAGCACGCCGTCGACCGGCACCTCATGTGCCATTCTTGGTGTAGCGGGCCGTAACCTGGGTGGTGATACCGCCCCGAACGGAGAAGTCCCCAACGACCGTCATCTGTCTCGGCCGACACACTTCCACTAAGTCATCGAGAATTTGGTTAGTGACATGTTCGTAGAAAATTCCCTTATCGCGGAACTCAATCAGGTAGTACTTCAGCGCCTTGAGTTCCAGACAACGTTCGTCTGGGGTATACGTGATCCGAATTTCGCCGAAATCAGGCAATCCAGTCTTCGGACAGATAGACGTGAATTCCGGACAGTAGATCGCGATCTCGTAGTCACGTTCCGGACGCGGGTTGGGAAATGTCTCAAGTGGACCCTCCTGCATAGCCTGATTCTAACCGGGATTTCAGCACTGTTACCGAAGGGGACCAGAGAAGACTTATTGACACGAGGACACCCGCGCGCTAGCATCAGGCGCGTTTTTATTAGGTCTTTTCTGCGGCGGTCGTTTGTGCGCGTGCGGCCGAGTATGCGGATCCTGACAGCGCGCCTACAGCCAGGGGGATGTCGATGGTCGAAGGCCGAAGAATGGGTAAGTCCGAGCTCTTTAACCATTTTGCGGAGCGTTTCAATCTCAAGCGGACACAAGCACGTGAGTTTTTTGACGAGCTCCAGCAACTGTCCGAGAGTGAACTCAAGCGAAGTGGCGAGTTCGTTATTCCGGGAATGGTGAAGCTGGTGGTTCAGAATCGAAAGGCCCGGACCGGTCGAAATCCGGCGACGGGTGAGACCATCCAGATACCGGCAAAGACTGTTGTAAAGGCGCGTATCGCAAAGCAACTGAAAGACTCGGTCTTGCCGAGCTAGCAGTGTTCATAACCATGAGCGTGTCGGCCGGAGCCGGCTGGTGGCGCAATCCCCGGTCGGCTTCGTGGCCGGGTGCTATAGCGCGTCGAAGTCAAGGCCAGGACGCGTCTACAAAACTTTCGGTGCGGAGGCTATGCTCACCGCCATTTCTTTTCCAGCCATGTCTCCAGTTCTCTCCCATCACATCCAGACACTCCAATAACAGTACTGTTTTATAAGGCTTTTTGAGGCTCTATCAGTCTATGGGCGTCTGTGGTTTTCCATTGACATCCACCTGTTTTGTTGGCAACCGCCGATCTTTGTGCTGGAGATATAGGCGGTGGGTTGCCCACATATGCCATTGACCAACACCGCTATCAGAAACGCTCAACCTGGCCTCGAGACGAGGAGACTCGCCGATGATGGTTTTGATGCGGCTGGAATCGTATGTATTCCAGAAACTCAGCACGCAATCGATCGCTGCTGTCAGAGCCCAGAACATCCTTGCGCTGTTCAAGCCGATTCAGGAACAAGAGAAGTACGAGACCGCGAGTCGTGTCCTGATGGTGTGCCGGCAAGTCTGTTGCCACGCCATCGCGACAAGGCGCATCACACACGACCCTAGCGCGTCAGTGAGACCTGCACTGACTCCAGTGACCCCCTTTCGCTGCCGTGACCGATCCCAAGGAGATCGGACCGCTCTTACGGATGCTCGACGGGTATGTGGGAACGTCGGTTGTCATGAGCGCGTTACGTTTGGCACCCCTCGTGTTCGTTAGGCCAGGAGAATTACGGACAGCGAAGTGGGCAGACATTGATCTCGACGCTGCCGAGCCACAGTGGCAGTACCGCGTCACGAAAACACACACAGATCACATCGTTCCGCTTGCTACGCAAGCCGTTGCCATCTTGCGTGCGCTGCATCCCCACACCGGTCACCAGGAGTACGTCTTCCCAGGGACGTGAAACAACGGACGTCCGATGAGTGAAAACACTCTCCCGGCCGCGATGCGCGCCATGGGTATCCCCAAAGAAAAGATGTCGGCACACGGGTTCCGTGCGATGGCGTATACGGTCCTTGAGGAACAACTTCACTTTCCCCAACACTTCATCGAGCACCAACTCGCACATCGCGTCAAGAATCCACTAGGACGCGCCTACAACCGCACGACGCACCTCCAGGAGCGTCGAGACATGATGCAGCAGTGGGCGGACTACTTGGACACCTTGCGAAGCGGGACGCGGCCATCAACACTCCCCACTCCTGTCCCGCACGACAAGAAGAACGACTGTTACACGCCGACTTTCAGCATCAAGCTGACGCATTACCTACGGGTCAACCGCTCCGCTGTAATTACCGCCAAGCCCTTCAAAGAAACTGAAAAATTCTACCCCTGACACGGGAAATGGGGGACACCTCGTCGCGCCACGACAGAAGGAAAAGGACGACTACGTCACCGCAACAAGGGAGTGGACGCTGGACGAAGTTGATGCAATGGAGAGAGTGGCCAGTTACTGCGGACGGACTTCTCAGACCGCTTACGAGGCCTGAGTGACAGAAACTCTAAGCCGACTCATGAATAACGTTGACTTGACAGTATCCGGAAGCGCCCTCATCCTCAAAGCAAACAGGGAGGTGTCCGATGAAACGGTTCACCGTTGCGTTCGGTGTGGTTCTCGCTATCGCAGCGCTCACATCGCTTGTCGGAGAGGCACAGAAACGCGTGAAGGCGTTCGACCGCCTCGATGGTCCCCGGATCGCCCTTCCGGACGATCCGAGAGGAGCGAGCGAAATGAGACAGCTGTGCCCCGAATCGCCCCCCAGCACCGAGACGTGCCAAAGGTACTGGGCGTACACGGGGCACTTCGTCCGTAACGCCACGATCCCGGCCCGCGACCGGGAGGTGATCATTCTTCGCACAGCGTGGTTGAACCGAGCCGACTACATCTGGGGGCGGCATAACATCATTGGGCAGGAAGCTGGGCTCACCGAACAGGAAATCAGCCGGGTCACCCTAGGGGACGACGCGGCGGGGTGGAGCGACTTCGATGCAGCTCTGCTCAGGGCGGCTGACGAACTCTACACGAGTCGATTTATCTCCGAGGCGACGTGGAACACGCTCGGCGAGCGTTACACTGAGAGTCAGTTACGCGAGGTTGTGCTAATCGTTGGCAATTACACGCAGCTGTCGATGTTCCAAAACACACTGGGCGCTCAGCTAGAGCCTGGGATCGAGGGCCTGCCGGGCGACGGGCGCTGATCCACTCGGCTATCTTTTCGTATGGCCGACGTCGATCCAAGAGGGTGTGGCATGGCATGGCACACTTGGCGAAGGGACTAGCTGATGCCCGGCATGTGCGGCGGACGAAGAAAGCCGGAGCCACCCTGCCTATCGCCCGGCACGTACGTGCGTTTCTCAACGACCAGCTGAGAGGCAGCGACTTGGTCAGCTGAATCGCGTGCCGCTCTGGATGCCGAGGCTGACGGCTCGCGGCCCTATCGATTTCCCGGAAAACTTGTTAACCCTGACCCGGTGGCATTATCGAAGGTGGCCGGATGCGGCCCGGTGCCCGCTGCGTAGGCCTCCTCATTGACTCGTGCCCCTTTCAAGAGGGCCGGGAAGCCGTAGTTGCCTTCGTGGCACCGTGGCTCATAGTAGATTCGATTCTCTTGGTCGTTCTGCCGTTGGAGTTCTTGTTTCACGGTCCAAGGCTGAACCCAAACGGTTGGGTCTTCAATAG
>Ga0310120_10000021_pt1 | contig 119366 bp, 105 predicted proteins | sample CB27_AW_983_MG_FD_203506 | JGI IMG/M metagenome (GOLD analysis project Ga0310120, IMG submission 203506) | Marine microbial communities from Western Arctic Ocean, Canada - CB27_AW_983 | ecosystem: Environmental > Aquatic > Marine > Oceanic | place: Canada: Western Arctic Ocean | collected...
CGCGAAGGAGGTAGACGATCGCTTGGAGTTTCTCTCGCGGGAGCCAGACTCGCCCAACACACGCCAAGCCCAGTCCGATGCCCGCCGTCTGGCGATCGAGAAAGTCGACGCTTTGCGCGCCGGCGCGCTCTCGAGGTGGGAACGCCACCGAGACGCGTCGCGCGAAAAGCTACTCGCTCGTCCCGAACCCGCGGACCGGTCGCGCAACGAATCGCTTTGGAACGGGATCGCTGCCGCTGGCGCGGATACCACGATGGTTTCCGTGTCGAGGCACAGTTTCCCCGCCGAGTTAAAAACGGTTTTTTTGACGATGCCGCCATCCGTTCAAAAAAACGGAAACGGGATGCTCGAGGTGCGCGAGCTCGTCAACAGCTTAACGCCGGCCGTAAGGCGAGGAGGGCTCGCTGGATCCGGGCGAGCTCCTCCTTTTCCCCTCCGTTTTTGCGACATCCTTCCGCTATGGCTCGAGGAGACGCGGGACGCGCCCGAGTGCATGCGCAATTCTCTACGCGCTAGACGGCGAAGCGAGCGCGCTTTCAAGCGCGACGGAGGCGTTTAAAATCGATAAGCGTTAGCGAAAAATGCGACGGCTCCCCCGGGCCGGTGCCCGCCGAGCCCCACTCTCCGAGCCGCTCTCCGTCGCGGCTGAATCGCAAAATGCGTGCGTTCTGATAACCGTCCGAAATGTAGAAATCCCCGTTGGGGGCGAAAGCAATATCCGTCGCACCCTGAAAGTTCCCACGTGGATCGGCCGGGAGCGCGATCTGAATCTCGCGCAACTTCTTGCCCAACCGGTCGAACTCGTAGACCATCGAGCTGTTCGCATCGACGGTCCAGACGTGACCGTTCCCGTCGATTCGGATTTTGTGTGGGATCTCGTACATCCCGCGTCCCCAAGAACGCAGAACTTGGCCCGCGGCGTTCGTCACGATCACCGGGTCAGCCTCGTCGCCGCGCTGCAGAATGTAGATGAGACCCTCGGCGTCGACGGCCACGGAGGAGACCATCCCCACCTCGACAGAGTCGATAACGAGCTCGTGCGATGTCAACGGAAGCCGCGGCGTGGCGGCCATGGTTGCTCTGAACTGCGTCGATTCCGGTGTCGATTGAATAAGCGCGCCAATCGTTGCCAACAAAAGACAAAGGGTTGATTCCATGCGCGATTGTACCCTACCGATTAGGAATCGCGACCAGGGGCGAGAGACGCCGCGAATCCAAGGTAGGATAGTCTCGTGACGATCATGAAACGTGCGTGAAGATTGATGAAGAGCTCCTCCGTCATCCGGGTCGGCTTAAACGCCGCGATACTCGCCGTCACCGAGGAAACGCCTCGCGTACTCACCGTGCAGCACGATCCGAGCGGGCTTCCCGCCCTTCCGTTCGGTCCTCTCGACCCGCTTCAAGATCGAACGCTCGAGCTCGGATTACGCGGATGGGTCCGCGGACAGACGGCGCTCGAGCTCGGCTATGTCGAGCAGCTCTATACATTTGGTGACAGCAATCGTGACCCTTATGCGAACGTCGATGGTCGCGTGATCTCTGTCGCCTATCTCGCGCTCGTTCGCGAAGCGCCTCCAGCACGAGGCTCTGTCAGCTGGCGCGACGTCTACGCCTTTCTTCCGTGGGAGGACTTTCGCGAAGGAGTCCCGGCGGTTCTCGAGAAGGAGCTGATGCCGGAGCTGAAACGTTGGGCTCGCGGCGATAAAACTCGGAAGGAGCGACTACAAATCGCGTTCGGTTCGGTGCAGACCCGCCCCGATCCCGAACGCGTGCTCGAACGCTACGAGATGCTCTGGGAGGCCGGCCTCGTACAAGGACGGGAGATGGCGCTCGACCATCGCCGCATCCTGGGCACGGCGCTCGGACGGCTCCGTGGAAAGATCCGCTATCGGCCGGTGGTTTTCGAGCTCATGCCCGATACGTTCACGCTGCTCCTGCTACAACGCGCGGTCGAGGCGCTCGCAGGTGTGCGGCTGCACAAGCAGAATTTTCGCCGGCTACTCGACACAGGCAGGTTCGTCGAAGGGACAGGAGAGACCTTCATGGAGACGGGCGGGCGCCCGGCGGAGCTTTTCCGTTTTCGGCGCGACGTGCTTCGCGAGCGACCCCGTACCGGTGTCGCCTACTCTCGTACTTGAGTCGTCACGCCGTTTCTGTTATACTCGTATTGAACATAATCAGTGAGCCGCTTGGCTGGGCTCGAGTTCTTCTCACTTAGAGCATAAAAAGCCTTGGGAGATGATGATGCACAGTGCCACAGAATCGAGCCTCGATAGCATCTACGCACGGCTTCGACCTTTCATCCCTGAGATGGAGTGGGCCGTCCACGCACCGCTCATCGAAGAGATCGCGGCGTGGAAGCGCAGGCGAAACGCCGTGGTGCTCGCACATAACTACCAGACACCCGAGATCTTTCACGGCGTAGCCGACCGCACCGGAGACTCTCTCGCGCTCGCGAGGATGGCGGTGGAAGAGACCGCCGATGTGATCGTATTTGCCGGGGTTCACTTCATGGCCGAGACCGCGAAGATCCTGAATCCTGACAAGACCGTGCTCATCCCCGATGCCGGCGCGGGTTGCTCCCTCGCGGAGTCCATCACCGCCGCGGACGTTCGCCTGCTTCGCGAACGCTACCCCGGTGTTCCCGTCGTCACCTATGTCAACACGTCGGCGGGCGTCAAAGCCGAAAGCGACGTCTGCTGTACCTCCGGCAACGCGGTCCAGGTGGTGGAATCGCTCGCCACCGACCGCGTAATCTTTATCCCCGACGAATATCTCGGCCAGTGGGTACGGCAGCAGACCGAGGTTGAAGTCATCCTGTGGAAAGGGCACTGCGAAGTCCACGAGCGCTTCAGCGCCGAAGATCTTCGAAGCGCGCGCGAGCAACATGCCGACGTCACCATCCTGGCTCATCCGGAATGCCCTCCGGATGTTCTCGAGGAAGCGGACTTCGTGGGCTCCACATCCGCGATGAGCCACTACGTGAGCGAACGGCGACCGGCGCGTGTGCTCATGATGACCGAGTGCTCGATGAGCGACAACGTGGCAGTCGAAAATCCCACGACGGCGTTCATCCGGCCCTGCAATCTCTGTCCTCACATGAAGACGATCACGCTCCCCAAGATCCTTCAATCGCTCGAGACGATGACCCATGTCGTCGATGTCGACCCAGGGACGTCCGCCAAAGCAAGGGTCGCGGTCGAGCGCATGCTGGCCGTGTGAAGCCTTTGGATCCCAGGAGGTTTAACGCGATGAGCAGCCAGACGCTCCAGATCGACCCTTTGATCGACCGCGCCCTCCGCGAAGACCTCGGTGAAGCCGGGGACATCACCACCGATGCCGTCGTGTCTCCGGAGGCCCAGGCCGAAGCGACCTTCGTTGCCCGGCGAAGTGGACGTCTCGCGGGTGTCGTCGTCGCCGAGCGCGTCTTCCGCCGGCTGAGCTCGGACATCTCCTTCGAGGCCATCCGCGGCGACGGCGCCGACGTCGGGGAAGGCGAGCCCGTCGCGCGCCTATCGGGGAACGCCCGAGCCATCCTTACGGGTGAGCGGACCGCGCTGAACTTTCTCGGCCACCTATCGGGTATCGCCACCGTCACCCGAGACTTCGTAACCGCGATCGGCCGAACGCCTCCCGAGATCGTTGCGACACGGAAGACGACCCCCGGACTACGCGCCTTGGAGAAACATGCCGTGCGCGCCGGCGGCGGCGGAGCTCACCGCTACGGGCTCTACGACGCCGTGCTCATCAAAGACAATCACATCGCGATTGCTGGAGGGCTGCGTCAAGCAGTGGAACGCGCGCGCGCGCATGCCGGCAACATCGTCAAGATTCAAGTCGAGGTCGACACACTCGAGCAGCTCGACGAGCTCCTCCGTGTCGGGGCCGACGCGGTGCTCCTCGACAACATGAAACTCGACGAGCTACGCGAGGCTGTCGCTCGATGCGGTCAGACGTTGGTGACCGAGGCGTCGGGCGGCATCACGATCGATAACGTCAAGGATGTCGCCAGTACCGGTGTCGGTCGAATCTCTGTCGGAGCGCTCACCCACAGCGCGCCGTCTCTGGATATCGGGCTCGATATCGAGGATTGATTCCTAGCGAGCCGCGACCATCCGCGCTGCTCACACAGACATCATGGGGATTCCCGAGCAGGTTTTCGGCGAGGCTGTGCCTTCCATAAACTCGATCCGTGACTCTTGGGCTGTCGATCCAACGTCCCTCATCGCGACACGCGAAAAATCATGTCGCGATGGACCACACCTTGTGTTCTCCCAAACCAGAAGCGTACTAATCCGTCACTTCCCACTGGCAACTGAGTGTCTTTCCATGCGCCCATGTCTCCACGTACGGTCAGTGACGTGCGAGGAACATCGTCGCCGTCCGCGGTCACACCCCCACCAAACATCATGTTGGTATTTCCCATATATCCAATGACGCCGGTTCGGCGATTCCTCGTGACCTCCAACGCGCAGATCATCCCGCCCAACGTGACCATTTCCCCAGGCTGGCCAGAGACCGCGAAATAACGCTGTTCTCTAAAGAGGTGGTCCACGAACGAATACGTGCCCAGTTCCAGCACTTCACTTTCCGACACCGAGTCCCCACCTCGCACACGGAGCACATTCCGTGGAAATTGGTTCACCGGATCACCCTGCAGTACAAATTCTGAGCTGGACCGAACAGCGGTATCAATTCCGACCAGGAGTTCGCTGCCGGTTGGGGCGTTGAAATACGTGCCTCCGCCTGCGGTCGCCAGAGCGGTCAACACCTCCGCCTCTTCGTCCGTCACACCGAGGCCAACGGTATGCAGGATGACGTTCAACCCAGAGGCTCGCAATTCACTCGCAACCGCAACGGGATCTCCGCCACACGACTCCACGCCATCACTCACCAGCAGGATCGTTCCTGCTCCCCCTGCCTCCCTCAGATCGGCAGCGGCCTCTTGTAAACTTCTCGCAATCGGAGTCTGCCCACGTGGCACTAACTCATTGACGATATCAACAATGGTAGTCCCATTTCCTGGCCCGGGTGGTAGCAATTGCTCCGTATCCGCGCACCCCGCTTCTTTATCTTCGACGCTAACACGGTGTCCATAGGCACGGAGTCCCACGGCTACGGTTGGTGGTAGATCGCTCATAGCCTCTCGCAGGGCCTCTCGAGCCCATTCAATTTTCGCGTGACCATTAATCTGACCCCACATGCTATTTGACACATCGATGATGACATCCAACCAATTCGCCAACCCGGTCGCTAACGGAGTCTCTACAGCTGCCATAAGATCGTCTGGAATGTCAGGGATCACACTACTCGTGGCCAAACCAAAACTCGTCTCATCAAACGCCCGTGTATACGTCCCACCCGTCACCAGCGCAATGCCTGCCAATTGATTCGAAACCCGTTCCCCTAAACTAATGGTGTGGATCGGAATGTTACCCGCTTCGGCGCGAGCGACCCCCACCGGATCATGCCCGCAGGTTTCCTCGCCGTCACCAATGAGCAGTATCTCTTTCCGGGCGGCATTCACTTGACGCAAATCTTCTACGGCAGCCCGCATTGAACGAACCAGTGGCGTTTCCCCATCCCACCGCATGGACCACGTCAACCGCCGCGCCCTGCGTGAAGCTAGCACTGGCACCTCCGGAGAGTGCGCCGCGAGTGCAGTTTCCCATGTGGAACGATCGAATGGACCAAACTCAACGGCCGTGGTGGTGGCGGTGCAGTCGTCACGTGTAGGTCCATGACCTAGCAAGCGCAGGCCCACCACCGTACCAGCGGGTACCGTTTCAAGCGTGTGCAACAAGCCGCGCTGAGCGAGTTCGCGCTTCACGCCACCCTTAACGGATTCCTTCATACTGCCAGAGACATCCAGGACAACCAGTAGTGCTGCCCCACGTTCTGAAGGCTCTTGCTGAGCGGCTGCAAGCGGCATTACCGCGAGCATCGCGAGGCTAAACGTTCCCCACCGCAATGAACGCCTGATCCATGAGTGCTGACGCATCGTTAATCCTTAATCTTCAACGCGAAACCAGATTAGGTCAAAAATGATTGGCTCTTCGGGATCTTCTGATTTCGAAAAATCGGCAATGGTTTCCTCTTTATGCCGCTTACTTCTTCCCAGCCAATCGTCCATGCGGACAAAAAATGCATATCCTTTCTTGAGAGTCGGCGTATAGCTCATCATGACGATAAATGCTCCCGACGTGCAGTTTATGATCGACGCACAGGACGCCGAGATTCGTGTTTTCCGTGTCAGTTCAATTGGTGAAAGGTTTCCTGTGGGTTGATAGGTAATCATATTAAGGCCTTCATAACCTCGCCCACTTACTTTGGCAACTCTGCCAAAGATATACGGCGTGAGCCGGCCCAAAGTCCTGCTCATCTTGAAAAAACGAACCAGATTGGCTGGACGCCAGCAAGCAGTTGTTGGTTCGGCTGATGTCTCAGTAGGCCAACTCCCCTCCCCAAAGAACTGAAGTAACGGAGGGGAGTACAATTTAATCATTGCTTGAAGACCGTCTGTCTTACGCATAACGACGAAACGTGTTCCTTGAAGGACTGCCCCCTCCTTCTCCTCGGGTCTTTTGAGAATGCCAGCTTTGAGATCATCGGTAAAATTCTTATTCCCTATCTGGAAGCCCTCATCCTTTGCAGGATCGGCATTTTGCACACATTGCAGATAATCAGTTTCAGAAATCACCTCCAGGCCCAGCATAAAGTTCAGCTTGGCGAATACCAAAACGCTCTCGCGTGGGATCTCGTCAGTGAGCCCATTAAACTGCTGGCAGACAGCTGGCGACTCGGGAGCATAGAACAGTTCTACATAGGTCGCGTAGTCTTCGAGTTCATCCTTGGCTCCGTAGCGTCGGGCGAAGCCAGCCGCCTGAGCGACACTATCATTTGGATATTCAAGTGCATAATTATCGTCAGCGTAGGAACCGTAGACGTCTGAGGCAATTGTTGCCGTGTTGTGAAGGATTCTCCATGTCTCTGACAAAATTTCTGTCCATGGGCTTAGCATTTGCCGCACCGCGTTCACGTGTTCCAGAACATCTTCGGGGAGAGTCTCTGTATTCGGCTCATGAACGCCTGTGGCGGCGTCCGTTAGTTTAGAAAAGGCGTGGGCGCTTTCATGGCCTAGGGCCCGACGAACTTCCTGTGGTGTCGTTCTTGAAGGTCGAGCTCATAATTCCCATCATCTGGGAGCAGAAACGCTTGAAACGACGTCGCACTAATCACAATGTGATTACCGATGATACGCCAGGTCAAGAATCCCTTTAGCTATCGACGCCGAAGCGTGTGTACAATAAGCCTATGCTCACGCTGCTCGCGGTTCTCGCTACTTCCCCGGCCATCCAGGACGCCGAGCTTCAGGCGCTCGTTACGAAGGTCCAGGCGCATTACGGCGCGCTCGATGGCTTCGAGGCGGATTTTACCCAGCGCTACGAGAGGCGGGTTCTGCGGAAAACTATCGAGGAAAGCGGGCGTCTCATCGTCAAGAAACCGGGCCGAATGCGGTGGGAGTATCAGACACCCGAGGAGAAGCTCTTCGTCACGGACGGCAGCCGTAGCTATTTCTACCTCCCCATGGAAAAGCAGGTCATGGTCAGCCACCATCCTCGAGGAGCCATGGGAATGGGCGAGGGCTCGCCGTTTGAGCTCCTGGCTGGCACGAGCCGTATGACCGACAGCTTCGCGTTCTTTACGTCGAAGCAGGAGCCGCGACGAGGCGGCGTTATGCTCCATTTGATACCCACGAAACATCACGAAGGGTTCGAGGACATCGAGATTGAGGTCTCGCCCGAGACTGGCGAGCTCCTACGGGTCGTTCTCGTCGACGCGCAACACAATCGAACGGAGTTCTCCTTCGAGAACGTCCGCCGCAACATCGACCTTCCAGAATCTTTGTTTCGCTTCACCATCCCATCAGGCGTCGACGTCGTCGTCCAATCGGACGAGCCCGGCGACGTTCCGTCATCCTAGTGGACTGTAACAGATACTCGCTGCCAAAATCGCGGGTCCTTTTGCGCGCTGGCTTTGTTGCGATTCCGCGAAATGTCTAGATATATGGTCGTCATCGCGCCTCGCCAGCCCACAAAATGACCTCGCGATTTGCGCAACGAATATCTGTTACAATCCGCTAATCGAGGTTCGTCATGCAGACGCGGAAATCCCTAGCTCTCGCGGTCGCTCTTTATTGGCTCTCCGGTTGTGCCGGCTCGAGCTACGTGAAGGACGCCGAGATCGCCGAAAAAGCACGGCGCTACGATCAGGCGGTAGCGCTCTACACCAGAGCACTCGCGGAGAAGCCGAACGAGCGCCACATCGCGCAAGATCTCGAGCGCGCGAAGCTGCGTGCTTCACAAGCCCACGCGCTCGAAGGCGTGCGTCGGATGACGCTCGGCGATCTTCGAGGCGCCGAAGAAGAGCTCGAGATAGCGCTCACGTTGAACCCGACCGACCGACAGCTCGCCGCGCAGTTACACGAGCTCGAGGACACGATCGCCGAGAGAGGAGAAGAGGCCGAGCGGCGCTCGCTTGCGGCACTGAAGCGCCAGATTCGAGACGCCCCCTTTGGAGGCTTGGACCTTGCCTCTGGCGCTATCGCGCCCGCGAGCTTCGTATTTCGTAGAGCGAGCCTTCGCGACGTGTTGCTATCGCTCGGGGCTTTGGCGGGCATCAATGTCGTCTTCGACAGCGACTTCCGCGACGAGAACGTCTCGATCGATCTCGAGGATGCGGCTTTCGAGGATGCCTTCCGCTCCCTCTGCACGACGACGCGGAACTTCTATCGCGTCGAGAGCGCGAATCTCGTCACGATCATCCCGGACACCCAGGCGAAGCGCCGGGAATATGAACAGCAAGTCGCGCGAACGCTCTACCTCTCGAGCGCCGATCTGAAGGAGACTATCGACCTGCTGCGGATCGTTCTCGGGGCACGGCGGATCGCGCCGCATACTGCCAACAACGCACTGACGATCGTCGACACTCCGGAGCGCGTCCGCGCGGCCGAGATCATCATCAACTCTATCGACAAGAGTCGGAGCGAAGTCATCGTCGAGATCGAAGTGCTCGAAGTCGACAGGACACGGATGGAGGAGTACGGCATTCAGTTTCGCTCGGATGGCGGAGACGGCGGTATCCGCGCCGTCATTTTTCCCCAGGACGGGACCGCGAACGAGAGCCCCTATCGCTCGAGCAATCTCTTCACCGCGGGTCTACCCGGCGCCGTGTTGAGCTTGCTGCGCGCCGATAGCGACACGCGCCTTCTCGCCAACCCTCACCTGAGAGCGGTGGATGGCGAAACCGCGCAGGCCGAGTTCGGCGAGCGCGTTCCGGTGCCTATCACGACCTTCACGCCAATCGCTGCGGGAGGCGTGGCGCAACAGCCCGTCACCACCTTCCAATACGAGAATATTGGCGTCAACATTCTCGTTACGCCTCGCGTCCATCACGACAATCAGGTGAGCATCGCGCTCGAAGTGCGGTTGAGCACGATCTCCGGAACCGGCTTCGGTGGCTTGCCCAAATTCGGCAACCGCTCGGTGAACACCGTTTTGCGCCTCGGCGACGGCGAGACGAGCCTCCTCGCAGGCCTCATCAACGACGTAGAACGGACGAGCCTCACGGGGACCCCCGGCCTCGCAAGCCTTCCGGTGATCGGCCGGCTCTTCTCCGCCAACAAGAAGGAGATCGAAGAAACGGATATCGTATTAACGGTGACGCCTCAGATCATCCGCCGCACAGACGTCTCGCTCGAGGATCTCCTCCCCCACGTGATCGACGGTATCAGTGGAACCGGCGTCCTATACGAGCCTCAACCCGTACCGCGCCGCGAGCCCGCCGAGGGAGCAAGACGCCCGCAAGGGCCGAACGGGGATCCAGGAAACTGAGGGCCTGAGACGCGCTAGGCGCTATTCAGCGGTCTTGAATATCACGGGCACGCGGCAAAGCGTGACTTCGTCGCCGTCCTTCACCAGTGTGAGGACGCCGGTAGGAATACGGTCCCCGTTGATATAGGTCCCGTTCATCGTTCCAATTTCTTCGGCGACGTAATAGGTATTGTCCTTGAACAGAAGACGCGCATGGCGGCGACTGACGTTGCGGTTGTTGTCTTCGTCGGTCAAGTCGATCTCGGGACGATGGCCCGTGACCGCGTCATAACGGCCGATGAGCACTTCGTCCTTATAGATCGGATAGATCTTTCCGCTTTCTTTGGCGACGAAATAAGCAGCCGCCGTACCCGTCGACGGGACCGTGCCTTCCGGGGTCTTCATCGGCTGATCGACGTCGGGAAGCTCCTGGTCCGCGCTCGACGCGTCCGCGGGCTCCGCCATGAGTTTTTCGAGCTGCTCGGAATATTCCCGCATCCGCATCGAGTACTTCCTCAACATCCGGACCGCGATTTCGGGGTTGGAGCGGACCATCTCGCCGAACGTGGCGCTATTGATCGAGATGACACCGGTATCCTCGAGGACCTCAGCATCGGCAGTCCGGGGCAAGCGCTCGAGAACCGACATCTCGCCGAAGAAGTCTCCTTTTTCGAGGACGTTGACGGTCTTGCGCTTGCCGGCGACCACCTTGCGGATGGCAACCTGGCCCGATTGCACGATGTACATCTCGTCGCCTTCCTCACCCTGGCGAAATATGAAGTCGCCTTTTGAAAAACGGGTCAGGAACTTGGCAAATGGACTTTCTTTGCCAGCCATACTTGCTCGATTGGTTAGATGCGCTACGTCCTTATACTGCAATAAGATAGCATGTCCCATTCGGGTCTGTCCACTCTGCGCCCCGAGCTCGATATCACGACGCACGCCCTGTGGCACGACCGATTGACGCGGGCTCATGACGCGTGTTATTCTGGCCCCCAATTGGGGCTCGTCTCAGGAACCCGGAACTTCAATGAAACTGAGCAATCCTGCAGAGTACGTCAAAAAACTGACCACAGTCCTCGAAGTCACCAAAGCGTATCGCGGCATCATTCATCTCGACGTCTTGTTGTCGACCATCGTCGAGACAGCCGCTGACACCGTAGGGGCGGAAGCCAGCTCCATCCTTCTCTTTGACGACGAGGGCAAGCTTCGCTTTCACTCGGCCTCTGGCCGCGCCGCGCGGGTCGTCAAGCCCATGAGCGTGGAGCCTGGTCAAGGGATCGCCGGCTGGACAGCCATGAATGGGGAGCCGGCAATCGTGAACGACGCCGCCACGGATCCGCGATTCGCGCGAGGGTTCGACCGGGAGAGTGGCTTCGTGACGCGTTCCATCCTCTGCGTGCCTCTGACTTTCGAGGGACGCGTCATCGGGGTGCTCGAGCTTCTCAACAAGAAGGACGACGGCAAGTTCGATGAAGAGGATCAAACTCTTCTGTTCAGCCTCGCCGACCAGGCGGCGATATCGATCGAACACGTGCGGCTCCAGGACGCCCAGAACAATTACTTCACCCACTTACCTGAAGCTGTCGGCCGGCGGCTCATCGTGGAACGGAATGTAAGCGAGATACTGATCGGCGTCATGGATACTCACGTTCCCATCAAGGACGGCCATGCGCGCCGAGTGGCCCGCTACGCCAGGCTCGTAGCGACAGGACTCGGCCTGTCCAAGGATGAGCAACATGAGCTCTATTTCGCGGGGCTCCTGCACGATATCGGCCTCCTCAAGCTCGACACGAACGCAGAATGGACGCGCGAGCGCATTGAGCTCCACCCACTTCTGGGCTACGAGATGATTAAAGACATCATCTTTTGGAAGCCGCTCGGTCCGGTGATCCTCCACCACCACGAGCGTTGGGACGGACGTGGTTATCCGAACAAGCTCGAAGGAGAAGCCATCCCGCTTGGCGCCCGCATCGTCGGCGTGTGCGAGGCGTTCGACGTCATCACGAGTACGAGCTCCTACAAATCTCCCCTGCCCTACGAAATGGCATTGAGAGAAATGGAAGCCCACACGGCCACCCAGTTCGACCCAAGAGTCATCGAAGCGTTAAAAGCCAGCATCTCCGAGGCCGACACGCTCGAGCCCAGGCCAGTGTCGAGCTCCAAATAGCCCCGTAAAAACAACCGCCAAGCCGTCAGGGCAAGACAATCCTTCTGCTAGCTAGAGTAGCGTGACGCGGTTTTCGTCAGAGGTCTCGTCCTTCGTTACGCTCAAGACGGATCGTTTGTTGACTTCACGGACCAAAGTCTTCAAGTAAGTCTCGACCCGATGGGCTAGTTGGAGCATGCCGGGAACGCGGTCGCATTTTTGGAGCTCGGCGGCGAAGGACTCGAAACTGGACCAATCGCGATACATGAGAAAACGGAGCGAGCGGTTGCAGAAGCGCGAGATCAGACGTTTCAGTGCCTCCGCGCCTTCGTCGCTCGGCTCTTGGCCGAACTCTTGGACCGAGAGCGTGAGCGTGATGAGAGCATGCTTCAACATTCGTGATTGCTCGAGATGGGTCCGGAATTGCGGAAAAATCCGGTGCCGGTCGATGTCCGGGTCAAATCCTCGAGCGAGCTCTATTACGCTTTGCTGAAAGCAGTCCCTCAAAATTCCGTGGGAGTTCTCGATCTTAATGTACACAGCGTCGGCTTGTTTGAAAGAAGTCAGCTCGGTGAGCTCGTTCTGGATTACCTTCCGAATCTCCAGGGGCACACAATAGATGAAGCTCTCGAAAGACTCGGGAAAGCCAGACTCACTTCCCAAGCGCGCTTGTTCCAACTGTAAGTGCTCGACGAGCGCCCGCGTCTCCGAGGCGACGAGCGAAAAAATCAAGACGCTCGTACGGAGCTCTTCCAGGTGCCGCCGTCGCGGGTCGGCATATTCGAGGTAGTGAAGCTGGCGGAAAAACTGCAGAAAAGTAGCAGCCACCACCCGACGACGCTCGCGGTCGTCGATGCGCTGCATCAGTTGCGTGATCGGCTCGGCGGTAATACGATCATGAGCAGGGATGAAACGGCCATCCATCGACAGGCTGAGATAGTCGTTCCTGCGAGTCTCCCGATAGATGACGCGTCCGATGGCCTGAAACGTTGCGTAAGGGATTCTCGAGAGCTTCGAGAGCTCGTTGAGCAATAACAGGAGATCCTCGAAGCTCTCTCGGAGAAGCGTCAGACCCGACTGAGGGCTGTTCTGTCGCAGAAGTCGCGCTACGTAGGGATCGGCAATGTGATCCGCTCTGAGAAAGTTCTCGACATATTTGTCGAAACGTTCATGGCTGACTTGATCTTCGCTCGACAGGGGTGGGCAAATTTTGTGACGCGTTCGATTGCATGCGACACGAGCCCGATCTCGTCATAGAAACTGTGGATGGCGAGTGTGCGGTTCGAATCTTCTGAAAGGGGCTGATTGCGGGTGCGGAAATATCTTTCGAAGCTTCGGAGCCACATCTCGAGCTCGAAAAGAAACTCGGTCCGGCCGGTCTCTTCGAGCCGCGCGACCCAGTGAGACATCTGACCAAGCAGAAACTCATTTCGCCGGGACAATCCGCTCCGCCTGTCCTTCCAGTAGTTAATTCAATGTGGTCAACCAGTTACCGGGATCCATCTTAGCACGTTTCCGAGCCATCGTGACCATTCGGCGCCCGATCATGTACAATGAGTGCCTCTTCATACAATCTTTGTTAGCGTCTGTCTCTGAAAGCTCGTTATTGCGCTGCTAGATCTGCAAATCGCATTCATGAGCAAGCCCACCATCATCTGCCTCCGAGACGCGCGCCGGGAACTCGATGTCATGCTCCGTCCACGGCCGGACGACGGCTACGCTCTCGAGTCCAGCACCGAGCTCGTCGGCGCCTTGATGGAAGGGTCCGGCGACGCGGAGCTTCCCGTCAAGGTCCATCGTTTGCCCGAGGCGGGAAACAGAGCCCGGGAGACGCTGAGGCCGATGGTGCGCGACATCCTCGCGCGCTTCGAGCTCGACAGCCTGAGGGCACGCAACCAGCTCCTCGAATCACTCAGCGATGTCGGCGTCGCCCTCGCCGGTAGCTTCGACATCCAGGATATTCTTCGACAGACACAAGAGGCCGCGGAGCAGCTCGCCAAAGGCCGCACGGTGGAAGTGCTCTATAAGGGTTGTGACACCATTCATTCTCGTGCCCTCTGGCACCCAGAGCAACCCAGCACGGGCCACTTGGGACGTGACGAGCGCCGCGCGATGCTCGCGAGTTTTACCGGATAATGACGACGCTCCGACTGCTTTCGAGCACGGCGGCCGGTTTTTTCTCCCGATCGCCTATCAGAGCGAGCTTCTCGGGCTTCTTGTCCTGAGCAAAGGAGACGGCTTCAGCCCCGAGGGCCAGAAGCTCCTTTCAATCTTGTGTCTTCAAACCGCGACCGCTCTTCGCAATATTCACTTGACGCAGAAGCGCATCCAGCTCGAGCGGCTCTCGGCAGTCGGTCGCATGGTCGGCTCCATTGTTCACGATTTTCGCAGTCCCCTGACGGCGTTCCACGGCTATGCTGGAATGTTGACTAATCTCGATCTGAACAAGAGAGAACGCGGCGACTATGGGCAGAGCGTGATCGAGGAATGCGATCGCTCGAATCACATGGTGGGCGAGCTGCTCGAGTTCACCCGCGGCGGCCATTTCGACCTCTCTCGCGAATGGTGTCGCCCAGCTCCGTATCTCGGTGCTCTCGCGGCAAGATTACGCGCTCAGTTTGCAGAGCACCAAATTCGGGTCAAGCTCGAGCGCGGCTACTCGGGAGAAATTTTCGTCGACAAGAAGAGACTGGACCGCGCATTGTGGAGTGTTGCCATCAACGCCTGCCAAGCGATGTCCGATGGCGGCCAGCTGATCCTGCGATCGGAGTCCTATGGTAATGGCGTCTGCCTGTCAGTCGAAGATGATGGGAGCGGGATTCCCGAGGAAGTGAAGCATCGTATCTTCGAGCCGTTCTTCTCTTACGGCAAATCGGAGGGCATCGGCCTCGGGATGCTCATCGCTCAGAAGGTCGTGGAAGACCACGGCGGAGAGATCACCGTCGAAAGCGAGGAGGGCGTCGACACCCAGGTGCGTTTCTACTTGCCCGTCAATGGCTCCGAGCAACCGACCGCTGTCGCAGCAAACACCAAGGCCAGCGCCAATTAGCCTAGGCTGTTACCCGTTAGACGAAATCCAGTCAACGTTTTGGAACAGCCCTACCTGGCTCGATCTGGATCAATATTAGATTTCCTTCTTATCCCCACCTCTCCTCCTATCCCCACCTCTCCTTGCTTTTTGAAGCTGTTAAAAGCAACGGGGATGTGGGGATAGAATCGAGAATAGTCTCGGCTCAAACGCTTGCAGGTTAACCTGGCTAGAATTAGACTACCGGACTTTCTTCTTCGCTGAGGGCACGGAGGAGCTTCTCATGGAGTCCGCCGAAGCTTCCGTTCGACATGACGATAACGACGTCCCCTTCGGCACATTCCCGGCTCAAGTGACCTACGATCGGATCGGCTCCCGCTTCGAAGTGCGCGTCGGCCGCTCCTGCGCGCAAATCCGCGATCAACTCCTCTTCCGATAGCTCTTGCTCCTTCGGAAGGCGCGCGCTCCGGAAAACCTCTGAGACGATGATGGCGTCGGCAAGACGGAGAGCGTCGGCCAGCTCCTTTTGAAACACATTGCTGCGCGTCGTGAACGAGCGAGGCTCGAAGACGGCCCATATTTTCCGATCGGCAAAACGGAGACGCGCCCCAGAAAGTGTCTCTCTCACGGCCGTGGGATGATGCGCGAAATCATCGACGACGGTGACGCCGCGCTCCTCGCCAACGATCTCGAAGCGCCTCTTGACACCTTCGAAGCTCGCAAGTGCTGTCTGGATCTCGTCTGCGCTCAGATCGAGATAATCGGCCACGGCAATCGTGGCCAACACATTCCTGAGTGCCGCAGCTCCCCAGAAAGGACCGCGCACATCCAGAGATTTGCCGCCCCTGTGCCGCACTAGAAATCGGCTCCCTTCGCTATCCGAGGTGCGCACTTCCGCTGTCCAGTCCGCATTACCCGAAACGGCGAAGCTCGTCACGGGGCAAGGAGCGGTTTCGGCGATCGAGGCGGCACGCTCGCTCTCGTTACCGACGACGAGGAGCCCGTTCTGCGGTACGAGATTCACGAAGAGCCGAAACGCATGCTCCACATCTTCCACGTCGCGGTAAATGTCAGCATGGTCGAACTCTACATTGCCGAGAACGGCCACACGAGGAAGGTAGTGCATAAATTTGGGACCTTTGTCGAAATAGGCGGTGTCGTACTCGTCTCCCTCCACGACGAAAACCTCACCCTCACCGACGCTAAAGCTCAAACCCGTGGCGCGCGGGATCCCGCCCACGAGAAAGCCCGGTTGACGTCCCGCGCTGGTGAGAAGCCACGCCATTAGCGAGCATGTCGTCGTCTTTCCATGGGTTCCGGCGATCACGATCGGCAGGCGATCGCGCAGGAAGACTTCCTTGAGGACTTCCGCCATCGACGTATACGGAACTCCCGAGCGCAGAACCGCTTCGAGCTCGTCATTGCCGCGCGACAATGCGTTGCCGACGACGACGAGCTTCGCCTCGCGCGGGACGTTCTCGGGGCGATACGGCGTCCGGGCTTCGACCTTCAGTTTTTTGAGGAGGTCCGACATCGGAGGGTAAATGTTCTGATCGGATCCGGTAACCTCTATCCCTTTCTCCTTCAGAAGACCCGCCAACGAAGCCATCGCCGTACCGCCGATCCCGAGAAGATGGACGGGCCCATGTCCGATCGAAGGAATCACGCGACCGCGCCCTCGAGCAAGTGGAGACCGTTGCTATCGAGGCGAACCCGGATGCCGAGGGGTAACGTCAGACCATCCGTGGTCGTGTGCCCGGAGGGAAAACCGAAAAGTACGGGAATGCGGAGCGGGGCCGTCCACTCCCGCAACATCTCTTCGAGCGTATAGCCTTGATCCGGATGCTGAGCGCAATTGGGCATTTGGCCAAACACGATGCCACGCACTGATTCCAGCCGGCCCGAGAGGCGTAGCTGGGTCAAAAGGCGGTCGATCTGATACGGCTTGACGTGGGTATCTTCGAGAAAGAGAAGGGCGTCGTCGAAGGACGGAAGATAAGGCGTTCCCACAAGCGCAGCGATGATGGAGAGACAGCCGCCCCAAAGCCTGCCTTCCGCTGCTCCCAGGTGGAGCCACTGGGTTCCGGAGGGCGTCAGAGAGCCCACCCCTTCAGTGGACTGGATCGTTCGAAGAAGCTCATCCGCGTCGAATGCTCCCCGAGCCATTTGCTGGGCCAACATCGGACCGTGGAACGTAATCAGATCACAACGCGCCCCGAGAAAGCCGAGCAGTGCCGTAATGTCACTCGAGCCGAGGAAGATCTTCGGGGCGCTACGGAAGCTCTCGGCGTCGAGCTCTCGCAAAAGCTCCATGCTCCCGTAACCCCCGCGGGCGCAAAATATTGCGTCGACTTCGGGATCGCGCCACAGCTCCAGAAGATCGCCGATGCGCTCTGAAGCCTTGCCTGCGGTGTAGCTCCCACGCTCGTACAGGTTGGTTCCGAGTCGCGACCGGAATCCAAGCTTTTCGAGCGCTTCGAGTCCAGCGTCGACGAACTCCTTTTTGACCGGGCTCGCGGGTGCTATGATCCCGACGAGAGCACCGGGTCGCATCGCACGGGGCTTGAGCATAGAATCCGCGTCAAGACAGCTTCGTACGCACGACGGCGCTTACCGCCTTGCCGTCTACCGGCTTCCCCGAACCTTTGAGCCGTGCCATGGTCTCCTTCATGAGGCGTCCCGTATCCTTGGGCGCGCTCGCTCCAATTTCCGCGATGACCTCGACGGCAGCGCGCTCGATCTCGTCCACCGAGACGCTTCGGGCAGATAGGCCTGTATCAGCTCCTTTTCTTCAGCCTCCTTCTTCGCGAGATCGGAGCGACCTCCCTTTTCGAACTGCTCGATCGATTCGTTACGCTGCTTGACCATCGTCTGGAGAATTTGGTTCTCCTCTTCGATCAAAATGGACTTACCTTTCTCGATTTCTTTGTTCTTGAGCGCCGCCTTGATCATCCGAATGACGCCGCCGCGCGTGCGCTCCTTTGCCTTCATGGCCGGCACGAGCTCGGTTTGGAGTCTTTCGGACAAGCTCATGCGATTATCGACGAACGCCGCTCTCTGTCCGTGAGCACCAGTTGGCATTTCACGCGTGCGAATTGAAGCTCGTCGCCATATCTCACAGCCGCATGGGTCACCACCTGGCCGTTGAGACGCGTGCGGTTGACACTGTCGAGATCGATCACCGTGACGCTCTGGTTCGAGACCAGAAGCTTCGCGTGAAACTTGCTCACTAGATGATCCGGAATACAAATATCGTTGGACGGATCTCGACCAACCGTCGCTTCACGGCGCTTGATGGAAAAACGCTTTCGCTTTCCACGAGGGTCGGAAACGATCAGACACGGGTAGTCTAGCTGTTTGTCGGTCTTCATGTGTGGCGTCCAGCGTCGCGCGAGCAGCACCGCCGCCCCAACACCGATGAGAAGCAACAACGCACCAAACACCAGGATGAGCGTGGACCAGTTCGTCACGGTTGGGGCCGAAACTGCAAAACCGCGACGCCGATCGGCCCCGCGTCGCTGGCTATCGGCGTCATGATGAGCACATCACCGTTCACTAGATCGCGGGTCGAGAGGGCGCCGAGACCAGCCGCATCCTCAAGCGCATCCTTTGGAAGCGTAGACACATCGCCACCCTCCGGCGCAAGAACGTTGCCGCTCCGGTCGAGGATATAGGCAGCCACGACCCCGGGCTCGTCGATCACGCGCTCGAGCGAAGGTGCTCCTGGCGGGCTTTGAGAGAGAGCCGCCACGTTTGTCACTGCGAGCAAGTAGACGAGCGCACGAGCGCGGTGCGAAGACTCTGAGGCAAGAGCACTTCCGAGTGTGCGCATGAGCGGCAAGCCGACCACAGCGATCGCGAGGATCGAGATCGCGGCGACGAGAGTGACGCAACGAAGGCTCCCAGGAGCTCTTCGCCCCGGCCCTCTTGTTTTGTGGGCCGACGAAGGCTCGTTCGAAACGTCGTCGACGGATCCCGATTCGTCGTCTGGCCCCGTGTCGTCGTGAGACTCGCGAAGCATTTCCGGTGAAAGGATACGAGTTGCCGCCTCGAGGGAGGGTTCGACCTTTCCCCTGAAAAGGACTTCCCCGGTCTTGACTTCGTCAGGTAGGGTTACGCTGTCCAACATGACCGTGGTGTCACTCTCGGGCCGGTAAAGTGTGGGGGCTTCCTCATCTGGCTCATCTGGCTCACTGGACGCTTCTTCGTGTTCTGGAGGCCTGAGGGTGTCCGTCGTCGGAAGCATCATGGTGGCATCCCCGGCGTCTTCCATGACCTCGCTCGCGTCCTGGGAGGGGGTGCCCAATGCCGCGGCGGAAAGCGCCTCCGATGACAACATGACTGTCCGGCTCTCGTCGGAGACGGCGTCCTCCGCCGCCTCGTTCGCGTCGCGCCCGGGGGCGTCCAACGCCGCAGCGGAAAGCGCCTCCGATGACAACATTACCGTCCGGCTCTCGTCGGAGCTCGACGTTTCCGCGGGGAGGTAGACGGTACTGTCCTCTTCGGGCTCGCTCTCCGCTAAAAGGCTGACGCTGAGCGAGCCCAGCCGTATCGAGTCGCCCGCCGTAACGAGCCGGGTCTCGACCCGCTCATCATTGACCCAACTGCCATTGCGGCTGTCGAGGTCGACGAGCTTGAGCTCCTTCCCGGCCCGCTCGAATTGGGCGTGCCGGCACGATAGCCTCTTATCCGCGAAGAAGAGGTCGCATTGCGGATCGCGGCCAATGATTAGCGGATGTTCACCGATCTCGTGCTCGGTGACGCGATCTCCATGCTGGATAATGAGTTTGTTCACTAATACCTCGTCACCTCGTCCCCAAAGCTATCTAGAGCACCACCGGCGACGCAGTAAGTATGGATCGAACCAGCACCGCGGGCCAAGGAGGACCCGCTGAGCGTGCGCTACTGTCCGAGCTCGCGTAGCCTGCGCTGCGCGAGCGGCAGAACCAGAGGTCCGTCGTCCGACTGCAAGGTCGCATCGGGGAACGCGAGCGCCTGCTGAAAGACGCGCGCCGCCTCCGCACGTTCGCCCAGCATCAAATACGCCACAGCGATATGGTAGAGCACGGTGCCTTGTGAGACGCCTCGGGTCCCGGGCAAGATGACCTGCAGCAAGTATTCCTTGAGAGCGGTCTCGTAATCCCCGAGCTGCATGTGCGCCAGGCCAGTGTTCAGCCGCGCCAAATGCTCGACTTCGGGCTCGACCGCCATCCGGTGCCGCAGGTCGACGATCGCCTTGTTGTAGAGAAAGTGAGGATCACCTATTGGCAATTCGAGCGGTGTCGTCCCCACCTTCAGGTCCAGCTGGGTCGAGCTACCGCCGCGTAAAACGGAGAGCGCGAGGCTGGAGCCGGGCGCCGCAGCCCGAACCGCCTCCAAAAGCTCGAGCGCCCAGGTCACGGTGTGGCCACCCGCGGAGACGATCACATCACCGCGAAGGATCCCCGATTGCTCCGCGGGCCCACCTGCCTCGACCAACAGCACAACCGGTCCGGCGTGGAGCTTTGTGTCGACGGCCAGAAGCCCCGCCCAGCTCCCATGAAGCTTCGTCGGCGCCGAAAGCTCGGAAAGAAACAAAGGCAGCGCCTGGGGGTCGAGATAGTTCAATGGATAAGTGTCGGGAGCGCTGGAACCTACGGCCAGGAAATGCAAAATGACGTCTTTCGTCAATCGCTGCGCCGGGACGAAGCCAACCAAGAACGCCTCGACCTCCAGCGCTTCTCCGAGCTTCTCCGAAAGCTCACGAACCCTGTCAGGGGTCAGCTCGGGGGAGCGCTTCGAAGGGATGAACGCGTTCAGACCCTCCGCGCCGAGCTGCGCCTCGACGATCGCCGCATCGGCAAAGACGAGGTCCATGTGCTCCAGGTTAAGCAGCTCCTCGTCCAGCTTCTTGCGGATGTCGGTAAGATCGCGCTCTGGTACGTCGTCATCCGCCACCACTCCGAGGATGGCGAGCGTCGGTCGGATCCGACATTCGACAGACAAGACCTCATCGATACCGACGTCGATGTCTTCGACATATTTTCCGGTCGCGTGCTTCACCTCGAGACGATGCGGTCCGGAACAGACCTTGTCAATCTCGAGCGGCGTAACGCCTTTGAGATTCCCATCAAGGAACACGCGCGCGTCCGTCGGGTTGGACGTGATAGTGACACGGCCCACCGATTCGACGAGCTTGATGATCTGGGCCGTGTAGTCCCGCGGCTGCTCGGCGTTGAAAGGAAATCGGACAGGCTGATGGCATTCGAGACGCAGCTCGATCTCGTGAGGGCCAATTGGCAGCGCGGCGAGGTCGAAAGGTGCGGAGAGCCGGTTCGGATCGAGGTCGGCGGGCATGAAGCTACGCAAATCGGGAGGGAGCGTCCCCGATGTCGTTCCCACCAATGTGCCGTCCACCACGATCTCGACGCCCGGAGGATCGGTGATGATGGGCAAGCGAGCGCTCGTGCGCGTCAAAGCGAGATCGAGCGTCGCGATGTCGCCGGGGATGATCCGGAACTCTTCGTCGATATAGGACTCGTGTCCAATGAGTGTGACCTCGAGGGGGGCGATTCCCGTATGGACCTCGATGGGAAAAAAGTTCGTAATCCCGATGAAGTTGCCGTTGACCATCACGCGCGCGCCCGCAGGCTCCGTGGTAACGGCGATATATCCGATGAGCCGGTTTTTCTGGTCCTCGAAATAGTCGATGATCCTGGGCGACAGGAATTCCGCATCGAGCGCGTAGCGAGGATTGTCCAGCAAGAGCTGCCGGAAATCATCCGACGCGCCCTGGAGATTGCCAGCGTTGAAAAAAGTCCGCGCGCGATGCTCGTAGGCTTTCTGCTGTAGCGTCATGAGCTCGTCAGAAACAGTGTCGCGAAGCCGGCGATCGTTGTCGACTTCCTCAATGATCTGGCTGAAGAAGTCGATCGATTGAGATTGCCGCCCCTGGTCCTCGAACAGCTCCACGGCTTCCTGAAACTGCTGCGAAAGCCGCAAGGTAAGCTCCTGCTCGGCAAGCGTAGCCGATTCTTGGGCCGGCGCGGCGGCCGCGATCAGAAACGAGAGCAAGAACTCAATGGAAACGAATAAGCGCTTTCTCTTTGTCATCGTAAACATAGAGATCTCCGGAAGCGTCGACGTCCAAGCTGGTCGGCTTGGATAGCGCGCCTCCACCGAGGTTTTGAGCCGTCAGCATAACAAGAAACTTGTAAGACGCATCGAACACAGCGATCTGCGCTCGATCTTGGTCGAGAATGTAAAGAAAACCAGCAGGGTCGAGCGCAATATCCACCGCCTTTTTCAGGTTCGGCCCACCTTTTTTTGTCGTGATGCGAGCTAGGGTCCGCCCCGCCTGGTTGTAGACGTGGACGCTGCGATCGGATTTCATGAGCATGACGAGATTGCCGTTCTTGTCGATTTCGAGGACGAGAACTTCCCGCTTGCTATTGTCGGGAAACGCACCGAGAAACTCGCCGCTTTCGTTGAACCGAAGGACAGTTTTCCGCTTCTCGTCGAAAATGTAAACCTCCCCGAGACGATCGCGCGCGGCCGCACGGATTTTATCGAGTTGCTCTGGACCGTCTTTGGTCGGCACGTTGAAAGCCTTTGGCTGGCCTTCGATGACCACACCTTTATTATTCGCGATGACGAGCTGGCCGCGCGGGTCGACCACCAAGCTGTAAGGGTCGACCGCACCCTTCGTGCTCGCGAGCTTTCCCGTGCGGTCGAAAGTGACCACACGCTTGCGGCCACGCTCCAAGACGTGGATGCCGTTGGCAGAGACGCGGACAGCTTTGACGTCCTTGAACTTGTCGGCAAGAGCCGCGCGAAAAGCCGGGTCGCGGCGAAAGTTGACCGACTGTCCAGGACGGGGCGCGCCGTAGAAACGATAGAGAAGCGTCAGCCAATTGAGTGCTTCTGTGGCCTCGACCGATTCAGGATAGTTGTTACGGACCTCTTGAAACTGGGCCATCGCTTCCAAGGGCTCGCCTTGCCACACCGAGCTGCGGCCCACACCGAGCTGGGCTCCGGCGGACCAATCCGAGCCTGGGTGGTCCAAGATGACTTGGAAATAGACGTCAACAGCATCCCGAAAATTGCCTTGACGCTCGAGAGCGAAACCCGTCGAATAGATCGCGGCCGGGATATAAGCGTTTCCCGGATAGAGAAACACTCTCTGATAATTGGCGAGAGCATCGTCGATGGCCGTACCGCCCCGGTCGGATCGGAAGATCACTTCGCCGAGGTAATAATAGGCGCCGGGCGCCGCGTCACCCGTCGGATAGCTTCGAAAGATTGCGTCAAAGCTGTCTTTCGCTTTGGCGAAGTCCTCCTCGATGTCCAGATAATAGCGGCCAATCCGCAAGAGCGCGTCGTCCGCATATTCTGTCCCCGACATCGACGTTGCAATGATCTGAAAGTCATTGAGCGCTTGTTTGTATCGTCCCTGCTGGTAGAACTGAATCCCGCTCTCGAGATGCTGCCGCGCCAGCTCCGTGGGCGGCCCCTGCCCAAAGAGCGCCGAAGAAAAAAGACCGAGTAGCAACACGAACCCAAACCCAACCCGAAACAGAAAGATTCCCGTCATGACCAAACCTCCAAGAAAGCGCGTCTGCCCTGAATCCTTAATCCTGATCACGGCCTTCGCCCGATGACGTAAGTCGGCTTCGAAGCCTCGACGTTTACACTTTGGGTGTCCGTCACGCCTCCGGGCCAAGTGAAGACGAACTCGTGCGGGCCGATGACGACCTCGCGATCCATGAAAGGCGGCGAGCCCGCCGGCATCCCGTCGATCGTGACCGTACAATTCCCTGGGTTCGCACGCACATTGACGCGCCCGACAGGAGGTGCCCGGTGGGTGGTCGTCTCTCCCTCGCGGATCGCGATTTCCACTGATCGACTCAAAAAAACCTTGGGCGCCACCAGTCGAAACCGATAGTTACCTGGTCGGAACCGAACGCTCGCATCGGTCGAAGCGCTAGCGACGACACCATTGCCACGATGAATGGCCACAGGATAGGGGGAGCTCACCCGAAAGGTCCCCGGGCGGCCGAGTGGCGTCAATGTAATGGGCCCTTCCGGAAGTGGCTGGCCCGCCGCAATCGAGACCGAACGCGATACATATTCCGCTTTCGCAAGCTGGATCTCGTGGTCGCCATCGACGAGCTCCAGGGTCAATGGCGTCACGCCGTCCAGCGGCTCGCCGTCGAGCTGTACGGTGACGCCTTCGGGGTTCGTCACGAGCTCGAAAAAGCGCGTCGTGGGCGTCAGGACGAATTCGAGAGGACCCGGCGGCGTCTCGGAGAGAACGAGCTCGCTCGACGCCGTTTCGAACCCGTCGAGACGTACTTCAATAATGTGCGACTCCGCGGTAACGCCGGAGACGAGCAGCTCGACACTTCCTTCCACGGTCGTGAGGCCAGTCGCCACACCATCCAAGAAAACGGCGGCTCCGAGCGGCTTAGAGCTGAGGCGGATCGTATGTGCAATCGGCTGAGGACCCGGAGGCTCCCTCAGGAACATCCAATACAACCCCCCCGAGAGCCCCAGCAGCACCACGATGACGAGCGCCCAGATCGGAGCCGCCAGGGCTCGGACAGCAGCGCCACCCTGGCTCTCTTCCGCACGGTGGCTCTCGGGCGCTGGCTCGGAAGCGACCCGAGTCGGCGTCGCCGTGACCCGCTCCGTCTCCTCGCCAATCATTTGCGCCGTCGCTGCCGCGCTCGCGCCGTAGAGCTCGGTGAGCTCGTGCTGAATCTCCTTGAGGTGACGCGTGCGATCGTGCTCCGTCAGGTTGAGCTCGACTGCGTTTTGGTCCAGCTCCCGAAGGGACCGTCGCAGGTAACGGCGCGCCTCGTCGAGCTCGGGATAATTCTCGAGAACGAACCGCGATTTCTTGACCAGCTCTTCCCAATTTTCCGAGCGGTTGAGAGCTTGAAGCTCGTCCAATGTTGCTTGAATCGCCTTCGTCGTCCGCGGAAGCGTCTTGCGATAGACCGAGAGGATCTTTTCGAGCTCCCGCGCCATGTCGCCCGCATGCTCGTAACGATCCTCGGCCTTCTTGGCCATGGCGCGCTCGAGAACATCCTGGATCTCTTGAGGGATAGTATTTTTCTTCTCGACGACGGGCACCGGCTGCTCGTTGACGATTTTGTAGAGAATGGAGGTCGCAGAGTCTCCCAGAAACGGCCGGCCGCCGGTCAGGAGCTCGTAGAGGATGCAACCCGCCGAGAAGATATCGGTTCTCCCGTCGAGCTTCTGGCCCCGGATTTGCTCAGGCGACATGTAATGGACCGTTCCTATCATCACGCCGCTTTTCGTGATCTGGTGGCTTCCTTCCACACGGGCGATCCCGAAATCCATGATCTTGATCTGCCCGTTATCCAAACAGCGAAGGTTGGCCGGCTTGATGTCGCGATGAACGACGCCGTTGTGGTGGGCGAAATCGAGAGCGCGACAAAGCTGGATGACGATATCGAGCGCCTCGGCAATCGGCATGCCTTCGTCGCCGATGAGGCTCGAGACGTCCGTACCCTCTAGGTACTCCATCACGATATAGGGCTTTTCCGGTCCTCCGAAATTACCGAGCTCGTAAATCGTGACAATGTTGGGGTGCTGGAGTTTCGCTGCCGCTCGGGCCTCGCGCTCGAAACGGCTACGAGAATCGATATCGGCAATCACGTCCGCCGTCAGCGTCTTGATGGCGACGCGACGGTCCAGGGCCGGGTCATGGCCTTCGTAGACTGCACCCATCCCGCCGCGTCCGAGACGCTGAAGGACCGTGAATTTGCCGATACGAATTTCGGTATCGTTATCCGTCATGATTCACTGGTCGAGAGGCGCTTCTTGTTCATGGACCCCGTGGATGTGAACAAGCACTCAAGAAACCCGGAGCAAGATGGTCGTCGTATTGTCCTCCCCGCCATTGCGGTTCGCAGCATCCACCAAAGGATCCGCTTGCCCGACGGATCCCCCGCCATCGAGCACGATCCCGAGGATTTCGCTATCCTCGAGCATAGTCGTCAGACCGTCAGAGCAAAGCAAGAGCCTGTCGTCGGACGCGAGCTCGAGGGCCTGTATGTCTACCTCGAGCTCCGGCTTGCCGCCTAGAGCCCGCGTCACAACGTTTCTGAGCGGGTGATTTCGCGCCTGCTTCTGGTCGATGACACCCGACTGCACCTGTTCGTTGACCCAAGAATGGTCGCTCGTCAACAACTGCATCTTGCCGTCACGAATGAGATAGGCGCGACTGTCCCCCACATGGGCGATCTCCGCAACGCCGCCCTCCACGAGCACCGCGACGACGGTAGTGGCCATTCCCTCGCATTCCACTTCCTTACGGGCGTGGTCCAGCAGTCTTTGATTCGCAAAGCGGATCGACGTCTTCAGCCGATTCGCGTTAAGGGACAGCCCTACGTCGATTCCGTAGGGCCAAGTGATATCCGCGTCACCCGAGGTCAGCTGGACGAACTCGTCGATGGTCTCGACGGCAATGCGCGACGCGACGTCGCCATGGGTGTGCCCGCCCATCCCGTCGGCGACCACGTAGAGGCCCACCTCATCATTCGAGACGTAGCTATCTTCGTTCCGCTGGCGTTTGCGGCCCACATCAGTTACGGAACGTGACTCGATATGCATGGTTCGTGTGCGCTCGCGCTCGCTCATTTGTCCTTCAGCTTCACCATCCGGCGTTTGAGCTCCGGATGGTTAGGGAATTTCTCGAGCGCCGTCGCATATACCCGCTTGGCGCGCACCGTCATGCCGCTACGCAAGTAAACGTCACCAAGCTCGACATGAGGATCGGGTGATTTGGGATCGATTTCCATCGCTTTGGTAAACAGGTCTGCAACCTGCCTCGTTTTACTCTTGTCCATGACAAAAAGGCGCCCGGCCGCCATGACATATTCAAGTTTATTCGGTTGAAGTCGCATGGCCTCGTAATAGAACTTCAAAGCAGTTTCATAGTCCCTCGACTGTTCACGCAGCTCCGCGTTCTTGAAAAAGAGATCGGCCTCCTGTTCCGGAGAACGTTTCTCTTTCGCGAGATCCCTATCATACTCCTGTCGCGATTTCCCGTGACGCAGCGGATTATAGGCTTCCGTGATTTGCTGAAAGAGGGCATCCGCCTCTTTCTTCTCTTCGGGATCCTTGAAGCGATCCGGATGGTTGTCCCGTGCCATCTGGAGATAGGCTTTCTTGACGTCAGCGCCAGATGCCGTCTTCGGGATACGAAGGGTCGTATAATAGTCGACGGCCATATTGTTTTACGGAGTCCTGCGCATCCGTTTTTCAGCGAGGCGGCGGATCTGTTCCGGGACATTACGGTCACGAAGCAAGCGCTTCAAGTCACGATCTTTTAGACGGACAAGAAGCTTCGATGAGACCTCGGGAGGTGTTTTCGGGTTCTTCACGAGCTCGTGGGCGATGCTATATCGCTTTACCCATTGACGATTCTTCGACATTTCACGCAAGACATCGGGCGATACGTTTCGCATCTTCGCGATTTGCTCCGCGTCAGCATCGTTCATTTTAGGGCTCGACAAAACCGCGCTCCATACGGTGCGGCTCCGGTCTCGGATGAGCATCATGCGGGCCTCACGCGAACCTTTGAGCGCTTTTATCATCTTATGGGCCGGCGCCATCGTCATGATTTCGGCCATGAGGCTCTGTTCCTTCTCCTCTTCCTCCGCTGTCAGATCGCCGTCGCGCTCTTCCTCGCCGTAAAGCTTCGCCGCCTCTTCTTTTGTTTTCGGCGGCGGCGCCTCCTCTTCCGCCGGCCCCGCGCTCAGATCGAGCTTGGAGTGCGGTGCGGCCTCGGTAGGAGCGGAGGGCACGGCCGCGTCAGGAGTGGGCCGGTCGAGCTTGAAATCGTGCTTGAGCTCGTCAATGCGCCGACGCTGGTCGGAGCTGAGATTGTCTTGTTCTTCGAGCGCCTTGATGATGGGCGGATGTCGGAGCAGTCGCGTTTGATTGACGACGATGAATTCTAGATTCGACTCCGTGAGGATCGGCACCATGGCACAGATTGTTTGGTCGGGTGTCGTCGCGTTTCGCACCAGCGATTGCCGCACGTCGTCCGACATATCCCGTGTTCCGAAAAACGCGAGAACGTCCTCGGGGGTGCTCACCTCATTCAGAACGCTGATGAGTGAAGCTTCGTCCATAGCTTCGAGGCTCGTCGACGCCTGCGCGCTGACCGCGTCATCTCTGTCACGCGTCAGAAGGAACAAGAGCTCGATCTGATCCGCCGGCGATAGTGGGAGAGCGCGGGTGGCAGCGGTCATGCGAACGTCCTTGGACACGCCCCCCCTGCGAAACTGCCTGACGAGAGGCGAGTTCATTTTGGAGCCTCGAGTACAGCCGCTCGAATCTCAAGAGACATTATCGCCTACATATTCCGTGTAATTGTCCGGCGTGATGGACAAATCTTTGCGAACTTGCCCCGGTCGCCCGAGGGGTCTTAGAAGCCGGTCGTTAATCCACAAAGAGACGCCGCCTGCATTCCCGAGCCAGAGACGCAACTCCTCGTTCGCAACGAACTCGCGGCGATACCCTCGCTCTTTCAGCCCAGTCGTTATGACTTTCCCGTCTGCCATGATCTCGAGCCAACAGGACTCGCCCACATCGAGCACCAAACGCAGCTTTCCGGTCGCATCCGCTCTCAGGGACCGCGGAACCGGAGGCGCATACACCGGCGGAGAGAGGACGGAGACGCGGCTCGCGGAAGAGGAAACGGTTTCGGATGGGGACACGGACGCGGTAGCCGGCTTATCGAAAGCTTCCGGTCGCGTCTCCCCAATCTCCTTTACCGCGGGAGCCGGCTCCGAGCTAACGACCCACAATGTCCCCATTAGCACGACGGCGCCGAGGCCCACCCAGGGAAGCCAAAACGGGATAGCCGGAGAGCGGCCATTTAGGCTCTCCGTTTCCGATGTCAGTTTCTCGTTCTGAGAGAAGATATAGGCATTGACCGCCCGGTCCTCGTCGAGCCCGAGGTAACGCGTGTAGGCACGCAGATAGGACCGGCGATAGAACTCACCGGGTATGAGCTCGAGTCGGTTCTCTTCGAGAGCCTCTAAAAAGCGGACTCCGATCCTCGTATCATCAGAAATCTGCTTTAAGCTGATACCGCGAAGCTCACGCTCGCGCCTCAGCTTCTCGCTAAACGATGCCATCTCAAAATTGTGCCGAGTCGTTGCCCGCCCTCCACTGCCAAAGAGTCGTGGGCCTCTATCTCCCTCAGACTAAGGCGTTGTGCTGCTGTAACAATCATGGCCATTGTGTCAGACGTGGAATTTCGTGTCAACGAAGGGCGCACGCGATAACGACATTTTTCAAGGAAGCACGACGCCCCACGGAGCTGCCATGCCATTATCGGGAGCGGGGGGAGGGCTCGTCTCCCGACAACATTTGCTTGGCCGAGAGCGCAAAGCTCGCTTTCGCAGAGCATTGTCCGGAGCTCACGCTCGGACACATGCCGAAGCAACGTCAGCGCTACATGGATAGGCGCATTCGGGTGCGCGACGATCGCTTTTCGCACTGACGGCCGCTGGATCCAGCGCTCGCTCAGAGCGACGACACGCAGCACGAATCCAGAGGTCGACTCCCGACGCACAATCGCGACAACCTCCTCCTCGCGAAGGCGCGGGTTTAGTAGCAGAGCCCGGATGATCTTGTCGTCGTTCTCAAGTGCGAGCTTGGAGAGGACCCCGGTCGGCGCCAAGTACGCCATCGAGATTTTTTTCTCCGGATTCGAGCTCTGGAAGGCGCTCCCCGAGACGGCGCTCCGAAGCCACCCGCAACGACATGGGAAGGCGGATATTCGTCGCGACCTTCAACTGCTCCTTCCAGAACAGGAGCGAGAGCAACCGCAATGCCAGTGTTTTGGGCGTTTTGACATGGTTGACGATGGCGGCGCGCACCACACGCCTCTTGTTCCATCGAGCGTGTCGTGCCACGGCCTCGATCACACTGCTCGAAAGCTCGCGTTTTCTCAAGAGCACGAGAAGATGGCCTCGTCCGTTTCACGGTGATCGAGCAGCGGCGCCACGTCAGCGGCCGTACTGTGGGGACCGATCTGCTCGACGATCTCTCTCGCCGTCAGGAGAACTTCTCAAAGAGCGCGCGGACTGACGCTTCGCTCTCGAAAAGAGCGATCGCCGCGACCCCCGCGGCTCCGGCCTCACGCACAACATCGATACGTTGCGGCGAAATCCCGCCGAGCGCGTAGACGGGGATCGAGGCAGCGCGCGAAGCAGCCGCGAGCCGCTCGAGCCCGATTCCTGGATGCCCGGGTTTGGACGCCGTTCGATAGACGGGGCCAAAAAACACGAAATCCGCGCCGTTTCGGGCCGCGTCCCGCACCTCCTCGAGGCTATGCGTCGAGGCGCCAATCACGAGCTCGGCCGGAGCGATTCGGCGAACTTCGGCAACCGACAAGCCCTCCGCTGGAAGATGAACGCCGCCAAGCCCAGCCGCGAGTGCTACGTCCAAGCGATCGTTCACCAGAATTTTCGCCCTCGCGTCCGGGTGTCGCTCGAGCACACTCGAGACGAAGTTTTCGAGGTCTCGGCCGCCTGCGTGTTTTGAGCGCAGCTGCACCCAATCGACGCCGCTCTCGAGAGCCCGCGCAATGTTCTGAAAGAGCGTTTCACCTTCCGCGAAGCCGGTAATCATACACGTTCGAAAGTGAGAGCGGCCGAGTCTCCCCATCTTTGGTTTCACCCCAATCCCGTACCCCGAGGCAACTCCCGTCTAACGCTAGCCGGGTCGGATTAGGAATCTTCGGGTGCCGCGAGAGCGTTCCGAACGTCTGTGGGTGAGAGCCGGTCGTCGCGACGACGATGACGCGAGAGCTCTTCCTCGAGCTCTTGGCGCTCTATCGAAGCCTTCCATCGATTCAGGACCTCGCTGATGCCGAGATAGATATTTGCGAGACCCAGCCCGCAGACAGCGCCTCGAAGCGTGGGCGCCAACATGTAAGGCCGCAGAGCCGGATAGGCCTCCAAGAAGTAATTCCGCTCCCAGATGGCCAACCAGGGCACTAGCGTGAGAAAGAACCCAATCTCGAGACAGACGAGAACGTAGAGAACGAACCACTGCCGATCGAGCATCATTCAGAAACCCAGAAGGAGACGAGCCCAGCCCCGTCGAGTGGAGCCTCGGCACGACGGTCTGCCGAAACGAAGCAGCGCGTCACTTTCGCGTTGCCTGAAGCTCACGCACGCGATCCTTGACGTCACGCAAGCGAGCGTTGTCCTTGTAGACTTCCATGTCGAGCTCGAGCGCGCGCTCCGGCTCGCTCGCGGCTTGATGGGCTTGGGCAAGGTCGTAACGGAGCCCTTGATATTCTTCGACGCGACGATCGGGCGGCCCCAACCCCTTGGAGAACCACTTGATGGCGATGTGGGGCATGCCTTTTTCCATGAAACATAACCCCAACATGCTGCAGCATTCGAGCCCACGGACTTCGTCCTTGGCCGCGAGCTGGAACTCCGCGATGCTTCGTCGGTGAGGGCCATCTTTTTGGTGCTGTACTGGTTAGCTGGCAACGAGGTGACTGACTAGGACATCCTTTTCTCGCGAAGCCGAGCGGCCTTCCCTTTGCGTTTTCGCATAAAATAGAGCTTGGCGCGTCTCACGTGATGGGAGCGAACGATTTCGATTTTGTCGATCGTGCGCGCATGGAGCGGAAAGATACGCTCCACGCCCGTGCCGAACGACATCTTGCGGACCGTGATCGTGGCGCGAGGACCGCTCCCCTTCAAGGCGATCACCATGCCTTCGAAGAGCTGCACGCGCTCTTTGTCTCCCTCTTTCACGCGAACGTGCATTTTGACCGTGTCGCCCGGCCGAAGCTCGGGGAGATCGCTCCTGAGCTCGCGGGCGTCCAATTTATCGATAACATTCATTTCGACTTTCCTTTTAAATATCTGTGAGTAGCTAATTGTATCTACGTACTCTGTAGAAGCTCCGGCCTACGCGCGCGTGTGTCGTCGAGCGCGCGCTTCTCACGCCACGCATGAACAGCGGCGTGATCGCCCGAGAGCAAGACTTCGGGTACGCGCAAGCCGCGGAACAACGCGGGACGCGTGTAGTGCGGATAGTCGAGCACAGAATTACTGAACGAATCCTGCTGCGCCGACGCCGGATCCGCGAGTGCCCCCGGAAGTAGCCTCACCAAAGCGTCGGCCACGACCATCGCGGGGATTTCGCCCCCCGAAAGGACATAGTCGCCGATCGAGATTTCTTCCGCTCCAGTGGCAACGACGAAACGCTCGTCAACACCCTCATAGCGGCCGGAGACGAGCACCACATGTTCCGCCGCCGAGAGATGGCGTATTTTACGTTGGCTCAGCGGCGCGCCGCGCGGTGACAAGAGAATGATGCGGCGCTTCGAGCTGTCGATACCAGATTCGGCAGCGAGCTCTTCCACCGCGGCCACCAAAGGCTCGATCTTCATCACCATGCCCGGGCCTCCCCCATAAGGAGAGTCATCCGTTGTCCGGTGACGATCCGTCGTCCACTTGCGGAGGTCGTGCGCCGACAGGTCGACAATGCCTCTATTGCGCGCGCGACTGAGGATGCCGAACTCGAAGACGTCGCGGAACATCTCCGGAAAAATGGTGACGATATCAATGCGCATTGAGCCCGATGAGTCCTTCTGGCGCGTCGATCTCGATGCGCCGCGCATCTCGATCGATGCGGCGACAGATTTCTTCGCAAAGCGGCAAGAGCTGCTCGGAGCCATCGTCCGAGCGCACGACGAGCACATCCGTGCCAGACGTCGAGATCACTTTCTCAACAACTCCAATCACACCTCGTTCACGGTCTGTAACCGTCGCACCCACGATATCGAAGTGGTATATGCTGCCGTCAGGAAGCGGATCGAGCTCCGATTCCGGGATGCGAAGCTCTTTGCCAACGAGCGCCACGGCGTCTCCGATGCTCGATATACCCGCGAGCTTCACGACGGGCCGCCCTTTGTGGATCCGAGCACTTTCGACCTCGACCGCCTCGGGACGGCCATCGGCACCTTCGACAAAAACACGCGAAAGACGGGAAAAGCACTCGGACTGGTCGGACGTCCTATTCAAAATGACCTCCCCATAGCGTCCTTGCGTTTTCGCGACCTCGCCAAGGCCCACGAGGTCGGCCCAATCGAGACACTCCTCCACCACTTCAACGATCACGCGATGATTTCTAAATGAAAACGTTTTCCAATTTTCGTTCCAGCGGCGGACAGCAAAGTTCGAATAGCCCTCACCGTCCTACCTTGCTTACCGATAACCTTTCCAAGGTCGTCCTGCGCTACGCTGATCTCCAGGATGGTAGTCTTTTCTCCAAAAACTTCAGCTACTGAGACTTCTTCAGGATGGTCGACTAGCGCTTTGGCAATGAGCTCCAACAGTTCCTTCATACCGCTTCCTCCTGCCAGCGCCTCGCGAGCTCCCAAGAACCGTCCGACCCTCAAGCGGGATAGTTCTTGATGAGACTCTTGACCGTATCCGTCGCCAACGCACCCTTGGATATCCAGTAATCGATCCGATCGCGCTTGAGCGTGACCTTGGTCTCCTCTGGCTTCGGCTCATAAGTGCCGACATTCTCCACGATGTCTCCGCCACGTCCTGTAGCGGTATCCGAGACGACGATTCGGTAATGAGGACGCTTTTTGCTCCCTCTGCGTGCTAAACGTATTCTCAACATGAAACTCTCATTCACCTCTCTCAAGTACAATTTGTTACCTAGAAAGCCCAGACAGCATGCGGGCGAGCTTTCTCGAGCCGCCTTTGCCGCTTTTCTGAAGTCGGGAAATATTGCGTACCATTTTGCGCGCCTCGGTAAAGCGTCGGAGCAGACGGTTGACGTCCGAGACGACCGTTCCGCTTCCTCGCGCAATGCGCCGCCGGCGGGCTCCGTTGACCACTTGAGGATGGTCGCGCTCATGCCGGGTCATGGAATCCAAGATCGCTTCGAAGCGTTTCAACTCGGACTCGTCCACTTCCGCGGGCATTTGGGAAGCCCCAGGCAGAAAGCTCATGAGGTCCGAGAGCGAGCCCATCTTCTTCATCTGCCGAAGTTGCTGGCGAAAATCCTCGAGCGACAGCTCGTCGCTCTGCATCTTGCGCGCCAGCTGAGAAGCACTTTCCTTTTCGAAAGTCTGCTCGGCTTTCTCGATGAGGCTCAACAGGTCGCCCATGCCCAGAATGCGAGACGCCATTCGCTCGGGCCGGAAGGGCTCGAACGCGTCGAGCTTCTCGCCGACGCCGACGAACTTGATGGGAACCCCTGTTACCGCGGCAATGGACAGGGCCGCGCCGCCGCGCGCATCCCCGTCGAGCTTGGTCAACACATGACCGGTCAGGCTTACGGATTCACCGAAGCTCGAAGCACTGTTGACGGCGTCCTGCCCCGTCATCGCATCGGCAACGAACAAGATTTCGCAGGGATCGGTCTCGGCGACGAGCGCCTCTAGCTCCGACATGAGCTCTACGTCGACATGTATTCGGCCGGCGGTATCTACAACCAGCACGTCGAATCCGTGATCGCGCGCCTCCCGCATGGCGGCACGGGCACGCTCGACCGGATCGAGACTTTCTGGCTCGATTACTGGCAGCTCGAGCGAATGGCCGAGCACTTTCAGCTGTTCTATAGCGGCGGGACGCCGTGCGTCGACCGAGACGAGCGCGGGGTGTTTCCCCGATGCGCGCAAGAGACGCGCAAGCTTCGCCGAAGAGGTCGTCTTGCCTGAACCCTGAAGCCCAGCCAGCAGAACCACAGACGGCCACCGCTCCCGAAGCTCGAGCCCGGCCTCTTGCCCCCCGAGCAGCACAACCATCTCGTCGCGCGTGATCTTTACCACCTGTTGAGCGGCGGTGAGCGAACCGAGTATCTCCTCGCCAACCGCTCGCTCGCGCACGCGCGCGACGAAATCCTTTGCGACTTTGAACTGCACATCCGCTTCGAGTAGCGCGAGACGGATCTCTCTTAGCGCTTCGTCGACATGTTCTTCTTTTAGGCGCGCGTGACCGCGGAGCTTTTTGAAGGTTCCTTGGAGCTTCGCCGAAATCTGTTCAAACATCGCTAAAGTGTGGTGAAAGAGATGGACCCCCCTTTAAATGGTGCAACAGTTAATGCTAGAAGACCGCATGGTCAAAGTCAAGGAGGATTCAAATCCGTGTTTTCGGGCCTTAACGACCGAGAAGATGAGACTTTACTTGAGGTTTTCGTGCGAAACAGGCTAGAAAACCCGGGAAAGCGCAAAGAGCGAAGAGAACTTCTCGTTGGTCTCACGCACCCGCTTCGACAAGGTCCGTGAAAATCCCCATAGGAATTTCAACGCGACCTCGATTCGGCGTTCGAGGTGATCCTTGAGATCATCGTTCCCGATCTCGAGCAGCTTCACATCCTCGTGCGCCACCGCACGCGCCGAACGCGGCTCGTTATCGAAAAAGACATCTCGCCAAGGAATTCACCGGCCCCTAGAACCGTGAGCGCTTCCTCCCCCATGTTTGGGTACACCTTGCTAATCCGCACCGCGCCAGCATAGATGACAAAAAACGACTCACCTGGAGAGCCGTCTTCAAAGATCACTTCTTCCGATTTGTATTCCTTGACGGCGCCGAGCATCAAGATCTCGGCAAGCTCAGGAGTGGACAATTGCTCGAAGAGCCGAACCCGTTTGAGGAAGTCCGGGTTCATCACGGGCTGCTCAAACCTTTTCGAGCAGGTGGCCCATGCGATCTTTCTTGGTCTTCAGGTACGACGCTGAGACTTCGTTCGCGGCAACCTCGATGGGAACCCTCTCAGTGATGTGAAGACCATAGGCCTCGAGCGCGACGAACTTCCGCGGGTTGTTGGTCAAGAGACGTATGTTACGGACGCCGATTTCCGCCAGAATTTGCGCACCAATGCCGTATTCACGTTGATCGGCTTTGAATCCTAGGCTCTCGTTGGCATCAACCGTATCCATGCCTTTGTCCTGGAGCGCGTAAGCTCGAATCTTGTTCGCGAGCCCGATCCCCCGGCCCTCTTGATGGAGGTAAAGCAGGACGCCTTTGCCTTCTTCACCAATCTTCGTCAGTGCCGCGTCGAGCTGCGAGCCGCAATCGCACCGTTTGGAATGAAAGACCTCGCCCGTCAAGCATTGCGAGTGCACGCGAACGAGCACTTCGTCCTTCGGGTCGATATCGCCGAGGATGAGCGCCAGATGCGTGGCGCCGTCATTGGCGCTTTCGTAGGCCGCGATGCGGAACGTCCCGTAATCTGTCGGCAGCTGCGCCTCTGAGACGCGCGTCACGAGCCGCTCGGTGCCCAGGCGATGGCGGATAAGATCCGCGACCGTGATGAGCTTGATCCCATGCTTTTTCGAGAATGGCTCGAGGTCCGAGACCCGCGCCATCGTACCGTCCTCGTTCATCACTTCGCAAATGACGCCGGCGGGATAGAGCCCCGCAATCCGCGCCAGGTCCACTGCAGCCTCGGTCTGTCCGGATCGCTGCAAAACACCGCCCGGCCGCGCGCGCAGCGGGAACATATGGCCCGGCCGAACCAAATCGGCGGGTGTCGTCGCGCTATCGATGGCCACGAGCACGGTACGCGCCCGATCGGCAGCCGAGATCCCAGTGCTCACGCCAACTTTGGCCTCGACGGAGACGCAAAAGGCGGTCCCGTAATTGGAGGTGTTATCGGTCACCATCAACGGGATTTGAAGCTCGTCGAGCCGCTCACCCGCCATCGGCATGCAGATGAGCCCACGGCCATGCGCGGCCATGAAATTGATGGTTTCGGGAGTGACTTTTTCGGCCGCGATCGTCAGGTCGCCCTCGTTCTCCCGATCCTCGTCGTCGACGACGATGACTATCTTTCCGGCACGAAGGTCTTCGAGAGCCGATTCGATGGAGTCGAACGCTGAAGCGACCCCGTGCTGCTTGACGTCTTCAGATTCCATCCATTCGCTCCTCATTCGCTCCTCATTCGCTCCTCATTCCTCAATTAGCCCTCAATTAGCTAGATATGGCTCCGAGAACCGAGCCACGTATTTAGCCAGTATATCGTACTCGATATGAACACCGTGGCCCGGCGCAAGTGCTCCGAGCGTCGTCACATCCAGCGTATGCGGGATCAGCATAACCTCAAGCCAACCCGCGGAGCAGCCGGTCACGGTGAGGCTGACGCCGTGAAGTGCTACCGAACCTTTTTCCACGACGAGCGGGTCGCCCTCACTCTTGTGCTCGACCCGGAGCACGTAGTCTCCGTCACGATCTCCCGCGAACACGACGCGGCCGACTTCATCGACATGGCCTTGCACGAAATGGCCTCCGAGGCGGTCGGCGGCTTTGAGCGGAAGCTCTAAATTGACCCTGTCTCCCGGCGAAAGAGCGCCCAATGTTGTGCGCCGCAGCGTTTCTGGAGCGACGTCGAGGGAGAACCGGGCCCCGTCGACCTTGGTCGCGGTGAGACACACGCCGGCATTGGCGACGCTGTCACCTATCGCGAGCGCCGCCGCGATGAGCTCACTCTCTATAGTGAGCTCCACGAGCTCCGCTTTCTCGCGACGAGTAGAAACCTCACCGACGGCTTCGACAAGTCCTGTGAACATTTTGTCTTTCTCTACTTTTCTTTGGTCTTCTTTTCTCTCGTCCGGGCTTTTAGCGAAAGTGGCCGCAGGCTGCAAACGTACCCTTCAGCACACCAGGACTAACGTAAGCGGCCGTCGACCAACCAGCCGTCCCCGACCCGGGCAAAGGACACGGAGCGCAACATCGCCGCATCGCGGATCCATTGCGGTCCCTCGCCCCCGACGAACGGAAGCGCGGCGCTGCCACCGACGATTCGCGGCGCAAGGTACAAAACGAGGCGATCCGCCAGCCCGTTCTCGAGAAAGCTTCCATGAATCTCGCTGCCACCCTCGACGAGCAGCTGGCTCACACCACCGGCTGCAAGACGGAAGAGCGCAGCCTCGAGGTCGAGGCGTCCGCCGCGACGCCCAATCGTCTCGACCGTTACACCGGCCGAGCGGAGCTTTTTCCTGCGTGCCGCGGAAGCCTCGGCCCCACAGAAAACCGTCACCGGTTCGCGCCGCGCGGTTCGGACGAGCCGGCTCGTGGGAGAAAGCCGCAACGAGCTGTCGATAACAGCCCGCAGAAACGGGCTGCTCGCGCGGGGCTTGGGCCGCCGGTTCAATCTGGGATCGTCCGCGAGGGCGGTTCCAATCCCCACGAGAACCGCGTCGTGCTCCGCGCGTAGAAGCCGGGCGTGGCGTCGCGCCGTACTCGAAGTGATCCACTTCGAATCCCCGCTCCTCGTCGCGATCCGGCCGTCGAGGCTCACGGCACCTTTGAGCGTCACGAAGGGAAGGCCACGACGAGCATGTTTGACAAAAGCCGCGTTGAGCTCCTTCGCTTCGCGACGTAGCAAGCCAATCTCCACCTCGATCCCGTGCCTTCTCAAATAGCGAAAGCCGCCGCCATCAACTCTGGGATTTGGATCGCGCATGGACGCGACCACCCGCTGAACCCCCGCAAGCACGATCTCGTGGACGCAAGGCGGCGTTCTTCCTGTATGACAGCAGGGCTCCAAATTCGTGTAGAGCGTGGCCCCTCGCGCATGAGAACCGAGCTGGCTGAGTGCTATGGCCTCCGCGTGGGGCTCGCCCGCGAGCCGATGGAACCCCTGACCGAGCACGGTGCTACCCCGGGCTACGACCGCGCCCACGAACGGATTTGGCGCCGTCGTACCGCGCCCGAGCGTCGCGAGGGCGAGAGCCCGGCGCATCATGCGCCTATCGGTTTGTTCGGAGTCCATGGAATATGCATAGTAATCCAGCTCTCCGTCCCTGGCTATCCAGCAAAGCCGGGCTAGCCTCGACCCCGCCAGAAGGACGCATTCCATTGAGGTTCGGCGCTAGCTAGTCTAGTCTAGTTCAGGAGGGCGTCGACGAAGTCTTCCTCGGCGAACGGCAACAGATCGTCTGCGGATTCACCGACGCCGATGTAGCGAACTGGAAGGCCAAGCTCTTTGGCGATCGCGATCACGACGCCGCCTTTGGCGGTGCCATCCATTTTCGTGAGGACAATGCCGGTGACGCCGAGCGTCGACTTGAATTGCTGCGCTTGGCTCAACCCGTTACTGCCTACCGTGGCGTCCATGACGAGAAGCGTCTCGTGAGGCGCATCGGGAACGAGGCGCGCGGTCACGCGCTCGATTTTAGCGAGCTCATCCATCAAGGGACGCTTGGTATGGAGCCGCCCCGCTGTGTCGATGAAAACTTCATCGACGCCGCGACCGAGCGCGACTTGGACGCCTTCGTGAACGACGGAAGCCGGATCCCGACCCGCCGCACCTTCGATGAGATCGACGCCAATCCGTTCGGCCCAGACAGCGAGCTGTTCTTGAGCCGCGGCCCGGAACGTGTCGGCAGCCACAACGAGCGTCGACTCTCCCGACGCCGCGCTCCGCGCCGCTAGCTTGGCCACCGTTGTCGTTTTGCCAACGCCGTTTATCCCGACGATCATCGTGATACGCGGTGGCGGACTCGGAGCCCTTTCACTAGAACGTACGGCTCGCAGGATCCCGAGCAGCTCCTCTCGCAGATTACCGGCGCTGGCAATTCCGTCCTCACGCAACGCTTTCAGAATCGCGGAGGCCGCCGGAAGCCCGATATCAGCCAGGACGAGGGACTCTTCGAGCGCATCCCAATCGGGCGCGTCGCTACCGCCAAGCGCCGCTCCAAATTTCTCTCGCGTTCGCAAGAGCCCCGCGCGAAGTCGTTCTCGAAGGGAAGAAGAAGACACGAAACGCCAATAGATAGAGGTCGCCGAAAATGCTTTATGGCTCGGGCCCCCTATGGGACTTTCAGCGCATTCAAAGCCTGGAGCGCCAGGCGCCCATAGGCGGATTGACGATCCGCCTCGACGACGCGGCGGTAGAATTCGCGAGCTCGGTCGGTCTCTCCCCGGGATTGGTGGATAAGCGCCAAATTAAAAAGGCTCTCTCCGTCCCCCTCGAAGATCTCGATCGAGTTTACGAATTGCCGCCGCGCTCCCTCGACATCCTTCATCTTTAGCAAGACGTTACCGAGGCCGCGATAGGCGAGCGCGAACTCGGTATTTTTTTCTATCGCGCGCCTGAAAAAAGCGAAGGCAAGCTCCAAGTTCTCGTCTTCCAAATAGAGATTGCCCAAGTTGTACAGAGCTTTTTCGGGCGTCGGGTAGTACGGGTTTCGTACCGCGCGACCATAGGCTTCGAAGGCCTTTTCTCTCTCTCCCGTCTCCGAATAGACCATCCCCATATTGTTATAGACATCGGTCAAGTCGGGATTGAGCTGGATCGCCGCATAGAACGCCCTTAGGGCTTCCCGGAAGTTGCCGACCGCGGCGAGCGCGAGGCCCATGGCGTTATAGAGGAACGGATTCTCCTGATCGAGTTTCAACGCGGCACGATATTCCCGGATGGCTGCCTCATATTGTCTTTCTTGATGCAGTGTCTTTCCACGGTGGAAGGCTCGGATCGCGTCTTCGATTTCCGCTTCCGTTTGGGCGGACACCAACGTAGTCATCAACAATCCTACGGTAAGAAGGGCAAAGACCTTCCTTCGCGACATCGAAACCTCCTTGTTCTGAAGGCGATATTGTAGCGCAACTTGTCCCTTTCGTTCACGCTTTGGAGCAGGTTTTTCTACGTCACACGCGAAGTGTCGGTGCTCGCTGGCGCGACCGAGAGCGACGGAGCGGGGAGCTCCTTCGACACGGGTGCCCGCGCGGGCTTCGGAGCGATCTAGGCAGGAGACATCTTGATGACACTGACGACTTTCATGTTCGGACGCACGAGACCTTGCTCATAGGCGGTGATGAGCGCTTCGACGATGTGCTCTTCGAACTTCTTCCCGATGAAGCTCCTCATGCGAGCGAAGACGTAACTGATCTCCATGGCTTTCTGATACGGCCGGTTCGTCGTCATCGCGTCGACAGTATCGGCGACGCTCACGATCTTCGCCATGAGGGGAATCTCGTCGCCTTTGAGCCCATCCAGATATCCCGAACCGTCGATGTTCTCGTGATGGCACCGGATGCCCGGCATCATATGCTCGAGTTGAGGAACGTGCTCCATGATCGCGGCGCCCACCGACGGGTGGGTCTTCATAATCTCGTATTCCTCATCGGTCAGCGGCCCCGCTTTCCCGAGAATGCTGTCCTGTATTCCGATCTTTCCCACGTCGTGCATGAGAGCCGAAACCCTAATGACTTCCGTCTCGTCTTCCGGCAAGCCGAGAATCTCCGCGATCGTAGCTGAGTAATGCGCGACGCGCTCCGAATGACCCGCGGTATAGGGGTCCTTCGCGTCGATGGCAGCCGCTAGAGAGCTGACGGCGCCGAGAAACATTTGCTTGTTCTCTTCTGCCGCCCTGCGCAACCGCTCTATGAAGCGACGGATCTCGAGCATCATGAAGTTGAACGTCTCGGCAAACTCACCGATCTCGTTGTCGCTCGCGACTTCGATGTTCCGCGAGAAATCTCCCGAAGCGAGACGGCGGGCGCCTTCGGCGAGCTCGGCAATGGGCCGAGAAAGCCGTCCGGCAAACACCACGACGAGAATCCCGCCGAGCACCGCGGTGACGATACTGCGGAACATGATGACGTCAACGTTCGAAAAGACCGCCTCCTCTTCCGTCTGAACAATGGCGCCCCAGCCGAGGTCTCGCAGAAAAGGGATCGTGGAGTTGCGATCGCCGATGGGCGTATAGGTGCCCAGCATGGCGCGGGGTTCGCCGTCTCGGGAGAGCGCAAATTTTCGGAGCCGCTCGCGAGTCCTCGGGACGCTTGAAAAGCCTGCACGATCGCCATCTTCGAGACGTCCACCACGCCTTCGAAAAGCGTGGCCGCGTCCCAATGGGTAACGAGGTCGCCGGCGCTGTCGACCACGTAGACGCTCCGGCGGTCATTTCCCTTCTGACTCACGATCTCGTAAATGGGTTTCAAGCTAATCGTCGCCGAGACGACACCGATAACCGGAGGCTCGCCCGCACCGCCGCTCGAGGCGCGCACCGGAGAGGACATGATCACGACGGTGTCGAGGAGCGGCTCGATGATATGCGGCGGCGAGACCCACGTGCGCCCCTGAAGCGCCTCGATGAGGGATTGCCGGATCGAGCTCTCGATGGTGCGGTCATCAAGGGAGTAGCCTGCAAAGACACCGTTCAGGGCGGGATCGAAGACCGAGATCGACAATACCCGGTCTTCCTCGACGAGAGCAAAGACTCGGACTCCACCGAACGGATCCGTTGACTCACGGCCCAAGGATCCGAGGCGATCTCGAAGGTCTCAGCAATCGCAGCGATTTGATTGTGCATCGACTGCAAATAGAGACGCGAGCAACATGAGTGCTCTGAGCGAATAGAGAATCTTGCCGCGTCGCTTGATCATTATCGGGGAAGCCAACGGGATCGTTGTCTTGTTATCGCGGGGAGACATCATTCGGTTTTTTCCGATAGCACTTCGAACACGCGTACCGTTTTTCTTTTTCCCTTGAGCGAGACTATGCCGAGATCCTCGAACTCGAATTTGCCTTTCGTGAGGTCGTGAGTATATTCACCGATTACGATTTGTCCGGCTTTGGCCACCATCGACTCGATGCGCGAGGCGATATTGACGGTATCGCCGAGCACGGTGAACTCGCGCCGTTTCTCAGAACCGATGGGACCGGAGACGGCGCGTCCGCTGTGAATCCCCATACGCATCTGAATCGGAGACGCGGAGGCGCGCTCGGCGTTCAGTTCGTGGAGCCGTTGCCGCATCTCGAGCGCGACTTGGACCGCCCGCCAAGCATGGTCGGTTTGAGGATAGGGAGCGCCGAACACGGCCATGATGCAATCCCCGATGAACTTGTCCACCGTCCCGTCATGGTCGAAGATAGGCTCCTCCATGCGCGAGAAGTACTCGTTCAAGAGCTTCGCCACCGATTGCGGGCTCATCCTTTCCGCGAGGGGCGTGAACCCGACGATATCCGCGAAGAGAATGGACACTTCGAGGTCCTGAACCTCTTTCTCACCTTCCGACAGGATCCGAGTGGCCACGGCCGGCGAGAAATATTTTTCGAGCCGCGCACGCGCCACTTTCTCTTCTTGAATCTTCTTGTTCAAGTTCGCCTGTTGGATTGCAACCGCCGCATAGTTCGAAAGAGCGCTCAAGAGCTCCAAATCGTCGAGCGAGAAGGTCTTGGTCTGCATGGGACTATCGACGTGGATGATCCCGATGACCTCGTCTCCTTTCCAAAGAGGGGCGCACATTGCGGAGCGGATGCCGTGAAACCGGATACTGTCGCCCGTCTTGAAGCGAGGGTCGATCTGCGCGTCCGCAGTCAAAATCGACACGCGATCCTTGACGACGCGATCGGCAATGGTCTTGCTGATGGTGATTTTCTCGTCGTTGCCATGCCGATGCTTCACGACCCGCGGCTTCAAATCGCCCTCGGCGTCATACAGCATCAGGAATCCTCGATCCGCCGGGATATGCTCGAAAACGGCGTCCATGACACGGCGCGGGACTTCCTCGGGCTGGGCTGAGATGAGTGCCTTTGCGAGACCCGAAAGACTGCGAAGGACGCGATTGATCTTCGCGAGCTCGTCGCCGGGGTCGTCCACCTCGGGTCTGATCTCTATCGGGCTCGTCGAGTCCTTGCCCGATTTCTCGTCGAGAAAGAACTTGGAGAGCTCGCCAACGCTTCGAATCACGGTCCGGGCTTCCTCGAGCAGGGGCTTCTCCTCGTCGAGAACCACTTTTCCTTCGAGGGTCTTGCGGAAAAGGACGAGAAACTTGCCGAGAAGAATCTCATCTCCGTCGTTGAGCGCCGCTTCAGGTACCCGCACGCCGTTGACTTGCGTGCCATTCTTGCTCTTCAAGTCGATGACACGACACTCGCCACGATTCATGGCCACTTCGGCGTGACGGCGCGAGACCCCGAAATCCTTGATAACGACATCGCAGTCGGGGGAGCGGCCGAGGACGATGCCCTTGTCGCGGATGGGGACGATCTGTTCATTCCCCTCCTCTTGATATGCGAGCTCGTACATAAAGGTTTGCGCCGAGTTTAAGATTCTCGTAACTTTTTATTGTACTGCTTGATTTCGATTCGTCCCACCGAGACCGAATCGCTCGAGCACATGATAACGGGCGCCTGACCCGGATAACCGGCTCTCGAACAATATGACCTCGCTCACCGACATCGACCCCCACGCGTGCTCCGAGTAGCCTGGCAGCGTCTTGTGAAGAGCGGGCTCACGCTGCTTGAACCGCGCGATCGTGAGATGAGGGTGGAACCTACGCGCATCTGCCTCAAACCCGCTGCTCTGGATCACGCGCTCGACGCTTCGGTGAAGCACTAATAATGTATCTTCTACAGGCGCAACGACAATGAAGAGCACTTGAGGCTTTTCTACGCGCGGGAAACACCCTAGTCCCAACAACGCTAGCCCGAACGCGGCTTCGCGGCGAATCGGCGCGCGGAGGTTTGCGCTAAGGAAGTCTGCACGCTCGCGAGACGTCTCGCCGACGAAGCGCAGCGTGAGATGTAAGTTCGCCGCCGGCACCCACCGCGCCGCGTGTAGCCGAGGACGCAACTCGTCTTGCAGAGACCCGATCCGCTCGCGGAGCTCCCCGGAAAGCTCTATACCCAAGAAAACCCTCATACGCTCAACTCTGCGACGTAGAACCATCTGTCCAAAAGACAAAAGGAGAGGTGGGGATAAAAGTAAGGCATCCGGACATCCCCACATCTCCTCCTATCCCCACATCCCCTTGCTTTTAGAAAACGCAGGAGCTGACTTAGTGCCGCAGTAGCTCGAGGCGGACGAGATTCAGCGCGGCCTGCGAGGTCCAACGCTTTACTTGGCGACGAGTGCCTGGGACCTGGTATTTCTCGACGCGGAGTCCATGGCCGCTCGCGAGACCAATATAGACGAGCCCGACCGGCTTGGGCTCGCTCGCACCCGAAGGCCCAGCGATTCCCGTCGCGGCCACAGCGAGGTCCGCTCCCGTGCGCGTGCGTGCGCCGACCGCCATGGCGCGGGCGACCTCATCGCTTACCGCGCCGACGCTCTCGAAGAGCAGAGCAGGGACCCCGAGCACCGAGGTTTTTGATTCGTCGCTATACGTCACAAAGCCTTCGTCAAAATAAGCACTCGCGCCAGGGATATCGGTAAGTCGGCTAGCGATGAGACCACCCGTGAGCGACTCGGCAATCGCGATGCGCTTTTCTTGCGAGACAAGAAGCTGCCCAACGACTTCCTCGAGCTCCTCTTCGCACTCACTGAAAAGGTGATCGCCGAGAAGCGCGCGCAGCTCAGCGACGAGCAAGTCGTTCGCCGCCGCCGCTTCGCCCGAATTCGTGCCTATCGCCGTCAGCCGAAGCTCGACTTGGCCGGCCGAGGCAAGAATCGTCGTAGTTGGGTTCTTGTAGCGCAAATAGGTTTCGCAGACCCTTTGCTCCACCGCGGACTCCGCAAGACCGGTCACCCAAAGCTTCCGAACGTCATAAACGACGTCACCGGCCTGTTGGCTGAGCCGCGGCTCGACTTCAGCTTCGAACATAGCCCTGAGCTCCACAGGGGGCCCCGGCAAGAGAACGGCAGCCTTGTCACCATCCACCCGAATCCACAAGCCTGGCGCGGTACCGTGACGATTCGGGAGCAAGTCTGCGCCTCTTGGAACCATCGCCTGCTTTCGATTCACCTCGGGCATGACGATGCCACGTCGATCGAACCTCTTCTGTATTCGCTCGAGCCAGTCCGCGTCGAGCTCCATTTCGCGTGACAGCGCGCGGGCGGCCGCGTCGCGGGTCACATCGTCGGCAGTCGGCCCGAGCCCACCGGTCAAGAACACGACATCCGCGCCCAAGAGGGCGCGGCGCAGAAACGCTTCGATCGCAGATTCGTCATCGCTGACAACAGCGCGAAACACGACCGGTATCCCGATCCTGGCGAGCTCTTCCGTCAAGAATACGGAGTTCGTTTCGGCTCGGCCAGGTGCCAAGAGCTCGTCACCGACGGCCAGGATCGCGGCTTTCATCGAGTCATACTACACTTCGGTTCGCGACTTTGCGGGAGCGGCGGGACCGGCGGGAGTCGCAGGAGCGACGCGTACCGTCCGCACGTTCGAGACTTTGACGAGCCCCGGCGGCGCCCCTTTGATCTTGCGGACGTTTTGGCGCTCCGTGACCATCACGTCGACATAGGCGTCGTCGCGCGCTTTGCTGAAATAGGCCGCGAGAGCCGCCGCCTCCTTCACATCCTCGTCGCTCGCCTCTCGAGCATCGGCAAGCCTCAATATGACGTGCGAGCCCGCTACGCCGTTCGCGTGGAGCCACAAGTCACGAGGCTTGGCCAGACGAAACGTAACGTCCTCGTTCGAGCGCGCGGACCGGCCCACGAGGATGACCGAGCCACGGGCGGAGCGGAACTTTCGGGGCGGGAGCTTCTGCGCGCGCTTGTTTTGGCGCGCGGCCTCCCGCGGTCTTTTGAGCATGCCCTGCTCGACAAGCTCGTCCTCGAGAGCGAGAAGCTCGTCGAGCTCGATCGCGTCGGCGAGACTCATCGAAAGACCTTCGCTGTGAGCGATATCGCGCTCGATCGCCTCGAGACGTGTTTCGAGCTGGAGGCGCGTGCGCTCCGATTTGCGCGAGCGCTTGAACAACCGCTCGGCATTAGCAGGAAGATCGAATCGCGGATCGATGTTCATCTCGATAAGCTTCCCCTCGGGGTCGTAAGCATCGGGGAGGCGCACCTTCCCGTCGCCTGCACGTTCGATGCGACCGAGCCCCGCGAGAATGCGCTCGCCATCACGGCGGAGGAAGGCCGCATCCTGAAGGTTCTCCCGCTGATGACGAAGCTTGACCTCGAGCCCTTTCAGAGCTTTCAGGCGGCGGGCGAGGGCAGTGCCGATGCGTCTGCGCGCCGCGCCGATGCGCTCGGTATCGACGTTCATGCCGGCGCAGACCACCATCGCTTCGTTAAAGCTCGACATAGACCTAGCGTCGTAGCCGGAAACGTGCTCGAGCTCGATCGGTGACAGCAGCACGGTAGGGCCAGGGACGTCGAAAAGTTCGGGCTTCGTGTACGCGTGAGCGCGCCGGCGGACGAGTCGGGCCGATACCGTATCGAACGCCATCCGCGCGCTCGTTCCACGGCTCATCACGTCGCGCAACTCTTTCACGAGAAGGGGCGTCCATCCCGTCGCGTAGAGAAGCTCACCAAGGCTTTTTCCCGCAAGACGCCGCTCGAACACGTCGCCGTCCTCGACCACCGCCGAGGCGTGCGGCGGAGGAACCAAAGCTTCGAAACGCTCGCCGATCGAAAGTCGGCTACCTTTGACGGGGAGACACTCGACGACGATGACACTCTGTTCGTCGACGATGTAGACGCTCCCTCGATTCGCAACGATTTCGAATATCAAGAGAAAGGTCTTTTTCTTGCCGCTCAGCCGCGTTTTCTCGAGCGTCAGCGTGACGACGCGATCGATTGTCGACATCTCGAAAGATGTGGTGGCGGAGGGCGCCAAGAGCTTCGTGAGCTTTCGGCTTCGGGGCGAGCTCGAGTCTTCTGCGCCGCCCTCGCCGAGGAAGAGACCGGGGAGGGCTGGCCCGACGTGGAACACGAGCTCTCGCGCCAAGGGAGAGCTCAGCGACAAAAAAAGCACACGCCCAGAAGCATCGGTCGAGGCAGCGCGCACACGACAACCGCGCAGAGCCGGTGCGATCTCGTGAACGAGGTTGGTGAGAAAAATCCGATCCACGACGCTCGCGGACCCTCAGGGGGCGCGCTCGTTCATCGGTTCAGCCGCGGACGACTTTCGTACCCGCGATGCGATCGTGCCAGCCGCGTCTCTCGATGTCGGACCACAAGCCAAAAAACCCGGCACCAAGAGGCAGCATGGAGACGACCGTCCCCGCGAGTCGCGTGGCGGCTCGGCGAAAACCGAGCGGTCCATCAGCGGTGGTCACGACGCGCCCACCCGTGAGCAGCTTTCCCAAGGTCTGCCCCGAAAGGCTCCAAAAAAAGAGAAAGTAACTCGCGGCAAGAACCAGCCCGACGAGGCTCATCGAGATAACCGCAGAAGTCGGCAGCGCGACGAGTCGTTGCGCGACGAGGTGCGTCGTCAAGTAAAAGAGCGTGAACTGAATGAGCGAGACGAATGCTAGATCGATGAGACCCGAGAGCACGCGCTCGCCAGGGCTCGCGAGGCCGAAAGCCATGAACGGTTCGCTTCTCGCCGCGCTCTCGGGCGACTCGAAAGGAGTAGCGTTGTGGTCGAGCTCGAGCGCAACGCTCCTCTCGCTGAGCGGATCGAACGGCGCCGTGCTCGGGTCCATCGCCGGCATTCTCGAAGTCTTCGGCATCGCGTCGATTCTTGGATCCGGCTCGCGGGAAAGATCTGGCATCGCGGCCACCGCGGCTCGGTGAGCGATGCCGACGTCGCGGCGCCGGGCGATAGGTGCGTGTCGCGCGGCCTTGTTCAGCCGCGCCTCGACACGAGCCCGGATCTCAGCGCGCCGCTCGCGGATGACTCGACTCTCTTCGTCCTCGTCGGACACATCCGGAAAGATCGACAACTGGCGCGCTTCTGCGTCGTGGCGTGACTGCTGCAGGCGCCTCTTTTCCTTGTGCCGCTCGACCGCCTCACGCACCTGCTGGGACCAGTCGACTTCTTCCCTGCCGTGGCGAACGCGGGCCCCGCAGGCCGAACAAATGACCATGACGGGCTCGAGATCGGTACCGCAACTCTCGCACAACAACGCACTCACCTCACTTTGTTGGGTTCGTTCGTTCCAAGCTCCGACACGGCTCGCAAGAGCCGTTCTTCGATCCTCAAGATCAGGCCGCGCGCGCTCTCGGCGACCACAGAGTCCCGCTCGACGAGGCTGAGCTCATCGAGCGCGTCCCGATAGCGTCCCTTCTTGAAAAGGCGGGCTCCGTTGAAATAGTAAAGCTCCGACGTCGCGGGAAGAGGCGCGGACGCTCGACCCGAAACGGTGCGGGAGAGCGCGCCACCGGCACGGAACGCGCCGTCACTCACGATGGAAGCCCAGTTGAGATGCAAGTAGAGCGCGCCGGACGCGAAGACGAGTATCGCAGCGAGAACGAAGCTGGCCATCTTGAGTGGCGAAGCATGGGCTGCGCGCGCATCACGACGCTGTGAAAAATGTGAGACGCGCAGCAATAGACCGCGCTTGGTCGTCGCAGTGGGCTCGCGCGCTGTGACAGCGGCCGCGGCAGAGCCGAGCCCTGTCTCACTACGGCGTGCCGCCTCACGTCGGCGCGCGGCCGCATGGATCCGTCCCGCGAGCTGGTGGCCCTCGTAGTTACGCGGGTCGAGCGAAAGCACGCTCTGCACCTTGGCCGCGGCTTGCTCGCTCTCTCCGCGCTCTAGAAGCTCGCTCGCGGCCGCAAGCTCCATCTCGAGGAGACGATGCTGCTCGGCGACGGCCTTCTTGCCACGATCGATAGCTCGGCGTGCTTCCACGTGGCCACGCTCGAGAAACAAGATGCGCGTCCATACGTGAATGGCCTGAGAGAACATCCCGACCACAAAGAGCTCCTGGCCTCGACGCAGTAGCGCCTCGCTCTTCAACGATTCCCCAGATACGGTCGGTGAGGAGACGGCTCTAGCGCTAGCTTCGCCTCTTTTCTCTCTATCTTTCTCCAAAACGTAGCCCGGCCGAGTTTACTCGAACGCGTCCTCGAAGAATATACTTCTTATTTGCAGGCAAAGATAGTCCCCTCCAAGGCAAGGTGTCCGTCCCTGAACAATTCCCACGAAAGCCTTTCCTATTTTTTGCCACAGAGGCAGATCTTTCTTTCAGCTTGCGCGAATGATTTTGTGGGCATTCGTCGACCTGTCCCTTTTGCATTCACGGGTCACTTGATGGAATAGGCCTTCATCTTCCTATAGAGGTGCGAGCGCTCGATACCCAGCGCCTCAGCCGTTCGGGTAACGTTATCGTTGTTCTCGCGCAGCTTGCGGACGATGAACTGCCTCTCGAAGGCTTCGCGAGCGCTCGCGAGAGACGAAAAGTCTCCGAGCGCTTCGACAGGCTCGTCGCCACCGCGGGTGAGAGCAAGAGGCAAATCCGAAATTTCGATGACGTCCCGGCTCACCATGATGACGAGCCGCTCGATGACGTTTTTGAGCTCGCGCACATTGCCAGGCCACCTGTAAGCCACGAGCCGTTTTAGTGCCTGCGCGGTCGGCTCTTTCGTCTGCTTCCCGTACTCGGCGCAGAACCCCCCTATAAAATGCGTCACGAGCGTAGGGATATCTTCGCGACGCTCGCGCAAGGGCGGCATATGGAACGGGATCACGTTCAACCGAAAGTAGAGATCCTCTCTGAAGTTTCCAGCACGGATCTCATCTTCGAGTATTTTGTTCGTTGCGGCAATGACGCGGCAATCTACCTCGATGGATTCGGTGCTGCCCACCGCTTGAAACTTCTGCTCCTGGAGCACGCGCAACACCTTGGCTTGAGTCTTGACGCTCATATCGGCCACCTCATCGAGGAACAAAGTCCCTCCATCCGCGGCTGCAAATTTCCCTATCTTGTCTGATACGGCACCGGTAAAAGCACCCTTCACGTGGCCGAAGAGCTCGCTTTCGATGAGCTCTTCCGGGATAGCCGCGCAATTGACCTCCACAAAGCTCGCTTTGCTCCGAAGCGATTGCGTATGGACCGAGCGTGCCACCACCTCTTTGCCTGTTCCGTTCTCTCCGAAGATCAGCACCCGGCCATTAGTGGGCGCAGCGATACCGATTTGTTTCTTGAGCTCCCTCATCACCGGACTCGACCCTATCAAGACGTGACGCGCTTCGACGCGCTCACGGAGGGCGCGGTTCTCCTGCTGGAGCCGCCCGTGACGAAGTGCGTTCTGAACGGCGATGATCGTCTTGTCGAGCGAAAGCGGCTTCTCCACGAAGTTGTAAGCCCCGAGCTGAATCGCTTTCACCGCGCTCTCGATGGTGGCGTGGCCCGAGATCATGATGACCGGCATATCGAGCTCGTCGTCGATCATCTTTTCGAGCGCCTGCATCCCGTCCATTTTGGGGAGCCAGATGTCGAGAAGGACGAGATCGTATTGACCGCCGGAGAGCCGGGCCAAGGCGGCCTCGGCGGAGGAGTCGGTATCGACGCGATAGCCTTCGTCTTCGAGAATGCCTTGAAGCGACGAGCGCACTCCAGCCTCGTCATCCACTACGAGAATTCGTTCCTTGGACATAAGAAGCACTCGGTCCCGTCGCGACACGTCAAGACTTGCCGGTAATGGAGGCCTCCTCAACATCCTGGTGCCGCGGCTCGGATGCCACCTCTGCCGGGAGCTCGATCACGAAGCGTGCGCCTTTCGGAAAGTTCTTCTCGACGCGCACGTGACCGCGGTGCTCCGCGACGATGCGCTTCACGATGGCGAGCCCTAGGCCGCTCCCGCGCCGCTTCGTCGAGTAGTATGGCAAAAAGAGCTTGTCTTGCTCGTCGGGCGAAACACCGGGCCCGTCATCCGCAATCTCCACGCTCGCCATCATGCGCTCGGGATCATAGCTGGTCTTGATGACGATCTCGCCTTTCTCGCCATTCGCCTCGATTGCGTTGTCTATGATGTTGATGAATACACGGCGGATGAGCTCAGCATCGACGAGAACCCTCGGTATGTCATTGGCGAAACGCTTGGTGATGACGAGATCGGCAAATAGCCCTTCATAGAGATCGAGCGTTCCCTTGAGAAGCGCTGCGAGGCAGTGGGGCTCCGGCGCAACAGTGGGCATGCGGGCGAATTGGGAAAACTCATCGACGAGTGTCTTGAGCGAGTCCACTTCTTCGATGATCGTGCCGGTCCCCTCTTCCAGGATGCGGCCGAGATCGGTAGATCGTGAGCGATAATGTTTGCGTATGCGTTGAGCAGACAGCTGGATCGGAGTGAGCGGATTCTTGATCTCGTGCGCGAGACGCTGAGCAACTTCTCGCCACGCAGCGACTTTCTGGGCACGCAGCAACTGGGTGAGATCGTCGAGGACGAGAAGAAGCCCAGAAGGCACATCTTCCGAACGGCTCAGCGCCGTGATGTAGACGGAAAGGTGAAGCTCACGGCCCTGGATGGAGAGATCGAGCTCTTCTTCGATCGGCGTCCGGAGCTCTATTGCAGAAACCTCATCGAGCAGGACCCGTAGCGCAGAACGCTCGTCGTCTCCAAACAGTTCCTGATAGTGACGGCCTTCGAGCTCGGCATCGAGATGTAACATTCGGATTACCGATTCGTTCAGCCGCGTCACAAAGCCATCACGATCGAGCGAAATGATACCGGTCGTGATGTTCCCGAGCACAGTTTCCATGTACGCCCGGCGCCGGTCGAGCTCGCGATTCTTGACCTCGAGATCATGACGCGAGGATTCCAGGTGATTCTTGCTCGCTTTGAGCTGGACCGTCATGCGATTGAAGGACTCCATCAGAATCCCGAGATCGTCGAAAGCAGCGCCCGAGACCCGGTGATCCAGATCGCCCGCCATCACTCTCTCCGTCGCCTCGACGAGCTGGCCCACGGGGCCCGTGATCCGTTTTGCGAGATAGAGGCCCATCCAAGTAGAAGACAACAAGAGAAGAAGTGAGACCATCACGAAAAAGGAAAGATACAAATCCTGAATCGGCTCCTTCTGCGCTTCCGCCTGCTGGTAAACGTTGGCCTGACGGTTGACCATCTCGAGCGTCTGCGCAAGATTCTTGGGGATGAAGAACGATACGACGACGGCCCCTTCGACATCCCGCGTCCCAGTGGACAAGATCGGCGAGACGTATTGGACGAGCGTGCCGTCCCCGAGGGAATCCTGGCGCAAGGTTTCTTCGCCGCGGAGGCCAGTCTCGGCAAGACGGATAGTGGAGTCCGGGTTGTATTGAGGAAGACCCGGGCGGGCAGACGTCCAGAGCGGACCATCGACCGACAGGACGGTGATCATGTCGAGACGGTAGCGATTGAGACGATCATTCATGGTACGACTCAGACGAGAGAGGCGAGCCGGCGTCAAAAGCCTCGACTCTCCGATCTCTCCCGAAAGGCTCCGCGCATAGAACGTCGCATGGTCCTGCTTTTCCTGGAAGTAGTGCTCCACGACATCCTGCGCGCCCAGGAGCACCTCTTCGACGGGATGAGAGAACCATCGATCCACCGAGGCCGAGATCAGGCGACTTCCCACGAGGACGATGAGCGCCGAGGGTAAAAGGGCAAAGCTGATAAAAATGATGACCAACCTGGTCTTGAACTTTGCCCCGTGCGCCGAACGCTTTCTCTCCAGAAACAACTTGATGAGATTCCGGCCGAGGACGAAGGTGAGGACCAAGAAGAGCGCCCATATGACGAGCGTGAACCCGAACAAGAACGCTCGCGCCATATAGTCGGGCTTGAAAGACTCCGCTTTGCCGATGAGATAGGTGCTGACGAGTGTGACACCGAGCAGCAAGAGCACAGAAGGCGCGACGAAGCGGACGCCGTCTTTAGGCGCTTTAGTCTCGGGTGCCTTTTCGGGTTCGCTCATCGATTCTCGCGCTGTCATTGATCTATGGCAGATAGGTGAAATAAGCCTCACGCCAATCGGCACCGCTGTCCCAAGGAATGAGGAGCAGCAGGTTGCGGTCCTTCATGATCCCGTTGACCCGAAGATAGTATTCCTGGTTCGAGACCATGAGCGCGGTGTTGAAGAGGAGCAAAGATTCGATCGTCGTCATGAAACGCCTCATGGCCGAAACATCTGCCACGACTTCAGTGGCATCGATCTCGCCGTCAATTTCTCGGGTGAGGCTGTACCGTTTCGTCAGGTTGTCGTAGGCGACGGTCATCCGGATTTGCCGCGCCAAGAGCTTCTTGTCAAGCCAGAGGCCTCGAACCCGCTTCAATTCTACATTGTAGCGAAAGGTGACTTCGAGCCCGGTCTCGATCGCATGGGTGAGCTCCTCGTCGAAGGCGTCCTCAACGCGAAAGCTGACCAAGACACCTTCGGCGCGCACGATGGGAATGAGGTCCTTGATCTCGGCGCCGCCGGCCGAAAGGGCTACCGACAGCGCCAGTACCGACCCGCCGGTTGCGCGGGACACTCGATGGGTCATTCGATCGGATCGTGCCGGTCCAGTAGTGCTCGGATAGTGTCGACAAACTCGTTGGCGTCCTTGAACTCCCGATACACGGAAGCGAAACGCACATAGGCAACTTGGTCGAGCCGCTTCAACTCGGACATGACGAACTCGCCTATGTTAGTCGCGGAGACTTCCTTGTCCGATGAATCGTGAAGTTGATGCTCGACTTGATCCACGATGGCCTCGAGCCGCGTGAGCGGCACCGCTCTTTTCTCGCACGCTTTGACCAGCCCGTTCATCAGCTTCTCACGATCGAAACGCTCGCGGCTGCCGTCCTTTTTTACGACGCGGTAGTCGATGCGATCGATACGCTCGTAGCTGGTGAAACGCCTTCCGCATTTCTGGCATTGCCTTCGACGCCGGATCGCTTCGCCTTCTCTGCTTTCCCTCGAATCGACAACTTTGTCCGCCGAATGACCACAGAAGGGACACTTCACGATTCGCTTCGCCTCCTTAGAGCCCTTTCCGGGACCCTTAGCGTTGTTCCAAGTCTTCCGATGAGCTCGTAATCTTCTCGACCTCGCGAAAGCTCAAATCCGCTCTCGCAAAAAATAGAACGCCCAAAAACGTGACGGGCAGAAAGGCAATCGCATGATTCAGCAGAGCCACGGCCTTGGCCAGGCTCGCTTCGGTCCCAAAAAGCGTGGTGAGGGCGAGTTCGGACATCACATGATAGCCGCCGACAGCACCTGGTGTCGGGACCGCCACACCCACGGTCAGAAACCCTATCACGAGAAACGTATCGCCGTAGCGGAATTCAACCCCGAGGGCGCGCGCCCCGAGCCAAAATGCGAACGCGATATTCATCCACAAGAGAATGGACATCGCTGCCGCCAAGAACAATCGCCGTCCGTCAACGAGCACCGCGAGCCCGGACGCAAAAGTCTCGGCAAAACCGGACGCCGCCATCTCGAGCTTCGCCGGAAGGATGCGGAAGATCTTCTTGGTCCATGGCAAGATCTGCTCCGGATAACGTGCGAGCACGAAGAGAATGGCGAGTGCAATCACCGATGCCGCGAGACCAAGAGCGCCGCCGAGCTCGAGACTCCGCAGCGCAGAACCGCTCGCGACATCAGGCGGTGACGCGAGCAGCCAAAATCCGATCAATAGGACGACCGTCACCAAATCCAGGACACGTTCCAGCAAAATCGTCGCGAAGGCGCTCGAGGCAGAAAACCCTTCGCGGCGCGCGAGCAGATATGGCCGCGCGATCTCGCCGAGCCTCGCCGCGAGGAAGTTGAGCATGAAGCCGATGACCGTCGTTGTGAAACAGTTCCAGAACCTCGCTCTACCAAGGGGTGCGAGCAAAAGTTGCCAACGGGCCGCGCGCAGCACGTAGGTCGCGAGTATCACGGCGAGAGCCGAGCCCAGAATCCACGGGTTGGCGCCGGCGAGGCTCGATCGAATTGCGGAGAGGTCCGAGCCGCGGAAGAACAGCCACAGCAGGCCAGCCGCGAGCAGAAGCAAGGAGCCCGTCCTTACCGAGCGCGACTTCAACTTGAAACGGATGGACACTATTGGGTTACAGGAGACTATTGGGTTACAGGAGACTATTGGGTTAGGTCCGTCACTACGGAGGCTAAGATTTACTAGAATAGAGCCCGAAAGTCAAACATCGCCAGCACTTAGGGCTATCTGGCGCGAGCAAAGGCAACGGAAAGTTGGCGAGACAATGTCGGAACATTCTCGTCCGAAAGTCCGTTTCGGAAGATGAGTCGAGGAAAGAGCGGAGACTAAGCGATTTGCTAGCGGATACGGAGCTGGCGCGTCGCTGCGAAAGCGGCGACGACGAAGCGTGGACTTTGCTCGTGGAACAGTACAAGAAAAGAGTTTGGCATTTGGCCTTTCAGTTTACGGGACGCGCGGACGAAGCGGAGGAGCTCACGCAGGAGATCTTTCTCCACCTGCTCGGAGCGCTTAAAAGCTTCGACAGCTCGGGAAGCCTGCCCGCGTGGATCCAGCCAGACCCGCGATGGCCACATCCAGCTCGAGCGCGTTTCCGGAGACATCCGGGCCGAGACCGCCGACGGACGGATACGTCTCGAGACCGTCAAGGGAACCCTCCGATTGAGAACGACCGATGGATCCGTCATCGGCACTGCCATCGCGGGCGCCGTCGATGCGTCTTCGGGTGATGGCCGTATCCAGCTCGAAGGAAGCTTCGACGCGCTCCGCGCCGTCACCGCCGACGGAAGCATTCGCATCACGAGCCACGGGGCGCACGAGCTTACCAGCAACTGGACTATCCGCACCTCCGATGGGCCGATCGAGCTCACGCTACCCGCATCCATCTCTGCGCAGATCGAAGCCACCGCCTTCGCCCGCCGCGTCGTCAACGACCTATCAACCTTCGAGGGAAAGGAGCGCCATGACCGCCTAAAAGGAACCCTAGGCAAGGGAGGCCCACTCATTCTGGTCACGACGATGGATGGAAGGATTACGCTGAAAGAATCGTGATCAGCGTTCAGCATTCAGGAACTCTCGAGACTTCGACAGCTGAGCTCGGAAGCTGGAGTCCTGAAAGATCCTGAATGCTGAAGGCTTAAAAGCTTGACTGCCTCCCCTCTCTTCCCTACAATACGCCCTTTCTCGGGAACACGTCTAGGGGTAGGCGCTTCGCAACGTTTATTGATGCGCGGCGCATGAGAGAGCGCATGCTCTCATTTGGAAAAGGGGTCGGTTTCACCGTGTCGGGAAATGTACTCATCGAATCCTCACTGGACGAGATCACGCTGCGCTCTCGCGGAAAGGTTCGCGATATATACGAGATCGGCGATCAATTACTCCTCGTCACGACAGATCGAGTCTCGGCATTCGACGTCGTGCTGCCTAATGGCATTCCGGACAAAGGCAGCGTCCTCAACCAGCTCTCGCTCTTTTGGTTCGAGAAGAGCCGGGGTCTCGTCCCGAACCACGTGGTGACGGGCGATCCAAACGCCTACCCCGCCGAGCTGCAGCGTTTTCGCGACCAGCTCGTCGGGCGATCGATGCTGGTGAAAAAACTCGGGCCGGTTCCGTTCGAGTGCATCGTTCGCGGCTACCTCTACGGCTCAGGGTGGAAGGAGTACAAGAAGACCGGGAGCGTGTGCGGCATCGAACTGCCTCCGGACATGCAGCAAGCCGACCCCTTTGACGAGCCTCTATTCACACCGTCGACGAAAGCCGAGACGGGACACGATATCAACGTGAGTGAGGACGTCATGGCGGACGCGCTCGGTAGCGAGCTCACGGAGAAACTCAAGAAAATTTCTCTCGACCTCTACCGGCTCGGCCAAAGTGTGGCGAAGCAAAGGGACATTATCATCGCCGATACCAAGTTCGAGTTCGGGCGCGAGCCCGAAAACGGAGATATTTATCTCATCGACGAGGTTCTGACGCCGGACTCGTCGCGTTTCTGGCCTAGCGAGGAATACGCTCCTGGTCGCGAGCAGCCGAGCTTCGACAAGCAGTTCGTCCGAGAATATCTGGAAACGCTCGATTGGGACAAGAAACCCCCTGGACCAGAGCTTCCGAGTGAGGTCGTTGACGGCACGCGGGAGCGCTACCTTCGCGCCTATCGCTCACTCACTGGTCGGAGCGACCTGTAGATTCGGGTCAGACCCATGGGCGCGCGTAAATATGTTGGCCAAGCATCGATGAAACAGCGACTCGAAGATCTGATCGAAGAGATGATCACAGGCGGTATCCGCTTTCCCGAAGCCAAACGCGAGTTCGAAAAGCGCTTTCTCTCACGCGTGATGGAACAAGAGAATGGCAATCTCTCACGCGCCGCTCGAACGCTCCACATTCACCGCAATACTCTGAGCAAGAAACTTCAAGAACTGAAGCTCGGACCCCACCCCAAATAGCGCTACCGATCCCTTGACAAGCTCGTCCAACGTTGGCTATATTACTAGGTTCGATAGCATCAATTGTTTTTCTTTGGAAAGGAGCTTTGTGTCATGAATGTTCGGCCATTGCACGACAGGATTCTCGTGCAACGTCTCGAGGACAAACAGGAAAAGTCCGAGGGTGGAATCATCATCCCCGACAGCGCGAAAGAAAAGCCGCAGCGCGGCAAGGTCACGGCCGTCGGTAACGGGAAGACTCTCGACGACGGGACGAAGGTCGCGCTCGAGATCAAGAAGGGCGATAAAGTGCTCTTCGGAAAATATGCAGGAACCGAAGTCAAAATCGAAGGCGACGAATTCTTGATTTTGCGCGAGGACGACGTTCTCGCGGTCATCGGAAAATAGTGTCGGTGCCCGCCGCCGCGTCGAGCGAAGGCGGGCGCCAGACGCTTTTTTTGACGCTCTTCGGCTGGCGCAGCCTAGCCTCCATAGATTAATATTAATTTTCCTTTCCTATCCCCACCTCTCCTTGCTTTTTGAAGCTGTTAAAGGCAATGGGGATGTGGGGATAAAAGCGGGGATGTGGCGGATGACAGGCAAAAGCGTTTCCTCTCATCTACCTTTTCTTGTTTTTTCTTTGCGCCTTTGCGGTACGCTTTTTTCTTATTATTGATCGCGCCAGCCTTTAACCCGCCGGAATCGGCTCTCTGGAGCGCTGCGACCGTCTTTATTCTCGACGGCCGCCACCGCCAGAGGGGCGACCCCGTCTTGAGCGGCCCCCGTCGTCGCGATCGCGGCGCGGTCGAGGCTCCTGTGGCGGTTCGGGAGGAAGTCCGGCCTCCTCGCGAATAACGGCTTTGCGCGACAGCTTGACCTTTCCCTGAGGATCGATGTTGATGACTTTCACGAGAATCTGGTCGCCTTCGGAAAACTCGTCCTGGACGTCTTTCACCCGGTAATCGGCGACTTCCGAGATGTGAACGAGGCCGTCCGTGCCCGGGATGATCTCGACGAAAGCGCCGAAATCAACAAGGCGCTGAACTTTCCCAAGATAGGTTTTTCCAACCTCGGGCACGGCTGTGAGCTCTTCGATGATTTGAATGGCCTTTTTCGCCGACTCGCTATCGGAAGACGCGATAGACACGGTGCCATTGTCCTCGACATCGATCTTTACGCTGGTGCGCTCGATGATGCTGCGGATCATCTTCCCTCCAGGACCAATGACGTCGCGAATCTTATCGGTCGCGATCTGAATCGTGAAGATGCGGGGCGCGAAGGTCGAAATCTCCGCGCGAGGCGCGGGAAGCGCGCTCGCCATCTTCTCCAGGATGAACAGACGCGCTTGACGCGCCTGCTCGAGGGCTTCCGCCATCAGCTCGCGAGTGAGCCCCGTGATCTTGATGTCCATCTGAAGCGCGGTGATGCCGTTCGCCGTCCCGGCCACCTTGAAGTCCATGTCTCCATAGTGATCTTCAGCGCCGGCGATGTCGGTCAGGATGGCGTAGTTGTCACCTTCTTTCACGAGCCCCATGGCGATACCCGTAATGGGCGCTTTGAGCGGGACACCCGCATCCATTAGCGCGAGACAACCTCCAGCCACCGAGGCCATCGAGGACGACCCATTGGATTCGAGAATATCCGACACAATGCGGATCGTGTATGGAAAATCGGTGGTGGAAGGGATGACAGGAACAAGAGCACGCTCAGCGAGGGCACCATGCCCGATCTCGCGCCGCCCAGGCCCTCGCAAGAAACGCGCTTCCCCAACCGAGAATGGCGGGAAGTTGTAGTGAAGCATGAATCGCTTTTCGAAATCGCCTTCGAGAAAATCCATTCTCTGGGAGTCGTCGGACGTTCCGAGCGTCACGGTCACGAGAGCTTGGGTCTCACCTCTCGTGAAAACGGATGAGCCATGTGTTCTCGGGAGCGCGCCCACTTCGCACGTGATCTCGCGAACCGCATCAAAAGCGCGTCCGTCGAGACGCTGCCGACGCTCGAGTACTTCCTGGCGGAGTGCCTTTTCCTCCAGCCTTTTGAAAATGTCAGAGATCGCCGCGAGCACTTCCGGCTCCCGTTCGGCAAGCTCTTCCATCAAAACAGCTTTCACTTCGTCCACAGCGCGATCCGCAGCCTGTTTCCCGCTCGTGCGCATCGCGTCTTGAAGCTTCGAAAATACTTTCCCCTCGATTTCCTTCTCGAGCACCTCGTCACGTTCTATGGGCGCGACCGTTGTTTTGACGGGCGCTATCGCCTCGAAGAGCTCCTCTTGCAGCGCGACGAGTTTCTGGATGGCCTCGTGCGCAAACCCGAGGGCATCGACCATATCCGCCTCGGATACGTCATTCGCGGTCGCTTCGACCATGACGATAGCGTCTTTGGAGCCGGCCACTGTCAGATCCAGGTCGCCGTTCTTGACCTGCTCGAAGGTCGGGTTGACGATGAATTGACCGTCGAGGCGCCCGACGCGGACGCCAGCGATGGGCGTCGTAAATGGGATATCCGAGCAATAGAGCGCCGCCGAGGCACCGGTGAGCGCCAAGACGTCGGAGTCGTTTTCTTTGTCGGTGGAGAGCACCATACCGATCACTTGCGTTTCGCTGCGCCAACCATCGGGAAACAAAGGACGCAGCGGTCGATCGATCAGACGGCAGGTCAGAATCTCTTTTTCGTTCGGCCGCCCTTCGCGTTTGAAGAAACCGCCGGGAATCTTTCCCGCAGCGTAGAAGGCCTCACGATAGTCGACGGTGAGGGGCAGAAAATCGATGCCTTCGCGCGGCTTTTTGGCGGCACAGGCGGTGACCAGCACCACGGTGTCGCCGAGCCGAACGACAGCAGCGCCATTGGCCTGTTTGGCGAGCTTGCCCATTTCGATGGACAGCGTGCGACCACCAATCTCAATTTCTTTACGATGAATCATGTTGTTATCCTCTCGTATTCACAGGAGGAGCCCGCAAGATAGCGACGTGCGACAATCTCACCGGCATCAAACGCGTGTGGGGGCACACCTTGAAGGCGTTGCCTCCAACCAAGGAACGTCTCGTTCAGTTGATCGGAATCCCGCAACCAGAAAGGTTTCGGATAAACGAATTACCAGGCAAACCAGAAAGCACACCACACCACGAGGCAGAAATACCAGATGATGAATCCATTTTTATTTGCGGATTCCAAGCCGCTGGATGACGCCTTGATAGCGGCTAATATCTTTCTTTTTGAGGTAGGCCAACAGACGGCGCCTCTGGCCGACCATCTTGAGGAGGCCGCGACGGGAATGATGGTCCTTGCTATGCGTCTTGAAGTGCTCGGTAAGGTAGGTAATGCGCTCGCTCAAAATCGCAATTTGTACCTCCGGCGAGCCCGTGTCCGCACCGTGGAGCTGATAGTCTCCGATCAGGTCAGTCTTTCTATCCTTGGTGATCGTCAAATAGGGTCCTCCGTGATTCTACTTATTTTCCCTTTCTTTTCTTCTCACCGAATCCTAACACAGGGGCCGAGAGCTGTAAAGGACACCGGCTCATGGGGTTTCCGGCGTGCGGGCCCAGACGAGCACGGGCCGCAACAGCTCGCGCTCGGCGTCTAGCGCGGCGACCGCGAGGAGCTCTCCTCCTGGGTCGAGGACGCGCACGGGCCCGGCGACGCCGCGCATGTCCCCAGGAAAGGTCACTTCCTCCCACGATGGCGTCCGCCCGTGCGCAAGTCGCTTCGCAGCAGCGGGCTCGAGCCGCACTTCGGACAGGTCTCTCAGGGCCGCGTTGGGCGCCAACAGGGCCTCCCCGGCAGTGGGAGCTCCGTCCAGCAAACCCGTCATGTCGAGCGCCTCCGAAACCAGGAACGACCCGACACGTATGCGCCTGAGCTCGGCCAAATGCGCGCCCATACCCAGGCGGTGGCCAAGGTCCTGTGCTAGCGAGCGAATATAAGTGCCGCTCGAGACCGACGCTTCGATGCGTGCGCGGGGGCCGTCGAGCTCGAGCAGCTCGATGGTGTGGAACTCCACCTCGACCGGAAGTGGGGTCACCGCGACTCCTCGCCGAGCCAATCGGTGAAGCCGCGTGCCGCCAATTTTCTTCGCGGAATAGACGGGGGGAACCTGCGTTTGCCGACCCTGGAAGCTCGCAAGACCGCTCTCGAGCTCCGAGAGCTCCGGCGCAACATCGCGCACCCGGCCTATTGGTTGGCCCGTCCGGTCATAGGTGTCCGTACTGTAGCCGAAATGGATGGTCGCGATGTAGGTCTTGGACGTGGCAAAGAAAAAACGCGCCAACCGGGTCGCCCGACCCACACAGAGCACCATTAGGCCGCTCGCAAAAGGGTCGAGCGTACCCGTATGGCCTATACGCCTCTCTGCCAGGCGCTTGCGTGCACGTGCCACGACGTCGTGGGAGGTGAGCCCCGGGGGCTTGTCGATGAGCAGGACGCCTTCCATGGGTCCATCAGGTGCCGCTATCGGCGGGATCTTCGTCTTCGGGTGACTGCTCTTTCGTTTTCTCGATCAGCTCGTCTAGGCGGATCCCGTACTCCACGGATGGGTCGAAGATGAACCGAATCTCCGGTGACATCCGCAGCCCGATCCGCTCGGTGAGGCGCCGCTGTACATATCCGGTGGCGCCTTCAAGAGCCTTTAGGGTCTGTTGCTGTTCACTCCCCTCCGCGAGGACACTCACAAAGATCTTAGCGTAGCGAAGGTCGCGCGTGAGGTCGACCCGGGTGCAGGTGACGAGCGCGAGGCGCGGATCTTTCATATCGTTTTGAAGGATTTGCGCCACGTCCATCCGAATCTGCTCGGCGACACGCTCCGGGCGGATCCTCTCGCCGCGACGTTTCTCCATGACTATCCGATGAGCTCCATCTCTGTCCCCACTAACTCTGAGCTGTAGTTATTTTCGAGCTCACGCTGGATTTTCTCGAGCTGTGATTCGAGCACGCGGCGCATGCCCGAGACCAACACCACCGAGAGCTCGGCACGCTGCCATAGCTCCAGATAGCCGGTCTCTGCCACAGCGACGTGATGTCGACTCACCAGACGCTCCTTGATCGATTTCACGACCATGCGCTTCGCCTTCAGAGATTGAGCCTCCGCAAAATGAAGCTCGATCGTCAATAGCCCGATGATGGCAGACCCAGCTTCCCCGGCAGCGTTTTTACTCAACGTCCTTCACCGGCGAAAAGAATGCCACAAGGCACAGAGACACAGAGAAAAGCGACCGGACAAATCTCGGTGGACTCCACTCTGCACCCCGAATCTCTGTACCTCTGTGGCCAGTCTTTCAGACCTTGAGGATCCCTGAGACGTACTTCTATAAAGCACTTTATGCGGGCGTCGGCTGCACCTTTTCCATGGTGAAAGCCTCGATCACGTCACCGACCTTCACGTCGTTATAACCGGCGATGCCGATACCGCACTCGAAGCCTTCTTTGACTTCGCCGGAATCTTCCTTGAATCGCTTGAGGCTTCCGACCTTGCCTTCGAAAACGACGACGTTGTCCCGTAGCAAACGTATCTCCGCATTGCGCAACACTCTACCACCGGACACGTAGCAGCCAGCAATGAGGCCAATTTTTGGAACTTTGAACGTGTCGCGTACTTCTGCCCTGCCGAGCGTCACTTCCTTAAAGGTCGGCTCGAGCAAGCCTTCCATCGCCTTTTTGAGCTCGTCGGTGATGTTATAGATGACCGTGTGCATACGGATGTCGACACTTTCTTTCGACGCAAGCTCCTCCGCGCTTCGCTCAGGACGCACATTGAACCCGATGATGACGGCGTTCGAAGCGAGCGCGAGTGTCACGTCGTTCTCCGTAATAGCACCCACGCCTGCATGGATGATTTTCACCTTGACTTTCGCGGTGGAGAGCTTCGGCAGTGCGTCCTTGAGCACCCCGACCGAGCCCTGCACATCGGTCTTGATGATGATGGGGAGATCCTTGACGGTGCCTTCCTGTAATTGACGATGCAACTGATCGAGCGTCAGTCGTGCCGACGAGGCCAGCTCGCGCTCGCGGATTTTTTGCATGCGGAACTCGGAAATTTGCCGCGCCTTGAAGCTGTCGGGAAAGACCTGGAACTGATCGCCGGCTTGAGGCAGAGATGTGAGCCCGACAATCTCCACGGGTGAGGAGGGCCCGACGCTCTTGACCTTGCGTCCACGGTCGTCGAACATCGCGCGGACCTTGCCGTGCACAGCGCCAGCCACGAAGGGGTCTCCCATGGAGACGCTCCCGTTTTGGACGAGAACATGAGCCACGGGCCCTTTTCCCTTATCGAGCTTGGCCTCGAGCACGGTCCCCATTCCTGCACGGGAGGGGTTCGCTTTCAGCTCTCGCAGGTCCGAAACGAGCAGGATCATCTCGAGTAGCAGGTCGAGTCCTTGGCGCTTCTTGGCGGAGACCTCGACGAAAACGGTGTTGCCACCCCAATCTTCGGGAACGAGCTCGAGCTCGCTGAGCTGCTGCTTCACCCGCTCGGGATTGGCGTTGGATTTATCGATCTTGTTGACCGCGACGAGAAGCGGTACTCCCGCGGCCCGTGCGTGATCGATGGCTTCTTTCGTCTGCGGCATCACGCCGTCATCGGCCGCCACGACGAGCACGACGAGATCCGTAACTCCGGCGCCCCGGGCCCGCATCATGGTGAAAGCCTCGTGACCCGGCGTATCGAGGAAGACAACGTGACGATTTTTGACATCGACACTATAAGCGCCGACATGCTGCGTTATGCCGCCCGCTTCTTGCTCTTGGACCTTTGACCGGCGGATGCCGTCGAGCAGGCTCGTCTTCCCGTGGTCGACATGGCCCATGACGGTCACGACGGGAGAGCGCTGTACGAGATCTTCGGGCGTCTCTTCTTTCACCTCTTCGCGGAGCACATCTTCTTCGAAGGTCAGCATCTCGACCTCTGCACCGAACTGTTTCGCGATCTCCTTCGCGGTGTCGGCGCCAAGAGTCTGGTTGATGGTGGCCAAGACGCCGTGTCCCATCAGAACCTTGATAACGTCCTTGTGCTTCGCTTCGAGTTTCTCGGCGAGCTCCTTGACCGTCACACCTTCCGTCAAGCTGATTTTGGTGTGGAGCTTGGGAGCTTCCAGCTTACGATCATCGGCGCGCGAAATCGGCTCTGGTAGCGACTGTTCATTGACATCGACCACCGGAGCAGTGCGTCCTCTCTTCGTCTTGCGCTTCGGTTTCGGCCTTCTATCCAAAGCGCCGCCGCGCGCCCCGACCCGCTTGATGGGGGCGGCCGGACGTGGCGGCGCGGGACCTGGCCTCATCTGATCGCGGCGGCCAGGCGCAGGACGCGGCGAGCGCGGCGGCGGTGGTGGCCGCGTGCGAACGTATTGAGAGGTCGGACCGGGCGCAAAAGTCTGCTCTCGCCTGGGGGTTGCGGGCGGGGGTGTGACTGCCGGGGTAGATGGTGGCGCGGGCTCAGGCGCCTCCGGAGTCGCCGGAACCGGTCGGCTCACTTCAGCCGCCGGTGTCGGGCGCTCCAGCGCCGCAAGCGGGTTGGGTTTTTTCGGCGAAAGATCGACGCGACGATCCATCGGGCCGGGCATCGGTGGGGCTTGTGCGCCGACGGGCTCAGAAACCTCCGCCTCTTTCTCTGCTGCCGGAGGCTCTTGAGCGGCCTCTCTCGGCTCGGGCGCCACTCCCGTGGTCTCATCCTCTTCGCCGATGGCGGAGAGCTCGGCGAGCGCGACCGCGGCGGCAGCGGCTTCTCGCGCTTGCTCCTCTTCCGCGATTTTCTGCGCCGCTTCTTCCAACTCGCGACGCTCGCGCTCTTCTTTCTCCCGTTTCGCGCGCTCGACCTTTTCTTTTTCGGCGCGCTCTTCCTCGTCCATTTCCTGGAGCAGGGCGAGACGAGCTTTCTCGGCCCTTACTTTACGCACCATTTTCGCTTGGTCGGCGCCGGATTCGGCGGAAGGCGCCACGGCCTTTGCAGCCCTTGCAGCTTTTGTCCGGCTCGCGCTCGCGCCTTCGAGGCGCAAGAGCCTCTTTAGCTTGGTCGCGGTCTCTTCCGGGATCGTGCTCGATGCGGACTTCACCCGGATCTTGAGCTTCTCTTTGAGAAGCGCAATCGTTTCGCGGCTTGTGATGCCGAGGTCACGTGCGAGCTCATAGACTCTGACTTTGTCCATCACCGCTCACCTCCCAACGCATCGTCCAACCCGGCTCCGTCCGAGGCCGGCTCGACCCCTTCCGCTATCTCAGTCGTACTGTCTGCAACCGACAGGGTCAAAACTTCTTTTCCTTTCTCGGGGCTCGAAGGTGAGACCTTTCCTAGATAAGCCCGCGCCTCCGCGATCAGCTTCTCCGCGGTCTTCTCGCCAACGCCTGGAACATCCGTGACTCTCTCGGGCGATTCCAAGAGTTTCTCGAGCGACGTGATCCCATGAGTGGCGACCTTGTGGAGCGTCTTTTGCGGGACCCCATCGAGAACCGCCACATCCGTTCCGGTTGCGATCATCGCGGCATCCATCTGAGACTGCACTTCGAGTTTTTTCTCCTCTTCGCTCTTGATGTCGATCCGCCACCCGAGCAGTCTCGCCGCTAGCCGAACATTCTGACCACGCTTGCCGATCGCGAGCGACAGCTGATTGTCCGCCACGATCACTTCCATGATGCGATCTTTGTCGTCGACGATAGAGACTCGGCTAACTTTGGCCGGGTTGAGCGCATTGGTCGCGAACGAGCAGGCGTCATCGCTCCACTCGACGATATCTATTTTTTCGCCGCGGAGCTCACGGATGATGTTCTGCACGCGCGCGCCCTTGATACCGACGCAAGCGCCCACGGGATCGACGTCCTTTTCTCTCGAATAGACCGCCACTTTGGCCCGGTCGCCGGGCTCCCGCACGGCGTTCTTGACGATGACGGTGCCCTCGTAGATCTCGGGCACTTCCATCTCGAAAAGCCCGGCGAGCAACGCCGGATCGGTGCGCGACACGATGACTTGGGGCCCACGCGCCGGGCGCGACACGCGCGTAATGACAACGCGAATCCGCTCGCCGGGGTTGAAGATCTCAGCGCGCGACTGCTCGCGACGCGGCAGGAGCGCTTCGGTCTTGCCCAAATCCACGACGAGGTCACCCGTCTCGGCGCGCTTCACGATGCCGGTGACGAGCTGACCGACCTTGTCGCCATACTCGCTGAAGATGTGATCGCGCTCGGCTTCGCGAACTTTTTGAAAGATAACTTGTTTGGCCGTCTGCGCGGCGATGCGCCCAAGCACGTCGGTCGGTTTGTGGAGCTCTACGTCACTTCCGAGCTTCGCCGACTTGACGACACTCTTCGCGTCTTTGAGGGTGATCTCGGTCTCGGGAGAGGTGACTCGTTCGACGACTCTCTTTACGTGAAAGACCTCGACCTGACCGGACTCCTCGTTGAAGCGAGCCTGATAGGGCTCCTCCGTCCCATAATATTTCTTCGCTGCCGTGAGGATGGCGTCCTCCACTGCCTCTAGAATGATCGCGGCGTCGACGCCTTTGTCCCGGCTCATTTGCTCGATGTGTTGGTAAAGCAGACTCATACGCGCTTCCTCGCTTTGCGGGGGAAGGGCTTTCGGATCTCCACCTCGAGCCGAGCGCTCTCAATGGCAGAATACGGGATAGAGATCGGGCCGGAGTCTCCGTCGATCAGAATCGTGGCTCCGTTTCGTTGCTCTTGCTCGGTGACCCCAGTGAGCTCAACACCCAAAAGACGCCCGACGAACCGTCGACGGCCTTCCAACGCTTGTTTCGTTTTGACCTGCGCGAGCGCGCCCACGAATCGCTCGTAATCCTTGAGCTCGTGTAACGGCCGATCGAGGCCCGGGGAGCTCACCTCGAGCGTGTAGGACGACTCAATCGGATCTTCCACATCGAGCAAAAGCGACAAGCGCTCGCCGACGCGCTGGCAATCTTCGAGGCCAACGCCTCCGCCAACATCCCCACGGTTCTTGACGCGCTCGATGAAGACCCTGAACACGAAGCCTCCCCCAAACGGGTTGAGCTCAACCCAGGCTACTTCCACACACTGGGGCTCGGCCGCACGGCGTGCGATCAGCTCGAGCTGTGGCAGCAGATTATCCGCGAACATCACCTTTTGGGCCCCTTCCATGCGTCTCGACGACGCGGTTTTCACCAACGCCTTGGCCGGTGAAGACGCTTCCAGTGTTCTAATCACCTCGAACAATTACCTCAACTTGTCTATGGGGTCGCGCGAAAGAGGTTTCAGAGCGTTTGAATCAGCAAAAAAGGTGGGCAAACCAACGCCCACCTGATGGTTATCGCCAAATTAGAAACCAACTATAAACTAGGGGGATTTCGAATTCAAGCGGTCAACCCTGAATCCCTGACGCCGAGGCTCGCGTAAGCTCCGCCTCCAAAACGCGGCCCACGAGGTCGTAGGGGTGCGCCTCGGAGATCTCGACCGTCGCGAAAGAGCCCGCCTCGACTTCGCCCTCGTTAATTAATATGACGCCGTCGATACCGGGGGCTTGATGCTCCGCCCTCCCTTGCAGGAGGAGGTCCGATTCGTCGGAGAGACCTTCCACTAGGACCCGGAGCTTCGAACCGACACGTTCCTCGTTTTTCTGACGGGAGATCTCCGACTGCTGCTCCATCAAGAAGTCTCGGCGGCGCGCTTTCTCCTCGTCCGAAACGGTCTCGATCGGGACGAAAGCTTGCGTGTCTTCCTCGTTCGAATAAGTAAAGACACCGAGGTGATCCAGCCGCACATCCGCACAAAAATCGAGAAGTAGCTCGAAGTCCTCTTCCGTTTCCCCCGGAAAGCCCACGATGAAGGAGCTCCGGATGGCAACGCCAGGCACCGCGTCGCGTATGCGCTGAATAAGCGCCTTGTTGCTCTCGCCCGTCCCCGGGCGCTTCATGGCTTTGAGAACGCGATTGCTCGCGTGCTGCAGCGGGATATCCACATAGCGGCAGAGGGCGGGCTCATCCGCCATCGCCTGAAGAACCGCGTCATCCACCGTCGTGGGATAGGCGTAGAGAAAACGCACCCACTCGATGCCATCGACGCGGACGAGCTGGCGAAGAAGCTCGGCGAGCCCATGCCGCATCCCGAGCTCATCTCCATAGCGAGTCGTGTCCTGCGCAATGAGGACGAGCTCGCGAACATTCTGAGCCGCGAGCGTCTCCGCCTCGGCCAAAATCGACTCAGGCGAGCGGCTCCGATAAGCACCACGAATCTTTGGGATGATGCAAAACGTACACGGATAGTCGCAGCCTTCAGAAATCTTGAGGTAGGCGTAGTGCGCGGGGGTCGTTCGAACCCGAGGCGCCAAATGATCGTAGAGATAGGCGGCCGAACCGTCCGCTCGAAGCGATTCGACGCGACGCGCAACACCTTCGGACGCCTCGACCACCATGTGGAGCTGATCGAGTCCAATAACGGCGTCAACCTCGGGAAGCTCCTTCGCGATCTTCTCGGAGTAACGCTGCGCCAGACAGCCCGTCACAACGAGGCGGCGGCAGTTCCCCGTCTCCTTGTATCGCGCCATCTCCAAGATGGTGTCGATGCTCTCCTGCTTTGCTCTATCGATGAAGCCGCAAGTATTGATCACGAGCACCTCGGCCTCTTCCGGGGCGTTCGTAAGGCTGTATCCCGCTCGTTCGAGATGCCCGAGCATAACCTCGCTATCGAGGAGATTCTTGGGGCAGCCGAGACTGACGAATCCTACTTTCTTAGTCATAAAGAATCCAGATTAGCGCAACTTGCCACTCGCCGCGACCCGGCTGGACCGAACGTTTGGCAAAGCAAAAAAAAGGGGGATGTGGGGATGGGTGGGGATGGGTGGGGATGAGGGGATACGAATATGCGGTTTTTTTATCCCCACGTCTCCTCCTATCCCCATATCTCCTTGCTTTTAAAATCGAAAGCGTAGCTTTCAGCAGTGGGCTACGGGGAAAGGCGGTAGAGCATTCTTGGGAACGGGATGGCCTCCCGCAAGTGCTCAAGCTTACATATCCAAGAGATGAACCGCTCGATCCCCATCCCGAAGCCGGAATGCGGGACGCTACCATAGCGGCGCAGATCTAGATACCACTGGAACGCGTCGCGCGGCAACTCGTGGTCTTTCAGTCTCTGCTCGAGGAGCTCGAGGTCGTGTATGCGCTGCCCCCCACCCACAATCTCGCCGTAGCCCTCAGGCGCTAGGATGTCGACGCACAGCGCCCGATCCGGGCGCTCAGCATCCGGCTGCATGTAAAACGCCTTGATGTCGGTCGGGTAATGGCTAACAACGAGCGGTCGGTCGAGGTCTTCGGTAAGCACGGTTTCGTCCTGCGCGCCGAAATCGCTGCCCGGAACGAAGTCCGTCCCTTTCTTTTTGAGCTTTTCCGCGGCTTCGTCGTAGGTCGTCCGGTGGAAGGGCTTTTTAACCGATTCGAGCTTCGAGACATCGCGCTCGAGCACGTCGAGCTCCGGGCGGCGTCGCTCAAGAACCGACTCGATGATGGCGCAAATCAAGTTCTCCGCCAAAGCGATGGTGTCGTCGAGCTCGTGATAAGCAACCTCGGGCTCGATCATCCAGAATTCGATGAGATGCCGGCGGGTCTTCGACTTCTCCGCACGAAACGTTGGCCCAAAGCTGTACGTTCTCCCCACTGCCATCGCGATGGCTTCGTTATAAAGCTGTCCGCTTTGCGTCAAATAGGCTTTCTGGTCGAAATATTCCGTTTCGAACAGGGTCGTCGTGCCCTCGCAAGCATTCGGAGTAAAAATTGGCGTGTCGGAGCCAAGGAATCCTTGGTCATCCAGATAGCGGCGGGCAGACATGATCACTTCGTTGCGAATACGGAGGATGGCATGCTGGCGTTTCGAACGGAGCCAGAGGTGCCGGTTGTCCAGGAGGAAGTTCACGCCGTGCTCTTTCGGCGTGATGGGATAGTCCTCCGCAATCTGGAACACCTTCACATCGCTCACCGTCAGCTCAAAGCCCCCCGAAGCCCGCTCGTCCTTGCGAACGGTCCCTTCGAGCTCGATGGAGCTTTCCTGGGTGAGAGCGCGCGTTCGCTCCCACGCCTCTTCCGATAGGTCTGCCTTCGATACTACCGCCTGCATGAAGCCCGAACCGTCACGAAAGACGAGAAATTGAAGCTTCCCGCTCTTGCGCCGATTGTGAAGCCAGCCGCGCATCGTGACCGTCTCGCCCTCGTGCTGAGATAAATCCGAGACGTAGACTTGTTCTTCGCCAGTCATACCTAACCCTCAGCCGAGCCCTTTTTCATGTCGTGCCAGTATACGCCGCAGAGCGTCCCATCGCGGATTGCGCTCGAAATTCTTCCGTACCATCGTAACCGTGTGCTCGAGATAGCGTTGATAAACGTCGTTGCCGCGCCGCGAGATTTGATAGCCGAAGGTGCCGAGAGCTTTGAGGTTGCGCTGTAGGGCGGCGAGGTCATAGTCCTCGAAAACGGTGGCGCCGACGGAGTCTTCGAAAAGCGCCGTCATCTCGCCGACGAAATCTGGTTCGTGGACGACGTAGGAATCGTTCAAGAGAGAAACGAGGTCGTAGGCTATTGGGCCGCGCCGCGCATCCTGGAAGTCGACCAGAACGAGCTCACCGGACAAGACCATCAAATTGCGCGCGTGGAAGTCACGATGGCAAAGTGCTTCGGGTTTGGTCGTCAACTCTCTGGCGATCGCCCGAAAAGAGCACGCGAGCTCCTCGAGCTCGGCGCTCGGTAGGAGCGCCTCCCGGAGACCTTCGACAAAGTGCTCGCGAAAGAACTCGAGCTCTTGAAAGAACTTCGCTTCATCGAAGGCGATGCGAAACGGAAGATAGCGCTCGTTTTCCAGCTCTTTTCCGCGAAGCTGCAGAGTGGCGAGCATTTCGATCGCTTTTTGGTAGATCTCTCTCTTGCCCGTTTCCGAGCTCTCCTCCGCCGCATCTTGCAGCAAGTGGTCGCCCAGATCTTCGAGGAGCAAAATCCCTTCGGAGCCCGAGACCTCCATCACTTCCGGCACGCGAATCGGCATCGCCCGCAATAGCTCGGCGACGTTCAGAAAGGGCAGCTCTCGTTGTGTGAAAGCTTCCGGCAAAAGGGCGAGCACGCGTGTCTCGCCACTTTCGAGCTCCACGCGAAAGTAAGCGCGATTCGACGCATCCCCGACCATCGGCGTCGTCGCTCTAACCGCGTGACCGCGAGCGAAGCGGGCGACGCGCTCGGCGAGCGGCTCGTCCGTGAGACTCACAGGCCTCGGGACCGTTCACGTCTGATTTTACTGATCAAGAGATCCCCGTGAATCTCGCGGCGCCTGAGCCCAGAAATATCTTCATCAACGGGCATGACGAGCTTGTCCTCGATCTCCATGTTCTGCGAAAGCTCGACGGCTTCCGCTATGACGCATCGCGATATCTTTGCACCGTTCGGAATCACCACGCCGTCCCAACAAATCGAGTTCTCGATTCGAGCGCTTCGTGCCACACGACAATCCGCGCCGAGAACGACGTGCCCCCGAAACGAAGCCCGACGATCGATCCGTGTACCACTACCCGCGAGGACTTGCGCCGGATGGTGATTCGGCACGACGCTCACGTTCCAGTCTTCTTCGAAGAACCGCTCGCGCGCCATCGTGAGACACGCTGTCCAATAACGTTCAGGGGTATCGATAGTAATCCACGTCGAATTCTGGACACAGGCAACCGCGGCTCTTTTTTCAATGAGTTGCGGCAAAAGCTCTTTTTCGAGCCCCGCGGGCTCGCCCGAGAGGTAATCGAGTGCGTTCGGCGAGAGGACCCAGACGCCGGCAAACATGAGCTCTCCATCCTCACTTCCGCTAAGAACGGCGTCGATCCTCCCGTCGGCATCGACGGAGATCGTGGAGTAGTTACTCCCCGATGGTCTCGATCGCAAGAGCAAGGTGGCGGTCGCCCCGGTCTCGTGATGGGTACGTAAAATGTTCTCGACGTCGAAATCGACAAGCGTGTCGGCGTTCACGAGCAGAAACGCGGCCTCACCCGCGAAGTGATGCGAGGCGTGCTTCAACCCGCCCGCCGTTCCCAAGAGCTCGGACTCGACGGATAACTCTATGGCGAGCTCTGGGGGGGCGCACTCGAGCGCAGCCTCCACCATCTTCGCCTCGTGGTGAAGGTTGACGACGGCTTCCCGCACCCCAGCCCGAGCAAGCCTCCGCAGGACATATTGAATCATGGGTCTACCGAGAACCGGCATTGCCGGTTTGGCTCGATTCACCGTCAACGGCCTCAGCCGTTTGCCGGAGCCCGCCGCGAGGACCATAGCTTTTCGAAGCGGGGGCGTCATGACGGTGTCGACGGGTCCTCTGGGAACACCATGAACTCGGGCGCTCCGGGCGTGGCGTCGCGATGCAGCTCATAGAGGTGGGGATAGCTGAGATTGATGGCATCCTCCATGTCAAGGCCGAGCCAGCCCGCCAACTCCGTGATGATCGCGGGCGTCGCCTCGATCTCAAGAAAAACACCCATAGGGGTCTCGTCAACCGTTAGGATGGCTGACCCGACACGATAGATTGCTCGGTACTTCTCGTAGCGGAAACACTCGACGAGGCCGAGAGCCTCGAAAATCGCCTCGACCGCGTCTGCGTCGCGGAGAAAGGTCTCGAACTCACGACGCTGCTTGATCCGACCGCTCCCATGATGAGGCCCCTTCCACGTGAGCCAAGCCTCGTCCCCCACGCGGCGCAGGCGGAGCGCTTCGTCTCGCTTGCGGAGCCGCTTATCCGAGTGGTCGTAGAGCACGTTCTGCTCGAAATGACGCGGTTTCTCGATATGGGCCCCGATCGCCTCGAGCTCGGCCGTTCCATCTCGCGCCTCCCGCAGGCGAAACTTGACTTCTTGTTCGAGCAGTATGGTCAATAGAGCCCTCAACTAGAGACCGAAGTGTATGTCGCCCCTCCGGGACGACGCAATCGTGGCGCCGCCGGGCCTCGATCTTCGAAGCTTTAGTTTCAGATACCCGGCCGTGGAGACGTTACGTTGCAGAGGCCATGGCTTCGGCTGGAGCCTCTTCTCCTTCGACGAAGTTGACCGAAACCAGCTTCGAGACTCCCGGCTCTTCCATCGTGATACCGAAGAGGTGGTCCGCCGTCTCCATTGTTTTGCGGTGATGGGTGATGATGATGAATTGCGTCGTATCTCGAAGCTCGCCCACCATATTGACGAAGCGGCCGACATTGGCGTCGTCGAGCGGCGCATCCACCTCGTCGAGAAGACAGAAAGGCGATGGCCGATAGCGGAAGATCGCGAACAAAAGCGCAATGGCGATCATTGCTTTCTCGCCGCCCGACAATAGCAGCACATTTTGGAGGGTCTTTCCGGGTGGCTGAGCAATGATGTCGATGCCGCTCTCGAGAGCGTTCTCCTCGTCCACGAGCCGCAAGCCGGCGCTGCCACCGCCGAAGAGCTGGCGAAATGTTATGACGAATTCCCTATTGATAATATCGAAGGCTTCTTGAAAACGCTGGCGGGACGTGCGATCGATGCGGCCAATCGCCGTCTCGGTGCTCTCGATAGAGTCGAGGAGATCCTGTCGCTGCTTTGTGACGAATTCGTGGCGTGTCTCGAGCTCGCGATATTCTTCGTCCGCCATCGGATTGACGGGGCCAATAGCATCGACCTTCGTCTTGAGATCTTTGAGCTCCACCTGGATTTCGTCATCGTCGCGCAGAAGCTCGACGGGGGTGAGGAGACCGGCCGCATCCTGAAGCGACATGGCAAAAGCACTCTCGAAGCTCTCCTTCAAATGTTTGAGCTCCGACTCTTCCTTGGCGAGGTCGACGGCTTCGTGCGAGCGTTGCTCGCGCACTTCCTCGAGCTCGCTGCGCCGCGCCTTGAGAGCGGTTTCCGTCGTCTCGACCCGCTCGCGTAAACCCGTCACGCGGGAATCGAGCTTGCGCACGACGTTTTCTTTGACGCCGCGCGAGGCGACCGAGGACTTCAGCTCCGACCCCGCCGTAACGACGGCTTCGCCGAGCTGCGCTTTACGACTCGTCAAGCTTTCTTGCTCTCGGCCGTTCCGCTCGAGGCGCAATCCGAGCTCCGCAGCGCCTTCCTCGAGACGCAGCACATCGACGCGCACCGCATCGCGGCGCTCCTTCAGCGCGGCGAGCCTCAAGGCTTCTTCGGCGGCACGGACTTGAAGCTCTTCCACGCTCGTGCGCCGCTCGGCGAACTCGCCGCGCAACGCGTCGAAACTGTCCTCCGCGCCCGCTTTCTGCTTCTCCTCAACGTCAAGGGCAGATTCCATCTCGGTGCGTTTGGCCGCGAGCGTTGTCTTTTCAGATTCCGCGCGGGCGCGCTCCCCCGCTAGAACGTCATGCTTACGCTCGAGCCGCTCGTTCTCCTCGATGAGCTGGTCTCTTTTGTGCTCTAGGCCCACCAGTTTTTTTTCGAGGTCATGCTGCTGATCGCCTACGCTCATAAGTCGACTCGACACGCGTTCGAGCTCGATTTTTCGCCCCCCGCGGCGTCCGCTGGCCACCTCAAGTTGACCCTTTGCCGCCGCGACCGCTTCGTGGAGCTCACGAATTTCGCGTTTGGTTTGAAGCAGACCTTCACTCGCTCCACCGGGACCGATGCCGACGACCCCGAAAGGAGTCACGACTTCGCCGCCCAAAGTGACGTAAGAGACTTGCTCCTCCCGATAACAGCCGAGCGCCTGTGCGAAATTCTCAACGACGATCGCGTCGGGAAGAGGCACCACGTTCGACGTCCAGCTCACGAATTCGCTCAAACGGCCGACGATCCCGGAGAGACCTCGCTCTCGAAGTGTGGAAATTACCGTCGTGAGATCGGGAGGAGGCGAGTACGGCAGGGATTCGACGAGAAGCTCGGAACGTTCTGCATCCTGTTCTTCTCCAAGCAGCTCACGGGCACGACGGACGTCGTCTTCGTTCTCGACTCGGATTCTCTGGAGCGCGGTGGCGAAAAACGCTTCCGCGGCACGCTCGAAACGCTCTTCGACCTCGAGCGCGTCGGCGACGGAGCCTTTCACCCGCACACCGTGCGCCGCCCCGCGAGACAATAGCAACCTAGCCCCGCTTCCGAAATGGGCCCGCGCCGAAACGAGCTCCTGGAGCGACGTCAGCCGAGCCGAAAGCCCGGACAGCGCTTCCTTGTCAGAAACCATGCGCGTGTCGAGCGCCTCGAGCTGCTCTCGCGCGGCCGACGCCTTTGCTTCGAGCTCGCTGCGCTCCACGGCGAGCTTTGCCCCCATTTGTTCTTGCGCGTCGAGCTCACCTTTGGTCTCGCCGAGCATCGACCCGAGACGTGACCGCTCGGCGCCGACTTCACGTGTCTCCTCGAAGAGCTTGAGGAGCTCCGCCGAGACTTTGTCTGCATTCGCGAGCACGCCTTGAAGAAAATTATGCAAAGCGGCGATCTTACTGATGCGATGCATGATCTCGGAGCGGCGCTCTTCGATTTTAGACTCGAGCTCCGCGAGGGACAGGCTCGCCTCTTTCAGAAGCCCCTGTTGCTTGTGCGTCCGCTCTTCCCGCCCTTCTAGATCCCCACAGAGCGCCGTTTCTTCTTTTTGGCGCGTTTGGAGCTGCTCGAGCACCGGCCCTCGACGGGCATCGAGCTCTTTCATTTCCGTCTCGAGCTGGGCGCGTCGCTGGTCGAGCTCCACGAGTTGGCCTTTGTGGCGCACGATGGATTGGTCGAGACGCTCGATGGTGAGCTCGAGTTGATGCAAAGCCTCACGCCCATCAGTCAAAGCAACTTCACCATCCGCCTGGGCGAGACGCGTGCGTTCGAGGTGGCCCTCGGCGAGGGTGAGACTCGTCGAGCGACGAAACTCTTCGTCGGAAATTCTGGCGAGCCTCGTGCGGAAGCGTTTGAGCGTTTGCTCCTGAAGCTCCGCGCGTTTGACGGAAAAAATTTGCTCGAGACGATCCATCGCCTTTCGGAGACGATTGTAACGGCGAGCTTTACTGGCCTGGCGCTTCAAAGAGCTCATCTGGCGAGTGATCTCATACACGATGTCGTTGACGCGCAAAAGATTCTGCTGGGCAGCCGAGAGCTTGAGCTCGGCCGCACGGCGCCGCGATTTGTATTTCGTGATCCCGGCGGCTTCTTCGATGATGGTGCGGCGGTCGGTCGGCTTGCTGGAGAGAATGAGCCCTATCTTTCCTTGCTCGATGATGGCGTAAGCTTTCGAGCCAACACCTGTCCCCATAAAGAGGTCCTGAACGTCCCGGAGGCGGCTGACTTTACCGTCGAGAAGATATTCGCTCTCGCCCGAGCGATGGAGGCGCCGGGTGACGAGCACTTCACCCCGTTTCGAACTCTCAGTCTCGCCCTTTTTCGTCCGCACGGGCACACTTACATTCGAGACTCGAAGATTTACTTCCGCGAGCGACAGCGCCGGCCGTGTCTCGCTACCGTTGAAGATGAACTCCTCCATCTTCTGGCCACGTAAGGTCTTGGCGCTCTGCTCGCCCAGGACCCAGCCTATAGCGTCAGCGACGTTGCTCTTGCCACAGCCGTTCGGCCCAACGATGGCCGTGACGCCCTTGTGAAACGCCAGCTCGGCCCGTTCGCTGAAACTCTTGAAACCTGTGATGTCGACTCGTTCAAGCTTCATGTTGACCCCGGAAGATGTAAAGTTTAGCACAGGCCTCGCGCCGAGCCCAAGGCAAAACAACAAGATATAGTAGACAGATTAATGATTTACCCCAAGATACTGAAGCAGTGGAAGAAAGCTACCCGCCTATGCTAGTTTGTAAAAAGATGAACTCCATGCCGACAAACGGCTAGTTTTGAACATGCTGCGGATCCTCGACCGCTACGTACTGCGTGAAGTGTTCCCGAGCTTCATCTTGGGGATAGGCGTCTTTACTTTCGTCATCCTGCTGAACGAGATCCTGCGCTTCGCCCAGAGGATCGTGAGCCAATCGGCGTCATTGGCGGACACGCTCAGCATCTTGCTACATCTGCTCCCGAGCGTGCTCTGTTTGACCATCCCGATGGGCTTCTTGCTCGGGGTACTCATAGCACTCGGCCGACTCGCCGCGGATAGCGAAATCATCGCGATGCGAGCGAGTGGAGTGAGTCTGTACCGGCTGCTCACCCCAATATTGGTGGCGGCAACGATCGCCTGGGGCGCGTCGTCCTACCTTATTGTTGAAGTGCTGCCGGACTCGAATCAGCACGTCCGCCAGCTCTTCTTCAAAATTCTGACGTCCCAAGCGGGCACTGAAGTCCGGCCGCGGGTGTTCTACGACCGGCTTTTCCCGAACCTCATGTTTCTCGTGCTCGACACGCCGACGGGCGTGGGCTACTGGGAGAACGTGATCCTCGCGGACTTATCGGACCCACAATCACCCCGCGTGACTTTCGCCAGCCAGGGACAGCTCCTCATCGACGCCGAGGAGCGGACGGCGACGTTTTATCTGAAAGACGCTGAGCTGCATCAGGTCTCGCATCGCAAGCCAGCGGAATATCAGCGACAGGTTTCGAAGGAGATCTTTCTTCCGCTACCGACGCAAACCTTCTTCCCACCCGAGGACATCAACGTGCCGCGGGGAGCACGCGAGCTCAGCTTGAGCCAACTGCGTCAGTCTTACGCCGAAACCGAGCTCCCGATTTATTTGACCGAGATCCACAAGAAATTCTCGATTCCATTTGCTTGTTTCGTTTTTGGGGTGCTCGGCCTCGCGCTCGGGATCAGCAATCGACGAGACGGTCGTTCATGGGGCTTCATCGTGAGCCTAGCCGTCATCTTTAGCTACTACATCATCATCGATGTTGGCGAGAACATGGCGGTCACCGGACGCCTGTCGCCTTTTCTCGGGATGTGGACACCCAATATCCTTCTCGGCGGTGTGGCCATCGCGCTCCTGATACGCGCGGCGCGGGAATCTCGAGGAGCCGTATTTTTAGGGATCGACACGCTTTGGCCGAGCCTCGCCGCGAAGCTCCACTCTCTCCGCAAGAGACGAGCGGCCACCCCCGACCGCACCGGCGTCGTGGTCCGCGTCCCACGGATGAGCTTGCGTTTCCCGAACACGCTCGACCGCTATATTGGCCGCGAGTTCGCGCGCTTCTTTTTGCTGATCCTCGTAGCACTCGTGAGCGTCTACATCCTTGGTTTGCTCATCGATGTGATAGCCGACGCATTCGAGCACAACGTGCAGGGAACGGTCGTTCTTCAATATCTCGCTTTTGCCCAGCCGCAGATTCTATTTCATATGTTGCCTCTCTCCACCCTCATGGCAACCCTGGTCTGTTTCGCCATCTTGACGAAGACGAGTGAGATCACGGCAGCGAAAGCTGGGGGGGTGAGCCTCTACCGGCTATCCGTGCCCGTTATCCTGATAGGGATCACGGTGAGCGCGGGCTGTTTCGCGCTCCAAGAATATTGGCTTCCCTACGCCAATCGCCGCGCAGCCGAGCTCCGCGACGAGATCAAAAACCGCCCCGTTCAAACCCACAACGTCTTGAATCGTCAATGGATGATGGGAGAAGGGCAAGAGCTCTACAACTACGCCTACTACGATTCGAATCTACGGAAGTTCAGCGGCCTCGCGGTCTACAAGTTCCAGACCGAGCCATTCACCATCACCGAGCGTCTCTATGCTCAAGAAGCTCAATGGGAGTCGGAGCAGGGCGCGTGGATTTTCTCTCGGGGATGGAAGCGTAATTTCGTGGAAGGCGGGAAGTTTGAGCGCTTCGAGACGCTCCCCATCCACGACATGGAGCCGCCACCTTACTTCGTCAAAGAGGTCAAGCGCTCCGATCAGATGACTTATCTGGAGCTCACCCGCTACGTCGACGATATGCAGCAGGCAGGCTATGACGTTGTCCCCCTTCGCGTGGCCCAACAGGCGAAGTTCTCCTTCCCACTAGCTGCAATGGTAACGGTGCTCATTGCGATACCCTTCTCGTTTGCCCCGGGAAAAAAAGGCGCACTCTACGGCATCGGTATCGCCATCGCGATCGGCTTGGTCTATTACGTAACGACCCGCGTTTTCGCTTTCATGGGCGAGATGGCGTTCCTCCCGCCGGTCTTGGCCGCCTGGGCACCCAACGTGCTCTTCAGCATCGCGGCCCTATACGGGCTCTTCAACGTCCGCACGTAGATCGTGGGCTTGAGGCTTGTTGGGGTGTCGGAGATCCTATATCGTTCGATTCGGCGATTTGGGATAGACCAGGCGCGGCCAATACTTGGATAGCTATGGCAAGGGCGGTGACCTGTTGTATCGATGGGGTAACCCAGCTAATTACGACCGCGGCAGCGAAGACGACCGCACTCTTTTCCTTCAGCACGACGTGCAGTGGATCCACCCGGGCCTTCCCAGAGCTGGGAACATATTGATATTCAACAATGGCGATGAAGATTCGCGGCCGCATTCGACCGTCGTCGAGCTCACACCGGAGGTGGATCCAGATGGCAGCTACGAGGCAACAGACGACATGCCGTATGGCCCCAAAACTCTGGTCTGGGAATACAACCCCAAGCCGCCAGAACGGTTCTTCTCATGGTACATCTTGGACGCTCAGCGCCTGCCGAACGGAAATACGCTGATCAATCAAGGTGCCGGCGCCAAACTGCGTGAAGTGACGCCATCCGGCGATATCGTTTGGGAATACGTCTACAAGAACGAAGTCGACGCTCCGCATACCCTGTATCGTGCGAACAAATACCCGATCGACTACCCCGGACTCGCAGGCCTGATTCCAAGCAGCGAGTAAGCCTTCGCCAGCAACGAGAGGCGGATGAAACGGTTCGCTCGCGAGGCGGAAGTGTTGGCCTCGCTGAACCATCCGAACATCGCGTCCATCTACGGGCTCGAAGAACTGAAGCGACTCGTGCCCACGAATAATTGAGAAAACCCGTGGCGGACAGCCTGGACCGCTCGCAAGCCGGGAGAACGAGCGAGCGCCCTTTTAGAATGCAAGCTACGGACTCTTTCCTCTTCTTTGCTTTTCTTCGCGCCTTTGCGACTTTGCGTTACGCTTTTTGAATATTGATCGCTTAATTAGCTCACAGCGCGGCTGCGGTTTTGCGAAGATCGTCGACCTTGTCCTTTTTTTCCCATGTGAACTCGGGCTCGGAGCGGCCGAAATGACCGTAGGCAGCGGTCTTCTTGAAGATAGGTCGCCGCAGGTCGAGATGCGCGATGATTTCCTTCGGGGTGAGCGGGAAGTGCTCGCGAATCAACCCAGCAATCTTGGACTCGTCGATATTGCTGGTGCCGAAAGTATCCACCATGATCGAGACGGGCTCAGGAATACCGATGGCATAGGCGAGCTGGATTTCCGCTCGCTTCGCAATCTCGGAGGCCACGACGTTCTTTGCGATATAGCGCGCCATATAGGATGCCGAGCGATCGACCTTCGTCGGGTCTTTGCCCGAGAAGGCACCGCCTCCGTGGCTGCCCACGCCGCCATAGGTATCGACGATGATCTTGCGGCCGGTCAACCCGCAATCTCCTTGAGGTCCGCCGACGACGAAACGGCCCGTCGGGTTGATGTAATACTTGGTGTCGTTGTCGAGGAGGTCGCCAGGAATGACATGCTCGATGACTTGTTCCTTCACCTCTTCACGAAGGGTCTCCATTTTGACGAGGTTGCTGTGCTGGCTCGAGATGACGACGGCCTCGACCCGTGCCGGCTTGTTCCCGTCATATTCGATCGTCACCTGGCTCTTGCCGTCGGGCCGAAGATAGTCGAGCGCCTCGGTCTTGCGCACTTCTGACAAGCGGCGCACGAGCTTGTGCGCCAGCATGATCGGCATGGGCATGAGCTCTTCGGTCTCGTCGCAGGCAAAGCCGAACATAAGCCCCTGATCGCCGGCACCACCCGGGTCGACACCCATCGCGATATCCGGTGATTGCTCGTTGATCGTCGAGAGAACGGCGCAGGTCTCGTGGTCGAACCCGAACTTAGCGCGCGTGTAACCGACATCACGGATCGTGTCGCGCACGATTTGCGGCAAGTCGGCGTAACATTTGCTCGTCACCTCGCCAGCGATGATCGCGATACCGGTGGTGACCAAAGTCTCGCAAGCGACGCGCGAGCTGGGGTCCCCAGCAATAAGGGCGTCGAGAATCGCATCTGAGATCTGGTCAGCGATTTTGTCGGGGTGTCCTTCCGTAACCGACTCCGAAGTAAAGAGGTGCTTACCGTCGCGGCTCATCCATTTTCCTCCTGTCGAGATCTTATCGCAGGCGACAAAAGCGGCATTTTACGCATAACCTCCTGAAGAACGCAATTGTTGCGAAAAAAGACACAGAAGACTTGCTTCTGCCTTCCCTTTTGCGATTGAATCGCCCGTGTCCCAGAAATCCAGCAAAGGTGGCCTCCCGCGACTGTCACGGGTAAGGGGCGCCCGCGTCATCGAGCCGGAGCCCCGGCTCGCACCTCTAGCCGACTCGGGACCAACCGGACGAGAGGTTGCTTGGGCCACGCTCGTCTTCGCCGTGGCCACCGTGCTCCTTAGCTACCCGCTCGCGTTTCACCCGGCCACATTCTCCCGGCTCGATAACGGCGACGCCCGGCTGAACGCATGGGCCATCTCTTGGGTGGCGCACCAGCTCCTCGAGGATCCGCTCGCGCTGTTCGAAGCCAACACCTTCTACCCGCTGCCGCACACGCTGGCCTATTCCGAACATCTGACATTACAGGGAATTCTCGCGATCCCGCTTCTGGCGCTGACGGACGATCTCGTACTGACAAACAACTTTATCCTGCTCTTCTCGATGTTCGCCTCGGGACTCGGGATGTATTTCTTGGCCTATGCCCTCACGCGCGACCATCTCGCCGCGATTCTCGCGGGCATCTTCTTTTCGTTCGCTCCGTTCCGATTCAATCGCCTCCCTCACCTCCAAATGCAGCTTTATGCGTTCATCCCTCTGTTTCTCGCAGGGCTGCACCGATATGCCGAGACGCATCGGCCTCGCTGGCTCGTCCTCGCAGCCGCGGCGTTTGTGTTGCAAGCGCTGTCAGGCACCTATCTCGGGGCCATCGCCGCGGTCGCCCTCGGCGTAGCGCTCATAACGCTCTTTCCCTATACCGGTTTGTCGCGCCGCGGATGGGGCTACCTGCTCGCGGCGCTCATCGCCATGGCAGCCGTGCTCGTACCGTTCGCGCTTCCCTATCTCTGGGTGAACCGCGAGCTCGGCGTCGAGTGGGACCTGTCCGGTCTTGCTTCGCTCTCCGCCACGCCCCAGGCCTATCTGGCCTCTTCGAGCCATCTCTACCGCACGATCACTGAAGCCTGGACGAGCCCGGAGGGGCGCACCGATTTTCTCTTTCCTGGTTTCACCTTGATTATCCTCGGCGGCACGGGCCTCGCGACACTCATCAAGAAAAACGGGCGGCGCGCCATCGGCGTTTGCTACGCGGCCATCTTTCTCACGGGTATCATTTTATCGCTCGGGCCTGCGACTCCCGTCCATCCGTTTCTCTATGAGCATGTCGTCTTTTTTCGAGGGTTGCGCGCGCTCACGCGCTTCAGCCTTCTGCCGTTATTGAGCTTGTCGGTATTCTCCGCCTACGGACTCGCGTGGCTTCTCGAAGGTTTCGGCCGTCGCAAAACCGTATTCGGGGCCATCCTTGTCTTCTTCGTGGTGGAGTCCACCGCGCTCCCTTACCGGCTCGAGCCTCATCGCGATGCGCCGCCGGAAGTCTATAGATGGCTGCGCGATGCCGAGCCGGGTCCGATCGTCGAGCTTCCGTTCAAAGTAGTCGACACACGTTATATGTTCTGGGCAAGGCATCACAACTTTCGGCCCATGCTGAATGGAGATAGTGGCTTCATCCCAATGTCTCATCAATGGCTGAAAGTAGCGCTCGGACGATTCCCCTCCCCCGACGCCATCGCTGCGCTGAGGCACCTCGAAGTGCGCTACGTCGTCCTCCACCTAGGCGCCTTTCGCAAACCGGCGTTACTGAGGCTACTGAGTGGTATCGAGACGCAACGGGAAGCTCTCCTCCCCGTCCGAGATTTCGGAACCGATATCGTTTTCGAGGTCGTCCCCAATGCCACTCGATCGAAGCTGAGTGCGGAGGCGGCTGCTGCTCTCGTGAGCGTCCCCGTCTCCGGAAGTATCGCCGCGCTCTTCGACCGCGTCACGGCCGAGCCCTTCGAAGCCAAAGAGACGATCCTCGAGCTCGAGGTGGAGCTCGAAGAGCTCACAGAAGTGGCAGGACTCCGCTTTCACTACGGGCCGGTGCCGCGCACCCCCGTCGTCGCGTTCGAATTGTTCTTTGATGACGCGAATGCCGTTAGTGGACGACCGGGGACGCGCGGCGCCGAGCCACCGGACTGGCCCGCGGTGGCAGCACTCATCGAAGGCTTGATCGAGACACCTCTGAACGGAACTCAGACGATCTCTCTAGACCCTTTCGAGACAACGCGGCTGAGACTAAAACTTCGTGGGGTCGACGGAAGGCCGCCCGCGCTCTCGGAAATCGAAGTACTCACCCGGTGAGCGGGCGTTTGGCGTTTCTTAGCGCTCCAGGCTGAAGACTGGAAAGCGACAGGTCGGTTCGAAGCCCAGAGTACGATAGAGGTGCAGGGCGCGAAAATTGTCGCGGCTGACCATGAGCGACAAGGTTCGGATCCCGATCTCCGCGAGTCGATCGAGAGTATTAGTAAGAAGTAAACGCCCGACGCCTTGCCTCTGAAAGACGGGGTCCACGGCCACTTGAGCAAGGTGGCCATGCCCCTTGGCGACCTCGGTGACGATCGCAAAGCCAGCGGCGGCATCGGTCGCCGGCTCGCGTGCCACGGTGGAGACTTCGGCCAGAGCTTTCCCGCAGCCGCGCTGGCGCAAGATATTGTTGAGCAGAAGACGGCAACCGGAGCTCGAACGATAGAGCTCGTTCATCCGAGCGTCCGCGCCACCTCGATGCGCGCGCTCCATCAAAGCCGCCATCTCGGACATGTTCCACGCCGTCCAGGGAAGCAGCACCACGCGGCTCGAGGGGCCCGCCTCCGGGTGCACGCGCGACACGGTTCGTCGAAGGAAATCACGCCAAACAGTTTGAAAGCCCTCGGCTTCGAAGCTTTCCGCGAGCCACGGAGCATCGAAGCAAACGAATTGGGTCTCGATGCGGCGCACTCTGCGGCGGTAGAAGTCTTCGAGAATCGCATGGAGCATCATGCGTCCGATCTCGGAATCCCGAAAAGCCGGAGAGACGACGAGCCCGGAGATCACGCCACGATCGCCTTCGACGACGTAATAGGCATAGGCGGCGGTCACGCCATCGCATCGGATAGCTTTGCCGACGAGCCCGCCACGATCGACGGCTCGCTCGAGAGCGGACATAGCGGTCGTCACATCCCAGTCGAAACGCTCGCGCCAAAGCCGCGCCTCTCGCTCCCACAGGCTACGTAGCTCGTGAGGCCGAACGCGACACAAGTCCACAACTTGTAGATTCGCTGCAGCGCGCTCGGCGATCAGGCTGCTCATGCTCGTCTCGATCTCAGGCTTAGTGTACCGCGATCGACGTTGTCTTATCTAACCTACCGCGGCGCAGCGGCAACCGAAAACGGGAATGGGCACAGAGGCACAGAGGCACAGAGGCACAGAGGCACAGAGGCACAGAGGCACAGAGGCACAGAGGCACAGAGGCATAGAACAGAGAAAAGCGACGTTTCAATAACACCAACATTTGCGCGGTCAACGCAAATCCTACCCAATAATTTCATGAGCAAGCGGCGGCCGTGGTACGATCGTTTGTCGAGACTATGCAAGCCGTGCTCCTCGCCGCGGGACGATCGACCCGCACCTATCCCCTCACCAGCACACGCCCAAAGCCCTTGATCCCCATTTGGGACAGGCCGCTTCTCGAGCATCAGCTCGGTCAACTGGCCGGTTTGGTCGACGAAGCCATACTCGTGGTGGGTTATCGGCATGAGCAAATCGAGTCCCATTTCGGAAGCGAGCATCGGGGTATCCGTTTGCGCTACGCCGAGCAAGAAACTCAACGTGGGACCGCCGATGCGCTGCTCACCGCACGTCCCTATATCTCCGAGAGAAGCCTCGTGCTCAATGGAGACGATTTTTATCATCACGCCGACCTGGAAACGCTTCTCGAGGGCGGGCGCGGGCTCCTCGTGACCCAGGCGCCGGACCCTCAAAACCGTGCGGTGGTCCGTTGCGAGCTCGACGCGGTCATCGACATCGTGGAAAAGCCGCTAAATCCTGAGCCGGGCGCGCTCTGCAGCGTCGGGGGCTATTGCATTGAACATGCCGACTTGAAGCTACTGGACGATCTCCCCTTGAGCCCGCGCGGCGAGCTGGAGCTTCCCGATTTCATCCTGAGACTCGTACGCGACTCAAAGGTTCGGCCGCAGCCTATTACCCAGTGGTGGTTGCCTTTGACCTATGGATGGGACGTGCTGACGGCCATTCACCACATCTGGGCGGACCCGAACCATGCGAAGGATCTGGGTATCGCGGAGACGGGACATGGGGCCTCGAGAGCGCGTATTGTCGACTTCGATTTCGACTCCGCGAGCTTCGGCGAGGACGTGGGCCTCGAAGGTCCGATCAGACTCGGAGACGGCGTACGGCTCGGAGACGGAGTGCTCCTGGTGGGCCCGACCACGATCGGGGCCGGATGCTCGATCGGTGACGGCGTTCGCGTCGAAGGCAGCGCTCTTTTCGACAACGTCCATATCGGCGCGGGCGCGACCGTGCTCGACTCGGTGCTCGGCGAGGGCGTCGAGATCGGCAAGGGGGCGATACTCTCGAGCGCTTCGGGACGCGAGCTCACGATCGACGTCAAAGGAAAGCGCGTGCACCCGAAGCTCGACCGGCTCGGTGCGGTGGTGGGCGATGGAGCGCGGGTTTCGGACGGAAGCGTGGTTGACGCAGGAAGCTTGATCGACGCTGGGGCTCGGCTAACGTAGCCACCCTTTCGGATAGCTCTGCCGACGCGCCTCTTCTTCGAGCGCCTTCACCGTCTCCGCGGCGGCCTGTCGTTCATGTTCGGTCTTGCGGATGAGGCGGTGCAAGTGATCGAGGGATTCGATGACTGTATTCCCGCTCTCGTCGACATATTGGACTCCCTCGACGATTGTGAATACCGTCGAGGGTTTGCTTGCGCTTTGGCGCGGCGGCCACCCGTTGTTTTGCGGTTTGATAGCGCGCTCGGAAATCGGCTTCGCGTCGGCTGCGCTCGCGGCTCTCATTTTCCCTTACGGCAGATTCAGGATCGTTCAAGGCGGCGTCGAGGCCTATCGAGCTGCGGCTTCTAGCCCTTTCTGGATCGCCGGCGGCGTCGTTGCGGTTGTCGGGATCGCTTTGGTTGGCGTCGGCATCCTTAACGGCACCATCCTCACTTTCCTCGGCATCGGAGTACTCCTCTTCTTCGAAGATCAACTCGCGCGCGGAAACGCCTTTGGCTTTGTTCTCATCACGGCGCTCACGCTCCTTGCGGGCAAGCTCGCCGAGCGACTGCCCAGGTGAGGCAGAGGCAGACCAGGTAACAAAGAGCACAGCGACAAGAAGAATCAACGCGATTCTCGGCATAAGGACCCCCTATTTTTTGGCAAGATGCTTGAAATTAGCGTCGCATCTCGGCTCGGTTCTCGCCAGGGTGGCTTACGGCTCTCGGGAAAGCGTCCGAAAATACTCCTCGACGAGATTCCGGTACCCCGCGGGCACTTGGTCCGAGCCCGTGACGTAGAGCTCGCCTTCCGTGAGGCCCTCTAGCTCGCGCCGTAGCCAGTACTCGAACTGCTTGAGCTCCGTCAAAACCTCTTCTTCGAGCTGCTCGAGACCTAGGGGATTCAAGTAGATCTGCTTTTTATCGAACTCTTCCATCCGGCGGATGATCTCACCGAGGTCGGGCACGTCGAGCTTCTGGCGCGCGAGGTCCTGCCGTAGGGCCTCGGCATCCGACACTCGCTCGTGGAACTCACGGCGCAGCTGACGGAGTTCTTCCGTCAAGAATTGTCCAGGCTGGTAGCCACCGCCACCGGTCTGGTCGCCTGGCCCAATCGAGCTCTGCCCAGAGGCGCCCCCCCGGCTTCCTTGACCCTGTTGACCTTGACCCTGTTGACTTTGCTGCCCGTCTTGACCTTGTTGACCCTCTTGGCCCCGTTGCCCCTCCTGACCTTCTCGTCCTTGTTGCTGCCCTTCCTGACCCTGCTCTCCGGGCTGTTCACTGCGACGAGCTGGCCGCCCCTGGCCGCGCTGGTCCATCTCGGCCCGTTCGCTCTGCTCGGCCTCACGGCGCTCCCGGATGCGCTCCGAAAGCGACTCGAGGTTCCGCACGAGGTCGCGCGTCTGGTTGATCGCTTCGACGACTTTGTCCTCCTCGGACTTAGCGATCGCGTCCCGCGCGTCACCGAGGCGATCGCGTAGCGATTCGATGTCCTCGCCGATGACGGTCTCGAAGTTATCGGCATATTGTCCCGAGCGTCCCTGAACGACACCCTTGCTGTAGCGGATCTTCTCCTTGAGCTTCGTATCGCGAATCGAGTTGGCCGCCTCTTGAATTTTGCGCGCCGCCTCTTTTTGTTCGCTACGCGAGTCCCGCGCCATACGATCCAGCTGGGCTTCCAGATTGGCAACCTGTTCAGCAAGCTCGTCCTTGCGCTCGAAGATACGCTGCAATCGCTCACCGCTTCCCTGGCCTTGTGCACCGAGCTTAGACACCTCGGACTGGATGCGCTCTTGCTGTGCCTTCAGGCGCTCCACCTGTTCCGCCACATCATCCATATCGCGCTCGAGCCGCACCGACCGGTTCTTGTCGAGCAAACGTCGTGCGTCCTTGAGCTTGTCGAGCGCGGCCAGCCCTTCGGCGAGCGCGCCGTCGTCACCCCTGGCACCCGCGCGCATCATGTCGTTGGCCGCCTGCTCGAGGCGGCGCGCCGTGTCCTTGAGATCAGGAGAAGAATGCTCGCGGGCGAGGCGCTCGAGCTCGCGCGCGAGCTCTTTGGTCTGCTCAGCAAGCTCGCGCTGGCTCATGCCAGAGCCGCCCCCCATTTGGTTGCGGAGGCGGCTAGCCTGTCGGCGCATCCGCTCGTTCTCCTGCTGCTGGCGGCGCGCAAGCTCTTGCAACCGCTGCAGCGCTTCATCGACTTCGTTGTCGACACTCTGCCGCTGTCCGCGCTGCACCATCTCGTATTGATTCCGGAGCTTGTCGAGCTCGAGCTCGAAGAGATCCGCGAGGTCCTCGGCGCTTGCGGCCTGACCGCCGCCACCACCGCCACCCTGTTGGAAGGAGACCTGCACTTCGCGAAAAAAGGCATCGGCCCGCTGCAGGTGTTGTAGCGCCCGCTGCTCGAACGGCATCGCTTCGTCCGGGTCTTTGACCGCCAAGCTCTCCTCGGCCAAGCCCATCTCATCGATGGCCTTTTTCAAAGACTCGCTGATGGTCACGAAATCACTATCCACAGCGGTAATGCCGCGATTGCCCATGCGGCGCAGCAAGTTGGTAACTTGATCCCGAAGCCGGCCCTGCATGAGCGCTATCGTTGTGAGATTTTCTTCCCAGTCCCTCTTTTTGTACTTGGCTTTGTCGCGAATGAGCTTGAACGTCGCTGCCACGATCTCGCGCTGACGCAGGGACAACGTGCCTTCCATACCGCCGCCACCTCCGCCCTGCATCCCGCCTTGCGCTTGACGATATTGGCGATCGAAGGGCCGCGCTTCGATGAAATAGATGTCCGTCATCGCCACTTGTGTGCCGCCGACATCTTTGGCGCGCGCGTAATAGGAAATGAAATCGCCTGGCTGAAGCTCGTAATCTTCGAGGAAGAATGTGTAGCCCGCGATCATTTCTTTCTTCCCGCGTCCGTCATAAAGCGCGACGATCTGCTCTTCGCCCCCATTCACCGAAAAGACGAGCTCGAGGCGGCGCAGGCCGTAATCGTCTTCGCCTTTGATCTCGGTGAACACTTCCTCGATCGGATTCACTTTCGAATCCCTGCCGGGTTTCACGATCGTCACTGAAGGAGGCTGATCCGACAGAAGCTCGATGGCGTAGTCGGGAGATGCCGGCTGCAACGTTTCGTCGAAAGATTCGAGATCGATGCGATAGAAGCCGTCCTCGACGAGCTCGAGCGTCACCGACAAATTGCCATCCGGGCCGAGCTGGAGCGGCACCGGATCCTTCTCTTCAACCGCGAGCACGCCACCGGCGACGCGGACCGTCGGAACTATACTCAGATGGACTTTGGTTCCTCGAAGCGCAGCGATGTCGCCCCCGTCCTCCACGCGCTGCGGAGAGAGCCCGGTATAGCTCGGGAACTCGTATTCGAGATCGATTTGCCGCACGTAAGGCAGATCCGAGACATCCACGCGAAATAAATCCGACCGCACGCCATGGGCCTCGACGTAATATTCCGTCGGCTCCTCGAGATCGAAGAGCATGAACGAATAGAGTCCCGTCTCATCGTCAAAGCTCATTGGTAGACGGCGCCACTCGTCCTCACCTTCGCTCTTCACGGCGATATCCGACTCTTCAGCATCGAACCCCCGAAGCTCCGCGGTCACGAGTTGATAGGCGCCGCGCGCAACGCCGACGTCACCTGGCTCGACAGCGATCAAGTAAGGACTCGCCGCTTGGGCGCTTCTCATCGGGTTGAGAAGAAGCCCCGCACCGTAGCGCAAGAAGCCCGGACTGAGCAGGACCGCAATCATTCCGCCAACCGCCGCGGCTAGGAACACAGCTGAGCTCTTCTTCAGACCATCTTGATCGACCCCATGCCCGTAATCGATAGACTCACAGCGCTCCACCGTTTGCTCGACGAGCTTCTCGATGAGGGCGGGCGACACGCTCGCATTGGCCTTCTTCGTCCCGCCCTCGAAATTCTCGAAACCGCCCACTTCGAGCGCACTCGAGAGGGCCTCTTTCAAGGACGGATCGTGTTCTTCGATATAGAGTGCGACTCGTTCGTTAGTGACGCGCTTCGCGAGAGGGCGGACAAGGAACCGCAAAGTGAGCCCGACGAGCGCTATATAAGTAAAGATGCGGAAGAGCCCGACGGACCACGCGCTATAGCGGAAATATTCCATCCCGTAAGCGGAGATGGCGAAGGCCACGAGCCCGAACAGAAGAAGAAAGGCGATGCCTTTGACCGTGTTCCGGATACGCCAACGGCTTCTTACGTAGCGGATGACTCGAAGTAATTGCGGGTAGCCCGACGTTTCGAAAATTTCCATTGCCTAAGCTCCGAAAATTCATCTAGCTGTTCGTGCCCAAAGTTCGCCCCTCGGGCGCTTCACGCTTACTTACTAGTATAGCTCGGCTTAGCCGACACCAGACACCACCGTCCGAGCTCGCGACAAGCGATTCGAAAGGATCGTCTCCGTCGCCAGAAAAATGAAAGCGGCGACAAGCAAATACCGCCAATAGCCCTGCCGTCGTTCTCGGTCGGCCACCGTCTCGCCCGCGGCAGGAGCGGCGGCAGCGCTCAGGTCACGAAATGTTACCGAGGCCACGAGCTCCTCCGGATCGAGCCTGGCGAGATCGGACTCGGTCAAGTCCAAGTTCGACGCGAGGGCCATGGCCACGGCCGTCCCAGAACCGCTGCCCGCCTGGCGAAGCTCGTAGAATCCTTGCTCCGAGAGCGACAAGAGCGCGCGTCCTTCGCTCGGCGGGATGATCGTGCGCGTTCCCGAAGGCGACGAGACGACGATATCGACTTTCCGTTCACCATCGGGTGCTGTGTCCTCACCTGCCACGGCAAGAAATTGCTCGAGATCCGCGACCTCGCCGACGGCATGCCATGCGTTCACCTCCGCGTAGCTGGCGGCGTATTTTGTGAGCTGGTGCAGAAAAGGCAAGAACACGGGCTGCAACGCCAAGTCGTTCCAGAAAGTGTCGAGCGTGGACGTCCACACGAGAACTCGACCGTCGCCGAGGGTCTTCTCTGCAAGTGCAACGGCCCCATCATCGTAGCGTGCGAGTATGCCGCTTCCGATCGGTTGTTCGAAAGTGCGGTAGCGAAAAAATTTGGCCGCGGAGAAATCGCCACTATGCGGCGCTCCAAAGATATCGAAGACCGGCGATCCATAATCCAAATAGGACAATGTCCCGCCCCAGTCACGAGAGCGATCGGTGGAACCTCCGAGCGGCGCGGGGAGGAGTCGTGCGGCGTCTCCTGTGAAATCGTTCCGCCCGCTCGCTTCCCCGAATGCGACGATGAGACCGCCGCCGTCTCTAACGAAGCGCTCGAGAAGACGCGCTCTAGCAGCCCCGACCGAGGCGACGTCGTTCAAGAACACCACATGGCGACCCGCCAGATCGGCCGCGCTCAATTGGCTCATCCGTTTGCTCTCGAGGCGAAAAGACGGCCTATCGCCTATCGCCAAGGCGCGATCCAGGTAGAGGCTTCTACGACGATTTCCATCGAGTAACAGCACGTTCAACGATTGCCCTGGCCAGAGCACGAAGTGATAGGCGTTGTCGATCTCGAGTTTGTCGGCGTCGAGCTGGATCGTCCCGCGCGAGACGCCACCCGGAAGCGTCAACGGATCGAAGCTCACCGTGGTCGAGCTGTTCGGGGCGAGCTGGAGTTTTTTCGACTGGAGCGAACGGCCGTTGAGCAGAAGCTTGATATTGGTCTCGAGCGGTGGATCACCCTCGGGCGCCTTGTAGGTGACACGCGCGGTCGCGATGAGCCGCTCGCGCACTGAGGATGATGTGTTATTGATTTTCTCTGTCCTGTTGATCTTGTCGCGCTCGAGAATCACACCTGTCACCGCGAGATTGCTGGATGTCGGGCTCCCTACATCAACCGGCGTGAATTTCGTATCCGCGGGGAACCAAACGTCCTCATCGCCTTCCCAGCCGAGACGCTGAAAATCGGTCAGCAGGAAGACTTCCTTCCGCGTCAGCGACGATTCGTCGACAATCTTCTTGGCCAGCTTCAAGGCGGGACCGTAGCGCGTCGTTCGTGCCGAAAGCGTGACGCCGTTCACGATCGCGTTGAGCTGAGCCTTGTCCGAGGTCGGTTGATTCGAAATCTCCGCGCGATCCGAGAAGACGACAAACGATGCGCGCTCATCGGGCAAAAGCATTACAATCTGCCCGCGTATCTCGTCTTTGGCGCGCTCGAGCCGGTCCTCGTAGCCCATGCTGTAGGAGTGATCGAGCACGAAAACCACTTCGCGAGGTCCCAAAGGCAAAGCATTTGCAGCCGTCGGCGATTCGATGAACGGGCGCGCGAAGGCCAAGATCAAGAGGAGCAGCGCAAGGCAACGCAGCGCAAAAAGTAGCAGATGGCGAAGCCGTTGCCGACGCACCGACCGATACGGAATGCGCTGGAGAAACATGAGCGAGGGGAAGTCGACAACGTCCTTCTTCTCACGGTTCGTCAGATGAATGATGACCGGGATCGCCAGCGCGAGCGCGCCGAGAAAAAAAACAGGAGTGAGAAAGCTCATGGGCTCACCTCGTCCGTGTCATCCGTTCACGGCTCGAGAGGAAATGAAAGAGTGCGTATTCGAGCGGTGTGGACGTGTCCATGAGCACATAATCGATTTTATTATCGCCGAGCGTGTGGGTCAGGCGCGAGATGTGCTCTTGGACGAGCTTCCGATACTCGTCCCGCAAATATTCGGGAACGAACGGCTGAGCCTCGCCTGATTCGAGGTCTCGATAATTCGCGGCTTCGTCATACGGAAAACTGAGCTCGGCGGGGTCGAGAACGTGGAAGACGATGAGGTCGTTCCCTTTGTACCGCAACCCCTTCACGGCATCGAGGATGGCCTCCGGCTCGTCATAGAGATCCGAAATAAGCACGACGATGCTCCGCCGCTGGGTCGCCCCCGCGATTTTTTGCAAAGGTTTTCGGTAGTCGCCCGCCTTGGTGGACTTCACACGATCGATCGTGTGAAGCACGATCTCGAGATGTTTCGCCGAAGGGGGCACAAAATCCACGATATCCTCGTCGAAGGTGACGAGGCCGATGCGATCACGCTGTTTTTGCGAGAACACCGCGAGCGACGCCGCGAGGTAGCGCGCATAGTCGAGCTTCGTGATGCCTTGGCTTCCGAAATTCATCGAGCGTGAGATGTCGAGAAGCACCGTCAGGCTCGTGTTGGTATCGGCCTCGAACTGTTTCACGTAGAAGCGGTCGGTCCGCGCGAAGAGCCTCCAATCAATCTGACGGATGTCGTCACCGGGCATGTAAGCACGATGCTCGACAAAATCCACCGACCGCCCGAGATAAGTCGAGCGATGAAGCCCACTAATAAACCCCTGCACCACACTACGCGCAAGCAACTTCAAATTCGAGATGCGCCCAAGCACATGAGGGTCGACAAACTGCCCGAGCCGCTCCTGTGTTTCAGCCATGCCCTACTAAATCCTAAAGTCTTGAATGCTGAACATCACATTCTTGATTTCGGAGCATCGACCGTTTCAAGAAGCTGGTCGAGGATCTTCTCCGAGGAAATCTTCTCCGACTGCGCGTGGAAATTGGTCAGGATGCGGTGGCGAAAGACCGGCGGCGCGAGGGCGCGAATGTCCTCATAACTCACGTGATAGCGCCCATCCATGATGGCCCGGGCCTTGCTGCCGAGGATGATGTACTGCGCCGCCCGGACGCTCGCACCGTACTCGACCCACTTCTCGACGAAGTCAGGAGTACCCTCTTCGCCGGGCCGCGACGTCCGTGAGAGGCGCACCGCGTAGCGCATGATCGACTCCGCGACCGGCACGCGCCGCACGAGCCTTTGGAACGCCAAGATGTCTTCACCGGTGATGACGTTGTTGAAGCTAATTTCCCGTATCGCCGTCGTCTGCCGCACCACCTCCATCTCGTCCTCTTCTGGCATGTAATCAATGATGATGTTGAACATGAAGCGGTCGAGCTGTGCTTCAGGAAGCGGATAGGTGCCTTCGAGCTCGATCGGGTTCTGGGTCGCGAAGACGAAAAAAGGCTCTTCGAGCGTATAGGTGCGCCCTTGAATCGTGACCTGGTGCTCCTGCATGGCTTCGAGAAGCGCCGATTGTGTCTTGGGCGGCGTCCGGTTGATCTCGTCGGCGAGCACGATGTTGTTGAAGATGGGCCCGGGCATGAAGACGAGCTCGCGCTTACCCGTTTGCGGGTCTTCCTGCACGAGGTCGGTGCCCGTGATGTCGGACGGCATCAGATCCGGCGTGAACTGGATCCGAGAGAATTTGAGATCCAAGACCTGAGCGACGGTGTGCACGATCATCGTCTTCGCAAGGCCGGGAACGCCCGTAATGATGGAATTGCCGCCGACGAACAGAGATATGAGCACCTGTTCGATCGGGCCTTCCTGACCCACGATTTGCTTTTTGATCTCGCTCGTAACATTCGCATAAGCGTCTTTGAGCTTGTCCGCAAGGGCGATGTCATCTTCGGATTCGAGGGCGACTTTTTCTTCTTCAGCCAAGACTAGATTTCCTTTCTTTCGGTGTGCCCCGCATCCCGTCAGCAATCATCAGTAAGCACGCCTTCAATGCGTCATCCCGTAAACGACGTAGTTGACGCCGAGCTTGAAAGCCTCGTTCGAGATATCGATGGGTACCCAGCCACTTCCCGACCATTCCCAATAGTCGCCGATATCGTGGTTGTAATTCGCGATCACCATGAGCCGTTTCTTGGGATCGTTGTCTTCAAAGATGCCGTAGTAAACGGGCTGATAGCCGGGCAAGGTGGGGTGCTCGAAATCGAGCGTTTCGATGTAGAAGAAGGAATTGAAAATCGGATGCGAGACATCCAGCTCTACGAGCTGGTAATCGGGCATCACTTTGCGCATCTGCTCGACATAGTTGAACCACTGCCATTCCGTGATGAAATCGTCGACGACGAGAAACCCGCCTTTGAGCAAATAGGTGCGCAAGCTTTCGGCTTCGGCCTTCGTCGGACTCCAGAACCCGACCTCGCAGAGATAGGCCCAGGGATAGTTGAACAGCTCGGGATCGTCGAGCGCGTAAATGTTGCTCTTCCCCATATTGGGTGCTATCGACGTGTGATGCTTCAGGATCGTCATCAGATTCCGCTCGGCCTGGGGGTAGTCGTGGTTCCATTTGAGGTCCAGCCCCCATTGATAGGGACCGCGGCGCACGCCGCTCGTCGGGTCGAACTTGACCCGGACGAACGTGAAGCGCCCGTTATAGGAGTGGTTGTCATAGGGAACATCGATCCTTTGCAAGAGACTCGCGCCAATCGGGATCGCGAGACTCATGACGACAACGGCCGCGAGAGCGAGAAACAATCTCTTTTTCAATGTCGGGCTCACGCTCCGTCGCCTTTCTTGGAACGTGAGAGCTTCAGCAAGAGTGCGAGGCCGTCTTTGAAAGCGGGGGCGAGCTCGAGCGCTCTCAAAAGCTCCAGGCGCGCGCGGCTATCGTCCCCCGCCTCATGGTAGGCGAGCGCGAGCTCATAGAGTGCCTGGGCGCGGTCCGTCGTGAGCGTGAGTAGCGCGCGGCGCTCGACGATGACCTCATCCTTCCGCCCCGTTGCGCGGTAGAGCTCCGCGAGCTTTCTATGGTCCTCGAGCTCGAACGGGTAGATATAGAGCGCGCGCTTCAGGATCTCGGCGGCCTTCGATTTCTCATCCAGATCCACGTAGAGCCCGGCCAGCATGACGTGCGCATCGTAGTGGCTCTCGTTGATGTCGACGAAGGTCGCGAGCTCTTGGGCGGCACGGTCTATGTCGCCACGATCCCGGTGGATTTTCGCCAGTGCTAGATAGGCGTTGCCTTCGCCCGCATATTGGGGGAAGAGCTTCTTGGCGCGCTCGAGAAGCTTCTCGGCCTTTTCGGCGTCACCCTCTTCGAGGGCGCGCCGTCCGGTCTCGAGCTGAGCGATGAAATCGAACGGGTCTTCCTCGGCGCGGATCGCGAGCTCCTCGACCGCGTCGGGAGTCGCGTCATCCTCGGGCGGGAGCCGAAGCGTCGCGGCAATCACGTCGAAGCGCTCGGCCAAGTATTCATCGAAGCGCGTGTCGAACGCGTCGAGCGTCAGGCCGAGCACTTTATCGAAAACTTCCGGCGTCGAGAGACCATCACGATAACCCGCCAACATGTCGCGGATCGCTTGAAACTCGAAGTCGCGCTCGATGAGCTCCGAGACAAGCGACGCCTGATAGTAAGAGATACCGATCTGCTGCGGATAGGTGGGACGCATGAAGCCGTTATTGAGCTCCGCAATCTTCAGTAGGCGCTCGCGCTGATAGGCCGCGAGAAAGCCGAGATTGACGTCATCACCCCAGCCCGGGCGCGCGCGCCGCTCTTCGAGCACGGAGAGCCCCTCCGAGAACCAGCGAGGCACTTTGTGATCGGTCATGCCGAGCGTCACCGAGTGCGCGAGCTCGTGCCAGAGGGTCGACGCCCAATTGAACTGACCCTTCTGGCGGGCGGAAGGTGAATCGACCGCAATCACCGGGCCGAAACAAACGCCAAGAGCACCGAGCCCGGGGAGCCCGAGCGTCCGCACCGAAAAGTCGCCATGCGACCGGAAGACCTCGATCCGGATTGGAGTGGGCGGTTCGTATTGGTAGAGCTCGGACAGTTTCTCGTAGGCCTCTTCCGCGACGTTTGCGTAATGAACGGAGAGCAGGTCCGATTCTTGACCTTCGATGAAGATCTCGAACCGCTTGGTCCGCGTCGTTTCGTAGTCGACGAAGGTGTCGAGAAGATCGAGCGTGTTCTTGTTCCAAATATGGTAGGGGTCGCCTTTGAAGGAGAGCTCGAGATTCTTGGTCCCTTCTTCGATATCACCGAGCCGGAGCTGATTGACGCCCAGAAGCCCGTAGCCCCACCACGAGCGCTCGTCGAGTTCCACTGCCTTTTTGGCGAAATCCGCGGCACGCTCGTAGAGACGATTATTGACGGCGATCTCGGAGAGCTTGTTGTAAAAATCCGCGTCGCGCGGGTTTCGCTCGAGGGCGCGCGCCTCGACCGCGCGGAAGCCGGCTTCGTTGCCGCTCAAAAGCTCCGCCGCGGCCAAAATCGGGAGCGCATCGGGTGACAGCGGATTCACTTCGAGCGCTTTTTCCGCTTCCGACCGCGCGCTGCCGTAATCTTCGAGTCCGAGATGCTGCTCCGCGACGAACGCGCGGGCCGCGACGTGATTCGGGCTCACTTCGAGCACTTTCTCGGCCAAAGTAAGCGCTTCGGGCGAGCCGTCGAAGGCCTTCACTTGGGCCATTCCGAAAAGAGCTTCGGGATGGTTCGGGTTCATGGAGAGCGCTTCGTCAAAGCTCGAGCTGGCGTCGGGGCTGTTATATTTCTCGAGGAACAAGGAGCCCGCGAAAATCGTCGGCTCGATCGACAACGGGTCGGCTGCTTTCGCCTCGTCGAGGGCTTTCAAAGCGTCCTTGAAGAGCTGCGGGTTCGTCGCGCCGAGATACCAGCAAGCAACGCCTACCGCGAGGAGCTCGTCGGCACGCAGCGACGCGTCGCGGTTGTAGACGTCGATGAAGGCATCGAACCGGCTGAGGGCCTCGTCTAAGTCGCCCTGCTCCCGGTAAAGGATTGCGAGGTTGAGCTCCGCCGTAAGATGATCGCGGGCGCCCCCGGCAATCGCTTTTTCGAAAGCGGTACGCGCTTCATCGATATGTCCTGTCTCGTAAAGAACCTCGCCACGCACGTTCTCGAGCTCTACAGAAGCCGGCTCTTTCGCGACAAAGGCATCGACGCATGCGAGCGCGTCATCGTTTTTACCCGTAAGCCGAAGCGCTTCGATCCATCCGTGATAGAGCCGCGGCGTCGGCATGCGGACCGATGCCGCCTCGAACGCCGCGATGGCCTCGTCATAACGCCCCTCGGAAAGCGCCAGCTCCGCATCCTGGAGGCTAGCCCCCGCCGCCCCGACGAAAACCAAACTTAGCAAGAGAACAACACTAAAAACACGCAGATAGCCAGCAGCCTGTAGCGCGAAGCGGGCGGACCTAATCACTGCCGCTTCTCCTCAATACTGGCCGTAACTCGGGCGAGCTCCAGAAGCACCTGCTCCAGCTCTTGCATATACAAATCTTCCGGCATCGAGTTTTTCTGTTGCCGAAGCGCTACGACGCGCCCTTCGAGCTCACGCCGTTTCTCGACGAGCGCCGCAAGCTCGGGATCCGCCGCGATGTCGGCTTCTCCGAACCCTTCGGCCACCGCGGCATCACCCATGAGATAAGCCGTGCTCGCCAGGTTGCCCTCGTTCTCCGAAGGCTCGTGAGAACCCTCACCGTCCCCGTTATCGTCGAGCATGGAATGCTCCGTCTGAAGCAGGTTCTCTTCGTCGTAGTAGCCCTTCACGCGAATCCGGGCATAGGTGTAAGCTTCCAGCACCGATACACGTTCGTTTTTGTCCGTGTCCGCCCCGTCTCCAGAATAGGCCTCTACGAAATACCGTCCAAACTGCGATTCATTCCGCTCGTAACCGCTCTTCGTCGCGGTCGCCACAATGCGATTGGGCCCCGAGAGAATGCGAACAAAATTCCCGCTCGCGCTCGACGTATTGACGAACACGATTTGTTGCCTGCCAAAAGGCGCCAAGATTGCGTCGAGATCCTCGGCGGTCAAATCCGGCCCCGGTAAATTGAACCGCGACTGCTCCGAGCGAAAGCTGCCGTGACCGATGAGCAGCACATAGAGCTGATCGCCCGGGCGCACTTTTTTCTGTATTTTCTCGAAAAGCGCGATGACGTTGTCCTTGGTCGACTTCGCGTGCACGAGCTCGGGAGAAAGCTCGACTTTCTCGGCGAGGTAGAAAATGTTGTCTTCGGGGACAGCCGCGTCCGTTAGCGCCGCTTCACGCATCGCGAGCGACCATTGGTAGAACCTCTCGCGGTACCGGTCCTCGCCGCCGAGGCCCGAAATGATGACGAGGTAGGTCTGGTTCGCCGTCGCGACGGCGGCCAATGTCGAGATGAGGACGACCGCGAACGCCCTCGCGATCATGCGAGGCCTCGGAGCTTCCGGTAGCCCCACTCCGAGCCGACGAGGCCGACGAGCATCAAGAAGATGAATGGCATGTCCCAGAGGTCATGCTGCTCGCGCACGGTCATCCCGCCTTCGGCGTAAGTCATGTCCTCGGGGAGACGGGCGACGGTATCCGGCGTGTAAACCCGGCCACCGGTCTCGGCCGCGACGCGCTCCAAGAGAGGCATGCGCATCTCGGCTTGAAAGTACTCGTCATCGAGGTCTTCGGACTCGGTGAAGGCGCGGGCGGTCCCGAGCTCGACACCGTCGCGCATCGCGGAGACGGTGATTTCATAGATACCCTTTTCCCTAGGCAAGAAATTTCCGCGATATTCGCCGTCCTTGTCTACGGTCCATTCCATTGGGACGTCGAAACGCTCTCCCGAGGGTGTTCGAACGGTGGCCGTGACTTGGGCATTATTTACTTTCAAGAAACGGTCGTCATCCGTTTCGGCGAGCAGCGAGACACTCTCGCCGGGCGCGTAGCGATGTTTCTCGGCGCTTATCGCGACTTGTTGGGGAACGTAGCTCACGAGCCACCGCAGAAGTTTTCGCCAGAGCAGCTCGTGCATCATGTCCTCGAGCGGCATGTCGTGATGCATCTGCCATTGCCACGAATCGTTGACCGTGAAGGCGATGGATTTTCCCCGACCGTAGCGCTGGAAGACGAGTACAGGCTGCTCGTCTACCCCCGGCCCCGAGCCTGTCAGAAGCGTGGTCGCGCCCGGCTTCACGGCAGTCACATCGTTCAGGGTCGATAGCGGCGCCAGTGTCGCCCAACGTTCGCTGCTCGCATCGAGATCCGGGCCGAACTGCGTGACGGGATGGGTCGCCCCGAACGGCGTCGGCTTCACCGTGAGCGTGCTGAAGAAAGCCGGGCCCGCGAGCTCCTCAGCTTCGGAGCGATCTTTGGCTGGAGAGAGCACGACGGGAAGCACGTCCGCGACCGGTGTTCCGGCATAGCCGCCCTCGGAGAGCGCGAGACGGCCGCCGAGCACGAGCAAGCCGCCGCCGCGCTGGCTAACGAAGTCCGCGATCATTCGGAGCTGGTCATGCGTGAAATGGCTCGCTTCGATGCTCCCTAGAATGAGGCCCCGATATTTGAAGAGCTCTTCGCGCGTTTTCGGAAAGCCGCTCGCAAGCTCTTCGGGATCGTCGATGTCTATACGATAATATTTGTTCTCCGCGGTGCGCAGTAGACAGACGACCTGCAAGTTCTCGTCATCCGCAACCGCGCGACGGATGAACTTGACCTCGTAGCGCGGCTCGCCTTCGAAGTACAAAATCTTGGGGCGTTCGTCCTCGACATAGATGAGCTGGTCGCGCTGATTGTTCTGCGAGACCATCTCACCCTCCTTGGTCGCGACCCGAAAACGGAAAATGCGCGCTCCGGGATCCGCGGCGGTGAAATGAATCCGCACCGTCGTTGCCTCGGAAGAAAGCTCGACCTCGCGCGAGCTCACGATTCGGCCGTCATCCTCGACGTCGAGGCGGACGGTCTCGCCGTTGAAGCCACGCTGCGAGATCGTGACGTCCACGATGAGCGATGAGCCAACGAGTACGCTCCTTGGAGCTTCGACCCGAGAGATTTCGATGTCCTTCGTAAAACGCTCACGTCCGAGGCCAACGGTAGAGACCGGTACTTTCCGCGCTTGAAGCTCGAGCAACGTATCGCTGATCGCCGCGTTCGAGTTATCGGCGCCGTCGCTCATGACGATGAGGCCCGCGAGAGGAACGTTCGAAAGCTCTTCGGCGCTCCTTGTGAGAGCGCGCGAGAGGTGCGTCCGTGCCCCTGCAAAGGCGAGCGCCGCGGGATCGTTCAAACGTTGCGCTGTCTCCGAGAAGCGGAAAAACCGAACTATGAACTTGTCGGAGAGCGCTTTCGCGAGTGCGCTCCCCTCGGGACCAAAGGTGTCCTGAATGAAACGGCCGCGAGGCTCGTTCTCGACATCCGCGATCTGCATGCTGCGCGAGTCGTCGAGCAGGATGCCGACAAAGCTCCTCTGCGGAACGATCGTCGACAAGCTGAGCGAAGGACGAAACAGGCAGTACAAGACGAGCAGCAATACGGCCGTCCTCAAACCAGTGAGCACGAGACGATCGCGGGCGGAACTCTTGCCGCGCACGTCTCGATAACGCAGGACTGTGGGTACTGCTAGAACCACCGCCACGACGCCTGCCAAGATGAGCGGCCAGGACACACCGAGACTGAGCTCTCCTCGCTCGTAGAGCAACGGGCGGTACTTGAATAGAAACTCAAAAATGCTTTCGACCCAAGATGCCATCAATGACTCATTGCGTAGATAATGAAATTTACTCCCATTTGGTAAGCATAAGTCGAGAATTTGAGCGGGTAATAGGGATTCTCAGCCCACTCCCAGGCATCTCCGAGGTCCGTGTTCCAATTGATCACGACCATGAGCCGCCCATGCTCATCGTAGACACCCTTCAGGGCCGGATAATACCCATCCGACTCCCACGTCGGACCACCTTGCATGCCTTGTCCGACGTTGGGAACTTGAATGATCTCTTCCACGTGGTAGAAGCAGCTGAAAATCGGATGATCGAGCGGGATGTCCACGATCGGGTATCCGGGAAGAATGCGCTGGAACTGGTCCTGGAAGTTCTCGAACTCGTAGGTACCCCAAAAATCATCGACGACGAGAAAGCCTCCCGCCTGGAGATAGCGCCTCAGCCCCTCGACCTCGAGCTGGGTGAGCGCCATGTAGCCGACCTCCACCGTATACAGGAACGGAAAGCGTCCGAGGTTTGGATCCGTGAGCCGCAGCGGATTCTCGGCCTCGAAAGCATCGAGATTCGTGAGGCGCCGGAGCCCTATCAAGAACTGCCGATCCGCCTTCGGAAAATCGACATGCCAGCTGCGATAGTTGCGAAAACGGGAACGACCGGTATAGGCCGCGCGAGAGAAATAAAACTCACGCGGAACACGTGGGTCGCTAATCTCGAGGCTCCGGTACTGCTGAAGCGCCTGCGGCAGCATGAAAAAGTCTTGCGGGGAACCAGATGTTTGCGGCCGTTCGTTCTTGATCGCCTTAGCTGGCGCTGCCGGGACTAAGGGCGATACAGGCTTGCCGAGCATTCCAGAAAGTGCGACCAGGCGATGAAGCGGCCCGTACGGCGGGGACGCTCCCAAGCACGCGAGCAACACTACAACAGTGACAGCGCCGACCAAGACCGCTCGGCGACGTCGCCAACGCGTTGCTACGTACCGGCCTTCGTACGGGGGCACAGCCATCCTTTTTTTGACCGCGGGAGTGTTCTTTTTACCCGAGGGCGCTGGCCCAGCGGTTTCGAAGTGATAGCTTCCTGAGCCTTGGTTCACGTACCTCTCTATTATACGTCACGGCGCGCGCTCGATCATGAGGATTTCACCGCAGGCCTCCCGCAACACTGCTAGGTTCAATGATTTGAACTACGCGGCTGGGTGGAAGCTCAGTCGAGCCAGCGATGGTCGACCACGAAAGCGAAATCTGGCTCGAGCTTTCGAATCACGAGCTCCGACGCGAGCGACTTTCCACACGCTCGAGCGAGGAGCTCGCCCGAAGAAGCGCCTTCAGAGCTGGTGCGCTCCTCTGCAAGCCTCAGAGCGTCGTCGGTAATCCGGCAGGTACCGGAGACGTTGCCGCTCGGCTGGCCGGAGACCGTGGCACCGTACGGGTTGAACTTGTCGCCTTCGCCGCGCTCTTTCTTCTCGAGCACGACTTCATATTGCGTATCTTGCACCGCGAACTTGGATTGCATAACACCCGTATCGTAGCAGTCACCGGTCGTCGATCGCCAGTCTCTTTATCCTCTTGTATCAGCTATTGCTTTGTGGGTTCTCGCTCCGGGCCGAAATAGCCGCGGCGATGGCGAATCTTGATATCGTCCAGATCGACCTCGATTTTGATCTTCCGGTACTTCCCGTTGGTCTCCATATTCGAGGATAGGTAGGCGATGTTGTATTGGCTGAAGAGCTCGTCGAGGACCTTGTCGAAGAGCTCGTCGATGACCTCCAACGAATGGCCCTGTGCGTAAGTGCCCCCCGTCTCGCGCGCAAGTTGACGCAGAAAACGGCTCTCCTGGAAACGGCGGCTCATGCTGGAGCTCCCCGCGAAATGGATGGAGTGCATCGTGACGTTGGAAAGCTTCACCATTTCGAAGACCTCGCCGACTCCCAGGGTGCTTCGCGAGTCGACGCCGTCGCTGAAAATGACGAGCGTCTTGCGACCATCAAGGTCATAAACTCGCTCGAGAAAAGTCGCAGCCGCATCATAGAGTGCCGTCCAGCCCTCGGACTTGATCCCGTATATACGCTCCGCAATGACCCGTTGATCGTCGGACGAGTACCGCGACAGACGTATGTTCTCGTCGAAATCCATGACGAACAAATTCTCGGTCTTCGGGATATTCATCAGGAACTTGATCGCGGCGGTCCGCAAAAGGGGCATGTCGTCTTCCATGCTCCCGCTCGCGTCCATGATGAGCCCAATGACTTGCCGGCCCGAGAGCTTGTCTTTGATCTCGGGCGGCAGATCGACCCAGGACTCGTCGAGCCCCGCGGCAAAGAGCTCGATCCTCTGCTCGACGCCGTCCTCGTAAACCTTGAACTGATCGGCGGTGAGGCCCCTCACGAAGTTGCCGTCGCGGTCATGAACGGCAATCGCGACCGACACCATCTCGACATCCGTCGTAAAAACTGGAATTCGTTGGTGTTCCTCTTGCGCGAGCGCTAGCACCGAGGAAAACAGGAGGAGACCAACGAGACTCAGCGCACGCATGCTTCCGTTGTAACACACCGCAGGTTGAGCTTAAAGCGGTACGCCGCCACCAAGTGTGCTGTCGCAAAGATCAAAAGCAAGGGGATGTGGGGATAGGAGGAGAGGTGGGGATGACATCTTGTTTTTTTATCCCCACCTCTCCTCCTATCCCCACATCCCCTTGCTTTTAAAACATCGACAGCCCGTCCTTTGGTCAGCTATCTAGATAATATCTGCGATGACCTGGATGGCGAGCTCGAATCGATTGAACGGCGGCAACACATAAGCACCGTCGGCGAGGTCTCGTGCGGCTCGCAAAGCATCGCGCGCGACATCCACGCCGACTTGCTGGGCGGCTTCTTTCGTTAAAGCACTGCTCAGCCGATCGCGAATCTCCTGCGGGACGGCCATGCCGGGCACCTCGTTGTGGAGAAACTCGGCGTTGCGCGAGCTCACGAGCGGCAGGATGCCGACGAGCACGGGGATCCGGTAGCTCTCGATCGCTTCGAGAAACCTTTCGAGATAACGCGCCTCGTAGACGGGTTGCGTCAAGCAATATTCTGCGCCCGCTTCCACCTTGTCCCGAAACTTCTCAATCTCGTCGTCGAAGTCCGTCGCTCCAGGGTTGACTCCGACACCAATGTGGAACGGGAGCGCGAGACCGAGAGGATTTCCAGAAAGATCGAGGCCGCGATTCAACCGGCCGAGGATTTTCGTGAGGCCTACGGAGTCGACGTCGAAAACCGCGGTCGCATATGGGTAATCTCCGAGCTTGGGAGGATCACCGGTCACCGCGAGGATGTTACGCAAGCCTAGGACTTGCGCCCCCAGCAGATCCGACTGGATGCCGATGAGGTTCCGGTCGCGGCATTGATAGTGAAGGATCGTCTCCAAGCCGACGCGCTGCTCGAGAAGGACGGCGAAGCTCAAAGCACTCATCCTGGCGCTAGCGCGCGGGCCGTCTCCCACATTGATGTAGTCGACCTCGTTCTCCCTGAGCCACTGCGCTTTTTCGAGAAAGAGCCCTGGGTCCGCGCCTTTGGGCGGATCCATCTCGACGGAAACTACGAATTTGCGCCCAAGCGCTCTCGCGAGTCGCGATTTCTTCTCGCGCGGCACGGGCTTACGCTCGATGTGGCCTTGTGCACGGGTGGTGACCTCGATTTGCGTTCGCGCGGGGCCGAGCGCTCGAACAACGCCGACCATGGCACCGAGATGGTCAGGCGTCGTGCCACAGCAGCCGCCCAGTATCGCGGCACCAGCCTTCAAGAAACGCTTCGCGTAGTGCGCCATATATTCAGGTGAGCTCAGATAAATGACGCGTCCTTCGACGAGCTCGGGGAGACCGGCATTGGGCTGCACGGAGATCGGAAGATTCGTCGCGGTCGCAAGCCGCTCGACGACGCGAAGCATGAGCTCGGGGCCCACGCTACAATTCGCGCCGATGGCGTCGATGTCGAGCTCCGAGAGCTTGCGGGCAACGTGCTCTGGCTGGGCGCCGAGCGGCGTCGATCCGTCATCGCCGTAAGTCATCTGCGCGACGATCGGCAAGTCCGGCGCCGCGTCGCGCAGCGCACGGATGCCGAGACTGAGCTCACGCAGATCCGAGAACGTTTCGAGAATCACGAAATCGACAGCGCCGGCAATCAATGCCTCGCATTGCTCGCGAAAGCTGGCGAGCGCCTCCTCTTCGGAAATCGTGCCGATCGGCGCGATCGGTTTTCCGAGCGGACCAATGGAGCCCGCAACGAGAACGGGCCCATCCTTGTCCCGGATGGCGCTTCTCGCTGCGGCCGCACCGGCCTCGTTGATCTCACGGACGCGGTCCTTGAATCCGTGAGGCTCGAGCTTGAAGCGGTTGGCGCCGTAAGTGTTCGTCTCGAGGACGTCGACACCGACGGCGAGGTAGTCGCGATGCACCGACTGGACGAGCTCGCGATTCGAGAGGTTGAGCTCGTCGAAACAGCGATGGACCATCACGCCCTTGCCGTAGAGCGACGTCCCCATAGCGCCGTCACAAACGAGCGGCGCGGACGATAGTCGTTTCGAGAAGGCGTCTCGTCCAAGCGACGTCATACGCGATCCTGCGTCGAGTCGCTGTCGGCGAGCCTCGGAGTTTCCTCCGCGCCCTCCGCCGTTTCCTCGGCGAGGCCTAGAATTCCCGTTTCGACGGAGAGACTCCGATCATCTGTATGGCTCGCCAGAATGCCCCGCGCTTCACCGTATCGCCCCCTCGGAACTTGAAGCCGCGCGTAGTCCTGCCCCATCAGGTCTGCTTCCTTCGTGACGACGAGAGCGAGGTCCGGCTGTTCGCGCCACGAAAAACGTCGCACTCTCGTGTAGGGCACGAACGAGCGGTCGAACCAGATGCCCGATTTGTAGAAACCACGTTGAATTTGAAACGAGAGAGGATAGGCGATCGTGTAGTAGATCGCCATCAGGCCCTGGGCCACGCTCGAGAGGATCGACTTATCCAAAACGAAAAGAGAGAGCGCCGTCATGCTCACCATAAAAAAACCGATGCCAATACACATGTTGTAAAACCATGGCCGTCTGGCCCGCCAGGTGAGCTCGGCGGTGGGCATGAGGCGCCGATATCGCGCGTAGCGAGCAAGAAAAAAGACGTTCCACACCGTAAAGAGCCCCGCGAGGCCGATAAAGGTCAAATCGAGAACACCAGACATAACTGGTCTTATTGTACAGCGCTGAAGGCTTGAACCTCCCCGTCTTTGGACCTTGGCTCCCAAATCGTCCGCATGAAGCGCCTCAAGAATGGCCACAGAGACACAGCGCGGCGGGCAATCGGTTGCGGCCGCCGCGCTGTGCCTCTGTGGCCAATCCTCTTCTGTCGCGTCGGTACGTTACGCTTTTCGCTATTGCTACAGCTCCCGGGGGCCCGCTTGCGGCACTTTCATCGAGTTCCTATCGTGCTCGGAAGCCTCGTCACCTAGCACGGGCTCTACGAACAGGCGCAGCGCATCGCGGCGTCCATGCGCGACCAGCGCGCTCAAGTTAAGGCGCTCGTTTCCAATTTGCGCGCGGCCTGTGACTTCAAACGGGTTCAGTCGCTGCTTGTCGGGACGGATCAAAAAAACGGGGAGGTCGTTTTGTCTCGTCGCTTCGGCGAGATCGTCGCTCAAAGTTCGCCGGACCGACGCCTCGATGAGCCGCTCGATCGCATTGCCCCCCGGGCGGTCGCTTGGAGCGCAGCCGGCCACATAGATGATTTGTTCGGCGCCCGCAGCCACGGCGTCCTGAACCGCGCTCGAGCCGGAGAGGAGGCTCCCGGCGAAGCGGTGAACCTCGTCCCCGAAACTGGTGTCGAGCGGAAGCTTGATCGGCACGGTCGGCACGAGCCCAACTGGGCTCAACGCCGCCATCAAGGCATCGAACAATAGAGGCCCACCGTCTTTGGCGAGATCGACGGTCTCCCGGCGCGGCGCTCGCCCCGAGCCGTTCGAAGAAAATTTTCTAAAAAAACGGTCCTTCAGGAGAGCAAAAGAGACCTCGCAACCGCTATCGGTATCGAGAGCGTAGAAAACGATTTCGCGAAAACCGAGCTGCCCAAAGCTTCCAGACAGAAGTTCTTGATACGCAGCGCCGATATCCTTCCGCTCCTTCGGACGATCGCCGGTCAAGGCACCCCGCACAGCTTGCCATAGCTTGGTCTCGACGAGGGCCGCGAGCGGCTCGAGGTCGTAGATCTCGGGAAGCGAAGGCGCGCGGCGTTGCCGCGCGAAACTGGAAAGCCACCACACGGCCCATATCGCGCAAAGCGCAACGAGCGGAAGCACCATGGCGCGGAGATAAACCAGCTCGGCAGCATCCAACAGTGCCGGCAGCCATGCCACCCCGACCCCCGGGAGCACCGTCTCGCCCCCCCCAAACAGAAGGCGGCCCAAAGCTTGAAGCGGAAGCGCGAGCCCGAATAGAAGCGGCGAGAGAAAGACGGCCAGTGCAAAGAGAAGACAGCCGAGCGTCAACTTGTACAAGAGGCGCAAGCGCCATGGGCGCTCCCCGCTCGCCCCGACCAGCAGTCCCGCGTCTCCATGCAGCCGCTCCTCGGCATCGATAGAACTGAAAACCGCTACTAGCGCCCCAGCGCCCTTGCCAAGGATTATGTCGACACGCACGCCGGCATTCTTAAGCGCGCTCATGACGCCCGCGAGATAAGCAGCCGACGTGCCTTCGCCGAGAAGGATCGCGGCCGTGCGTCGTTGGGTGCTGAACTCCGAGAAGCTCGCCATGCGCGCCCATGATAAAACAGCGCGGCGCTCATAGCATCTGCCATTCCGCCGATGTGTATAATTCGCAGATGCGCGAAGGAGGAGTTCATCAAAGGCTGCGCCGAGCGCTCCGCGATTCGGTGCAAGAGAATTATGGCGTCCTGATGGATGACATCGTGCAAGAGCGACCGCCAAAATCCAGCTTGGGGGATGCAGCTTTTCCAATTGCTTTCGATCTCGCTCGGATCGCGAAAATGGCCCCACGAAAAATCGCCGAGACCTTGGCCCCCGCTCTAGAAAGCGTCCAAGGTGTAAAACGCGTCGACGTCGCGGGTGCAGGCTATCTCAACGTTTTCGTCGATAGAGCGAGCTACGTCGAGGACTTCCTCGCGCCGCGAAAAAATGACGGGCCCGATGAGCACTCAAAGACGATCGTCGAGCACACGAACATCAACCCGAACAAAGCCGCCCATATCGGCCATCTAAGAAACGCGGCGCTCGGCGACAGCTTCGTGCGCGTGCTGCGCTATTGCGGTCACGACGTCGAAGTGCAGAATTACATCGACGATACGGGTGTGCAGGTCGCGGACGTCGTGGTCGGCTTTCTCCATATCGAGAAGAAAACGATCGACGAGGTGCGCGCCATCGTCGAGGAAGCGCGTTTCGACTACGTTTGCTGGGATCTGTATGCACGCATGTCCGGATTCTATGCGGAGGATCGTGAGCGTCTGAAGCTTCGTGAGAACACCCTCAAGGCCATCGAACAAGGCACTGCCCCAGAAGGACCCCTCGGCGAGCTGATCGCCGAGACGATTGTGCGCTACCACCTCGCGACGATGGAGCGCATCGACGTCCGCTACGACCTTCTGCCCTGGGAGAGCGATATTCTTCGATTGCATTTCTGGGAACGCGCCTACGAGCTCCTCAAAGAAAAAAAGGCCATCCGGCTCGCGACGAAAGGTAAAAACGTTGGCTGCTGGATCATGGACCTCGGCGCCGAAAGCGAGGAGTCGAACGAGCAAAACGAAAAAGTTATCGTGCGCTCGAACGGAACCGTGACCTACGTGGGCAAGGACATCGCCTATCAAATGTGGAAGTTGGGGCTCCTCGACCGCGACTTCCAATATGAGGCCTTTCACCGCTATCCCGACGGGCATACCGTGTGGTCGACGACGGCAAGCGGTGCTTCGGACGCGCCGAGCTTCGGTGACGGCGAGAGTGTCTTCAACGTCATCGACGTCCGGCAAGCCTACCTTCAAGACATCGTGCAGCGCGGCGTCGCTTTGCTCGCTTCAGAGAGCGCGCGAGACCGCTCGCACCACTTTTCTTACGAAATGGTCGCTCTCACGCCGGCGACCTGTCGCGAGCTCGGCTTCCCCGTGAGCGCGGAGGAGGCGAAGAAGCCTTACCTCGAAGTGTCCGGACGCCGAGGTCTCGGCGTGAAAGCCGACGACCTGCTCGGCGCACTCGAGACCAAGGCGCGGGCCGAGGTCGACAAGAGAAACCCCGAGCTGACGGGAGACGAGCAACGCGACATCGCCCGAGCGATCGCCCGAGGATCGGTGCGCTACTTCATGGTCAAGTACACGAAGAACAAGGTCATCGCCTTCGATTTCGATGAAGCCCTGAGCTTCGACGGCGACAGCGGGCCTTATCTGCAATACGCCGCGGTACGCGCCGCCAAGATCCTTCAGAAAATGAGCACTTCGTCGGTGGACATCACTTTGCCAGAAAGGCTGGACGAGAGCTTCGACACCCTGGGTGCCGGGGAAGCGGACGAGATCTGGAGTGTCATGTGCGAAGCGATGGAGCTCGGGGCGATGACGGAGACCGTCTTGCGCACCGAAGAGCCCGCCCATTTGGCACGATTCGCCCTGGGCCTCGCGCAAAAGTTCAACGGATTCTATCACCGCTTCAAGATCGCGACCGAGCCAAACGACGCCAAGCGAGCGCTACTGCTTCTAGTGGTCCAGCTCTTTCATCGTCAGCACAAAACCACCCTCGAGCTGATGGGAATCCCGGTGCCTGACCGTATGTAGCTACTGAACTAGGCCGACGTCGCTCGGTGGCCAGATTCGCACGAAGGCTCGGCCGTAGATGTAGCGCTCGGGGACCAGGCCCCAGCTTCGGCTGTCATTGCTTCCGCGCCGATTGTCTCCCAAGACAAAATAATGTCCGGGGCGAATTTCCTGGCTCGGGTGAGACCTGCGGTCTGCATGCGCGCTCGCCACATAGGATTCGTCGATCAAAACTCCATCGACATAAACATCCCCGCTTTTGATCTCGAGGGTCTCACCGGGTAGCGCGATTATCCGCTTGATGAAAGACAGCTCCGGGTCTTCCGGATACCAAAAGACGACGACATCTCCGCGTGCGATATCGCTGAAGTGGTACATGAATTTGTTGACTAGAATCCGCTCGCCGTCTTGAAGCTCCGGGGACATGCTCGTGCCCTGAACTTTGAACGCTTGAACAACATAAGTAATCAGCAGCACGCAGATCACGACGGCGATGGCCAAGTCGTGAACCAATTCGACGATAGAGTGAAACGTGCCTGGTTTTGGCGGTGCATCCTCTCCCGCTGCAAGCGGGTCGACTATGTCGCAAGGGCTCTCGACCGGCTTCGACTCGAGCGACGGCGCAGACTCAGGCTCGAGCACAACCGGGGCAGGGGCAGGCTCGACAACAGCAGCGGATGGGGAAGGCACTACGACTTCGCCTTGGGCTTCGTCTTCGAGGGCGGTTCTCGGCATCTCGGTATTCGGGTCTTCCAGCTCCGAAGTCTCGGTTCTCGGCTCGTTCGGTGGAAAGCGGATCGGTGTCGTCAAGGGTTCCTCATCACGCGAGTGCCGGCGATGCGATCGTGGAGTCCGCGTTTGTCATCGGAAAAGGCGATTAGGACAAACCCAAATCCCATCATAAGTAAGCTCGCGACGTAGCCCAGCGCTCTGAGCGCGGCGCGTCGATAGCCGATTGGGCTTTCTCCCTCTTCCGACTCGACGACGATAGCAAGGAGGCTCTTGCCGGGTGTCGCTCCACGAGACCCCCAGAAGAAAACGAAATAGATGAGGCAGAGCATCGGAAACGCGATGGCAAGAAGTGGGAAGCTGAAGGACGGTAACGAGCGAGGCCTGGTATCCGTGGCGCTCAACGCAAAAGTCCCCCAAACAAAGGTCGTCAAAAAGAGTGGAATCCCCAAGATCATGCCGTCCACCACCGCGGCGACGAGGCGTACAACAAATCCAGCAGGCTCTTCGTTCTTCTTTTTGCGCATCTCCGGTTTCCAGCGCTCCGGGGGCCCATCGGGACGGTGCGGATCAGTGTTCTTGAGATCGAGCTCCGCTGCATTGACCGGCTGCGTCGACGCCACCTTGTCTCTAGCGGGTAGCTCGTGGCCACAATGACCGCAAAACTCCGCGGGGAGCTGCACGCGGCGACCGCAAGCCGTGCAAACCGCGACCTGCTTTCTAACTAGCTCCGTGCCGCACTTCCGGCAAAAACGATCGTTTTTGAGCGATGGCGCATCACAGGACGGGCAACGCGTCTTCCCGGGCGGGCTACCCTCGTCCGCTTCGGCGTCTCGCGCATCGGGCGCGGCCTCGCCGTCCGTCACCAGCGGATCGGACGCGGCAGGCCCCGAACCACCCACGTTGTCGAGTTGAAAGAGCATACGCGCGGAGCCGATCGCCACGAGATCGCCGTCTCGCAAAGTGTGCTCTCTTTCCACCCTGTCACCGTTCACCAGCGTGCCGTTGGCGCTGCCGTTGTCGCGCAGAACGAAAACACCGTCGCGCTGCTCTAGAATCGCGTGACGGCGCGAGACCATAGAGTCCGACAAGACGAGGTCATTTGATGGGTCCCGGCCAATCGAGATCACTCGCGAGGCAATCGAGACCTCTTTCTTGTTGCCGGAGGTCGGGTTAACGACGAGCTTGGGCAAAATATCTACCTCCCTCGTCGAAATCGAAAGCGCTGAACCCAGCGCATTCTTACCGGTGCCCCGTCCTTGGTCGCCGGTTGATAGCGCCATTCTTGGACTGCCCGGGTCACGGAGTCGTCGAAAATCTCGCCGCCCGACTCTTGCACAGTAATATCGCGGACCGCACCGGTCTCGTCGATGACGTAGCTCAACTCGACCAACCCTTCCAAGCCTCGTCGCCGCACCGCCTCCGGATAGGGGGCCACTGGACACTCGATACATTTGGGATCGACGACGCCGGGGTCCCCACGCGCGACGAGCATCGCAGCTACAGGTGCGCTCGTCGGAGCTGATGTCGTTATTGTCTTTGCTGCTGTTGCTGCTGTTGCTGCTGTTGCTGCTGTTGCTGCTGTTGCTGCTGTTGCTGCTGTTGCTGCTATTGCTGCTGTTGCTGCTGTTGCTGCTATTGCTGCCGTTGTTGTCTTTGCTGTCATTGCCGACGTGGCAGGCCGCTTCGCGCGACCGTCCCGCGTCAACATCGCGTCGACACCGAGCGTCTCGCCCGATCGCGCGAACACCGTGTCCTCCCACGGCAAATAGCCGTTGCGTACTATCCGCACGACCCGGCTCCCGGGAGCAACCCCGTACCTTTCTGTAGGTGTCGTCCCAATCCTCTGCCCGTCGACAACGACCCGCGCGCCGGCTGGTGAGCTACGAACGAGCAAGTAAGCCGGGGCCGGCACCAAAACCAGCTCGAAATTCGCGAGAGGCAATTCTCCTGTCAACGTAACGCTGAGCTCTTCTGAAAGGTAGCCCGATCGTTCGACTCTCAGCGCATAGTCACCAAGCGGGAGCTCTTCGAGCGCGAAGGGCGTGGTGCCGCGCCTCTCACCGTCGAGAAAGACAAGAGCATCGTCCGGTTCCGTCGTCACCCTCAACGTACCGGATTCGACGACCGGAGTAACGGCTACGGCATCCGGAATCGGCTCTTCGCCGGAAAAAACGAGGAACAAAGCGAGAATCATCGCAACGAGGATCCCTGCTCCGAAAGCCAGCCACTTGGGTGGCAAAGCACGCAGTTTGGGTGGCAAAGCACGCAGTTTGGGTGGCAAAGCACGCAGTTTGGGTGGCAAAGCACGCAGTTTGGGTGGCAAAGCACGCAGTTTGGGTGGCAAAGTACGCAGTTTGGGTGGCAAAGCACGCAGTTTGGGTGGCAAAGCACGCAGCTTGGGCGCCCAAGCACGCAGCGATGCAATGGGCGTCCGGGTGGCCGGGGCCTGGATGACGATTTTGTCCGCGGCGTCGAAGGCCCGGAGTGTTTCGTCCAGCTCGCTTTGTACGTACAAAGTCGCTTCCGCGTCACCCGGCGGAGCCATGAGCACCGTGTCCTCGCCCATTTCTTCCGCGCCTGGTCGGGCCTCCCGATTCGGTTCCGTCGACCCGTCCCCGAGCGCGTGTTCGACGGTCATCGTCGCGCCATCGAGTGATTCGTCTCGGCCTCGCGCGGTGGGCGCCCCATCAGCGGACATGACCACGGTCTCGCTCAGGGCATCCTCTTTTGGCTCGACAACATCAACTGGCGTCGACACCGAGCGAGCGGGAGGGGCGTCGAAGCGCGCCCCGACATCTTTCATGACGATGGTCTCACCCTCGAGGGCGCCGAACCAGGACCCGAGACAATGTTCGAGGTTCTCGACGAACTCCGCTGCCGTAGCAAAACGCTCGTTTGCGTCTTTCGCGAGCACTCGCGAGAACACTTCGTGCCATTTGTCGGGCAGAAGACCCAACACTTCTAGATCGTCAGGGCGGACGGGATCCGCGTGTACGAGCTTGTACAAGATCGACGTAACATTGTTGCCTGGAAACGGTTGCTGTCCGGACAGCATCTCGAAAGCGACGACACCGAGCGAAAAAATATCGGTCCGACCGTCGAGATCCTCTCCCATCGCTTGCTCCGGTGACATGTAGCTCGGCGTGCCAAGCATGAGACCGGAATTCGTCATCTCAACATCCATGAGCTTCGCGATCCCGAAATCCGCGACTTTCACTTTTTCGCCGCCAAACACGATAACGTTGGACGGTTTGATGTCACGGTGGATGACACCTTCGCCATGGGCATAGTCGAGCGCACTCGCGATCTGGTAGACGAGACCAACGACGAGCTCGGGGCGGAGCTTTTCACCTTCGAGCAACTCGGCGACGGTCTCGCCCTCGATGAACTCCATCGCAAGCCAGGGAAGCTGGCCGTCCGTATGACCGACATCGTAGAGAGTGATGATGTTCGGGTGCGACAAACGCCCCGCGGTGCGCGCCTCCGTCTCAAAGCGTTCGAGAAAAGCTTTGTAATCTGGACTCTGTGGCGGCACATCGACGCGCCACGTTTTGACCGCGACAGACCGCTTGATCAGCGGGTCGAAGGCTCTGTACACCGCTCCCATAGCACCGAAGCCAACCGCCTCGATGATCTCGTAGCGATCGATCTTCTTCGGGATTTGGGCACCACCCTGAGTCAACGTGGCTCTCCTGTCGTACGGCTCGAATCTCTGGTCACCGCCACCGCGCTCGGCTGTCCAATGTACAGTTAAGTTACTCTAGCATAACATTTTAACCGGTGTCAACGCGCACAGCCTGGCCTCACACCAATGAGAACGCTATGATAGGCGGGCTTACGCAAGCTTGGAGCCGCCGAGAATTTCCATGCCGCACATTTCCACTGTCGATTACCGCAAGTTGCCGTCTTACAAGTCCCTGTTCCTTGACTACCTGAACAAGTTCGACGCTCTTTCCCCTTTCTTTGCCGCCGATCCGTTCGATGCGGCGGCGTGGGGCGATGTGGCGGCGAAGCTCGAGGGCAAGAGCGCCACTGCGGGCCCGCTGCGCAAGCTCAACGTCTCGCTGGGGGCGGACGAAGCAGCCCTCGCCTCGCTTCAGGCGCTCGGCGATGGCGCGCTCGTGGTCGTGAGCGGGCAACAGGTAGGGATTTTCGGAGGGCCTCTCTACACGATCGTGAAAGCGCTTACCGCCGTGCAGCTCGCCCGCCTCGCGGAGCAACGGCTCGGAAGACGGGTCGTGCCGCTATTTTGGATGGACGCGGATGATCACGATTTCGCCGAAGTTCAAAAGACCTCCATACTCACATCTGGGAACGAGCTCTTAGACCTCAGCTACGAGCCGGCGCGAGCGCCCGGCCGTCAGTCGGTTGGGCGGCTTGCGCTCGAGCCCAAAATCAGCGCCGTGATCGACGAGGCCAGCGAGGCGCTTGCCGACAGCGAGTTCAAACAAGACGTGCTCTCGTCGCTTCGCGCGAGCTACGCCCCCGGGCGGTCGATGGCCGACGCTTTCGGCGCATGGCTGCTCCGCATGACGCGCGATACGGGGCTCGCCGTCATCGACCCGACACTCCCCGAGCTCAAGGCCATCGGCGCTTCGCTGTTTGAGCGCGAGATTCAGGAGGAGTCCGAAAGCAACAGGATCGTCAAGAAGACGAGTGAAGAGCTCGTCGCCCTCAACTATCACGTGCAGGCGAGCCCTACAGAGGGACAGCTAAATCTTTTCTACGCGGATCCCGACAGAACCGCGATCGGCGTTTCGGAAGGCGGCATGCGTCTCGCCCCGGACGCAACCACTGTGTCGAAAAAGGACGTTCTCAGGCGGCTCCAGGACGCGCCAAGCCAATTCAGCCCCAACGTATTATTGCGGCCTATCTATCAGGACACTCTGTTTCCGACGCTCGCTTACGTCGCCGGGCCCAGCGAGCTCGCTTATTTCGCCCAGCTTCGTAGCCTTTACGAGCATTTTGGTGTCGTCATGCCGCTCATCGCGACGCGCGCGAGCTTCACGGTAGTCGAGCGCGGGCCGGCTCGCTTTCTCGAGCGCTACGACGTCCCGTTCGTGGACCTCAAATCGAACGACGAGTCGATACTCAACAACATCTCACGTCAACACACGCCACCGCAGCTCGACGAAGATCTCACGCGTGCTCGACGTTGTATCGAAGACATCACGAGCGCGCTCGAGCGCGATCTCGCCCCCGTCGACGCGAGCCTCGTGCCGACAGTCAAATCGACGCGCGGCAAACTGCTGCACCACCTCAAGGAGCTCGAGTCGAAGGCGCTTCGCGCGGTGAAACGCAAGAACGAGACCGTACGCCAGCAATTTCTTGCTTCACGGACGGCGCTGTTCCCGGGCTTCGCGTTCCAGGAGCGCCGCCTATCCCCTCTCGGATTTCTCACTAAACATGGCTGGCACTTCACCACGATGATCGAGGAGAGCATCGAGCCGCAGTCGAAAGCCCACACGCTGTTTTACCCGTAAGCGCCGGTTTCAACTCAATCAGCAACGGTAGTCGTAGACCTGTTTGTCGTCCTGAATCGGTCCAACGATCTCCTTGACGAATCGCTGGTGCTCGGGATGGACCTGGTACGCCTCTAGAGCCGCTTCGTCCTCGAAATCCATGATGAGTGCGATGGGATAGGATCGCTCGGACTTTACTCCCAAGCCGGAACTCACGCGTAAATTCTGAACGCCAGGTATCGGCCCGAGAACTTCACGCGCCTCGTTGATGAAGGCGTCGGTTTGTTTGCGGGTGATATCCGCCTTGAGACGCAGGAGTACGAAATGGTGGATCATTCTGGTCCTCCAGAGGGCGATCTTATCAGCCCACGGGGCTTGCGGACGCCGCGTCGAGCTCGCGCCGGCGACGCCTCACGGAGCGAGGCACCCAGTCGAACTCACGCAGGCCGTCGAGGATGGAGCCTCGAATACGTAGTTCAGCATAGGTCGAGAAACAAACGCCTCTCGCCCCGTCATATCTCGACGCGGCATCGAGTAGCCCGAGACACCCCGCCTGGGTCAGATTGGAGAACTCCACTTGGGTGGGCAGGCGGCTCGCAACTTGGAGCGCGACACGGCGTACGAGCGGCAAGGATTCATGAACGAGCGTATCGCGCGCTGTATGCATGGCGGTTTCGAGGTTGCAAGAAGACTGCCAGCGAAAAGCGTATGGAAATGAGGAATTTTCTGGAACGGGTGGGGGGGGAAACCCTTGCTGGGATTTAAATCCGTGATGTTCCTGTCACGCCACAACCTCATTCGAGGTCACGTCGATCTCGCCTTCCGCGGCCGCCACATAGCTCGCGTTCACGAGGTGCCCGATGAGATTGGTCGACGATCGCGCCATATCGAGCGGCCGCTCTACACCGAGAATGAGCGCCGCGCCTTCGAGAGGCAAACCAAGCACGGCAAGAATTATCGTCAAGTTCACGAAGCTCGCGGCGGGTACGGGAGCAACGGCAAGCGCCGAGAGCACCGCGATAAAGATGAGCGTCCCCAAATCCTGGGCGCCAAGCGTGACGCCGTAGACCTGCGCGATAAACATCACCGAGATCGCCTGATACATGGCGCTTCCGTCACGACCGACCGATGCACCGAGCGGCAGAACGAAGCTCGCGACGCGCGCGGAGAGCCCCATCCCTTTTTGCATCGTCGACAGCGAAACGGGAAGTGCCGCGACCGTCGAGCACGTGGCGAAGGCGATGAGAAAAGGAGGTTTGGCGGCGGCAACGAAACGCTTCGGGCTCTGGCGCGCCACGACGCGAAGCATCACGCCGTAGACGAAGACGATATGCAATACGAGGGCGAGCACGACGACGCCGACATAGGCCGAGAGGCTGAGGAGCACCGACAGACCTGAGCGCCCCACGACTGCCGCCATGAGTCCGAAGATGCCGAACGGCGCAAGCTCGAGGATCCAGCTCGTCACCTTGAAGAGCGCCTCGGCGACGCTTCTCGCAAGCTCGACCAACGGCTTGCGACGATCTTCCGGAAGCGCGCTCGCAGCGAGACCGACCAAAATCGACACGAGCAGAATCTGCAGCACGTTGCCTTCTGCCGCGGCACGGATCGGGCTGTTCGGCACAATAGAAAGAATCGTTTCGACGATCGTATCGACGACAGATGGCTTCGGCGCATTGGGGTCCACGACCGGGATCTCTTTGCCATCGAGCAGCGCGCTCCGCGCTTCCGAGGAGAGCATCTTCCCAGGCTGGATCACGTGGCACACCGTGATGGCGATACATAGGGCCACAAAGAGGCTGATTATGATGAAGCCGACGGCACGCACACCCATGCGCCCGAGCGAGCCCCGGCCCGGCAGACCCGCGATGGCCATGATGAGCGAAGAGGCAATGAGCGGAACGATGACCATGCGGATGAGCTTGATGAACAGCGTCCCTAGCGGCTCGAGGACCGAGGCGCTCGGGCCAGCCACGACACCGACGAAAACGCCGGCGAGAAGCCCGATCGCGACGCGGTTGTGGACCTTCAAAGCGTCCGGAACTTATCACAGCGCGGCGCAGCCGCAACCAAAAAGGGGAACCGCCACATAGGCACAGAGCATAGCGACGATAGCTCCGTGGACTCTGCCTTTCACTGTGGTCGACGTTACTTGCGGCAAGAATGCCTATGATTGGTACAACCGTCGGTCAACTAAGCGCGTGCGCTCCATCGCCTAAAGGCGATGGGTTCGGTCGCCGACTAAAGTCGGCTTGGTCTTCCGCAATTCGCTATTCGCTTACCTTGAAACTATCGTCGTCCTGGGGCACGTCACCTTG